>Ga0247831_1002063_pt1 | contig 34525 bp, 26 predicted proteins | sample LaCruzMarch2015__9_FD_192406 | JGI IMG/M metagenome (GOLD analysis project Ga0247831, IMG submission 192406) | Freshwater microbial communities from meromictic Lake La Cruz, Castile-La Mancha, Spain - LaCruzMarch2015_1m | ecosystem: Environmental > Aquatic > Freshwater > Lake | place: Spain...
AGTTCTTCTGCTGCGATTTGACAGAGCGCGTAACGATTGAATTGTGGGGCGAAGACTTCTACGGCAACCGCAACTTCTGCTGGGATGACGTGTTGATCGAAGACAAAGTGGCTCCAACTTGTTTGGCACCATGGGCGCTCACTGTAGATTGTGATGAGAAGTGCCTCGAGAAAATCGACGACAAAGCAGCTTCTGCACTTTGCTTTGGTGACATCACCATCCCTTCAGGCAACGATTGTGCTAAATTGGATACTGCATACAAGACTGACAAGAAATTGAAGTGTGGTTATGGCTACATCGATCGGATCTGGACTTTGACTAAGCAAACGGTTAAAGGCCCAATCAGCGTAACTTGTACTCAGCGGATCACCATCCGTCCAATCCACCAATACGACATTTGCTTCCCTAAAGATGTAAACTCTGATTGTAAGACTCCAATCATTGATACCATTATCACCGACGAACTGGCTTGCGACATCTTGTCTGTAAACGTAACCGACAAGCGTTACGATGCTTCTGACGATGAGTGCTACAAAATCTTCCGTACTTACTCTGTAATCAACTGGTGTACTTACGATGACCGTTGTGATGACCCATTGTTGCAAAACAACATCTCGATCATCGATCGTGGTTACTTTGACAACTACGGCAAAGCGCCGCTCTATGTATTGGTTCGTGATGCCAACCGTAACCTTGACGAAGAATTCTACATCTCTAAGGATTTGATTCCTAACAACGCTGATGACATCCGCTTCACTCCACCATATTGCACAGTAGCTGGTGAATACTACCACAGCTTCATCTATACTCAGATCATCAAGGTATACGACGACGTACGTCCAGTTGTAACTGGTACTCCAGGTAAATTCTGTATCCGCGAAGGTGGCGATTGTTTGGCCAACCTGAAAATGGTGATCAACGGCAAGGACAACTGTTCTGACAAAGTGACTTTGGAAACACAGTTCCTGATGATTGCGCCTGGTCAGACTTTGGATGCCAGCAAAATGATCATGTACGCTACTCCACGCTGGAGCACCAAGGATTTGGGCAAAGGTGATTTCGAAATCAATGTTGCAAACTTGCCACAAGGCAAGCATGACCTGATCGTAGTAGTACGTGATGAGTGTGGCAACCTGAGTGTACCAACCCGGATTCCATTCACAGTTGAAGATTGCAAAGGACCAGCTCCGATCTGTATCAATGGCTTGAGTACTGACCTGATGCCTGATGGCAACGGTGCAGGTATGATGGCAGTATGGGCTTCTGACTTCGTAGCTTCCAAGATCTACGATTGCAACGGCCAAGGCCCAGAAGTGAAGGATGGTTTGAAACTGGTTACGAAGTACTCTTTGAACCGCGTTGGTTCTCCAAAAGACAAAAACGTAACAGGCCTCAACCTGACTTGTGCCGACAAAGGCAAAGTAATCCTGGTTGAATTGCACGCTTGGGATGAAGCTGGCAACGACGACTTCTGCGTAACTTATGTTGAAGTTCAAGACAACCGCACTGTATGTCCTGGTTCTACTGTTGGTAGCATAAATATTGCTGGTACAATCTCTACTGAAGGTTCTGCTAACCTGCAAGGTGCAACCATCACTTTGAGCGGACAAGCTTCCATGAGCGCAACAACAACTGCAAATGGTGGTTACTCTTTCATTAGCCTGGCTAAAGGCGGTGACTTCACCTTGACTCCACAATTGGACAAAAACCACCTGAACGGTGTATCTACTTTTGACCTGGTCTTGATCCAGAAGCACATCCTGAATGTACAGGCCCTGAACAGCCCATACAAAATGATTGCTGCTGACGTAAACAACTCTAAGTCAATCACAACCCTGGACTTGATTGCATTGCGTAAGTTGATCCTGAATGTTGATCAAACTTTCCAAAACAACACTTCCTGGAGATTCGTAGATGCTACTTACAAGTTCCCAAATGCAACCAACCCATGGGCTGCTGCATTCCCAGAAGTTGTAAGTGTAAACGATATTGCTGCTAACACAACTGCCAACTTTGTAGCCATCAAAGTGGGTGACGTTAACGCAAGCGCAACGGTAAGCGCAGCAACTGCTGCTGAAGTACGTACTGCTGGTACATTGGACATCAACGCTGCTGAAGCTGCCCTGAAGGCTGGCCAGGAGTACAGTGTTGAATTCAACGCTGCTGACCTGAAGAATGTACAAGGTTACCAGTTCGCATTGAACCTGGACAAGAGCAAAGTAGAATTGGTTGACATCGTTTACGGTGTTGCTAAAGCTGAAAACTTCGGTGTATTCACCAACGAAGGTATCATCACTACTTCCTGGAACGGTGAAGCGAAGCAGGGTGCATTGTTCACTTTGGTTCTGCGTGCGAAGGCTGATGCTCAACTGAGCAGCGCACTGAGCTTGAACCGCGTAGTAAGTGCTGAAGCTTACAATGGCAACAACGATCAATTAAACGTTGCGTTGAAATTCAACAATGCTGCTGTAGCAACTGGTTTCGAATTGAAGCAAAACACGCCTAACCCATTCAACGGTGAGACGCTGATCAACTTCAACCTGCCAAAAGCAACTGCTGCAACTTTGACCATCAGCGATGTAACTGGCCGTATCCTGAAAAGCGTTCGTGCAAACTACGCTAAAGGGTTGAACCAGGTTACTTTGAAGGCTAGCGATCTGAATGCTACTGGTGTATTGTACTACACTTTGGAAGCTGATGATTTCACTGCTACCAAGAAGATGATTATTGTTGAGTAAGTTTGATATCCCCTGAATTCATTCATGGGGCATGACGGTAGAGACGCGATTCATCGTGTCTCTACCCATATTTCCACGATAATAAGTGCAAAGGGCTGTCCAAATTGGACAGCCCTTTGTTTTTACCAAAAAAAATTGAATGCTTTGACCCTCTACAACACCAGATTGATGACTTCACTGATGCTGCGATAGATGGCAAGCTTTGGTTGCTGCATAAAGGCAGTTGGGTTTACCCATTCGGCAATTTCAATGTCTTCTTCAGTTTGGGGTACGAGCACGGTTTGAGTCGTTTGCATTTTGTACCAGTACGTCCGTTTGAGGATTCTTCTTTCTTTGTGGTCGCGGTAAGTGTGGTAAGTATGCCCCAAAAAATCGCCCAGGACTATTTCACCAATTCCGGTTTCTTCTTCTACTTCCCTTACAGCTGCTGCTTCGGGGCTTTCTCCATCGTCAATTTTGCCCTTGGGCAAATCCCAGGAACCTCTTCGGAAGATGACCAACAGTTCTTGTTGGGTATTAAAAACACAGCCTCCTGCTGCTTCGATTAGTTTGAAATTGGATTGAAAATCACTCCAGAGCTGTTCAAAATCTGCTGAAAAAATAGTAATTGAATCCAACTGTCTGCCTTTTTCCAGCATGTCGGCATAATTCAGGAAGATTTTAGGAGAACCATTGTACCGCGCCACAATGTGTTGTTTGTCTCCTGGAACTTGTTGATTCAGGGATAAATCGGAGGATAAAATGAATGGAATGTCGTTAATGTAGATTTTGTACATTTGTGCTTTTATTTTGTCAATCATAAATGAATGTCAGTTTGGAAATGAATTTTGCCACTGAAGTAGCGAGAAACTTATTGCAAATTAAAGCAATAAAATTAAGTCCACAAAAACCCTTCACCTGGGCGTCTGGGCTAAAGTCTCCCATCTATTGCGACAACCGGACTTTGCTTTCCTATCCAGCCATCCGAGACCTGGTTGTAGCTGGATTGGTAGAAACTTCAAGGAAGTTCGGTAGTTTTGATGCCATTGCAGGCGTAGCCACGGCAGGCATTCCACATGGAGCACTATTGGCCGATCGGCTAAAACTTCCTTTTGTGTATGTTCGGGCAAAACCCAAGGAACATGGAAGGCAAAACCTCATCGAAGGTGAGCTGAGACCCGGACAGAAGGTTTTGGTAGTGGAAGACTTGATTTCTACCGGAGGCAGCAGCCTGCAAGCAGTGGAAGCTCTTCGTGCTGAAAACGCAACAATAGCAGGCGTATTGGCCATTTTTACTTATGAATTCCCTGCTGCACAAGAAGCATTTGCGCAAGCAGGGTGTCCATTGGAAACATTGAGCAACTACAGCACTTTGACCGAAGTTGCCATTGAATCCGATTACGTAAGCGCAGCTGATCAAGCCACTTTGCGCCAATGGAGGGAAAATCCTCGACTTTGGAGTGCCCAATGGCAAAATGAAAAAATATAATTTTCCTCACTAAAGAGGTCTACCAAAGGATAATTTTTATATTTATCCGTTAGTTTACTACCAACAAATTAATTATGTCGGTGATTACAGCTCTATCTGAAAAATTTTTATTTCAGTACCTCAATAACGCCTCTCCAACCGGGTTTGAGTCGGCAGGTCAAAAACTTTGGCTTGATTACATTCGCCCTTTTGTTCATGAAACGGGTCTGGACAACTATGGGACTGCTTATGGCATCATCAATCCGGGAAAGGATTATAGGGTAGTCATCGAAGGCCACGCCGATGAAATTTCCTGGTTCGTCAACTTTATTACGGATGATGGCTTTTTACACGTGGTGCGCAATGGAGGCTCCGATCAAATGATTGCCCCTTCCAAACGGGTCAATGTCCATACGCCAAACGGGATTGTAAAGGGCGTCTTTGGATGGCCAGCGATCCACACCCGCAGCGGAGAAGACAGTAATTTGTCACCCAAAGTTGAAAACATCTTCATCGATATTGGTGCAAAAAACAAAGAGGAAGCCCTGGAAATGGGGGTCCATGTAGGTTGTGTGCTCGTATACGAAGACGAAGCCATCAAGCTCAACGACCGCTACTATGTTGGTAGGGCTCTGGACAACCGGATTGGCGGATTTTGCATCGCAGAGGTAGCTCGCCTCATCCATGAGAACAAAATCGAGTTGCCGTATAGTCTTTACATCGTCAATTCCGTGCAGGAAGAGATTGGGCTGCGAGGTGCAGAAATGATCGCCCAAAGCATCAAACCGCACGTGGCCATCATTACTGACGTAACCCACGATACCAATACCCCGCTGATCAGCAAAAAGAAGTTTGGCGACGTAAAGTGTGGCAATGGTCCAACGGTGACCTACGCACCAGCCGTACACAACAAACTGCTGGCACTCATCATCGATGCCGCCAACGAAAACGAGATCCCATTCCAGCGCGAAGCTGCTTCGCGGCGTACTGGCACCGATACCGACGCGTTTGCTTATTCCAATGGGGGCGTTCCTTCGGCCTTGATTTCCTTGCCTTTGCGCTATATGCACACCACCGTTGAAATGGCGCATACCGACGATGTCAACAATGTCATCAAGCTCATTTATCAATCTTTGCAAAAAATTGACTATCAGCACAATTTCAAATACTTCTAAATGAAGCAGCTTGCTCCAATCGGAGATGTTCTGATGGGTAGCAACTTATGGCTCGCCATTGGAGCAAGCACCATGATTTCGGCTTCTATCTTTTGTCTTAAAGGAGTTTGGGAATGGAATGAGCTGGAAATTTGGATTTTTTTCGCCACTTTGAGTTTGTACAATTGGCACCGGGTTTTGGGTTTCAAAAAAAACAGACCTAATCCAGCGGTGATCAATTGGGTCGATTCCCACCACCAAACCATCCTGGTTGTAGCCTTGCTGGCAAGTTGTTGCGCTGGCGTACTGTACTTGCTGCTTCCTCTAAAAGTACAGCTGGCGCTCTTGATTCCTTGTGCATTGGGACTCAGTTATTCCCTCCCGATTTTTCCCAAGCAAAAAAGATTGCGCGATGTGCCTCGCCTGAAGATTTTGGTACTGGCCTCCGTCTGGGCCTGGGTCGTGGTTTGTTTACCCCGTATCTTTGTCAATATTCCACTTTCCCCCATCACTGGACTTTTTTTTCTGGAAAAATGGCTCTTCTTCTTTGCCATTGCGATCGGCTTCGACATTCGGGACGTTGCCTTTGACCTTTCCCAAGGTGTACTTACACTTCCGGGCAAACTGGGGATCAAAGCGGCCAAGTCCATCGGAATTTTGGCTTTGCTACTGGCCATTGGCATCGGTACGAGCTTGTATGCTGACCATTGTTACTCCCTCTCAGTGTATGCAGCTGATCTGGTTTGCTTGATCTGCACCGGATTATTGTTGCTGGTAGCCAACCCTCAACGCTCCGCTGCATTTTTCAACCTGCTTTTGGATGGCATGTTGATCCTGCAACCGCTTGGTATTTGGCTTTTTAGTGCTGTTGGCTAAAATGCGTTTGCGCCAAGACTAGCCTATTTCTTCAATTCTTCGATCGCACGCTCAATCACGGTATCTATGCCTCGATCCCGATCCGATTTTTTCAACAACACCTGAATGTCTGGCGGAACGCCATTTTCAAAATTTTCACCCGCAGGACTCAAGGTGCGCGAAATGGAAAAACGGTACGTCCAGCCGTTGGGCAATTGGCCGCCATTGGGCAGACCCAATCCGCCGCCGGTTTTGTCTCCCATCAAAATCATGTTGTCCAACTCCCTTGCCCCCAGCGCAAAGAATGATGCCGCACTGAAAGTACCTCGGTCAATCAGCACCACGATCTTTTTGGTGAAATTAAATCGATCCTTGTCGGGTTCAGCAAACACGGCTTGCGGCCCTTCATAATCCTCTTTACCTGGGCCAGATTTGAGGTAGGAATTGTACAGCAAGGTTTTTTTGGTGGCCATCATATTGAGAATATTGAAAATATTGGCCGCACTCCCTCCCCCATTTTGCCGAATGTCAAAAATGAGTCCTTGCGCATTGCGGTAGTAACTCAGGAGAAAATTGACGTAAGCCGGGGCTACCTTGTCGGAAAAAGAGGAATACCGCACGTAAGCAATCCTTTTGTCGCTGCCCACCAAGACATGTTCAAATGGGCCGGTGATGACGTAATCGTTTTTGAGGTAGTTTTCGCGTACCACGCGCAAATCGTAGTTTTCAGGCCCCAGTAAGTCAAAATCGTAGCGGGAAGACCGAAAAGGAGAGATCAAATTCACGTGGCCATCTTGCAGTTCATTGAGCATCGCAAACAATACTTTGAACAGCTCATCGCTGGTCATTTTGTCTTTGATTTGTGGCGAGTACTTGTTGTAAGTCGCCTGCCAATCAATTTTTTTGTAATCAAAAAAGGAATACTTCTCATTGCATTCTTTCCAGAGGTATTCAAAATTTTGGCGTGGATTATCGGCTACTTCCTGGTCAAAAATCAATTGCTCGCAGGAAAACACGAATAAGGCCAGGCAGCAAAACAGGAATATAGAAAATGGTTTGATGATGCGCTGATTCATAGTGCTTGTCTTAATTTAATCGAAATAGTAACCCAAAAAGCAACTGGTGGTGCCCCAGTTCAAGGCGATTGACCTCACCGGGACTGCGTTGGGCATCCCATAGGTAAGTGAGCCGCAGCGCATTTCCGTTGAGCAAATAATAATACCCATCACTGCGCCATTGAAAACGGATGCCTCCAAAATCCAATTTGTTGTTGGCATAAACATTGGCGTCCCCATCCGAAAAATCTTCGATATAGGCGTATCCAGGTCGCCATACCGAATGCAGCAGAGGCAAACTGAGCTGCGAGCTGAATTTGACATGCCGAATCCCGGCATTGCGTCGAATGAACAAAAACTTGCCTGCCGTTTGGGTATGGCTAATGCGCCAATTGACTTTGGCGGTCGCAAAAAGGGTATTGATGCTTTCCCACACCAGAGAGGCGTTCAGAAAAGCTGGAGTGACCCGCTGGGCAGAATAGCCTCCCAGTTGCAAGCCAGCCCGAAAATCCAGATTGCCTTCGTTTTTGTCCCAGAATTTGTACAAAAAACGGCCGTTGTAGTAAAAAACGGTTGACTCAGCGGCAAAGGTAGCCACTTTCTTTACCTTACTATCTCCCACTCCTACCCCACCGTCGATGGAAATGTCCCAGCGTTTGCCTTCAAAGCCCAGCTCTCCCATGCCGCCAAACAAAAAGCCCCGGTAAGTCAAAGGTGAAACACCTAGATCTCGGTTGCTTTGGTAATCCGCAAGCGCAGCCATCCCCAGGTATTTGCCGTACCGATAATCGGTTTGCGCACTTTTTTCTTGCGCGAGCAAGCTTTGAATGCTACTCAGCAAAATCAGGCCGTACAATAAACAGGTTTTATTCATCTCCACTCAGGTTAGTAACGCAGAAAAATTAACTTCCCGATTTTGGGTTTTGAAACTGGTCAATAAAATTCTCCGAAAAATATCGATTGTTTGAGACAAAACCCATATTTTTCCTGCAAACCACTGCCATAATTATGCAAAGCGACACTTTTTTGATCCGACCCATCGAAACAAACGACAATCCGGCCATGGCCGCAATCATTCGGGAAGTAATGACCGCCTACGGGGCAGTTGGCGATGGCTTTTCGATCAACGATCCCGAAGTGGATCTAATGTACGAGTACTACCAAGAGCCGGGCTGCGCTTACCTGGTCTTGAGTGATGCGCAACACCAGGTCTGGGGCGGTGGCGGCGTTGGCCCACTGGCAGGCGGCGATCCAGGCATTTGTGAACTGAAAAAAATGTACTTTCTGCCCAGTGTGCGGGGCAAAGGAATGGGCCAGCAAATGGTGCAATCCCTCCTGGCTGAAGCGCAAAAGCTGGGCTACCACACTTGTTACCTCGAAACGCTCGAACGCATGACGGAGGCCAAAGCCCTTTACCTGAAAATGGGTTTTGAAAAGCTGTGCGGCCAAATGGGCAACACCGGACATGGTGGTTGCGATTCTTTTTATGCGAAGAAGGTGGGCTAAGAAGGCTTCTGTTTTTTCTTCTGGTTGGAGGTTAGGAATGGTTTTTACGGTAACGAAACGGTGATGCCATATTTTTCTTTGAGTTCTTTGCTAATTTGTTCGCCTGTGAATAGTTCAGCAGTGCCGTTTTCTATTTCTTCCCACCTTCTATCTAGTTCCGCTTTTTGGTAGTCCGATAGCTCAAACTCATCATCCAATTCTTCTTTGGTGATTTCATCAAACAAATACCTGGCAAGCTCGATTTTTTCCAGCTTGGTCAGTTTTGATACTTCTTCTATGAGGTTTGTGCTCATAATTCTTTTTGCCTTTCCCCAAATATACAGGCAAAAAAGTTTTTTTTACAAACAAAATTGTGGAAAATAAAGGGCAACATCCCGACATGGGGTAAAGGATAGTAAAGATAAAAAGAATATATTTGCCATGATCAATGATAACCTTGCATGAAGCTACAAGACTACGTAAAACAACTCAATACCCGTTACCAAGCAGGAATAAGCCGGGAACACAGTTACCGGGGTGACCTGCAAAACCTGCTTTCTGCAATATTACCCGATGTACTGGTGACCAATGAACCCGCCCGCATCGAGTGTGGCGCACCTGATTACATCTTGACCCAAAAAGATATTCCCCTTGGTTACATTGAGGCAAAAGATATAGGCGTTGACCTGAAAAGCAAAACCCTGAAAGAACAGTTTGACCGCTACCGCGCCTCACTAAACAACCTTATTTTTACGGATTACCTGGACTTCCATTTTTACAAGGACGGCAACTTTGTTACTCAAGTTTCCGTTGCCCAAATTCAGGGGGGCAAGATTGTGTCCTTGCCTGAAAACTTTGACACCTTCACCCAATTGATCAAAAACTTTGCCGCTACCATTTCCCAAAGCATCAAATCCCCTACCAAATTGGCGGAAATGATGGCCTCAAGGGCAAAGCTGATGGCTGATGTAATTGAGAAGTCTTTGAATGCCGATGATGAACATGGCACTCAAAGCCCGCTAAAAGGCCAAATGCTGACCTTTCAGAACGTTTTGATCCACGACATTACCAACCGCGCATTTGCTGACATATACGCCCAGACAATTGCATACGGCATGTTTGCCGCCCGTTACCATGACCCAACTTTACCCACGTTCAGCCGCCAAGAAGCGGCCACCCTCATTCCAAAGAGTAACCCGTTTTTGCGCCGCCTATTCCAAGACATTGCAGGCTTTGACCTGGATGATCGTTTGGTTTGGATCGTAGATGAATTGGTGCAAATTTTCCTGGCATCGGATGTGGCTGAGATTATGCACAACTTTGGCACCCGCACCAAACAAGAAGACCCGGTTATTCATTTTTACGAAACCTTTTTGGCCGCCTATGACCCGGCTTTGCGCAAAGCCCGTGGGGTATGGTACACCCCCGAACCCGTGGTAAACTTCATTGTACGCGCCGTTGATGAAATTTTGAAAACTGAATTTGGGCTTTCTCAAGGATTGGCGGATACTTCCAAAACCAAAATCAAAGTAAACGTACAGGGTAAGAAGGTAGAGAAAGAAGTTCATAAAGTACAGATACTTGACCCGGCCACCGGAACGGGTACTTTTTTAGCTGAAGTAATCAAACAGATTCACACGCGCTTTGAAGGTCAACAGGGCATTTGGAGCAACTATGTGGAAAACAACCTGATGCCCCGCCTGAATGGCTTTGAATTACTGATGGCCAGCTATGCAATGGCGCACCTCAAATTGGATTTGCTGTTGACTGAAACAGGCTATAAACCTACCCGTGACCAACGTCTAAGGGTTTTTCTCACCAACTCATTGGAAGAAAGCCACCCCGATGCAGGTACTTTGTTTTCCCATTGGTTGAGTGATGAGGCCAACGCTGCAAACCAGATCAAAAAGGATGCCCCAGTTATGGTGGTTTTGGGTAATCCGCCCTATTCGGTAAGCAGCAGCAACAAAAGCCCCTGGATTGAGAAACTAACTGCTGACTACAAAAAAGACCTGAACGAAAGGAACATACAGCCGCTTTCCGATGATTACATCAAGTTCATTCGATTCGGTCAACACTTCATTGACAAAAATGGAGAGGGCGTATTAGCTTACATTTCCAATAACAGCTTTTTGGATGGGATCATTCACCGCCAAATGAGAAAGCACCTGCTAGAATGCTTTGACAAGGTTTATATTTTAGACTTGCATGGCAATGCAAAAAAGAAAGAAACTGCACCAGATGGAACACCGGATCAGAATGTTTTCGATATTATGCAGGGAGTGAGCATTAATATTTTTGTGAAGACCAAAAAGGGGAATAAGAAAAATGCTTCAAGCATTTACCATTTTGACCTTTTTGATAAACGAGAAAACAAGTACCACTTTTTAACTATAAACTCATTAGCATCTATTCATTGGAATGTTTTGCAGCCTGACTTTCCAAATTTTTTCTTTGCATTCAAAGATTTTAGTCTTCGCAGTGATTATGAACTAGGGGTTAAAATGGATGACCTCTTTAAGATAAATTCAATTGGCGTTACTACTGAAAGGGATGATCTGTGTATTCATTACAATCAACATGAGTTGGAGAAAATTCTGAACGATTTTCAAGAGAAAGAACCTGAAGAAATTAGGTCAAAATATAATGAAAGACCAGATGGGCGTGATTGGAAGATGGTTACAGCCAAGCAGGATGTAATTTATGGAAAGGGAGTTATTTGTAAAATTAATTATCGTCCTTTTGATTCGAGAATGACTTATTACTCTGGAAAATCAAAAGGTTTTATGTCATACCCAAGACATGAAATTAGTCAACACCTAATGAAAGAAAATATTGCATTGGTTACTTGTAGACAGCAAAGTACATTTGATTTTCAACATGTTTTTGTGTCTAATAGTCCATCAGAGGGCAACTCTATTTCTATTCAGACTAAGGAGCGCTCATATGTTTTCCCTTTGTATCTATACCCCAAAATGAGTCTTCAGGCTTCAATTAATAATTTTGACCGTAGCCCGAATATAAATTTAGCAACTGTTCAACTTTTTGCAGAAAAAACAGGATTAAGATTTACTTATGAAAAGGAAGCTGATGCAAGTACTTTTGCACCAATTGATCTATTTGACTATATCTATTCGGTTCTACATTCACCTACCTATCGGGAAGCATACAAAGAGTTTTTGAAGATTGATTTCCCCCGTGTACCTTATCCCAAAGATGCCCCAACGTTTTGGGTACTGGTTGCTTTAGGCAGTGAGTTAAGGCAGATTCATTTAATGGAAAGCCCAAAGCTTGAAAAGTACTTGACCCAATACCCGGCTGATGGGGACAACATTGTAGGAAAGATCAAGTATGAAAACGGCAGTGTGTACATCAATGAGGCGCAATACTTCGCCAATGTGCCGCCCATCGCTTGGGAGTTCTACATAGGAGGCTACCAACCCGCGCAAAAGTGGCTGAAAGATCGTAAAGGCCGGGAACTGGGCTTTGAGGATATTTTGCACTATCAAAAGATCATTGTTGCCCTGGTGGAAACGGATCGGGTGATGAAGGAGATTGATAAGATTGGGGTGATTTAAAAAAATGACAAAGCTCAATTCTTGGTATGGAAAAGTTAAAGCCAATCAAAAGCAGGTAGCTTTATGGGCCCATGCTCACCCAACCACCATCAACTCCTCCCAACTCGTCGTGAACTTCTTCGACTTCTGAGCCGATTTCAATTTCCAATCCTGCTTGGTGCCACAAGCCAGAAAAAATACCGTATTCTTCCCCATCTTTTGATTGATTGCATCAACGGATTTCATCAGCTGTGCGGATTGGAGCGTTTTTTCCTCGGGTACAAAGAGATTGGTTTGCAACTGATTTTCGGGGCTTAGCTCTGCTGCCATGATTCCTGCCTTTTTGTAGTTTGTTCCCTCCTGAAACATGGCTTTGGTGGCGGCAATTGCCCAGGCAATCAGTTCATTGGTATTGGAGGTAGCATGTGGAAGCTCTACCGTTCTGGAAAAAGAAACCTTTCCGTCCCGACGCTTATTCTTGAACTGGTTGACCATCAGAAAAACGGTGATGACACTGGTTTGCTGCTGGTAGTGCCGCAGTTTTTCTCCGAGCCTTGAGGCGTAGGTGGCCACTGCTTCGGTGAGTTCTGACAGTTGATACACATCTTTGGAGAAAGACCGGGAAACAATCATGGTTTTCCGGCTTTCGACCTGGGCTTCTAAATCATAGCAAGCAAAACCCTTGATTTCTTTGAGCAGCCGCAAGCCCACCACGCCAAACTCTTTTCGCATCCACCCTTCTGGAGCCTTGGCTAAGTCGTTGATGGTTTTTATCCCCACTGCGTTGAGCCTTCTTTTGTAAGCAGACCCTACCCCCCATAGTTCATCAATTTCTAATTCCTTTAGTTTTGCATCGTCAGGGTGGAGGATGTACACGCCATCTTTGGTTTGCTTTTTGGCAATGTGGTTGGCCAATTTTGCCAATGTTTTGGTGGAGGCTATGCCAACAGAAACGGGGATACCCGTTCCTTTCAGAATTTTCTGCCGTAGATTGGATCCATAGGTTGCATACTCCGCTTCGGTATAGCTGTGAAAGTCCAGCCGCATGAATGCTTCATCGATCGAGTAAACTTCTACCTCTGCACAAGCATTTTGCAGCATATTCATGACCCTTTCGGACATGTCGCCATACAGGGCGTAATTGCTTGAAAAAACCGCAACCTTGTTTTTCAATACCAGATCTTTCACCTTAAAATAGGGCTCACCCATGCCAATGCCCAAAGCTTTTGCCTCATTGCTTCTGGCAACGATACAGCCGTCATTGTTGGAGAGCACAATGATCGGCCGATTGATGAGTTGGGGATTGAATACCCGTTCGCAGCTTGCATAAAAATTATTGCAATCTACCAAGCCAAAGAAATTCATAGTTCGTAAGGCTTGTGGATGACATTGGTAATGACCCCCCATATCATAAACTCTCCATCCTGGGGTATTTCAATTGGCTTAAAATCGGGGTTTTCAGGCTTCAGGTAAAATTTGTTGTTGGCTTTGACAAAGCGTTTTACGGTCAACTCCCCATCAATCAAGGCAATAACTACGTCTTTGTTCTTTGGCTCTAACGACCTGTCAACAATGAGAATGTCGTTGGGATAAATCCCCGCTCCAGTCATTGAAGTGCCCGAAACCCTGAGAAAAAAAGTTGAGGAAGGATTTTTGATCAAATAACGATCAAGACTTAGTTTTTCTTCGATGTAGTCGTCCGCAGGTGAGGGAAACCCAGCAGAAACAGACTCGAAATAGGGTAAGATGGTTCTAATGCGCTCAATGGGAATGACTGGGACTTTGTATGTGCCATCAGGTGTTGTGTTCATGGTGATTCGCCGATTTTTGTTTCATAGCATGTTACTTGCCGCAACAAGATTAGGCAAATTAAAACAAGATACAGATCAAAAACAATGAAATGTTTATATTTTTAAATAACCGATGGATTGATTTACCATATCTTTGTAGAATTTTGACAATGGCTTTGTGAATACCCAACGTATAAACAAAAAATGCCAAACTTCAAGCTGTCTTCGTATAATTTACCCTTTTTGACTCCCATCCTCCCCCATCACCCTTTCCAGCATCCCCAGCAAAAAGTCTGCATTTTCCATTCCAAACACCATCGGCGGTTTGATTTTCAGCACATTGTGATCGGGTCCATCGGTGCTCATCAAGATGCCCAGGCTGCGCATGCGGTTGGCGATGTAGGAGGCCATTTTTGCCGCAGGCGATTTGTCGATTGGATCATTGACCAACTCGATGCCCAAAAACAGGCCACTGCCCCGTACATCTCCGATTTGCGGGAAGTATTGGGACAATTCACTCAAGCCCTGCTTCAAATAATTGCCCACTAGCAGGGCATTCTCCTGCAAGCCTTCTTCTCGGATCACGTTCAGCACTTCGAGACCAATGGCGCAGGATACCGGGTTGCCGCCAAACGTATTGAAATACTCCATGCCGTTGGCAAATGCATCGGCTACGGCGCGGGTGCACAACACAGCCCCCAGCGGGTGGCCATTGCCGATGGGTTTGCCGATGGTCACGATGTCGGGTACTACGCCTTGGGCTTCAAATGCCCAGAAAAAATCTCCAGGGCGACCGCAACCCGTTTGCACTTCATCCGCGATGCACAAGCCACCCGCTGCGCGAACGCTGCGGTACACCTGCTGCAAATAACCCGCAGGCAAAGGAATTTGTCCACCGCAACTAACGATGGTTTCGGCAATAAAAGCAGCCGGACCACGGCCACGCGCTTGCAATTGCTCGATGGCACGATCGGCATGTTGCGCATACTGCTGGGCTGAGGCCATCGTATCGCCCCGGTACAAACCTCGGTAGGTATCCGGCAGAGGCAGCACCTGCACCCAGGGCGAAGCCCCTTTGCCCCCCGGGCCATCAAACTTGTAGGAACTGATGTCCACGCAGGCGTTGGTATTGCCGTGGTAGCCCACCTGCAAAGCCAGGATGTCCTGCTGATTGGTATAGGTTTTGGCCAGTCGCAAGGCCAGTTCATTGGCTTCACTGCCACTGTTGACAAAAAAAGCCACTTCCAGAGGCGCGGGCGCGGTACGCAACAAAGCCTCCGCAAAGCGGGTGAGGTTGGGGTGCAAGTAACGCGTATTGGTGTTGAGTACCGCCATCTGGCGTTGGCCAGCTTTGACCACCCGAGGATGTTCGTGGCCCACGTGGGCTACATTGTTCACCGTATCGAGGTAGCGCCGCCCAGTATGGTCGAACAGGAAGGCCCCTACCCCGCGCTGCATGTAGAGCGGATCGGCATAAGAAATGCTCAGGTTGGGCGATAGCGATTGGTGGCGTGCGGCCAGGATTTGATCGATTTCAGTGCCCGCTGCCGGTGGCGAGGCTTCCCCCGCAATCAAGTACCAGGGATCGGGGCAAATGCCCGTCCAAACCGCCCGTTTATTGGGAAACGCCACACCGGGAAAATCGCCGCGCAGATCCAGCATATCCAGCATCACCTGAAAATGCAGGTGTGGAGACCAGTTGCCGTTTTCAGGCATCGGCCCCATCCAGCACAAGTGTTCGCCTTTTTGAATGGGCTTGCCTACGTACAAACCTTCCAGTGAGCTGCGGCTGAGGTGGCCGTACAAGGTATAAAAAGTCAATTCGGGGCTGATATCGTGTTGCAAAATGATAGCAGGGCCATAATCGCGGTCGGCAGCATTGTCCTGAAAACTGTGCACTACCCCATCCAGCGGAGCAAAAACGGGCGTTCCTGCGGGCATAAACACGTCCAGACCAATGTGGACACTGCGCCACTCCGGGCCTTCGTTGCCTTGCACCGCAAAAGCGTCGGTGGTGTACAGCGGGCGGGCTTCGTTGTAGCGGCCAATGGCAACCTGCGCTCCTGCGTTCTGCATGGTTGTTAGGATTTGCTGGTGCAAGCGCTGGGCATCCGCGATATCGGCATGGTTGCCCAAGTCCAGGCTGCCCACACTGCAATCCAGCCAGGTACATGTTGAGCCGTGCAAATCAACGTCTACCAAGGGCGCAAATTGCGCATGATTGGCTTTTGCCCAATTGACAAACCGCTCTGCCTTGGGATGTGGCGGCCAACCACAAGCCTCCCGAATGGTGCATTGCGCCAATACAGGCGAAACCTTTTGCAGTTTTTCCAACAAATCCCAGGCTGGCCGATCGCTGATTTGCAGGTAAACATTGTCGGGATTGGCCACCAGGTTTTGCGCCGAACACACCACAGAAATCAACAAGCGCGCTACAATCAGCGGGAACAGCGCCTCTGCCTCGGCGGGTTGCAGGGGGTAACGCGCATGATAGCCCTGGGTCATTTGGCTGATCACTGCCAGCGGATCGGGCTTGTCCATGGCGGCATAAGCAATGGCAATCGCCAATTCATTGATGGTATGTGTAAAAACCGCATCGCCAAAGTCGATCACACCCGGCACTTCCGGGTTGAGGGGATCAAAACTGAGCAGGATATTGTAGTCGTTGGCGTCGTTGTAGGTTACACTTTGGCGCAGCCCTGGAAAAAGCGGCAAGGCTTTTTGTTGAAACAAACCCAATGCCCAGGCAGCCAGGTTGCGCTTATCCGTATCTTGGATGGCGGGCAACTGATCTTTTGTCCAAATGGCTTGTGAAGGATCCCACTTGATCCAGCGGTGAGCCGCGGGATGGTCAAAATCGGCCAGAGCGGCACTGAGTTTGCCGCAGAGTGCGCCTACTTTTTCCAACAAAGCGGGAGTATGGGGATTGGCCTCGGCAAAACAGCGGCCATCCACCCAGGTCAAGGCGCGGAGGTAGCGTACTTCGCCATTGGGCAATTGATGGGTGATGATTTTTTCTCCTCCTTTACCTTCCAAGGGAATCGGGATTTCCAGCCCCAAACCAGCCGCTTGCAGGTGCTCCATCATGGCGTTCTGGAATTCCAAATCAGCCACTGCCGTTTGCGGATGGGCGATTTTGAAGCAAAAGCGCTCGCCTTTTTCGGTTTCCAGTAAAAAATTGAGGTCAACTTCACCGCTTAAGGGGCGGATGCTGCCCTTGAGTTGAAAGTACACTTCAGCCAATTGCTGAACTTCGGTGGTAGAAAAAGGCATGGTATTGGTTTTTCCCTTATTTCATTAAAAAAAATTGAGCGAAGCACACATACAGTTGCGCTTTCGCTTCGTCATGGTTACAAAAACAAGCAGCAGAGCTGCTTTCTGAGTCATTTAACCGCAGAGTAACGGAGTTGACGCGGAGGTACGTGGAGTTTTTTTAGGGTACCTGCGGTGCAGAGAGTCCACGGAGGTGGCCTCTGTTGAAGTTTAGTTCGTTGACCTAAATCAAGACCCCGCAATTTACTTGATTTAGGTAAAGTCATTCTGGAACACGATCTCCAGCCACCGCAGGTGGCAAACTCCTTAGTACTAAAAAACTCCGCGCACCTCCGCGTCAACTCCGTTACTCTGCGGTTAAAATGTGTGCAGTGAGTCCGTAAATTTTCAAAGCGACTAGTCCATCCCTAAACTAAATCACCCCCAACCGCTTCAACTCCCAATAGCACCGCGCCGTAGCGGCAATATCCACCAGGGCATCGTGTGCGCCGCTGATGCCCTGCTTGAACAGCTTGTAATGCAACTCTTCCAGTTTGGGCCATTTGTAGCCACCCCGCGGACTGTTGGCAGGCAAGGCACAATGTTTGATCACTTCCGGGCTGGTCATGGTGCAAAATTTGGGGAAATCCAAGAGTGGGTCTTCATTGATCAGTCGGTAGTATTCGGCGCCGACAATGGCGTGGTCAAAATTGATGTTGTGCGCAACCAACAAGGAGCTACGTTCCAAAAGCAGCCTGAAATCTTCCAACACCTCTGCTAAGGGCAATCCTTCCGCTTTGGCGCGTTCGGTGGTGATGCCGTGAATTCGAACAGCCCCGATTGGAATGGTATATCCTTCTGGTTTGACAATCAAGTTGCGTTGTTCCAGCAAGTTCCCACTTTCGTCATAGAGTTGACAACCCAACTGCACCATGCGTGGCCAATTGTTTACCCGGGAAATGGGGGCACTCCAGTTCAGTGGCAGTCCTGTGGTTTCGGTATCCAGAAATAAAATCATAAAATCGCATTGAAGGAAACAAAGTACGCAATACCTTTAGACTTGAAAAGTTTAGGGTTTGAAAGTTGCCAAAATGGAGAAAATTCCAATCGCAATGCGAAGCCAAAAGCTCCATTTTCGCAGCTTTCATCCCCCTCATCCAAAGCCAAGCCAATGTCCAAATCCTCTCGTCGCCAATTTGTTAAACAATTGAGTTATGCCGCTGCTGCGGCCAGCGTACCCAGCTGGTTTTACATCCAACGCAGCCCGTCCATGCGTCCTGGTTTGCCTTGTGGCATCAGTTCAGGCGACATCATGAGCGACAGGGCGATGATTTGGGCCAAAGCGGATCGTCCTTCGCGCATGTGGATCGATTGGTCAACTACCGAAAGTTTTGCCCATTTCAAAACGGTACAAGGGCCCGCTGCACTGGCAGAATTGGATTTTACCACCAAAATCGACATTTTAGATTTGCCCTCTGGGCAAGAAATATTTTACCGCGTACGCTACCAAAGTCTGGAAGACCTCAAACTCTGGTCGGAACCCAGCATTGGGCGTTTGCGCAGCACACCGGGAGAATTGCGCAACGTGCGCTTCCAATGGGGCGGCGATACTTGTGGGCAAGGTTGGGGCATCAATCCAGAGTTGGGGGGCATGAAAATTTATAGTCAAATGGCCCAACGCAATCCCGATTTTTTCATCCACAGCGGCGATACCATTTATGCCGACGGGCCGATCCCGGCGGAGGTCAAGCTTGCTGATGGAAAAATTTGGAAGAATATTGTGACTGAGGAAAAATCAAAAGTAGCGGAAACACTGGCAGAGTTCAGGGGCAATTATACGTACAATTTCCTGGATGAAAACCTGCGTGCGTTCAACGCCAAAGTGCCCATCCTGTACCAATGGGACGACCACGAGGTGCTCAACAATTGGTATCCTGAAGAAATTCACAACGACAATCGCTTCAAGGAAAAGAATGTAGCCTTGTTGGCCGCCCGCGCCAAACGGGCATTTATGGAGTACAACCCCATCCGCAGCAATGGTGATGATCCGGAGCGCATTTACCGCAAAATACCCTACGGACCAATGCTCGACGTGTTCATGATCGACATGCGCTCGTACCGGGGCAACAATGGCGCCAACAAACAGGAACACCAAAGTGCCGAAACTGCTCTGCTGGGCCGGCAACAAATCCAATGGCTGAAAGAAGGCTTGCTGGCCTCCAAAGCCACCTGGAAAATCATCGCTTCCGACATGCCACTGGGCCTAATTGTATACGATGATTACGTGACTAAATCGACTTTTGAAAATGGTGCCAATGGCAATGGTCCAGCCCTGGGCCGAGAATTGGAAACTGCAGATTTGCTGCGCTTCATGCTGCACAACGAGATCAAAAACGTGGTTTGGCTTACGGCAGATGTGCATTACTGTGCTGCTCACTATTACGATCCGGCCAAAGCCCAGTTCAAGGAATTCCGGCCTTTCTATGAGTTTGTGGCTGGCCCTTTGAATGCGGGAACTTTTGGACCAGGCGAACTGGACAATACCTTTGGCCCGCAGGTGCTTTTCCAAAAAGCGCCACCTGCCGGGCAATCTAATTTATCTCCTCTGGCAGGCATGCAGTTTTTTGGCGAAGTCAACATTGACAAAGACAGCCAGGAAATGAGCGTAGCGTTGTGGGACAATTTGGGCAAGCGTTTGTTTGAGCAGAGGATCAAGGCGGAGTAGGGAGGATCGGGTTTATGGGTTAACCGGTTTATGGTTTTGTTTTTAACGCATATTACGCATTTTAACCGCAGATGAAAGGGGTTAACGCTCATTACGCATTTTAACCGCAGATGAAAGGGGTTAACGCTCATTACGCATTTTAACCGCAGAGTAACGGAGTTGACGCGGAGTTTCGCGGAGTTTTTTTAGTTCTATGGAGTTTGCCACCTGCGGTGGCTAGAGATCGTGCTCCTGCAGTATCTTGCCTAATTCAACTGCTAAAAAAATCCGCGAAACTATTGGTTTTAGATGGATCTATAAATTCTAGGATCTTTCCTTGTTTACCTTGTTGATGGATAAATCGCACACATATTAAAATAAAAACCATGAAAATCCCGATACTTTGCTTAACAGTATTTCTATTGTTAAACTGCGACAAAACCAATAAAGACCAAAGTATTTCAAAAATTTGGTATCCCATAAAAGTGAAAAAATTATGGGGGTATATTGATTGCAATGGTAAGGTAAAGATCGAGCCCAAATACTCATCTGCAAATCTCATGGTTAACGAAGTAACCTTGGTTAGTAAAGGGGATAGTATTATTCTTTTGAATAGAGGTGGTTTTGAAATAAGAAAAATCCTTTTAGAGAGAGGGTTGCCTGTCGAATTTTATGGTAATATATTAAAGATAGAGCATGCTGATAGTGTTTTTTTCTACGATACAGCAGGGAAGGAATTATTAGGAATTTCAAGAACACCCTACTTTAATGTTTCCAGTTTTTTTAGCTGCAATAGGTTTTTATTGAGTTCTCCAGATGGATTTTGTTTCATTGACAACAAAGGTGAAATCAAATTTAAATTTAAAGAAGGAATCCCCAATAGTTTTGACGAAGAATCTGCGCTTGCTGCTATTTTTTTAAAAAATAAAACATGTTTCATAGACACCTTTGGAAAGACAAAATTTTGTTTTGTAGGCGATAACCAAAGTGAATTTTCTTCTGGATTAGCTCTCATACAAAATGGGAAGGAAAAATTTTTTATAGATAAATCTGGTAGAAAATTAATTGATGTGAGCCAATACGATGAAGTTTTTTCATATTTTGGAGAAATGGCAGAAATTAGAAAAGCGGGGAAACGGGGTTTTATTGATAAATCTGGCCGGGAGTTAATTCCTCCAATTTATTACCGAGTTGACTTTTTTTATAATGGTGCAGCAGCAGTTCAGCCCACGCAAGAAAGGAAATTTTATTTTATTGACCGAAATAACCGAAAAATCATTGATCAGTCATTTGATTACGTTGAATCCCCTGGATTTGTTGGTGATTTAGCTTGGGTGAAAAAAGGAGACCAAAAAGGCTGGATCAATAAAAAGGGGGAGTTTGTATGGGTTGAGGAAGAATAAATCAAAGGAAGTAAAATGACCAAGTCAAGTGGATCACACCATATGCTCCAAAAACCAACGCACCATCTCTTCCCATTCTTTTTCCAGACTTACCCCAGGGCGTTTTCTTCCAGCCCGATTGTACCAATAATCGGCATTCCAGATATCGCCTTCTTTGCGGTGCAAGTAGGCGTGTACCCAGGAGCCTTCTTTGGAATGGACGTCCTGGGCAATGTTGTGGGATTTTTCCCATTCGTTCCGCCCTTCGTGCCAGAGTGCCAGCACCAGCGGGTCTGCAAAAACAGGAGGTGCATCGGATTGAAGCGATGCTTGAAATTGCTCAAAGTTCATTGGAAACAGTTTTAGGGTATTTATAGATTTCAATAAGGCCTCTTCCGCATTGCTATAGCTATTTCAGGTTAGACGAATGTTTAGATGTGAATGTAAAGGAAAATCCTTCTGGAAAACGATCTCAAAGCCACCGCAGGTGGCAAACTCCATAGAACTAAAAAAACTCCGCGAACCTCTGCGTATACTCGTTTACTCTGCGGTTAATAAAATGTGTAATGTGTGTGAGTAGAATTTAAAGCCTCGCCAGCGCCTGTTCAAAATCGGCTACCAAATCGCCAATGAACTCAATGCCTACCGAAACCCGCAATAAATTTTCGGGGCTACGTGGATTCAGGCCCTCGGCGGTACGACGGTGTTCAATCAAACTTTCCACCCCGCCCAGACTCGTAGCATGGGTAAAGATCTGGAGGTTTTCTGCCAGTTGTACAGCTTTTTCTTTCCCACCCTTCACTTCAATGGAGAGCATGCCCCCGAAGCCGCCACGCATTTGGGCTTTGGCAATTTCATGATTGGGGTGAGTAGCCAAACCCGGATAATACACCCTTTCAATGGCCGCTTGTTGGTCTAAAAACTGTGCCAAGGCAAAGGCATTGCTAGAATGCACCGGCATGCGCAAAGGGTAAGTGGCCAAACTCCGGTTGAGCAGCCAGCAATCAAACGGCGAGGGAACGCCACCTCCCGTACCTTGCACTGCCCGGATTCTAGCCCCCAGCGGGCCTTTTTCCTTCAGAATCACCGCGCCGCCCAGGATATCCGAATGACCGCCAAAGTACTTGGTGGTCGAGTGCATCACAATTTCAACCCCCAATTCAAACGGGCGCTGAAAGAAAGGGGTTGCCCAGGTATTGTCGCAGGCAACAGGAATGCCTTTTTGCGCCGCAATTTTGGAGATCCCGGCGATGTCGAAAATTTTCAACTTGGGATTGGTCGGCGTTTCGATCCAGATGAGTTTGGTTTCGGGCCGGATGGCATCGGCCACCTTGCTCACTTCGCTCATGTCTACTTCTTCGCAATTGATTTGCCAGCCCTGGTACACCTGCGCAAACAGGGTACGAATGCCATGGTAACAATCGTCAGGAATCAACACATGGGCGCCCGGTTCCAATACCGCCTGAAACACCGCATATGCCGCAGCCTGCCCAGACCCAAAAGCAATCGCTTCAGCCCCACCTTCCAATATGGCCAGCTTGGTCTCCAAACTGATGCGATTGGGATTTTCAGTGCGGGTATAGATGTGCTCGCGTGGCACGCCATTTTCGCGCTCAAATGTGGTGGTCAACATGATGGGCTGACTCACTGAACCGAATTGCTTTTCGGGTTCGTAACCAGCGTGCACCGCAAGAGTGCTCAAATGGAGGTCTGACATTAGAAGGTTTTTATTCAATGTCCAATAATCAATAATCTCTGTTCAATGTCCAATAGCCAATAATCAATATCCAATGTCCAAATTGGGTAGTGCATGATTCATTCTTTCCAAAAGAATCGTGCTTAAAGCAATATGTCTGCTCGCACCTACCATGAATCTGATATCAAACCACAAACATTGCACTACCAAATTTGGACATTGGATATTGGATATTGATTATTGGATATTGAATTTACGGTTTTACCAGATTGTCTACAATCAACTCCGCAAGATCATACACCATCACCTCCTCCTGTTTGTCTTTGGCTTTGACGCCGTCGGTCATCATGGTCAGGCAGAAGGGGCAGTTGGCGGCGATGATGCCAGCACCAGTGGCCAGGGCTTCTTCTGCGCGTTCGAGATTGATGCGCTTGTCCCCGGGTTCGTCTTCCTTGAACATTTGGGCACCACCAGCACCGCAGCACAGGCCGTTGGTTTTGCAGCGCTTCATTTCCACCAAATCGGCGTCTAGCGTTGCCAACACACTGCGTGGTGCTTCGTATACACCATTCACGCGCCCAAGGTAGCAGGAATCGTGGTAAGTAATTTTTTTGCCTTTAAACGTGCCGCCCTCCTGCATTTTCACCCGTCCGGCATTGATCAGTTCCTGCAACAACTGGCTGTGGTGTACCACCTCGTAATTGCCCCCAAGTGCAGGGTATTCGTTTTTGAGGGTATTGAAACAGTGCGGACAAGCCGTGACAATCTTCTTGATGTTGTACCCATTGAGGGTTTGTACGTTTTGCAGCGCCAACATTTGAAACACAAACTCATTGCCTGCACGACGGGCTGGATCGCCAGTACACATTTCTTCATTGCCCAATATGGCAAAAGACATGCCCACTGCATCCAGGATTTGACAAAACGCCTTGGTTACTTTTTGCGCCCGGGCATCGAAACTTCCGGCACATCCTACCCAAAATAAAATTTCCGGCTCGCGGCCTTCTGCGGCCATTTCGGCCATGGTATAAACACTCATATTGAGTTATGAATTATGAGTTATGAATTATGAGTTATCGGGAGTCTTGCCTGAGAGTTTGAACTAAAATGAAATTTTGGATCATCTTCCTACAGCTAAAGGTCGAAGCTCAAATTTCCATCATAACTCATAACTCATCATTCATAACTCATAACTCTTCCCTCCACGCTTCTCGTTCAGTAGACATTGCCCATACTGCGCCATTGTTTTCCATGCTGTTGAACATTGGCAACCATTCGGATGGGCCTTCTGACAAACTCAGGATTTCGTAGCGGCGCAATTTCAGGATGGGTTCCAGTGGGTTGATCAGGACGGGACAAGCTTCTACGCAGGCATTGCAAGTGGTGCAGGCATGGATTTCTTCCCGGCTGATGTAGTCAAACAAACTTTTGCCATCGTCAAAATTGGCCGCGCTGAGCGCTTGGGTCTTGTCTTTGGCGTATTGTAGGTCTTTGGTATCCAGTTTTTTTCCAATTTCTTCAGCGCGATCGCGGATGTCCATCACGATTTTGCGTGGAGAGAGGGTTTTGCCAGTCAGGTTGGCCGGACAAACGGAGGTACAACGGCCACACTCGGTACAACTGTAGGCATCCAACACGTTTTTCCAGGAAAGGGAAAAAACATCATTGGCACCAAACTCCAGGTTGTCCATATTCACCTCGGCAGCTCCAGTATTTTCTACGGGCATCCCCAACATACTTTTCACCTCGTTCATGATTTCGGGCATGTTTTCCATTTCGCCGCGAGGCGTCAGGCGCGCATAAAACGTGTTGGGAAATGCCAGGATGATGTGCAAATGCTTGGAAAAAGGCAGGTAATTCAAGTAAGCAAAAACGACCATAATGTGTCCCCACCAGCCAACGCGCTCGAAAAAGTGCAACAGTCCATCACCAGTATTCCCCCAGATTGGCGATAGAAACTGACTGACCACAAAACCATATTCGTTGTGGTGGCGCGCCATATCGGCACTGTTCATCAGAAAAATGAAAAAAATCAGGACAATTTCCAAAAGCAAGATCAAGTTGGCATCCTTAGACGGCCAACCTTTCAATTCCGGTTTTTGGAAACGCGCCAGACGCAGAATATTGCGGCGAGCCAAAAAAGCAAAAGTAGCCACCAGTGCCAATACGGACAATACCTCGATAAAGCTGATCACAAAAGTGTAAAAGCCCCCCAGGATAGGCCAAAATACCCGGTGTTGTCCGGTAATCCCGTCTACAAAAATTTCCAGCAATTCCACCTGGGTAATCACAAAAGCGACATAAATGAACAGGTGCAAAACCGCAGGAATCATTCTGGCAAACATTTTCTTTTGCCCCAGAGCGATCAGCAGTACATTGCGCCAGCGCTCAGCGGTGTCACCGGTGATGGCTTCTGCCTTGCCCAGCTTGATGTTGCGCCGGATCTTGAGGAATTGCGGGGCGGCATATCCCAGCGATGCTCCAGCAATTAGTACAAAAAGGACTTGTTGTATCATGAAGTGAGCCGATTAGTTAAAAACTTAGCGAATTTTCGCTAAATTACAATCCTATTAAATTTTTCCCAATTTACCGGCAGGAAAAATTAATTTTGATGCAAATTAGCAAGATTCTACATGAAAATCCTGGATCACAAACAGATTGAGCAAAAGGTTCGCAGATTGGCCATCGAGATACTGGAGCACAATATTGAAGAAGAAGCACTTATCCTGGCAGGCATCAACAACCGGGGAATGGCTTTTGCGCGCATGTTGGCCGAGCACATTCAGGGCATCAGCAAGATTCCAGTGCGTTTGACCAATATCCGACTCAATCCCTTTGCTCCGCTGGAGAAACCGGTTGAAATTGATTTGCCCGTTGAAGAATTGCGCAACAAAGTGGTAATCATTGTGGATGATGTAGCCAGTTCAGGGCGCACTTTGCTTTATGCGTGCAAACCCATTTTGGATACCTTACCCAAAAAGCTGGAAATCGCCGTACTGGTAGATCGTACCCACAAATCCTTCCCGGTACAGGCCGATTATGTTGGGCTTTCTTTGGCAACTACATTAAAGGAGAACATCCTCGTTGAAATTGGGGAAGGAGAAATGGCTGCATTTTTGGAATAACTCAAGCTGATCAACCAAAATAACCAGCATCAATTTTCGTTTTTGACAAAAATTCCATGACAATGTACTTAAGAAACTTCTGTTTAGCACTTGTTTTGCTGTTTGTTGCTTTTGCGGGACAAGCGCAGTCCACTTACATCACCTTAAAGGCAGAGAAAAAAACCGCCAGCGCGGGTTCCAACGTCTGTGTCAACATCAGCGCCGACAATTTTGGCAAAATGCTGTCTACCCAGTACACCTTGCGCTGGGATCCCAAGGTTTTGGAATACACGGGCGTGCAAAACTTCAAATTGCCTTACCTCACCAAAGACAACTTCGGGGTGGTTGGCATCAATAAAGGTTTTGTGACCGTGGTTTGGATCGAAAACTCTTTGAAAGGTGCCGATTTGCCCGCAACTACCCCTATGTACCAGATTTGCTTTAGAGTAAAAGGCAAAGCAGGTTCGAGCACTAGCATCAGCTTCTCTCCTACCCCAACGCCATACGAAGCCGTAAACAACAAAGAGCAATTGGCCAAAGTAATGGTGGCCAATGGTTCGGTGACGGTGAAATAATTGTTCTTTTTACATTTTTAGATAAATTCCTTACCTTGGTTACAGATACCAGTTTCCAAACCTGTATCTGTAACCAAGCACATGAAAACGTTAAGTACTTTCTGTTTGCTGATTATCGCCACTTCACTGATGGCCCAACAGCAATATCCCATCCAGGCCATTCCTTTTCAGCGCGTTCAGCTTCTGGACAAATTTTGGGCTCCACGTGTGGAGACGGTTCGCAAGGTCACCATCCCCCATACTTTTCGCAAGAACCTGGAGACGGGTCGGGTCAAAAATTTCACGGTAGCTGCTTCCACTACACCTGGTTCGGTCTGCAGTGTTTTCCCTTTCGACGACAGCGACCTGTACAAAATCATTGAAGGTGCTGCCTATGCCGTACAAACCAAACGTGATCCCAAGCTTGAAGCTTCGGTAGACAGTCTGGTTGCCATCATCAAAGCGGCACAAGAACCCGATGGCTACCTCTACACCTGGCGAACGATTGTAGAACGGCGCAACAATCCCGAGCGACTGAGCACCGATACCAAAGGTGCCAACCTGGACTGGCTGGCTGGGCCACGCTGGGCAAAGGAAGATGACCTGAGTCATGAATTGTACAACGCTGGCCACTTGTATGAAGCAGCAGTTGCCTGGTTCAATGCAACCGGAAAACGCAACCTTCTAGATATTGCCCTCAAAAACGCCGCGTTGATCGACCAAACCTTTGGCCCGGGCAAGCTTCAAAAAGCGCCTGGCCATGAGGAAATCGAACTGGGACTGGTCAAATTGTACCAAACCACTGGCGAAAAACGCTGGCTCAATCTGGCCAAATTTTTCATCGATGTACGCGGATATGGTGAGGCGTACAGTCAAAACCACCTGAAAGTCAAAGACCAGCGCGACGCCCAAGGCCATGCGGTGCGTTTGGCTTACCTCTACGCGGCAGTAGCCGATGTGACCGCATTGACAGGCACCGACGAATACCAGACGGCCATGAAAGCAGTGTGGGATGACATCGTGGGCAAACAAATTTACATTACTGGTGGAGTAGGTGCTACCGGCAGCAACGAAGGTTTTGGCGGGGCATATGACTTGCCCAATTACAGCGCGTATTGCGAGACTTGTTCTTCCATCGCCTTTGTCAACTGGACCCAAAAAATGTTCCAGCTTACTGGCGACAGCCGCTACCTGGATGTAATGGAATTGACGCTGTACAACGCCCTCAACGCCGGGATTTCACTTTCTGGCGATCACTTTTTTTACCCCAATCCTTTGGAAAGCCGCAAAAATGTAGGGCGTACCGAATGGTTCAGTTGTGCGTGTTGCCCACCCAATTTGGCGCGTTTTTACAGTTCAATGGCGGGCTTGTTTTATGCCCAAAAAGGGAATGAGTTGTACCTGAATATGTTTGCGGCCAGCAAAACCACTTTTGAAACGACCAGCGGTAAAAGCAAAATCAAGGTCGACATTCAGCAGGAAAGTGATTATCCCTGGAGCGGTAAAATCAAAGTAAAAGTGAATCCCGCTACGGCCAATACTTTTGCCATCAAAGTGCGGATTCCCGGTTGGGCCAATGGGGAAGCGATTCCATTGGGTTTGTACAGTTTTGTTGACCCCAAAGTAAAACCGATCGTATTTAAAGTGAATGGGAAAATTTTCACGGCTAAAATCAGTGCAGGATACGCTACGCTGGAACGCAAATGGCAAAAAGGAGATGTGCTTGAATTTGAATTGCCCATGGAGGTACAAAGAATAGCCGCCGATCCTCGCGTCAAAGCGGATGAACTGCGATATGCCCTAAAAAGTGGACCACTGGTGTATTGCATCGAAGGCAAAGACCAACCCGACGACCGCGTATTGAACATGGTCATGTCGGAAGAAACGCCGTTCAGCCTCAAATTCGATCCCAATCTCTTGGGTGGCCAACAAACCATCAACTTCAATGGCAGCCTGGTTACCAAAAAAACGGCGGAAAGAAATGCAGAGCTGAAACCGCTTGACCTAAAAGCCATTCCCTACTACGCTTGGGCCAACCGTGGTCGCGACAATATGCTGGTTTGGTTGCCTTATGATCTCAAAGTAACCAAAGCAATCGCCCAACCCACCCTGGCCAATCGCAGTACACTCAGTGCATCGCCTGAGTTGAAAGGCGCATTGACCGCTGCTAGCGATCAATCGGCACCCAAAACTTCGGGCGACGGCGAAAGTACTTTTGTGCATTGGTGGCCGCATTTTGGTACCGAAGAATGGCTACAATATACTTTTCCTCAAGCCGAAAAAGTGAGCAAAGTAAAGGTGTATTGGTTTGACGATGAAGTGATTGGAGGTGGTTGCCGCATCCCCAAATCCTGGCGCATCACGTACCTAGACAACGGAGTATGGAAGCCCGTCAAAAATACCCAAAAATACGCCATCCAAAAAGATGCCTGGAATGAGGTTTCCTTTGAAGGAGTGAGCACAACCGCCATTCGAATTGAGTTGGTGCTGCAAAATGGGGTATCGGCAGGGGTGCATGAGTGGGAAGTGGAGTGAGGTGTCAGCTTTCAGCTTTCAGCATATTGCCGTAAGCTGATAGCTGACCGCTGATTGCTAATAAGAAAAGGCATTTTTAACTTTCAAATTTTCGGTATTCCGTAGTTCGAAGTTGGTTACTAAGTCAAATTCTTGTTTTTTAGAGCTCAGTTTCCACCAGATCAGGGCTGGAATCAATTCACCAGAATGCCTTTCCAATCGATACATCAGTTCGATATTGGGCGATTCTTTATCCTTGAGTATTCTACTTAAGCGACTCTCATGTACATTGATATCTTCCGCAAAATTCTTGTTAGTTTTGCGGAAAATATGAATGTACTCAGTCAAATAATAGCCAAAGCTTTTTTGAGGATCAAAAGTAAAGCCGTTGACATAGTCTTCCAGTTTAAAGCGAAGTTGCAAAAGATCAGCGTAAATTTTTTGTTCCGATGTCATTTGTGCAAGCCGTTCAAAACGCATTTTACGCAATGCCTCAGCATTTTCTTTTTTTTCTTGCTCCGAAAGATCCGCCGGAATTAGAGTTGATTCGGCGATCTCTTGATCGGTGAGTTGTTCTCTCAACTCTTGGTAAACTTGATCATAGCTCATGATAGCAGGTATTTTTTGATCAACAACATGGCAACTTCTCCTTCAATGGCAAGGTTTCGACCATATTGGAAAAACCCATACTCCTGTGAATAGTAGTTTATCAATTGAGTTTTTGGTGTCAGTGAAACAAATCCATAATAACCTTTGTTGAAAGCCAATCTTGCTGCATAGGCAATCAGACATCCAGGAATGCCTACAAGTTTTTTTTCTTTTCCGCGATGTTGTTTAGCAGATTCAATCAAATTCAAATGTATCCTTAGTTCTTCAGGAACTTCAAAAATTGACATCAATCCTAAGATTTCTTCCTCACCAATCAAAGTCAGTTTGTAAATTTGAAAATTCTTTTCGTTGTACCAGTCAAAACCAAATTGCTTACTGTCTCGTATCTGTTTAAAATCTTTAGAGACTATTGCAGAAATTTCAGCATCAAAGGTTTCTTGGCTTTTTGGGTCAAAAAGTTTCATCGGACTGAATTATTGACGAATTTAGGCAATTATTTTGTGTTTTTCAAGCAATTATAAAAATAGTAGGAAATTACATAGCTTTGACCAAAATCACATTTTCCAGCACCATGCGCATTACCCTGACCATTGCCTGCCTTTTTCTGGCAACCTGCATTTTCGCCCAAAAAGGCCCAGAATTCTTGAGCAACCACAACGCCCGTTGGGTAGACAGTACCCTGCAAACCATGTCCCTCGACCAAAAAATTGGTCAGATGCTGATGCCTCGGGGCAACTACAGTGGCAAGGGCTACAACCCGGAAAAAATACTCCAATGGGTGCGCGATTACCACTTGGGGGGAATCGTTTTTTTTGCTGGACAGCCCAGTGTACAAGCGCGCATCACCAATCAATTGCAAGCAATTTCCAAAATCCCCATGTTGATTGGCGAAGACCTGGAATGGGGACTGGCTATGCGACTGGACAGTACGGTGCGTTATCCCTATCAAATGACCCTAGGCGCCATTGCCGGAAATGAGGGTATGATCGAAGCCATGGGCCGCGAAATTGGCCGTCAATGCAAGCGCATGGGCGTACATGTCAACTATGCGCCGGTGGTAGACATCAACAACAACCCCAACAATCCGGTCATCAATTTTCGCTCGTTTGGCGAAGACAAATACAATGTAACCCGCAAAGCGCTGGCCTACATGCGCGGCATGCAAAGTCAGCACATCCTCGCTTCGGCCAAGCATTTTCCCGGACATGGCGATACCGGAGTCGACTCTCACTTTGATCTGCCACTGATTGCCAAAACGAAACAGCAATTGATGGATTTGGAGCTGTACCCTTATCAGGAGTTGATCAAAAACGGGCTTTCTGGCGTAATGACTGCCCACTTGAGTATACCCGCGCTGGATTCCAGCAAGAATCTGGCTTCTACGCTATCGCCCAAGATCGTAACCGACTTGCTGCGCAAAGAGCTTGGCTTTCAGGGTCTGGTGTTCACCGATGCCATGGACATGGAAGGCGCCGTCAAGTACTACCCTAATGGAGAAGCCTTGGTAAAAGCCGTTTTGGCCGGCAATGAATTGATTGAAACCTTCGAAGATGTACCTACCGCTTTCAAAGCCATCAAAAAAGCAGTGGCCGATGGCCTGCTGAAAGAAGCAGACCTCAACCAGCGCGTACGCCGGATTTTGATGGCCAAATCCTGGGTTGGACTGGACAAATACCGCCCCATTGAGCTCAAAAACCTGATTACCGATTTGAATACCATTGAATCTGATTTGTTGAATCGCCAAATGGCGGAAGGCGCTTTGACCTTGATCAAAAATCAGAACAATGCGCTACCCATTCGCGACTTGACCCAAAAAATTGCGGTGGTGTCCATCGATGTCAGCCAACAAACGGCTTTTCAGAAAATGGCCAGCAACTATACCGCGGTTGACCATTTCGTGATCCCGGTCAATGCACCTGACTCCAGCATTCAAAAAGTAAGATTGGCTACCCAAAAATACGACCTGATCGTGATCGGGGTACACTTGCAAAACATCCGTCCAGGTGCCAAATATGGATTGACTGAGAGCAACCAAAAGGCATTGAGCTTGCTGACGGCTGGAGGCAAAAGCATTGTCAGCATCTTTGGCAATCCTTATACCCTGGATAAAATTCCAGCGCTTGAGCAGTCCAGGGCGGTGGTAATGGCGTATCAGTTTACCAACTACATGGAAGAGGCTGCCGCACAAGCAATTTTCGGGGCCATCCCGATGCAGGGCAAGCTTCCAGTTACCGTCAATGCACAATATCCTTTAGGCATGGGGATCAATAGCGCGTCGATCGGGCGACTGGCCTATGGCGTTCCTGAAATGGTGGGGATTCGCAGTCAGGATTTGATTCCTCGCGTAGACTCCTTGATCAACCTGGGGTTGCGGGAAAAAGCCTACCCCGGAGCAGTAGTCGAAATTGCCCGCGCTGGACGAGTGATTTATCAAAAAAGCTATGGTTACCACACCTTCGAGGCTGCTGCAAACAACCCAGGCACCGTTGTTCAGGCCAATTTCCAGGTCGGCAACAAGAACGATGTGATGGATGAAAAGCCCATTTTGAATACCGCGAGCGGTCAGTTGACCATTGCCCCTATCAGCAGCAGCCAAGGCCGGGTGCAAGTGGATGACTTGTACGACCTGGCTTCCGTTACCAAAATCAGTACCTCGGCCCTGGCTGTAATGCAGCTAATGAGTGCCAATAAATTTGACCTCAACAAAACCTTTGCCGATTACTATCCGGAATTTGCCCAATCCAACAAGGGCAATCTGCGTTTTCGCGACTTGCTGACACACCGCGCTGGTCTGCGGCCTTTTATTCCATTTTGGACAGCAGACATCGACTCTGTGCAAACCGTAAAGAACAGTCTTGCTTACCAGCAAAAATACGCGGCCCAGTTGCGCCTGAATTTCTTCCAACGCTTGTTTGGAGGCAAAAAGAAACTGGATCGTAAAATTGCCGCCGCCATCCGTACCGACAAAAACTTGTGGAAAGACTGCTTCAATGCCAGTTCCAAAACCTGGAAACCGGGTGTTTATTCGAGCACCCAATCTGCGGAATACCCCATCCAAATGACCGATCAACTCTGGCTGCGCAAAGATTACCAGCAGACCATTTTTGAAGCCATCAAAAATTCGCCAATCAAGCCTGAACAAGGCTACGTATACAGCGATTTGCATTACATGCTCTATCCTACCATGATGGGACGCCTGGCAGGTATGGAATGGGAAACCTACTTGAAACAAACCTACCGCGCCATTGGAGCCAATACTTTGACTTACAACCCACTCCGGTTTTATGACAAAAGCCGAATTGCACCAACCGAAATAGATTCCCTTTTCCGCCACACCCTCGTGCACGGGCAGGTTCACGACGAGGCTGCTGCTCAGTTGAACGGCGTTTCAGGGCATGCCGGCTTGTTTGGCAATGCCAATGATTTGACGAAGCTCATGCAATTGTACTTGCAAAAAGGCTACTACGGCGGCCAGCAATTCATCAAACCAGAGGTAGTAGATACCTGCACCCGCTATCAATTTCCTGAACTCAACAACCGCCGGGGCATCGCTTTTGACAAACTCGATTTCAACAAAAAAATCGCCAATGGTCCACAATTGGGTTCACCAGAAAGTTACGGCCACTCTGGTTTTACAGGTACCTTCACCTGGATTGATCCCAAAACTCAAACGATATATGTGTTTATGTCCAATCGAGTATACCCCACCCGCGAAAACGGCAAAATCGGTACGCTGAATATCCGCACGGGAATTGGCGACATCATCTACCAAAGCATCAAACCATAATGTACTATGTCAAAACCAAACACCTGGAACCGCGATCTTTTTGCCCAAACCTGGCATTTCGCAACCCTCAAGCACAGTGGTCAAAGTTACGGCGGGCGGCTTCCCGAGCAGCAAATTGACTACATCAATCACCTGAGTAGCGTGGCCATGGAGGCCATGTGGGTGCTGGCCAATTCTGCGGAAACCTACCATGCCGATTTGTTGCTGCAATGCGCTTTGTTGCACGACACCCTGGAAGATACCGCCACTGATTTTGAAGAATTGTCGGCAACTTTTGGACTTTCCGTTGCCGAGGGTGTGCTGGCTTTGACCAAAAACAAAACACTTGCCGACAAAAACCAGCAAATGCTGGACAGCCTGCAACGCATCCAGCAACAACCCAAAGAAATTTGGATGGTCAAAATGGCCGACCGCACCACCAATCTCTACCATCCGCCTTTTTATTGGGACAAAACCAAAATTGCCGCTTACCGCGCCGAAGCCCAAATCATTTATGACCATTTGGCCAGCGCAGATGCGTTAATGGCTCAGCGTTTGGCTGAAAAGATCGAGGCTTACCAGGAATTTCTATGATTTTTTAGTTTTTTTGTAACTATTTAGCACCTAAACTACTTGACAATCAATAAAGTAAAAAGCATTAGCATTAAACCTAATAAAATCAAGTCAATGATAGTCAATGACTTGTGTTTTTGAAAGATTTTTTGCTTTTGTGATAAGCAATTGATTATCAATAAGATTGGGGTGCTAAATAGTTACGTTTTTTTTTCATTTTCCTGGAACACTTTTCTGAAGGTAAGACACATGAAGGAGAAAGCAGCAAGATCCCAACTGCATCCAAAATT
>Ga0247831_1002064_pt1 | contig 34524 bp, 33 predicted proteins | sample LaCruzMarch2015__9_FD_192406 | JGI IMG/M metagenome (GOLD analysis project Ga0247831, IMG submission 192406) | Freshwater microbial communities from meromictic Lake La Cruz, Castile-La Mancha, Spain - LaCruzMarch2015_1m | ecosystem: Environmental > Aquatic > Freshwater > Lake | place: Spain...
GCAATTGGATATCCTTTCTAGTCAAAGTTGTCCTAGAATATTACAAATGTAAAAATTGAAAAAAAAGTCATTTGATTATGTAATTTCTAAAATTTGTATTTATTTAGTTTTATGTTAAAATTATCTACCCTTGCTGACACCTTAATTCCATCTGAAATCATTAAACTAGGCAATGAAATCAATGAACGAATTAAGCAAGGTGCAACCATTTACAACTTTACTATTGGGGATTTCGACCCATCTATTTTCCCTATACCTCAAGCCCTTGAAGACGAAATCGTAAACGCATATCGTGCAAAAAAAACAAATTATCCACCTGCAAATGGCATAGCTCCTTTACGCGAAGAAGTCGCAGCATTCATAGCTCGAAAACAACATTTACACTATCCTGCTTCTTCTTTTTTAATATCAGCTGGAGGAAGACCGTTAATTTATGCCGCTTATCGTACAATCTGTGATGCAGGCGAAAAAGTAATTTATCCTGTTCCTTCCTGGAACAACAATCATTACACACACTTTGTAGATGGCACACACAGCTGTATTGAAACTACAGCAGAACATAATTTTTTACCCACAGCCGAAGAATTGATTCCGCATTTGAAAGATACTTGTTTATTAGCACTTTGCTCTCCGTTAAATCCAACGGGTACTGTATTTACAAAGGAGCAATTAAATACACTTTGCGAAGCGGTATTGCAAGAAAACTTAAGTAGAAGACCTGATCAGAAACCGTTGTATATTTTGTACGATCAAATCTATTGGACATTAACCTATGGTGATGCAAAGCATTACGATCCAGTTTCACTTTTTCCTGAATTGAAAGAGTACACGATTTATATTGACGGTATCAGCAAAGCATTTTGTGCTACAGGCGTCAGGGTTGGATGGGCGTTTGGCCCAGATAAAATCATAGACAAGATGAAAGGTATTTTAAGTCATATAGGAGCATGGAGTCCAATGGCCGAACAAGTTGCAACAGCAAATTTCTTAAAAAATCATGATGCTGTTGATACATTTTTAGAACAAACAAAATATAAAATTCATGAACGACTTCAACTCATCTATGATGGATTTGAATCATTAAAAAAAGAAGGCCTTCCTGTAGATGTTATTGCACCCAAAGCTGCAATGTATTTGACCATAAGGTTCCAATTTAAAAACCATCAAACGGCTGATGGAGAAATAATTCGTTCGACGAAAGACATGACCTCTTACCTATTAAGTGAAGCATCATTAGCCATAGTGCCATTTTCTGCCTTTGGCGCAAGTGCAGAAAGTGAATGGTATCGATTAAGCGTTGGAACTTGCCATTTAGAGCATATCGCTTTAATGTTTAACAAACTAAAATCCGCTTTACTAAAATTAAAACCGCTATAAAATCCAAACAACCACTTCCAATTTCCTTGAAATAAAAAACCAGAGTTTGTATAATCATTTAACACATTATTGTTTGTTTCAATAGCTGTTACACATCTGTAATACACGAAGTAATTAATTTTCATAGTACATTTGCATCATGTTAAACACTATTGAATCAGCCATTGAGGACATCAAAAAAGGGAAATTAATTATTGTAGTTGATGATGAAGATCGTGAAAATGAAGGTGATTTCCTAACCGCAGCACGCAATGTAACGCCTGAAATCATTACGTTCATGAGTAAATTTGGTCGTGGATTAATTTGCGCCCCATTGAGTGAAGAAATATGCGATTCATTGGATTTAAATTTAATGGTTAAGGACAATACGGAATTGCATCAGACCCCTTTCACGGTTTCAGTAGATTTAATAGGACATGGATGTACTACAGGCATTTCATCCCACGATAGATCCAAAACAATACAAGCGTTAATCAACCCAAATACCAAAGCTGCTGACTTGGCAAAGCCTGGACATATTTTCCCATTGCGCGCTCGCAAAGAAGGCGTACTCCGTCGTGCTGGACATACTGAAGCTGCTATAGATTTGGCACGTTTAGCTGGGTTTGAACCCGCAGGTGCAATTGTCGAAATCATAGATGAAGATGGCGAAATGGCTCGTTTACCAAGATTGATGGAAATAGCAAAAGAGCATGATCTGAAAATTATTTCAATAGAAGATTTAATTGAATATAGACTTAGAACTGAAAATCTTGTGGAGGAGCAAATCAGGGTGAATATGCCGACTAAATATGGCGACTTTGAATTGATTACATTCAAAAATTTAAAAACAAATGAGTTACATCATGCGCTAAAAAAAGGAGACTGGAAGCCTCACGACCCTGTCTTATTGCGCGTACATAGCTCCTGTTTTACTGGCGACATTTTGCATTCATTGCGTTGCGACTGTGGCGAACAATTACAAGCTGCAATGCAAATGGTGCAAGACGCAGGACAAGGTTTGGTTTTGTATATGAGTCAAGAAGGCAGAGGCATAGGATTGTTGAATAAACTTAAAGCATATAAACTACAAGAACAAGGACGAGATACAGTAGAGGCTAACCTCGAATTGGGCTTTGAAATGGATGAGCGTGATTATGGAATAGGTGCACAAATACTTAGAATGTTAAATGTGTCAAAAATCAAATTAATTACAAATAATCCGCGTAAACGTGCTGGTTTACTAGGATATGGATTAGAAATTATTGACATTGTGCCAATTGAAATATGTTCAAATCCACACAATGAGCATTACCTCAAAACCAAACGAGATAAGTTGGGGCATGAAATAATGAAGTAGGAATCCCTACCCTATTATCCAACTAAATTTCATTTCACGTTCTGGCACGTTAATACGTTCTGCTATTCTAGCCATTCTATCTGGTAAGCGCATCAGATAATCACGTGCTTTTTCGCCATTTTCTTTCAATCCAGTTATATTTTCAATATTCCATTCTTTGATCAAATCGCGCATAATATCAACGTAATCGATGGCTGTATATACACCTAATCGTTGAGCAGCATCTGAGAAGTTTGAAAATGTATTAATTTCCCCACCCAACTCGCGCATAGCTTGCGCTGGCATCACTATTTTTTTTCGCATCATATCTTCGAAGGCCAACATCATTTCATTGGTATCGATTTCGAATATTCGATTGATAAAAGAAATATATGCACTTGCATGTCGAGCCTCATCGGCTGCTACCAAGCCACATATTTTTGACAATATAGTATTGCCGCCTTTTTTGGCCAAAGTTGCAACTCTTCTGTGCGAAATATTAGTGGCTAACTCTTGAAAACTAGTATATGTAAACGTACGATATGGATCATTGTTGGTATCTAAATCAAAACCGTCTGCAATTAAAAACTGTGTTGAGGCTTCAAACTTGGGCATATCAATTCTACCGCACAAATACAAATATCGATTTAAGACATCTCCATGACGATTTTCCTCAGCTGTCCAAGACCGAATCCATTTCATCCATCCTCCATGTATATTTTGTTTTACCCCTTCCAAGGCACCTAGCCACGTTTCGTAAGTCGGAAGTGCTTCTTCAGTTATTGTATCTCCTACTAACACGGCCAACAAATCATAATCCATATTTTCTGCTTGCCCTTGAATCGTTTTTAAATCTTCCATAAAAGATTCAGTATGTGTCATCGGAAGCAATTCGCCAGGCTGCCAATTCGTTTCTATAGAGCTCAAGTATTTACTACCAGTAAGTTCCACTTCTTTTTCCAAAAACAACATTACTTCTTGTCTTGAAGGTGTCAAGGCTTGTTTCATTCGCTACAAATTATTCGCACAAAGGTAATCGTAATTTAACAAATAGATATATGAAATATTTATATAAAAAAAGAAAACCGAATACCTGTGTATTCGGTCTCTCGATTGGTTTGATTAGTGGTTATTTTATTTACTTTTTGCCTTAGTATCCAGCTATTCAGGGACGCAACATGATTTTAGTTTCGTTATTATAATTGCTATTAACAGTTGTTGACTCAGGCCTTTTAGTCCTTAGAGAACTCATTTTCGCACTCGAATTTGATGATTCTGTAGACAAAAAATACGTACAACTAGATAAAAAGAGTACGTAGAGTAAAATTCTAAGAAATCCATTTCTTTTCATGTTTCAAATGTATACACATATGGAATTAGTTTCATAAACAATTAACCAAAGTGGGTTTGCAATTTGTGAAAGATAGTTTTGAGTTTGTATATTCCTATTTTATAACTTCAACAATGGGTTTGCCAATACATGCATTTGGCATCTGAATATGAAGCAAAGAAGCTAAGGTTGCAGATATATCAGTCATATAAACCTCCCGTTTTGTAGTTCCCTTTTGTATACCCCATCCATACCAAATCAATGGAATATGCGTATCATAAGGATTCCATGTACCATGGGTGGTGCCCGTTTTGGCGTAAGCATCGAGCCAAGCTGGCTTTAACAATAATAGAATATCACCACTACGACCATTAACATGACCATTTGTAGCCATTTCTTTTAATTGAGAAGGCATCAATGTGTTTAAGGCATTTGAATAGTTATGCATATCTACTGTAAAATGGATTTCAGGATAGTATTTTAAAGATTTCAATATTTCGGTCACTACAAGTTGCTTGTCCAATTTGGCACTATCAATAGCAGCGTCATTCAACCAAATAAAATTTTCTGCAACATCTTTAACTAAATTATTTGATGGGAAGATTTGTGCAAGATGTTTGTTCAAATTCGATTTCATTGTAAATGCAATAAAAAAACCTGCTGGCAATTTATGGTCCAACAAAAACTGTGGATTATGTGCTACTCCATGATCTGAAGTCAAAAACAACGTATAATTCCCTTCACCAACTTGCTTGTTTAAAGTTTGTATCAATTCTTCAATTGTTTTATCCATCCTCAAATAAGTATCTTCCAATTCAATAGCATTTGGTCCGAACATATGTCCAATATAGTCTGTTGAAGAAAAGCTAATTGCTAAAAAATCTGTTTCATCGCCCTGTCCCAATGCTTCTTGTACAAGAGCCTCTTTCGCAAAATCCAATACAATATCATTGCCAAACGGCGTTTTCTTTATATCGTTTATTTTGAGTCCAGAAGTTTTGTGAGGAAATGTTGTTGTTGACTCTCCTGAAAATTTCCCTTCGTAATCGTTCTGGTCTGTGGTTGAATTTGAATAAGTTTCTATAGGAAGCAGCGTATTCCATTCTTGCATCATGTATTGTTTTGCGAATCCCTTTTTATTAAAATCTTCAACCCATTTAGGTAAACTAGACATGTAAAAAGAGCTCGTCATAAAGACACCATTGCTATCATCCATCCAATATGAACCATTTGAGGTATGACCACCAGGTAAAATAGATGCTCTGTCTTTAACCGATATCGCAATGACTTTAGATCTGAAATTGCTACTTAGCCTCAATTCGTCTGTAATTGTACTTGCCCATAAGTTTTTAGGGCTCATTTTACCAGCTTTGACTGTACCACCAACTGCGCTCACAGAAGCATCTTGGGTACAATATACTTGATTTCCGGTAATGCGATCTATCCAATCATTGCTGGAAATGCCATGCAATGCAGGTACACTTCCTGTATAAATACATGCATGACCAGGCGCTGTATAAGAAGGCAAATAATTAATCATAGTATTTTCACATACATTACCTTCATTTACAAGTAAATTAAAACCTTTATTTGAAAATCGATGTTCAAAACGGGCTAGAAAATCAGGTCTCATTTGGTCTAAAACGACTCCAACAACTAATTTTGGTTTAGCAGCATGCTTGTTTTTTTGAGCAAAAACTAGATTGCTCGTGAAGAGCAGGATGAAGATAAAATATTTCATTTTTTTATAATTGATTCACAAAAGTGACACATAAGCATGATAATACCATTATTTTTTGATTATTTTTGCATCATTAAAAATAGAATATGGCAGATTTATTTGAAAAGTTTTCTCAAAACAAAGGATCTTTAGGACAATATCAAGACAAAGCACATGGTTATTTCGCTTTTCCACGTCTTGAGGGTGAAATCAGTAACAGAATGATTTTCCAAGGAAAAGAACGTGTAATTTGGAGTTTAAATAATTACATAGGATTAGCCAATCATCCAGAAGTACGCAAAGCAGATGCTGAAGCTGCAGCTGCATGGGGTCTTGCTTATCCTATGGGAGCAAGAATGATGAGTGGAAACTCTGTGTTACACGAACAACTCGAAAATGAATTGGCCGCATTTGTAAGCAAAGAAGATGGTTTTTTACTTAATTTTGGATATCAAGGCATTGCATCAGTTGTAGATGCATTATGCAGTAGAAGAGATGTGGTGGTATATGATGCTGAAAGCCATGCTTGTATTATTGATGGTTTACGCATGTCGACGGCTCATCGTTATGTTTTTAAGCACAATGATTTAGAAGATTTCGAAAAACAAATGGTTCGTGCCACAAAAATGATTAGTGAAACTGGGGGTGGCATTTTAGTTATTACTGAAGGTGTATTTGGCATGGCTGGCGACCAAGGTAAATTAAAAGAAATATGTAGTTTAAAATCTAAATATGAGTTTCGTTTGTTAGTCGATGATGCACATGGTTTTGGTACGATGGGCGAAACTGGCGCTGGTGTTGGCGAAGAACAAGGCTGTCAAGATCAAATTGATGTTTACTTTTCTACATTCGCCAAAAGTATGGCAAGTATTGGTGCATTTGTTGCTGGCGATCGAGATTTAATTAATTATTTCCGATACAATCTACGTTCTCAAATATTTGCAAAATCGCTACCTATGCCACTTGTTGTTGGCAATTTAAAACGTTTGGAGCTTTTGCGCAGCAAACCTGAATTGCGTGAAAAACTATGGGATAACGTTCGTTCTCTTCAACGACAATTAACTGAAAATGGATTTGACATCGGCAAAACAAACTCACCTGTTACACCAGTGTACATGCACGGAGGCGTTATTGAAGCCGCTCAATTGATTGTAGATATGCGCGAAAATTACAATATATTCTGTTCTATTGTAGTTTATCCAGTCATACCTAAAGGACATATTATATTACGATTAATCCCAACATCTGTTCATACAGAACAAGATATTAAAGAAACAATTGAAGCATTCAAAGCTGTGAAGCACAAGCTTGATAATAAATTGTATCCTCAAGAGATACCAAGTATGGTTTCTTAAAATAGTATGATCTAACAATGCGGATATACACCTCGATTTTGCTGTTCATGTTTGTGTTGATTCAATTATTTTCAACATCCATTCTTACAATGGCTTGGAAAATAAATCAAGCAAATGTAATAGCAAATCAATGTATCAATTTATCAAAACCTGAAATTCAGTGTAAAGGGAAATGTCAACTGAATAAGCAATTTAAAAATCTATACGAAGATCAATCACAAAACAAATCAACTGGAATTGTCAAAATACAGCAAATTGATTTATTTTTAGTGAGTGATATCGATTTGAATTTTATCAGCAAATCGATAGCTTTTGAGAACAAAGTATTTAAAACCTATCAAAATTGTTATCATTTCTCCTTTCTTGAAAATAGCCTCAGACCTCCTATTGATGTAGTTTGTTAACCAAACATTATTCATTCAATTTCTCTAATTCACATGCAGTGTGAAATATAAAATGAGAAATTGAAACTCGATTGTAATTTTTATATTTTAAAGTTACAATACCCCGTATTCATGGGAATAATAAACATCAATATTTTTTTATGTACAAAAACTTCAACATTTTACTTTTAGTAATGTTATCATTCAACAGCTTAGCTTGTGATGTATGTGGCTGTTCGAGTTCAACAGCGAACTTTGGAATACTACCATCTTTATCCAAACATTTTGTTGGGGTTAAATATCAATATACAGGATTTCAATCTAAGCCACATGATTTAAACGATATTCATTATGGACCTAGCGATGAACACTTTCAATCCATTGAACTCTGGGCGCGGACAGTTATCAAAAAAAGATTTCAATTATTTACAATCATTCCTTACAACTTCAATAGTAGAAAGGAAGTAAAATCTACCACCTCATTACAAGGCTTAGGTGATGCAACGGTATTACTGAGCTATGTTATAGTCACCCCTTCAATTGAAAATAAAAATTGGTATCATTCACTTCAAGCTGGTGCTGGCATCAAACTCCCAACAGGTAAATATAATCAATTAAAAAACAATTTACTATTACACCAAAACATTCAGCTAGGAACTGGGTCCTTTGATTTCCCAATAAATATCAATTATACTGTTCGATATAAGTTAATGGGATTAAATAACGAATTAAATTATAGATTAAATCGTTTAAACAAAATGGGCTATCAGTTCGGAAATAGATTACAGGCTTCAAGCAGACTATTTTTTCAGCGCGAACTAAAAAAAATCACACTTATACCGAACTTAGGTTTCCAATATGAATTTGCAAAACAAGATTTGCGCAATTCAATTCCTGAAGACTATACTGGCGGCTCATTAGGGTTTCTGAATGCAGGAATGGATACCTATTACAAAAAAATCGGAATGTCATTTACATTTCAACAACCTGTATTGGGTCATTTTGGCGAAGGCCATATTACAAGTAATCCACGGTTTTCGTCTCGTATCCTTTTTCTATTTTAAAATTAAAAAACATTTATGAAAATCATTTCAAAAATATCTATATTCATATTTCTAACAATTTTTCTATGTACTCAATTGTCATGTAAAAAAAACTTACGCTCATCAGACAATGAAATGCCTATAATATCTATTGTAGAACCTACTAATTTGGACACCTTAATCCTATCTAAAGATCCTGAAATGCATGTTGAATTTACAGTTTCAGACAATACTGCTTTGCATGAATTGGAGATAAAATTCTATGATTCCTCAAATAATATTTTACAACAATTTACACCTAATGTAATGGATTTGCCAAGTTACGCTTTTCACACCCATTATATACCTATTGGTATTACAAGTTTAACCTGGGTTAAAGTTTACATCAAAGCAACTGATCATGCATTGAATTTAACAGAGAGCGAATTAAAAGTATATATCCTACCGTAATCTATTCATAAACATCGACATTGAAATTGTATTCTTAAAGTTTGCCTTATATTTAATATGAGTATATGGAATAAATCTCTTTTTAAATAATTGAACTATTTATGAGGGAGAAAGTAGAGATTTAAATTAAATTTGAATTATAACATTTTTTGTATCTTGCTTTGTTTTACTTTCGCATTCAAACACACGAATGGCTTATAAAATCCTGACAGTTATCTTACTTTCAAGCTTTGAAATTTATGTTTCAATTGCAACTGGTATTGCTTTTAAATTATCGCCACATATCATTTGCATATCAACACTAATCGGAGGAATATCAGGTGTTTTCGTTGCCGCATTTTTAGGCAATCAGATACGAGCATTCATAGCGAAATATCGCAAACCTAAACCACCAAAATTGGCTTCAAATAAAGATAAAGTGATGCAAAAACTTTGGGCTAAATATGGCGTGTTTGGCGTGGGATTTTTAGGAACATTCATTTTGGGAGCCCCTGCTAGCATTGGCATTGGCTATGGATTTGGTGTACAACCTAAAGTATTGGTCAATTGGTGTTTGTTGGCCGTAGGTATACGTTGTGTAGCCTATTCGTATTTCTTCGATTACCTAGTCAATTTGTTTTAAACAATTAATAAAAAAACTGCCCTTGCTTGGCAAGGACAGTTTCGGCCTTCATTTCTCCATTCAACTATTTCAGCTGTCAACTCTTCTCTCGTCTGTATTTTATTTTTAGGTTGATATGTTGCACATGAAGATGTATAACATCCACCCATTCCACATGTATTAAAATTGAATACACCTTGTAACATAAAAAATAAACCAAATGAACCAATCAAAGTATCCTTATGTATAAATGCGCTCACAAGTAATATCGCGCCAGCTATGAGACGAAGTATGCGCATAAAGGTCCAATTTGTAAACAATAGTTGTTTCATCCTTATATAATTTTTGATTGCAAACTAGTCCAACCACCGCCATTATGCACATCTACATAACCGCTTGATTTGAGCACACCTCTTGCACTTGCACTGCGCATACCAGATGCACAGCATGTAATGATTGTTTTATTTTTATCCTTTAGTTTACCTAGGTTTTTACTAATTTGATCAACCGGTATGTTTATAGCACCTTTGATGTGTCCCGAAGCAAATTCCCCAGGTGAACGTACATCAAGTATGATAGCACCATTTGACACCAGCTCTTTAAAATCAACACCAGGGGCGCTCGAAAATAATTTTTTAAATATTCCTAACATGAAATTAATTGTTTTGAGATTGAATATAATTGACATCTAACCAAGACCCTGCATTGACACATTCAATACCTGATTGTGCTAAAAAACGCTCTGCCATTCCACTTCGATTACCTGAAGCGCAGCAAAGCAACAAAGGCATTTTCATTGATTTTAAATCGTCAATACGATTTGTGATTTCTTGTAATGGAATATTTATTGAATCAACAGCATGTGCAGATTGAAATTCTTCATAACTACGTACGTCTACGATAGTTCCTTTTTTCTCTTTAATTAATTGTTCTACGTTCATTGTATTTCTGTTTTATTGTTTAATTATAGTTTTTAATTATTTTTTCAATGAGCTTGGACAAACATAAGTCGTTATAGGTACTGTTGTTTCTTTGATTTTATTAAAACCTCCTTCAATATCAACAAAATTATCCCACCCTCTTGATTTTAAAATTGACGCTGCTATCATACTTCGATAACCACCAGCGCAATGCATTATAAATGGTTTGTCCTTTGGAAACACGTCCAAATAATTATTGATATAATCTAAAGGTGCATTGATTGCATTTTCGATATGTTCGGCAGTGTATTCACCCTTGTTTCTTACATCTATTACTAATAATTCAGGCGAATAATCTTGCTCAAATTGTTGTACTGAAATTCGATTTACAGTATCAATATCTTTGCCTGCATTTTTCCATGCTTCTATACCTCCATTGAGATATCCTATACAATGATCGTAACCAACTCTCGACAAACGAATTACTGCTTCTTCCTCACGCCCTTCATCTGATATTAATACTATATCCTGTTTAATATCTGGCACTAATGCGCCCACCCACTGAGCAAAATTACCATCAATACCTATATTGATACTATTTGGGATGAACCCTTTTGAAAAATCCTCAGGCTTACGAATATCTATCATCAATATATCTTGACTATTGACCACTAACTCAAACTCTTCAACATTCAAGGGTTTATTGGCACGTACCATAACATCATCCAAACTTTCGTAACCTTTAATATTCATAAGAACATTCTTAGGAAAATAACCAGGAGGTGGTGTTAATCCATCCAACAATTCCTTCATAAATTGTTCGCGTGTCATATCAGCACGCAATGCATAATTTACCTTTTTTTGATTCCCTAGTGTATCAGTGGTTTCTTTACTCATATTTTTACCACATGCACTTCCAGCTCCGTGATTTGGATAAACGATCAAATCATCGCTCAAAGGCATAATTTTATTTCGCAATGAATCAAATAAATGCGAAGCTAATTTTTCTTGAGTCAATTCTGCGATGACATGTTGTGCTAAATCAGGACGACCTACATCACCAATAAACAATGTATCTCCAGTTATGATACCATGTTCTTTGCCATGTTCATCCATTAATAAAAAACATGTACTCTCCATTGTATGTCCTGGAGTATGTATAACACGAACAGTATAATTACCAACTTTAAACTCTTGGTTATCTTCAGCTACGATTGCATCAAAACCTGGTTTAGCAGTTGGTCCATATACAATTGAAGCGCCTGTTTTTTTTGCTAAATCCAAATGGCCACTGACAAAGTCTGCGTGAAAATGAGTTTCAAAAACATATTTGATTTTAGCATGATCTTTCTCAGCATGAAGAATGTATGGTTGCACTTCACGCAATGGATCAAATATTGCAACTTCACCATTGTTTTCTAAATAATACGCTGCATGTGCGATACAGCCTGTATAAATTTGTTGAATATTCATTTTGTTTAAATTTTAATTCTAATGCAAAGGTCTATCCTAAAAAACTATTGCACGGTGATAATTGTCACATACAAAAATATTATTTTATTTTTGGGGGATTTATTCAAAACGAAAAAAAATACATGATAGATATCATATCGATATTTTTGAGATTCTAGTCTAACTTTGCTTTATAAAACTTATACATATGAAAGACACCATAGCACACGTACATTTAATGTGCGAAGATTGGAAACGCGAACTTGACTTTTTCAAAACAGAAATTGTTTATTTAAGAAAAAGACTTGAAGAGGTTGCCTCAAAAAATACATCCAAAGATGTGTTGATTGAAGTTGAACATTTTGAAAATAAATTCAGAATCATGAGTATACATGTAGACGAATTAAAACACGATGTAAATCTTAAAAATGAAAGCCTACTGAAGGAAGCAGCAGAAAAACCAAATTATATCAATGTAAAAATGATTGATGAAGATGTAGATTTAATCGAACTTATGAATGACACAAGTTCTGATTTCCATTCTACAAAAAAAGATTTTTATAAATTTCTTTCTAAATCAATGTAAAAAATAATCAAAATTCAATTTGAAGCACAACACAAAATGTTGTGCTTTTTTTTGTTTTTATTGGCTTGAAATTTGATTTACATTAAAAATTATTATGAATTTGATTTAATTCTAAATATATTCGTTTAACAATAAAATAAGAATAAAATGAAAAAACTAATCAGTTTAAGTTTTGCCTGTTTAATTTATAGTCAAGTTAGCTTTGGGCAATTGTATTCTAGTGGTAATAATATCATAGCTGGAACTTCAGTAGGAATAGGTGTAAATACACCAGACAACTCAACCAAACTTCACATAAAACGAACCACAAGTGGTGGAAATTTATTTTTAGAAAATTCTACTGCGAATAGTTTTCAATCCTTCAGATTAATCAATAACGTTCCTAGCAATTATGCCACTTTTACTAAATATGGCAGTGGTGTAACGGGGGGATATACAGGTATCAGCACATTGTATCCTTTTGCAAATGCACTTGGGTTTGGCAACAACGGAGGAGCCATGTTGAATGCAAGTCAATACAATATTGGCTTTGCACTTCTCAAATCCGGTACTTACAAATTGAAAATACACATAGATGCCAATACAGAACGTTTAGGATTAGGCGGCAACGCAGTTCCTGCAGCAAGTGTTCACATCAATAGTGCACTGACAAGTGACACGTTAAAAATAACAAACGCAACTACTGGGCATGCAGCTGGTGATGGAATAGATCTTATGAATTCAGGGAACAACGCTAGTTTAATTAATCGTGAAAACGGCTCATTAACATTTGGCACCAATAATACATCACGAATGAATATAAGTGCAACAGGATTAGTCACTATAGGAACAACCACGACACCTGCAGGCTACAAACTTTTTGTAGAACAAGGTATATTGACAGAGAAAATAAAAGTAGCAATTAAAACGAGTGGTAACTGGGCTGATTATGTATTTGCAGACGATTATAAACTTGCTCCCTTAAGTGAAATTGAAACATATTTAAAAGAACATAAACACTTACCTAATATCCCTTCTGCCGATGATGTTGTAGCTAATGGCATTGACTTAGCCCAAATGGATGCCAAGTTGTTAGAAAAAGTTGAAGAGTTGACACTTTACATCATTGATATGCAAAATCAAATGAATGAACTAAAAAAATCGAATGAACAATTGAAATTACAAATTCAAAACAATCAAAAATAGCACCTATGAAAAAACTAATTTTCATTTTATTCTTAAGTGTTATTGTTCAGGTAGGCTACAGTTTTACTTCTATACAAGAACAACTATCACGAATCAAAGAATCGGATTTCAAAAAAATAGAACTATTTTCAACCAAGCAAGTTTCTCCATCTTATATAGGTTTAGAAAAATATGTTTCTCGATTTGATTTAGTGCAAACTCAGCCAATACAATTAATTGAAATTGCAAATAGCAGTCAGCCAATTCAGTTTCAAATACCTATAAATGGAACATGGAAAACAATACATTTGATTAAAAATAATTCAATAAAAGAAAACCTAATTTTAACTTCTCAAAACGAAAATGGACAGCAACCATTCTCTTACAAATTTGGTTCTTATTATCTAGGTCAAGTTGAAGGAATGCAAAATTCCATTGTAGCTTTTAGCTTTTTTGAACAGGATATTATTGGATTAATTGTAACAGATGAAGGTAATTTTGTAATTGGCAAAAGCAATAAATCCGAACCAATTAAAGATGAATATATTGTTTACAATGATAAAGATTTACTTGTAAAAGACATTGCGGCATGTGCTGCAACTGACCAAAAAGCACCCAAATTAAATGAGCCCTTTGAAATACCTATTTCAGTTGAAACATACTCAACAAAGTGTGCTAAAATTTATTTTGAATGTGATTTTAAAACCTATCAAGATTTTGGCAGTAATCTTACAAGTACTACCAATTATGTGACAGGATTGTTTAATCTAGTATCCACACTTTATCTCAATGACTCTATTCTTACAAGTATTTCACAAATCAATATCTGGACAACTACCGATCCTTATGCTGGGCAAAACAGCACATCAAACATGTTAACTGTATTCAGTACTCAAATGAGTAACAATGGTTTTATTGGAGACTTAGCCCATTTACTTTCTACGCGTGCGGTTGGGGGAGGTATAGCTTGGCTCGATGTTTTTTGTGCTTCAAACTATTATAAAACTGCAGTTTCTGGTAGCTTATCTACTTCGCTAACTCCTTTACCAACTTTTTCGTGGAATGCTGAAGTTGTAACACATGAACTAGGTCATAATATGGGATCTCCTCATACACATGCCTGTGCATGGAATGGCAATAATACCCGGATAGACAATTGTGGAGGAAATTACAATGTTGCCTATCAAGAAGGCACATGCAACTCATTCCCTCCTAATCCTGTAGGTGGTGGTACAATTATGAGTTATTGTCATTTAATTGGCGGCATTGGAATTAATTTCAATTTAGGGTTTGGCTCTCAACCAAGAACTCTTATTAAAACCAATGTAAATACTGCTCCATGTTTGACCACTTGTATAGATTGTGATGGAGGACTTACTATAACAGGCGCATTTTCAACCCCTTTAACAGAATCATCAACTTATATCCAGTCTACAGGCCAAACTACCATTTCAAGTACGACTAGTATCAAGTTAGATGCCGATCCAGGTAGTGGATATATTCTTTTTGCGCCAGTTAGTGCTTCAGATTATTTAGTTGCTGCTCCATCAAACTCAACAGCACAATTTGTAGTTCAAGCTTACAATGGCTGTACAGAAGGCACACCATCCAAACCGAATGCAGAAACGAATGAGCAAAATTTAATAGTCAATTATGTAAATGAATTTTTAATATATCCTAATCCTGCCAATTCTATTTTAAACATTACTAATTCAAATCTGAAGAACTCTTCAGTACATTTTAGTATATTTTGTATTGAAGGTAAAGAGTTATTCAATCAACAGTTAATAAACTTCAATTCAGATTTCAAACTGAACGTCAGTGATCTTCCAAGTGGTTTTTATATTCTAAAAATCACTGCATTGGACAAAACTCAAATGATAAAATTTCTGAAGGATTAAACCAAACTTTGCAGTTACCAAATTTATTTTTGATAAATCTGGAATTTGATTCAAAAAAAGGGGCATTTAAAATGCCCCTTTTTTTTTATAATAAAATATTATTTTAAGATACTTTTTCTACTTGCATGAAATTTAATTCAACTGGAGTAGCACGTCCAAATATTTTTACGACTACTTTCAGTTTCTTTTTATCATCATTCACTTCTTCGATTGTACCATTGAAATCATTAAATGGACCATCTATAATTTTAACTGTTTCACCTACAATAAATGGTTCAGATATTGAAACGCCATTGTCAGCCATTTCATCCATTTTACCAAACATTTTATTCACTTCAGATTTGCGCAATGCATCAGGATGATCCTTTCCTAAAAAATGAATGACACCTGTTACAGATTTGATTGTTTGAATCATATCATCTGACAAACGTCCAGTAGTTGCTTCTAAAAGAATATAACCTGGATAAAGAATTTTTTCACGCATTACTTTTTTACCAGCAACGACTTTAAATACTTTTTCTACAGGACATAAAATTTGAGAAATAGTACTTCCCCAGCCAGAACGACGAACTTCAACATCAAGATAATCTTTAATTTTTCGCTCTTTTCCACTTAAAACTCTCAACACAAACCATTTGGTTTCGAGTTCTTTTTGTTGTATCGTTTCCATTGAAATAGCTTATTTAAAAAACTTGTAAAAATTCTCAAATACCAATTCAGAAACACCATCCATACCAAATATGATTAATGTTAAAACGATAACACTGACCAAAGTTATCAATGTAGACTGCTGTAATTCACTCCACGTCGGCCAAGTTACTTTATGAATAAGTTCATCAAAAGCTTGCTCAAAATAGTTAAATAGTTTTGTCATCTTTTTTGTTTGTTTTAAAAATGAACATTCAAAATGAATTTGTTCAATTAGGTTGCACAGGCACTAGGATTCGAACCCAGATCAAAGGTTTTGGAGACCTGCATGCTACCGTTGCACCATGCCTGTATGAGTACGTCGTAGAAAAACAGAGTACTTAGAAGTGATTCTAAGTACTCTGTAATGATATAAAAACACGAAGTGTCTTTGTACTACCTACTAGTACTGTTTAATTTATTTAACGATTTCAGTTACTTGTCCAGCACCAACAGTACGGCCACCTTCACGGATAGAGAATTTCAATCCTTTTTCCATTGCGATTGGTCCGATCAATTTAACTGTCAAGCTAACATTATCACCAGGCATAACCATTTCTGTACCTGCTGGTAATTCAACTTCTCCTGTAATATCTGTTGTACGGAAGTAGAATTGAGGACGATATTTTTGGAAGAATGGAGTATGACGTCCACCTTCTTCTTTGCTCAATACGTAAACTTCACATTTGAATTCGGTATGCGGAGTAATAGATTTAGGTTTGCAAATAACCATACCACGACGGATATCAGCTTTTTCAATACCACGTAGCAATAAACCAGCATTGTCACCAGCTTCACCACGATCAAGTAATTTACGGAACATTTCAACACCAGTACATACAGATTTCAAAGGAGTTTCGTTGAAACCAACGATTTCTACTTCTTCACCTACTTTGATCACGCCTCTTTCGATACGACCTGTAGCAACTGTACCACGACCTGTGATTGAGAATACATCCTCAACTGACATCAAGAAATCTTGATCTACTGGACGTGGAGGTAATGGAATGTACTCATCAACTGCAGCCATCAATTCTGTAACTTTATCAACCCATTCAGCTTCACCAGCTAATGCGCCAGTTGCAGAACCTTGGATGATTGGTGTATTGTCACCATCAAAACCGTACATTGATAACAAGTCGCGGATTTCAATTTCAACTAATTCTAATAATTCTGGATCGTCTACTAAATCCACTTTATTCATGAAAACAACCATACGTGGAACCCCTACCTGACGAGCAAGAAGGATATGCTCACGTGTTTGTGGCATAGGACCATCTGTTGCAGCAACTACTAAGATAGCACCATCCATTTGTGCAGCACCAGTGATCATGTTTTTCACATAATCAGCATGTCCTGGACAATCAACGTGCGCATAGTGACGAGAAGCAGTTTGATATTCAACGTGTGCAGTATTGATTGTAATACCACGCTCTTTTTCTTCAGGAGCACCATCAATATCATCATAGTTTTTCTTTTCAGCTAAACCAATTTTTGATAACACGTCTGTAATTGCAGCTGTTAATGTAGTTTTACCATGATCTACGTGACCAATAGTACCAATGTTTACGTGGGGTTTGTCCCTCTTGAAGGTCTCTTTTGCCATCTTATTCGTTTTTAAAAGTGTTTAATATTTGTTTTTTGGACTGCAAATGTAAATTTTACTTTTGATATTCTAAAATTTTTTATTTGGTTTTTAAATAATGTTGTATTAACATTTCTTCATGTTCAAAATCATAGCTACATTCACTTCATTTTGATGATTTAAATTGCTATAATGGTATTATTATTAAATTAAAATTATATATAAAAAATACCTATTTAAACAACGAAATGCATTAACCTCAATGAATCAGAACAATCTCACCACGTTGAGTGTAAGTATTTCCTGAAAATGCCCTGTACACAATAAAATATGTGTAAACATCATTGGGTGACTCTTGATTAGGCCTCCAATTAAATTCCAGACCCTGGCCCACGAACATAGTTTGTCCCCAACGATTCATTATTAATACTTTTTCAACACTTATGTTTTTGCGTGCTAGATAGGATTGATTCAAAATATGAAACTCATCATTTAAATTGTCATTATTTGGCGTCAAGGCATTCGGTAAATGAATTGGATTTTTGCCTACTTCATTTGTAGTATCTGGTCCAACAAAATTTATGGCTACATTCGTAAGAATAGGTGCATTGATATCAAAATAAATTGATGCGTTATTGTCTGTTCGTGTCCCCAATGGCAAATCTGATTTCAATCGAATTTTAAATTGCAACCATCCATGGCTCTGTGGTTCATGATTTAAACTATCTAAGAGATTAATGTCTTTAAAATTAAAAACTAAATATTTAGTATCTGAGGAAACTTCCACATGATGACTTGAACCTAAAAACTCAAAGCTCAAAATATCGAGATGGTCACTTAATGTGTCTCGAATAACGACATTGTAGGCAGTATCATTTCCTGTATTTTGAAATTGGATCGTATATGTAAGCCAGTCTCCAGGTTTAGAGTTAGCCTTTGGACTCACATACTTTGCATTCGGATCATACGAACTGACTACCGGCAAACAAACTTCCAATGTATTATTCGAAAGATCAATATCATTTGCCACACTTGAAATTGAAGTTGTAATACAAACTTCATTCCCAATAACTGCATCTGGATTGGTTAATACATCAATATCAAATGCAGTTTTAAAATTAAGTGCTGACAAGTTAGACACATTGTAAGTAATTACATTACCAGCAACAGTTGTTGGCGAAAGTGCATTGGTTGAGGATTGCAAAAAAGTTATTGGCCCTTCTAATATGGTTGTCACCACTGCAGGATTTAAACTATTACACATCACATTAAAGTCTTGTGCCAAATCGCCTGCATCAATATTGACATGTGAAATAAACGTAGGTCTAAATCGGCTATGAATCGTTATAACACCTGCATCAATACCCGAACACTCTACCCCAAAATTAACATTGGGTTTCATCGAGTCAATTGGAGATAGAATAACTGTATGAAATAAATTCGTTGGGCATGATACCTTTATTGGAGTACCCACAGTTTCGAGTTCTACATCTAAAGTATCATTATCGCCAGTATCAAAAGAATATTCTCCGTTCAGCGTTACAATCATTTGATCCAACGTGGTGCCATTTTTAACCAACTTCGCCTTAATATTCACCACTCTATTGCCCGGAAATAAACTATCTTGTTGGCAATTACTAGAAACATTGGCATGCACATTTCCTGCTATGTTCCAAGCGCAAAGACAATTACCAGAAGGAGTACATAATGACATGGTAAACACAGAATAGCTAGTTTGCAATGTATCCGAAATCTGAAAAAAATTAGGCAAACATGTAATTGAAGTATTGCCAATTCTTACATAATTCATCTGACGAGGTATGCGAGGTAAACATGCAATTTGAGTATTACCTCCACAATCTAGCTGAACAACAAAGTTAGGCAATGTATTAAATAAGGAAATTTGATTATTGGGGAAATGAAGTGTTTTTAAATTTGCAGGTAAAAAGGGCATAGTCTGTAATTGATTAAACCCAAAATCCAAAAACAATAAAGTTGCTGGAAGTGCAGGCAAAAAATCTAATGAATCGTTACTACAAACTAATAAGTTCAAATTTGTAGACAATGTAGGCAATGAATCTAATATATTATTGCTAGCGTATAGTTTTTATAGTGAATTAGGCAAATTGGGAAGTATACTTTGAGTTGGGATATCATTCCATACAAGCGTATTTAAATTCGAGGGCAAAACAGGTAATGTTGAAACTGGATTGGCGGAATAATCTAAATACAACAACGCATTTGGAAGAAAAGGTAAAACCGGAATGTTATTGTAGCTACATGTCAAGTGATTTAATCCCAAAGGTAGCGATGGCAAAACTGGCAGTAAATTATAGTCACATTTCAATAAAATAAGACTGTTACTCAACGAAGGTAATATTGGTAATAGGTTAGATTGACAATATAAATACTGTAACGAATTGGGCAACGTGGGCAAAACAGTCACTTGATTTAATGAACAGTTCAAATGAAGTAAATTCGGAGGCAAACTCGGTAAAATAGATAAACTATCCCCATAACAATTTAAAGTAGTTAATGAATTGGGCAGACTTGGAAGGCTATATATAACATTTTGACCTGTATTCAAAGACAACAATCCCAAAGGCAATGAAGGAATATTCGAAATCAGGTTTGAACTACAATCAAAATACAACATTCCCATATTAAATACTGGAAGTGATTGAATTTGATTGCCCCCACAATTAAAAAAAGTAATAGAATTTATATATGGGACCAACGTATCAATAGCATTATAAGAACAATCAACATGTTGAATAAATGAAGGCAACGTTGGTAGTTTTTGCAAATGATTCATTGAACAATTTAGCTCGAGCAAATTTGCAGGCAAACTACTTGGTAATGAATCTAACCAATTGACTTTGCAATTTAATATTTGTAATCCGTTTGGAAGCTTGGGCAACTGTTTTATCGTATTTTGCGTACAACTCAATTGTTGTAAATTGTCAAAATATTGGAGTCCATTTAAATTGGATATAAATAAGCTATCACAGTTTAAGCTTGTTTCTGAAATAATTAATGTATTTGTGGTATCTAAATTATTACCCAACATTGCAGATGGGTAATTGTAAACCAAAAATTTTCTAAAATTCGTATCCGGTATAAATACATACTGCGCTTTTACAGCTTGAAAGGCAAATAAGAAGATTAAAAATAGATTCAGCTTTTTCATAGTATGTATAAATTATAAGAGATAACTCTATTTCATATACGATGAAAAGGAAACAAATGTTAGCCAAAACAAAAAAACTCTTCGTTGCCAAAGAGTTGATTCGTTAAAGCTGAGCCGCAGGAGGGAATTGAACCCTCGATCTCCTCCTTACCAAGGAGGTGCTCTACCACTGAGCCACAGCGGCAACTCGTGCCGTAAAGACAAAAAAAACCGATTGTTTATGCCATAAAGGACAATAACAATCGGCATAAGAGCGGAAGAACAGAATCGAACTGTCGTCATCAGCTTGGAAGGCTGAGGTAATAGCCACTATACGACTTCCGCTTGCTGAAAAAAATGTGGGCAGTGATGGATTCGAACCACCGTAAGCGTACGCTAGCAGATTTACAGTCTGCCTCCTTTAGCCACTCGGACAACTACCCAAAAAAAAAGAGCCACTTGCCGGAATCGAACCAGCGACCTACTGATTACAAATCAGTTGCTCTACCAGCTGAGCTAAAGTGGCTTCTTAAATATGTTTATATTTTAAATGAATGCTCATTCAAAAGGCAAATTTTAGTTTTTTAACAGTGAAATAAAAGAGCTGTTTTGCGTTTGTTGGAGTGCAAATGTATAAAACCATTTCTAATTTCCAAATATTTTTTTTGATACTTATTTCCTTTTTTTGCAAAATCCTTTATACTTCACATTTTGAATTACTTAGCACATGCCTTTTTATCAAACAATCATCCCGAAATTTTAGTAGGGAATATGATGGGCGATTTTATTAAAGGGAATAATTTTGTAAAATTTCCATTAGCCATACAACAAGGTATTCATTTACACCGCAGTATTGACCGTTACACCGATCAACATCCATTATTTTTGACAGCAACCAATTTGCTCAAGCCTGAGTTCAGACTTTCTGCAGGGGTTTTTGTTGATATTGTGTTTGATCATTTTCTAGCGAATGACATTAATCGATTTACTGATTCGGAGTTATCAACTTTTACACAACATGTCTACTCCACATTATCTAAACACGATATTTATTTTGACGAGAAAATGCAGACTTTCTTTGGATACATGTCTCAATACAATTGGTTGTACAATTATAAGTTTATTGAAGGTTTGAGTAAATCGATATTAGGAATTTGCAAACGCTACCCCAGACTTGGCGATGGAGCATTGGCTATGGAATGTATTTCAAACAATATCGAACAACTTAATGTTTGCTTTTACTCATTTATGCCCGATTTGGAATTTCATTGCCAATGTTGGCACAATAGCAATAAACCTGACATGGAATGACAAAAACAATTTTACGACTTAATTACTTCCAACATGTTTATAACTTTTGCTTGTTATTGTTTTTAAAAGATATAGGAAAAGCACTATGGAAAGTCATTCTACTACGTTAGGAAATTGCATTTTTTGAATATTGCATGATGGTACTAGCCAATCGAAATGGTTACTTATCTGGCTTGAGTGGGTTTCAACTCAGAATCGTATAAGAAATCATCACTTTAATTGTTTTTACCATCCTTGACATGTTGTATTTAAATGAACATTTTAAGTTAAATTAACTCATCGACTTCTTGTTTATGCTAGATGTAGTCTATTTTGCCTTTAAAAAATAACGATTTGGACTACACAATAGACGAATTGATAACATAATCCATAGCGTAGTAATAAATTAACACATCCTTTTTTTATTGTCAAAAAAGAATTATACCTTTGCACCTCGAAAAAATTACACTTGATTTTTTCAATTTTAAACATATACAAATAATTTTTAACAATGGCAGACTTACGCTACCAACGAAATTTCGGAATCGCTGCACACATCGATGCAGGTAAAACGACTACGACAGAACGAATTCTTTATTACACGGGTGTGAATCACAAAATAGGTGAAGTACACGACGGTGGTGCAACCATGGACTGGATGGCACAAGAACAAGAACGTGGAATCACTATTACTTCAGCAGCTACAACTTGTTTTTGGAATTTTCCAATGACACAAGGTGTAAAAAATGCTGACACAAAACAATACAAATTTAATATCATCGATACCCCAGGTCACGTTGACTTTACAGTAGAGGTTGAACGTTCATTGCGTGTATTGGATGGTTTATTGGCTTTATTCTGTGCAGTTTCTGGTGTTGAGCCACAATCTGAAACAGTTTGGCGTCAAGCTAACCGTTACAAAGTACCACGTATTGGATTTGTAAACAAAATGGATCGTTCAGGTGCTGATTTCTTAAACGTGGTAAAACAAGTGAAAGAAATGTTGGGTGCAAAAGCAGTTCCATTGCAATTACCAATCGGTGCTGAAGATAACTTCAAAGGCGTGGTTGATTTGATTACAATGAAAGGTATCGTATGGGAAGATGCTACAATGGGTATGACCTTCAAAGAAGTACCTATTCCTGATGATATGATTGACGAAGTAAACGAATGGCGCCAACATTTAGTTGAAGCCGTTGCTGAATACGACGACAACTTGTTAGAAAAATTCTTTGATGATCCGAACAGTATCACTGAAGATGAAATGCATGCAGCCATCCGTAAAGCTGTAATTGACATTTCTATCATTCCGATGATGTGTGGTTCTTCATTCAAAAACAAAGGTGTTCAAACTGCATTAGATGCTATATGTCGCTACCTTCCAGGTCCATTGGACATCGAAGATGTAAAAGGTACAGATCCTGATACTGGCGAAGAATTGACTCGTAGTTCTGATCCTAAAGAACCGTTTTCTGCTTTAGCATTCAAAATCATGACTGATCCTTTCGTAGGTCGTTTAGCGTTCTTCCGTGCATACTCAGGTCGTTTAGATTCTGGTAGTTATGTATTGAATACACGTACAGGCAAAAACGAACGTATTAGTCGTATCATGCAAATGCATGCAAACAAACAAAATCCAGTTGACTTTATCGAAGCAGGTGATATTGGAGCGGCAGTAGGATTTAAAGATATCAAAACAGGTGATACACTTTGTGATGAAAAAAATCCTATTATCCTTGAATCTATGACCTTCCCAGAACCCGTTATTGCTGTGGCAGTTGAGCCGAAAACGCAAGCTGACGTGGACAAAATGGGTATGGCTATTGCTAAATTGGTAGAAGAAGATCCTACTTTGAAAGTAAACACTGACGAAGAAACAGGTCAAACTATCCTTCGCGGTATGGGTGAACTTCATCTTGAAATCATCATTGACCGTATGCGTCGTGAGTTCAAAGTAGAAGTAAACCAAGGCGCTCCGATGGTTGCTTACAAAGAAGCCTTCCAAGCTAAAATCGAACACCGTGAAGTGTTGAAAAAACAATCTGGTGGTCGTGGTAAATTCGCTGATATCCAGTTTGAAATCGGACCTGCTGATGAAGAGTGGCTAAAAGAAAATGATGGTAAATCATTCCAATTTGTCAATGACTTATTTGGTGGATCTATCCCTAAAGAGTTTTTACCTGCTATACAGAAAGGATTTGAAAATGCAATGAGTAATGGTGTTTTGGCATCATATCCATTGGTAAACATGAAAATCAGAGTATTTGATGGTAGCTATCATGATGTGGATTCTGATGCAATGAGTTTTGAACTTTGTGCTCGTCAAGGTTTCCGTGAAGCTGGACGCAAAGCAAAACCAGTTTTGCTTGAACCAATCATGAAAGTAGAAGTTATCACTCCTGATCAATATATGGGTGACGTAACAGGTGATTTAAACCGTCGTCGTGGATTATTAGAAGGTATGGATACTAAAGCTGGTGCTCAAGTTATCCGTGCTAAAGTTCCATTATCTGAAATGTTTGGTTATGTAACTCAATTGCGTTCATTGTCAAGTGGTCGTGCAAGTAACGTAATGGAATTTAGCCATTATGCTCCTGCTCCAAACAATGTAGCAGAAGAAGTTATTGCTCGCGTTAAAGGCAACAAAAACTCAGATAATTAATATTATCAATACATTTATAATCAAAAGGCTATCTTTCGAGATAGCCTTTTTTTTTACAACAAAATACATCTAATATTTTCAGCCCTGATTTAATTGTAAATCTGTAAGAAATAATCCTTCGAATTAGTTTATTTTCACATTCAAAAATAGCCTTACCAAATGATGACATTTAAAGAAAAAATATATATGCAATTTTTAGATTTACTGAATGAGAAAATAGATGGGTTTCAATTTACGCTCGACGAATTGAGCGAAAGTATTTTAAATGAAACCAAAAGTTCAGCTGGCGATAAACACGAAACAGCTTTGACCATGCTTCAACTGGAACAAAGTCAAGTTGCAACTCACCTTTACGAGGCTGTTGACCAAAAAACAATATATGCTCAGATTGACCTAGCAAACTCTAATGATGTAGCAACGAGTGGTAGTCTTGTAAAAACAAGTAAAGGTTATTTCTTCTTAAGTGTAGCTTTACCTAAAATTTCAATTGACGAAAAAACAATATTTGCGATATCTCCAAAGTCACCTTTGGGAGAAAAATTAATGGGAAAAAAGCTTGGAGATAGCATTGAAGTCAATGGAATCGAACATCTAATTGAATCCATTGTGTAGTTTAAAATCAAAATAAAGATCAGTTTATTTCAAAACCTTTTTTTCTTGTGCCATTTTTTTCTCTTTGGGTGTATGAAATAAGTAACCAAATTTCACTCCAGAACTAATTGCTAAAAAAGAATTGGAACGATTTGCTATGCCAAAACGACTATATAAATAATAAAAAGAAACAAAATCATCAAATTGAGTAAAATCGGTGGAATTGAACTTACGATTATCAAAACCATAGCCAAATCCAAAGTAATATTCCAAAGAAGCTCTATTCGTTAGCGTCCATTGTTTTCCCAATTCAGCCATGATAGCACCAGTTACAATAGATTTTCTTTTTGTTATTATTGAGCTGTTAAAATCTTGACTATAGGTATTGTATCCAAATCCACCTACATAAGCAGAGGGTCTAAAAAAACTACCTTGCAAAATATGACGGCTGCGAACCCCACGTGCAACATAATCAGGTGTAAATGAGAATTTATACCCTGCACCTACCATCAATCCAGCTTGTTTTTTAAAGTAATACGTTGGAGCACTTGTTAAGGGGTCATAATATGTAAAGGATGGTACTTTAAGCCCCAAACCTATAAAAGTTGCATGGATTTCCCAACTTTGACCTTGTTTGATGCCTTTTTCATATGACAAATGCAAATGTGTATTGATTGGAGAAAGTAGTGCAAGTTTCAAATTATTCTTACGCATTTCTTTGAGTGAAACCTTAGCTGACATTGTTTGTTCAAACGTTTCAGTACGCCCATTTGAATATACAATTTTTTCTATATCATCTTTTTCGAGTGTAAACTGTGGCCCTTCTAAATTATTAGTTTCCTTATACTTAATTTCATCCAAACCTACTTCTGTTATTTTGGCATTGATATACCCCTTTGTGTTGCGTAAATAAATTTTATCCTGTGCTATCAACGTGGCTGATACTAGTAAAAATATGGATAAAAGAAAAAATATTTTGTGATTCATACTAAAATTATTTTGTTTAAAATTACGAATATCGAACGTTAAAATTGAATTATTATTGTAATTAATACGACTAAGACGATTGTTTAAAGTTGAACGTTAGTTTCTGTTTGACATTATATCGTTAAGGAAATTAATTACTTTAAGGAAACTAGTCTAATTTTATTTTTTTAAGGCTAGGTGCTTTAATAAACGTAATTAAAACAACTAACAATGTCATCAAACCACCAAATACGACTGACGGAGCTGTTCCTAACAATCGCGCAGCTAATCCACTTTCAAAAGCGCCTAACTCATTGCTCGAACTGATAAACATCATATTGATAGATGACACCCTACCCTTTAATTCTTCTGGAGTTTTTAACTGTAAAATAGAATGGCGAATCACTACACTAACGCCATCGAACAATCCTGCAAAAAACAAAACAACAAAAGAAAAATAAAAATTAACAGATAGTCCAAAAAGTAAAATACACAAACCAAATCCAGCTATACTCGCAAATAATTTATAGCCTACATGGGTCTTTAATGGTATATATGCCAAAATAAATAATAATGACAAGGAGCCAATACCATGTGCACTTCTGAGCCAGCCGTATCCTACTTCTCCAACTTGTAGAATCTCTTTTGAAAAAACAGGCAGCAAGGCTTCTGCTCCGCCAAATAGTACAGCAAACAAATCTAGGCTCAAAACCGCTAGTATTATTTGCGAACGGAATACAAATCGAAAGCCTTCGGCCAAACCTTTTAACATACCTACTTCTTTTTGAATAGTGATAGGCTTTTTTTGAATTCTCAACATGGCAAAAAAAGCAAAAAACAATCCAGCAAAAGAAACTATAATAGTGGTATGAACACCCACCCAAGCCATCAAAAGTCCTCCAAACAATGGACCTAACACCGACCCAAGCATCCAAGAAGTGCTACTCCAAGTTACCGCCTGCGATATATCCTCTCGCTTAACCAACAATGGCAGTAACGAAAATGACGAAGGTGCCAAAAAAGCACGAATACATCCACTTATAAACATAACGAGATAAATCATCCATTCAATCTTAAGTAAACCATATGTTGATTTAAAATAAATTGATGTAATAAAAATCATTAAAATCGTATTGATCAAATAAAAGAAAATGCAAGACATGTACATTGTTCTTTTTTCTTTTTTATCTACAATATAACCTGCAAAAAAAGCAAATCCAAATGCCGGAATAACTTCAGCCAAACCTATGAAACCCAATGTCAATGGATCTTTAGTAATCGTATACATTAAATAGCCTAGTACTGTTGATTGTAAAAACAAACTAAAAATGACTATAAACCTTGTGAAAATATAGCTAGCAAACTCTTTTTGCTTAAGCAATCGGAGTGTTTTGAGCGCTGATGAACTATCCATAATCTAAACCACAAATTTACACGTCATATTTGCCTAATCCTAATTATCTTTACCTATCTATATGATATTTTCTGTCTTTTATCAACATGGTGTAATGGCTTTTAAGGAATTGACTAGCAATAAGTTGCGCACATTTCTTTCACTGCTAGGCGTGACCATTGGGGTGTTTTGCATCATAAGCGTTTTGACTGTTTTTGATAGTTTGCAGAAAAATATTCAAACCAATATGCAATCCCTAGGTAGCAATATTATGTACATTGGCAAATACCCTTGGATACCCGAAGAAGAAGGCGAATACCCCATGTGGAAATACAAAGCAAGGCCTGTTTGCAACAAAGCAGAACTTAAAGCTATAGAAAAAAATGTGTCAAGCGCTGCTTATGCAACATTGTGCTACACCGATGAAGCAGAAAGTATCAAATTTCAAACCAATGAAGTAAAAGGTGCCAGTGTATTTGCAGTAACCTATGATTTTAATAAATTGCAACCTATAGAAATAGAATCGGGTCGATATTTTTCAGTTTCAGAAATGCAAGGAACGCAAAGTAATGGAGTGATTATTGGCGCTCAACTTGCGAACGAACTTTTTGGCAATTCAATCAATCCAATCAACAAATCCATTTCACTTTTAGATCGAAAATACACTATAATAGGTGTGTTAAAAAAACAAGGCAAAACCATGACAGGTTTTGACTTTGATGCAGGTGTTATTTTATCCTACAATTATCTTTCGGCCTATCGAAATATCGACAATAATATAGGAAATGGCTTTACAGATCCTTTGTTGATGGTAAGATCAAAAGATGGATATGATTTGAAAGAAATGAAATATGAAATCAAATCTGTAATGCGTGCAATACGAAAACTTAGACCCATTGAAAAAGATAATTTTTCGTTTAATCAATTGTCTACAATACAAAGTAGCATTGATGCCATTTTTGTCAATTTCAATGTTTTCGGATTCATCATTGGCTTCTTTTCTTTACTCGTTGGCAGTTTTGGTATTGCCAACATCATGTTTGTATCTGTAAAAGAAAGAACAACTATAATAGGCATCAAAAAAGCAATTGGTGCAAAATCAGATAGTATTCTAGCTGAATTTTTAATAGAATCCACTTTATTGTGTCTTGGTGGTGGTTTCATTGGCATTATATTAGTTTATATTTTGTCTAAAATTCTATCTGGACCAGTTGGCTTTCCTATTACTATGTCATTATTTAATTTTATGCTAGGTATTTTCATCAGCATATTCGTTGGTATATTAGCTGGTTATCTGCCAGCCAAACGCGCAGCCCACCTAGATCCCGTCGTTGCTATACGAAGTTAAAAATGACAGTATGCATACAACTATAGACATACTTGAAAAGATAAAATATTATTGCGCTTACCAAGAAAGAAGCCATAAAGAAGTACGTTCAAAATTAATTGAACTTAAGGTATATGGCAATGATTTAGAAAATGTAATTATAGAACTGATTGAAGAAAACTTTTTAAATGAAGAAAGATTTGCTTGCGCATTGGCTCGTGGTAAATTTTACTTCAAACTGTGGGGCCGAAATAAAATCAAACATGCGCTAAAGCAACATCAAGTTTCGGATTATTGTATAAAAAAAGCAATGAAAGAAATACAGGAGGAAGACTATTTAAAAACAATTGAAAAATTGACTTCAAAAAAAATGGAAGAGCTAAAAAAGGTACGAAACTCATTTACAAAAAAGAATAAATTACCTTTTGCAAAAAGGGTATGAATATGAATATATATCCGAACAACTTAAATTAAATTTCAAAAACTAATCCTATGAAATCAGAATTAAATATAACCATTATTCAAAGTCATTTACATTGGGAAGACAAGCAAGCCAATATGATTATGTTTGAAGAAAAGATAAATTCTATTTCGTCTCCCACTCATATAGTTGTGTTACCAGAAATGTTTACCACAGGATTTAGTATGAATCCTAAACTGCTTGCCGAGAATATGACTGGTCAAACTTATCAATGGATGCGCCGAATAGCAATGGAAAATAAAATAATTCTAACTGGCAGTTTCATGGCTGAAGAAAATGGGGAGTATTTCAATCGATTGGTTTGGATGCAACCCAATGGACAATTTGGAATATACGACAAAAGGCATTTATTTTCTTATGCCAATGAAGACAAGCATTTTAGCGCTGGACAAAAGCGACTAATCACAACTGTAAACGGCTGGCGTATTTGTCCGTTAATATGTTATGACTTAAGATTCCCTGTGTGGGCAAGGCAATCAAACATGAACGAATATGATGTTTTATTGTACATAGCCAATTGGCCTGAACGCAGATCAACAGCTTGGAATACTTTGCTTAAAGCAAGAGCTATCGAAAACCAAGCCTATGTCATAGGTGTTAATCGTATCGGGAACGATGGGAATCAAATATACTATATTGGAGATAGTCAACTAATTTCTCCAGTGGGTGAAATCTTATTTCAATCCAATGAAGAATCTATTCAAACACTCACACTCCATAAAAAAGAAATTGAGTCCGTGAGAACTCAATTTCCATTTTTAAAAGATAAAGATGATTTCGTCATCTTGTAGTATAACGCAAACTAAAAGTTTTTACTAAATATTTTACGAGGGCAACGCGTTTTTTTGGAACGAACTGGATTACCAAAAGCATCAAAATAAATGGCTACATTGACACCAGCAAACCAATACCAATCTTTCTTCATGTTATCGCCGCGGACAAACTTATCGTTTGGATAATTATTATCCCAACCTGTTAACTCGTCTGACCTGTATGATAAATCAACACTTTGCTTTCCTTTGTAACGAAATAAAGTATCCATATTGACATAAGTAGAACTAACATCATCTAAGTAGTCAGTTGCTGTATATCTAAATCCAATTTCTGTACTTATCAATACTTTTTTACCAATCAAAACTTTCATACCAGCGCCTAATGGCAAACCTACATTTACTAAGCTATATACTTTACGACCTGGATATTGTCTCAAACCTTGACCTTCAGTACTTAATGGTCTTAGATATATTTTTTGATCATTAGCTCCAATCGTGTAAGGATTATAGTAGAATAAAGCTAATCCAGCAAATAAATAAGGTGAAAATTTGAATTCATCATAATCGACTGGAATCATGTTGATTTCAATAGCGCTATGAACTTCGAATAAATTGGTTTGAAAATTCAAATTACGTTTTTTTACAGCTGGCGCCTCAGATAAACTATCGGCTCCATAAAGACTTGCATATGTAGCACCAAAACGAAATCCTACATTTGGATGTACAAAATACTTATACATTAAACCACCGCTAGCACGATAGCCTTCTTTTGGAAACAAACGCTCTTGCAAATCACCATAATAGCTCGATGTACCTCCAAAAATACCAACTTCATGGTGTTTTTGAGCTGTAACGACTATAGGCAATAGCAGTAATAATAAAACTCTTTTTAACATAGCCAAACTTTGCGTGAATAGTTCCGTAATATTACAATAAGTTTATCAAATAACATAATGAATAAAAAAAATATTTAAGAATAATTTTACATTCATAATTTAGATGTTAATCTCATTTCCATAAAAAAAGTTCGCTTTTGAGCGACCTTTTTTTTATAGATTAAAATTTAAATTATTGTTTGATCAATTTAGCAGAGGCATGCTTTTCACCATTGCTTAAATAAACTATGTATCCACCTGTTGCAATTCCGGTTAAATCTAATTGAATTGAATTTGAACCATTTTTAACATTAGACTCAAAAGATTTAACCAAAGTTCCAGTCAATGAATAAATACGGATTGCTGCTTTTCCAGAAATTGAAGTATTGTAATTGATAGTAGCCAAATTTGTAGCAGGGTTTGGATAAACAGAAATAGCTTCCGTATTTTTGTTTGCAAACTGAACATTCGTTGGCCAATAAGTACTTAAAGTTGTAGAACGGAAAGTACCACGCCCGTGAGTACCTGAATAAACTACAGGTCCACTGTAACCAGAGCCATCAGGACTAGAATAAGCTCCTACTTCGACGATTTCGTAGGTTGCCGCACGTGGGTGCCATTTTAAAGGATCTGGACCTGTGATATTACATTCTTGCCAGAAAGGAGTTCCAACATTTTCAGAGCCCCAAATTCCTAATTCAGTACCTATAAGCACTCTATTTGGGTTACCTTCAATACAAAGTACAGAATAAATAGGCATTTTAGGTAATGTCCCAGTAAAATCTGTAAAGGCCGAATTTGCAACTGTTGAAGCTGTATCAGCTTTTGTTGATTTATAAATATAAGCCGAATTACCATAGTTACCTAATGTTGTATAAAGTATGTCACCATCTTTGCTACATGCTAAATCGGTAATATAACGTCCTGAATATTGACCAATTAAAGTTGTTTTGATTAAACCATTTGTTTTGTATGGAATAGTACCTGTGTTCTCAACTGTATCTGCATATTTGTATGTAGAGTCTAAAATGTTAGGTAAGTCTACACGGTAAACATTACCACTAGCTGTTCCAACATAAACAATTTCATTGTTATCTTGCGGAACCACTAAAGCACTAACGCCACCACCTGGTACGCTTGCAATATTGAACCAAATTGCTTTACCACTAATAGCACCTTGTGTTAACCACAAGAAGCTACTTGTGCCGAATAAGAAAGCTGAAACTACAGTAGTATCAGGATTTAATCTTTCTTTTAAAACTATTGGTGGATTCCAAATAGCGCCATCGTCCGGATCCCCATCAGGAGTTCCATTAGGACCTGCATCAATATTTGCGTCGAAGAAACTTTTGAAAGACTGCGCATTTTGCCCACCATCTGTAGCTCTTCTAAATGCTCCACCATATGTAGAAGTAAAGACAAACTTAGGAAGTAAGCTACTGATTGCGTTGCGCATACCATCACCACCAGTTAAAGCCCTTGCTTCTAATTGTGAGTTTGGTGATGTCCCCATTAATCCAGAGCCGTTATCTTGTGAACCATAGACTACTTGTCCTAGGGTATTTGCAGACACGCCATAACATTGCGTTACAGATAAGTTTTTATTTTTTTCAGAGAAGAAAATATCAACAGGGTTTACTGCATCACAATTAAATGTTCTGTAGAAACCACCATCATTAATAACATACATTGTGCTGGGGTTTGTAGGATTAAACATAATGCCATGCATGTCAGCATGAACTACTTTTCCGAAGAACGGGTTTCCAAGCCAATGTGCAATTGTAACCCAACCAGAAGCAGGAGTATAACGGAATAAATCCAATTGCCCTCCTAAAAATACCATTTCTGGATTATTGGGTTGAACACCAAAAGCAATATCCCAACCACCTTGACCACCTAAAGGATCAAATATAGGAGAACCACCAACGCCTATTGTTGTCCACGTAAGACCTCCATCTATAGATTTATATATTCCTTTAAGACTTTCTCGAAATTCAGGTGAAACACCCACAATAGCCATACAAGCATAAATATAATCTGGATTACTCGGAGCAATTGCAATTTCTATACGACTTAATCCTGTACCAGCTGGTAGCCCATTTGCTCCCATAATAGATGTGCCAAATGTTTCACCTCCATCATTTGAGATATGAATTGCTGATGAAGTTGCAGCTACAACACGATCTCCAGATGTTGAAATTTCAACATCATCCATGAAAGTACTAGTTGTTAAACCAGTCGGTTTAGACCATGTAGCACCGCCATCTTTAGTAACTTTCAATCCAGCTCCTGTTGCAGCAAATATTTTGTTGGCGTCAACAGGGTGAGATACTAATTTATTTGTGAAAGCCCATTGGTCTGAACTGCTATTAGAATTTCCAGGTTTAGTCGATGGTAATTGATCAAATGTATTTCCACCATCGGTTGATTTAAATATACCTTCTCCCAATTGTGTTTGGGCACCATTGACGTAAGGAGTCCCATGCCCGAAGCCTTCTCCTGTTCCATAGTAAATATCACCATTTGCCGCTTGAGTTAAAGCACAAACTGCCATAGCTGAAGTTGAGTCATTTCCAACGCGACGTTGCCAATTGTTACCACCATCTGTTGATATAGACAAACCTCCGCCTGATGAACCCAAATACATCAAATTTGAATTGTTTCTATCTGTGATTAATGCACGGCAACGACCACCAATATTATTTGGCCCAGTTTCATCCCATTTCATTGCTGTTAATGCAGCTCTTGATTTTGAGTTGCGTTTAAATTGTCTATTGGCTTCATCCTTTGCAGCAACAACATCTAAAGGATCAATAGTTCCAGTAATTTGGTTGGCACGTACCATTTTATACCATTCCAATGCACCAGCAATTTTTTCTTTCTTTTCTTCATTCTCTTCCGCTTTCTTCTGTATGTTAAGTTTAACGTAATCTGGATTCATAGCCAAGTTATCTTTGACCATAAATGCCGACATGGTAACAGCTGAAAAGCCCAGAGCACTTAATAGAATTTGGGTATTATTCATCTTAAATTGTTTATTTATGGTGCTAAAATATGAAAACTTTATCATTTAGTAAAATAATTGTCAAGTATTCCTTTCTATAGTGGATAAATATCTTTAAAGC
>Ga0247831_1002069_pt1 | contig 34457 bp, 29 predicted proteins | sample LaCruzMarch2015__9_FD_192406 | JGI IMG/M metagenome (GOLD analysis project Ga0247831, IMG submission 192406) | Freshwater microbial communities from meromictic Lake La Cruz, Castile-La Mancha, Spain - LaCruzMarch2015_1m | ecosystem: Environmental > Aquatic > Freshwater > Lake | place: Spain...
GTCGGTTGATTAAAGATCATGAGCGAACCGTAGAAAATTCCGCAGCTTGGGTTATTTGGGCTAATATTTCTTTAATGCTAAACCGCATAGCCTGATTGGCAGAATAAAATTTTTAGACATGCTCTTACCTTTATCAATCATCCTTCATTTAAAGATTGGAACGGCAATATGCTTATGGGAAGCCTTGGCCGCCGGCAATTACTCATGATAAGTATGGCTAACGGCGTACCCGGCAATGAAACTACTTTACTTGAAAATATTGGCCGGATACGCAATGTAAAAATGGGGCCTGCTGGAAAAATTTATGTGAGTGTGGAAGATGGGGGCAGGTTACTTTCGATAACCGCCAAATAATTTGAGTACATGACAAAATTGACCTATTGCTTAACATTACAGAGAAAAAATGAACAAGATTAGCAGCATATTGACAGCGATAATTTTAGTGTTTTTCATTCAATTGCTGACTTCGTGTGGCGACAATTCAAAGACGGCAATTAAGAAAACAGGAAAAGATGTTATGGCAAGTTCAGTTAGACACTACTTTATTGTTACCGACTTATCGGGATTGCCATTTTTTTGTGCTGTTTCAACTTAAGAACGGGTTGAACTATGATAATTTAGGGTTATTAATTGGTAGCGACGGGAGTAATGCTCGACGGAATTTTGAAAAATACCTCCTGGTACTGGAACGAACATTGGAACGTAAAAAGGTAATGCCTCATTGCCTACCAATTAGGTTTTGAATATCCGCAGTCATTTAGCAAACTGTTTAAAAGTAAAACTAATTTGACACCAATGGACTACAGACAATCATTTAACTAAAGTATTAAGATTATGAAACTATCATTGTTTTTATTTTTGTTTTCAGGAGTACTTTTATCGTCCTGCAATAAGAAAAACGCAATTTCCGATAATAAAATCAAACAAATCATTATTAAAAAGTACGAAATTATGCGTACGGCATTAAAAAGTGGCGACCCGAATTATGTCGTAAATATGCACACACAAGATGCTATTCTCTTTCTGCCAAACGGGAAGGAAGTGGTTGGAATTACAGAATTAAGACCATTTTATGAAAAAGTTGCAACAACGGGGATTGACATCAATAGCACCCCAAATACAATTGAATTATTATCGGATAATGTCGCATTTGAAGTCGGAACTTATACTTCGACTTCCCAAAAAGGCATTCAAAATTCTGCCAAGTATATTAATATTTGGAAAAAAGTTGACGGAGATTGGAAAATATATAAAGCGATAGACCAAGCCAAATTATAGACCCCAAAACTACTACTGCTAACAACTAAGCCTTCGTTCTGCATGCAACTCCCAGAATGAAGGACAGTGCTACAAAATTCCGAGAAAAATCCTCGCTGCGATCGATTCTTTTTCGGAACTTCGCAAAGCCGCAGCGCGTTAGTGGTAAGCTAAACCAACCATACTGCTAAACATAAAACAAAATGAACAAAGAAACCAAAGAAATACTCCAAAAACAATCTGCAAAGTATATAGCTGAGTTATTCGTAAATCACAACATAAATTGCACTACCAGCGAAAACAAAATAGTATTCGACAAAGAACAAATCACCATTGAAACTTACTGTTCTTGCAGGGATACAAGCCAAGAATTGAAAGTTATTCAACTCGATGTTTACATTGACTATGGCATTAATCCCATTTTAGAATCTTTTGCTGGTTTGGGAAATGATTTTGAAACTGCAACTCTTGATGCGTTTGAAAACTTCATGCACAGCACTTTTCACACTATTCTTTCCGCATTTTTTACTTCCAAATTCGACGAAGAAATCAATAAATACAATTGGAACATCAATGGAATAGAATTTGAAGTTTTTTCAAGCAATATCGGCTTCAGGGGAATCCAGGTTCCTAATTTTACGACAGAATGGCTCAATCAATTTGAAGCAGAAGTGCAAAAACTTCAATTAACTGAAGGCACTCATTGGGTTAGGTTATTTTTTTCCCAACAACAAAACCAAACCAACGTTTGCGAAGTTTTGCTCAATAATAAAGAATGCATTTCGATAGCACAAAAAGCACAACAATTTGATTGGCACCAACAAGAAGAATTTTATTCCATCCGAGTTTTTATGATCTTAAAAAATGGAATTGATTTTAATCGAGTCGTAAAAATTATCGGTAGTGAAGAAGAATACGAAGACGCATTTTTGCGATTAGAAAAAATGGGCCTTTCCGAATTAGAAATAGAAAAGGCTTATGCGTTTATTCCCGAAGCATTTGGCAGGAAACTAAATAAAGAAATTGGACTTTCGGGAACCTACCCGAATAAGGCTATTGTGATGAATAGCAACAAAGAAGAGTTTGACATAAATTTAGATGATGAAAAAATGTATAGCGATGCAACCCAACTGATCCATGAGTTAACAAAAAAAGGTTGGAGTAACGATTTGAAGCGGATTGCTTTTACGAGTTCGGCTGTTAAAACTTTAAATACGGCAATAAGCGAAGGTGCAAAATTAGAAAAGATTAATTGTAGAAATTATAGTATAATCTTCTCTATTCCAACATATTCTCAAACGACAAACAATAAGCAGAAAAAACCATTTTGGAAAATTTGGTAGAACGATTGATGTTAGCCTACTGCTATCAACTAAACCTTCGTTCGGCATGCGATAACAAGAATGAAGGCAGTGCAACTGCGGCTTTGCTAAGTTCAACTTATGAGTTTATGCACTAGATTTGTAAAAAAGTTCGCAACCATGTTCAACACACCTACACAGATCAAGATTTCAGGTTCATGCAGTCTTTTGGTCCTACTTTTGGCTTTTTCAAGCTGCTCAACTACTCAAAAAACCGCCGGAGAAAAAGGCTGGGTCTCCCTCTTCAATGGCAAGAACACCAAGGATTGGATCGTAAAAATTTTCCACCACGAAGTGGGCGACAATTACGGCAACACCTTTCGCGTGGAAGAGGGCATGATCAAAGTGCGTTACGACCAGTACGACAAATTCAACAACCGCTACGGCCACCTGTACTACAAGCAGCCGTTTTCACATTACCACCTAGTGGTGGAATACCGTTTTGCCGACGAGTGGCGCAAGGATGCGCCCAGCTATACCCAGCTCAACAGTGGGGTCATGTTTCACTCCCAAGACCCGCGCACCATGCCCAAAGAACAAGACTGGCCCATTTCGGTGGAAATGCAATTCCTCGCCGGATTGGGCGATGGCAAACCCCGTCCCACTGGCAACATGTGTTCGCCGGGTACGGATGTGATATTTCAGGGCAAAAAAGATCCCCGGCACTGCATTGAGTCCAGTTCCAAAACCTACGGCAAAGACGAATGGGTACGCGCCGAGCTGATCGTGTTGGGCGATTCCCTGATCACCCACATCATCAATGGCGAAACGGTGCTGCAATACTCCAAACCTCAAATTGGCGGTGGCGTGGCAAATGGCTACGATCCGAACATTAAAGTGGATGGGAAATTGCTCAAGGAAGGTTTTATCGCCTTGCAAAGTGAAGGCCAGCCGATCGATTTCCGCAAAGTGGAGATTTTGAATCTGGAAGGCTTGAGTCCCAAATCGCCGTTGTACAATCGGTATTTTGCACCTGAAATTCCCATCAAATGAATACCCTGAAGTTCAAGATACTCTCTTTATTGCTGCTTTTTACTTGCAATTGGGCGATTGCCCAAAACCTGCCTCGCTTCAAATTTCCGGTATTTTCGGCCATCGACTCCCTCATGAACATCCAATATGGAGAGGCCATCAACCTGAAAGGCGAAGCAGAAAAACTACTCTTGGACATCTACTCGCCCAGCGCTGATACTTTGAAAAAACGCCCCCTGGTGGTTTTTGTACACGGCGGAGGATTCCAAACTGGCGACAAAGCCAGTGGTTACCCTTTGTTGTTCAGCAAGGGTTTGGCGCAGCGCGGATATGTGTGTAGTTCCATCAATTACCGCCTCGGAATTGCTGCCCCCCAAAACGATACCAATTACGTTGAAGCCATGTACCGCGCGGTGCAAGATGCCAAAGCAGCTGTGCGGTTTTTCAGAAAAAATGCGGCGCAATACGGCATCGACACCGCACAAATTTTCATCATGGGCGGATCGGCAGGCGGTATGACCGTTTTGCAAATGGCTTACCTGGATCAGCATGAAGTACCTGCATGGGTGAATACAGCCAAATTGGGATCACTGGAAGGCAACAGCGGCAACCCTGGCTTTTCCTCGCGGGTAAAAGCTGTGGTCAACTGTTGGGGTGCGATGATCGATTACCGCTGGATCAATGCTGGCGATGTGCCTGTGTTCAACGTACACGGCACTGCTGACAAAATTGTGCCCTATGATTCAGCCTTTGCTTACCATAGTTTCAAATACGGAAGTGAAGTTTTGTTTGAGCGAGCACTGGCTTTGGGGATCCGTACAGGGCTAAAATTATTCGAAAACACTGGCCATACCCTGAATGGCGAACAGGCAAAGCAAACCGAAGCACTTGATGAAATTGGTTTATGGCTATATGCCCAATTGAACCGGACTAAAAACACCCCGGACGTTTTTCGTTTTGAAAAAGAGATTGAGGAATTTGAGCGGCTCGATCAAACCGAAAAACACTCCTCCAACGCCATCTTGTTTTCGGGCAGTTCATTCATTCGCTTGTGGAAAAGCATCCACAAAGATTTAGCCCCGCACGAAATCATTCACCGGGGCTACGGCGGTTCCAATATCAGCGAAATGGCTTATTACGTGAGCCGGATTGTGTACCCACATCCCTGCAAAGCCATTGTTTTTTATACGGGCAGCAACGACATTACCGGGAGTAAAGGCGACAAAAGCCCCTTACAGGTGCTGGAAACATTTAAGTACGTGGTAAAAACCGTGCGCAAAAAATATCCAACTACCCCGATTTATTGGATCGAGATTTCACCGAACGAAAGCCGCTGGCCGGTATGGGACAAAATCACCGAAGCCAATACCTTGCTTAAAAACTATTGTGCCAATACGCCCAATCTACATTTCATTGAAACGGCCAGTAAGTTGCTGGGCAAAGATGGCCTGCCCCAGAAGGAGCTTTACGTAAGTGACAAGCTGCATTTCAACGAAAAAGGCTACAAAATCTGGACGGAGATCATGAGAGGTGTGCTTGCAAAAATGCCTTAAAGTGGACTTCCTTAAAAAAGCAGGAAAAATCCTGGCTGAATACCTGGATAAAACCAGAGCATTTCCCCAAAACCGAAGAAGTCATTCGGAACCTGCTGATTCGAAATCCTTTGATTTGGGCTACAGCATCATTGACTCCAATTCAAATTTATTTACCATTTATTGATGTTTTATTTTTTAGTCTGAAAACAAGCATTTATTTTTAAATCTTTAAGGTCAAAATTCTGTCCCCTAGACTTGCTCTAAGAGGGGTTTGAACCTGTAATTACTCACTCACTAACCAAATAATTTTCAACATGAAGCATTTTTTACTCTCCATGTTTTTGCTGTTGTTCGGCTTAAACATAACATTTGCCCAGAAGCTGATCTCGGGTAAAATAACCAGTACCAACGGAGAAGCACTAATCGGTGCAAACATCAGTGTAAAAGAGACTCCGACTATAGGTACTTTTACAGACGTCAATGGGGATTTTCAACTGAATTTACCCACTTCAGCTGCTACCTTGGTGATTAGTTACACCGGATTTGAGACAAAAGAAGTAGCTGTTGGCACTTCGAATACCATCAATATAGTACTGCAAGAAGGTACCCTCCTGGAAGAATTGGTGGTGACCGCCCTGGGTTTTAAAGCAAAGAAAGACCGCTCAGGGGCAACTTCGTCTTCTGTAGGGGGAACCGCAATCAGAAGCTCCGGCGAAGCGGGCATTTTGAATAGTCTAGCCGGTAAAGCCTCAGGGGTGAAAATTACCCGGTCAAATGGCGACCCCGGAGCTGGGACTAACGTGCAAATCAGGGGCGCAAATACCATCGGGGGCGCATCCCAACCTTTAGTGATTGTAGATGGGGTTCCCTTATCCAACGACAACTTGTACGGAAGTGGCAGTTCCCGCAGCGGTGGTGTATCTCAGCAATCTCGCCTCAACGACATCAATCCTGAAGATGTGGAATCGGTGCAAGTTTTGAAAGGTGCTTCAGCCGCAGCATTGTGGGGATCCAGAGCTGCCAACGGGGTATTGGTGATTACTACCAAACAAGGCAAGCTCAATCAGGGTATAAAAGTGTCCTTGTCTACCACCTATTCGATGGATGAAATCAATAGACGGCACCCACTGCAATCTACCTTCGGACAAGGGGCTGCTGGAAAATTTAGCCCCACTTCCCTCAATTCATGGGGGGATAAAATCTCTGCGCGGGCAGGGGGAGCCGATGAAGTGATCACCACTGGTGAGTATTTTTTGGCCGACAATGGGGACAAGATTTATCCCATCAGAACAAAAAATTCCCAAGAGACCTTCAACGACGAAAATTTTAATTCCGTTTTCCAAACTGGTCAATTCATCGAAAACAACTTGACCATTACGGGCGGCGGAGCTAAAGCCACCAACTATTTTAGCCTCGGCTATCTTACTCAGGATGGGATAATCAAAAACAGTGATTACAATCGGGCCACGGTTCGATTCAACAACCAGACTTTTTTTACTGACCATATCTCGCTCACTACCAAGGCCAATTACATTTATTCCAATGGCAACCGGATTCAACAAAACTCCAATACTGCAGGCTTGTATTTGGGGCTTTTAAGAACGCCAGCTGATTTTGACAACCGGAATTATCGAGGCACACATTTCAGCAGCACCGGAGTAGCCTCTCCGAATCGGCACCGCAGCTACCGCAGGTACCTGGGAAACAACGTCAACCCCGTCTACAATGCCCCGCTGTGGACAACCAACGAACAAGAGGCCACTACGACAATCAATCGCTTCAATCTGTCCTCTAATCTCAACATCAATCCCGTCTCCTGGCTGAATTTGGATTTTAGAGGTGGAGTCGATTCGTATTTGGACAAACGGGTATACTTTTCACCCATAGGTTCGGCCAGTTTCAACAACGGGCGATTGGACAATGAAGACATCAGCAGTACCGAGCTGAATTTGGACGCCATCGCGCGAGCCGATTTCCCAGATTTGGTGCCGGGCAAAATCGGCTTCAATGCCACTTTGGGTTTCAATATCAACGACCGCCAGCGCAAAAGTCTGTATGCAGCGACGCAAAACTTCCTGGTGAACAGCAAATTGCAGTCGTTTACCAACGGGGTAGCTCCTTTTGAGGTATCCAACAGTACCAATCACATCCGTTCCAATCGATTGTATTCCGTGCTTTCCTTTGACTTCTTCAATCAGTTGTTCTTGAATCTTTCTGGTACGCAAGAAGCGGCTTCCAGCATCGAGGGTACTTACTTTTATCCCTCCGCAGATCTGGCCTGGCAATTTACCAAGGTGGGTGCATTAAAAAGCAATTTTTTGAGCTTTGGAAAATTGCGCGCTTCCTGGGGACAGGTAGGTGTGCAGCCTACGGCTTATCGATTCAGCACCACTTACGAGACCTTCAGCTACGGTACTTATGATGATGCTTTAGACATCAATGAATTTGGTGGCGGTTTCAGATTGAACGACGATCAGGGCAACCCCAACCTAAGCCCGGAAATAAAAACCGAATTGGAGTTTGGCACCGATTTGCGGTTCTGGAAAAATCGGGTCACCCTCGGGGTAACGTACTACCAAAATGAAATCAAAGACATCTTGTTTTTGCTCAGTCTTTCCCCCAGTTCGGGCTTTTTATCCAAATACTCCAATGCGGGTCGGATGGAAAACAAAGGACTTGAAGTGGATCTTGGGTTTAAACTTTTGGACCATAAGAACTACGGATTGGAGTTGTACGGCAACTTCAACAACAACCGAAACAAGGTGTTGGATCTTGCCGGAGTAGACCGAGTTCCGCTTTCAGATCAGTCCATTACGTCAAATGCCATTGTAGGTCAGCCTTTAGGGGTACTGTTTAGCTCTAGGGCAGCTAGAAACCCGGATGGTACATTAAAATTAAATTCCATCGGTTTTCCTACCCTTGATCCTGAACAAGGCATCATCGGTGATCCCAATCCAGACTGGAGGGGTGGCCTAGGCTTACGTGGGAATTTTAAAAACCTCAGTTTCAATGTACTGTTCGAGACTTACCAAGGGGGAGATTTTGCGGAGAGAACCCGATTTGTACTGACCAGTTTTGGCACCTACGGGACAGTAGGCAATGAAGTTACCCTGGACAAGAGACTGGTCAATTCAGCGGGAAAAGCATTTGAAGCAGGAACTACCGTAAGGGGCAATATTTTTAATTACGGCGGCGGCGATGTGCTGCTCGACGAGTCCTGGTACACTACTTTGGGTGGTGGATTGGGCGGCTCGGCCATCAATGAGTTTTCTATCACAGATGGATCATGGACTCGTTTGAGAGAAGTATCGCTGGGTTATACCTTCTCTGGAGTGAAATTCAAAAAGGCTACCGGATTTCAGGCTATTGAAATCTCACTGGCTGGAAGAAACATTGCATTGTGGACTGATGTTCTGGGGATCGACCCCGAGGTCAATCAGTCTGGAGTAGACAATGGATTCGGGATTGAATATTTCACCAACCCAAGCACCCGTTCCTGGTTGGCTTCTTTGAAGTTGAGTTTCTAATTTATTAACGCATCTAAAGTGTATCCAATGAATACGATCAAATATATCTTTTTTGTCTTCATCTTTCTCGTTGCCGCAGGTTGTACTGATCTCGTAGAAGGCATCAATGACAATCCAAACGAAATCTCTTCTGACAGTTTCGATGCCGGAGTCTTGTTGCTCAAAGGCATCGAGCTCGCCAATGTCTCGGTTCAACTAGGCCACCAAACTCGTATCTCGGGCATGTGGAGTGGGCAAACGATTGGCGTCAGTTTGTTGTACAAGAGCATTTATGAGTACAACCTCTCGTCTGAAGAAACCTCAAACATTTGGGAAAATGCGTACCAGGGCGTAGTGAAACAAGCCAGATTATTGAGAGATCAAACGGCAACCAACCCCAAAGCCAAACAATACGCAGGAATTGTAAAAGTGATTGAGGCCAATGCCATGGGAACCATTGCCAGCTTGTTTGGCAACGTTCCATACACCGAGATTTCAAATGATGCCATCCTGGATCCCGCTTTTGATTCACAGAAAGTCGTTTTTGCCAAATTGCAGGACTTACTCAACGAGGCCATTGCGGATTTAACTACAGCGCCAGCGACCGCCGTTCCTGAAGATTTGTACTTTGCTGGGGATACTAAAAAGTGGATCAAAGTGGCCCGTACCCTGAAGGCACGCATGTACATGTACACCCGCGAATACGACAAAGCCTACCAGGAAGCATTGCTAGGTATTTCATTGTCTACGGAGTCGATGATCTTCACCCCTCCAAACCTGGGCATCGGTAGCCAAAACCTCAACTTCAAAATGATTGACCAACGGGGTGGGTATTGGGGCTTTACGGGATCTCATCTCGACCTGCTGATGAAGTCGAAACGCAACAACACCAAAACCAACGAAGCCGCTCGCTTGGCCTATTATCGGTTTGACGGAAATACATCCAATAACAACAAGGGCATTGCGGCAGTAAACCGCGCAATGACGGTAGTGGGTTATGAAGAGAACCTCTTGATTCTTGCCGAAGCAGGGGTTCGCACCAACAAAGTGACCGAAGGATTGGCTAAACTCAATGAATTGCGCGCTCATTTGGCTTCAGGAAAAGCATTCACAAAATTGGCGACCACCGATGTGTCGGTTTATCAACCTTACGTAATCGATGATTTTGCAGCAGGAGGAATCGAGAATACCGACAATATCGACCAAACCAAGGCACTGCTGCGCGAAATCATCGAAGAGCGCTACGTCAGTGGCTTTACACAATTGATGCCTTTTGACGATTTGCGCCGCTTGAGCAGCAAAGAAAGGGATATTGCGGTATTGCCACCTTTCAATTCCAATACAGCAACGAAGTACCCGCAACGATTCGTTGTTTCACAAACTGAATTGAGTGCCAACCCAAATGCCCCAACCGATCCGGGCATTTTTGCAGAAACAGAGGTGAATAAGTAACCATAAGAATAATGGGGTGGGTTACGTTTACTAAACTTTAAAAGTTTAGTAAACGTAACCCATTTCAACTTGTAACAAGAGGAAACCCACTGATTGCTTAATGGGTTTCCTCTTGTTTTTTAGGCCTGTTTTTTTCTTTTTTTCAAAAATTTCAAATTAGCGCTATGAAGTTCTTGGTTTGTTTTTTTGCCTGTATTTTTTCCCTGGCACTTCATGCTCAGGACAATGCATTGAACCTGTCTGGCCTTAGCTTCCGCAATATTGGCCCCGCCAATGCGGGGGGCCGAGTAGTGGATATAGAAGTCCATCCCAATGATTTCACCAAAGTCTATGTGGCATCAGCTTCCGGGGGCGTATGGAAATCAACCAATGCGGGTACCAGTTGGAAACCTGTTTTTGATGCTTACGAAACCGCCTCCATTGGAGATATTGCCATTGATCCTTCCAATCCAGAAACCGTTTGGGTAGGAACAGGTGAGGCCAACAACCGCAATAGTGTATCCTGGGGAAATGGCATTTATAAATCAACCAACGGCGGCCTTACTTTTGAAAACAAGGGCTTACAATCCACCCAACAAATCAGTAGAATATCCGTCAATCCTGCCGACGGCCAAGAGGTCTGTGCTTGTGCCATTGGTCACCTTTGGGGCTATTCAGGCGAAAGGGGCTTGTTCAAAACGAAAAATGGCGGCACTTCCTGGGAAAAAAAGACCAACGGCCTACCCAATGACGGCAAAACAGGCTGTATTGATTTGGTGAGAGACAGCAAAAATCCCAAGGTACTTTATGCCGGGTTCTACCATCGATTGAGACAACCCCATAATTTTTACTCCGGCGGCGAGCAGGGAGGAATTTACAAAAGCACCGATGGTGGCGAGACCTGGAAAAAATTGACCAACGGCCTCCCAACTGGCCCAACCGGACGAATTGGTCTGGCCATTTACGAGAAAAATCCAGCCATTGTGATGGCCATTGTGGAGGCAGAAAAATCGGATACGCTGGCTAAGCCGGGTAGTGGCATTTATCGATCTGAGGATGGGGGAAAAACCTGGACCTACATCAACAAGTACAACAATCGCCCTTTTTATTACAGCCAAATCAGAATCAATCCCCTGGATGACAAAAAAGTCTATGTACTGGCCACGCCATTTATGGTATCCGAAGACGGGGGGCGAACCTTCAAAAACGGGAGTGTAGACCAGGAAATTCACGGCGATTTCCACGCGATGTGGTTGGACCCCAAGAATAAGGATCGATATTATTTGGGTGCGGATAAGGGATTTTCACTCACCCATGACCATGGTGCCAATTTTCAATTGATCGACAACCTGCCCATCTCCCAATTCTATCGGATCAATTACGACATGCAGAAGCCCTATTATGTCTACGGTGGGCTGCAAGACAATGGTTCGTTTGCTACTGCCTCCTTTGCCCGCGATGCCCGAGGCATCCTGAATGACCACAACTGGAAGATGCATTGGGGCGATGGCCAGGCTGCAGCCGTTAACCCATATGATCACAGCGAAGCCTACAGCGGGATGGAAAATGGCAGCTATTTTAGCTACAATACCGTCACTCACGCCATGGGTTCAATCAGCCCGACCTTTAGCAATACCTCCAACTATTCAGCTCATTTCAAATCAAATGATCCCGACCTCGAATCGGCAATTCGGTTCAATTGGTCGGCGCCCTTGGTGATGTCTCCACATGACCCATCGGTGCTGTACATCGGAGGAAACCACCTGTACAAGTCAGTGAATAAAGGCCAAAGCTGGGCAATCATCAGTCCCGATCTGTCCACCAATGACCCCATCAAACGAAAAGCTGGACAGAGTGGCGGCATTACACCCGACAATACCGGAGCGGAAAACCATTGTACCATTTATTCCATTTCGGTATCCCCTATCTCCGAAGACGTGATTTGGGTGGGTACCGATGATGGACTGGTTCAAGTGACGGTTGATGGCGGCCAAAAATGGACCAATGTCCGGCCCAATTTTCAGAATGTTCCAGCCGGGATTTGGGTCAGCAGGGTACAAGCTTCCCATTTCCATCCCGGAAGAGCATATGCAACCTTTGATGGCCACCGCAGTGATCATTTTGAGCCCTGGATTTTTGTCACGGAAGACTTTGGGAAAACCTGGCGGCAAATCACCAATGGTCTCAAATCAGGAGAAGCGGTTAGATCCATTGTTGAAGACCATAAAAACCCCGATTTGCTCTTCATCGGTTCAGAAACCGGAGTATGGATGACCCTCAATCGGGGGCAAATGTGGACACGCATGCAGGGCTTGCCTACCGTTTCGGTATATGACCTCAAGATCCACTCCCGGGAAAATGATTTGATTGTAGCCACCCACGGCAGAGGCATCTGGGTGATGGATGACATTTCGCCCTTACAAGAATTGTCTCCATCAAAAAAAACCAAGCAGATTCATTTGTTTACCCAAAAAGAAGCAACCCTTTGGGAAAACCTGAGCAGAGGTGGTCAAAGAGGGCATTTTTGGTGGGCCGGTGGCAATCCCAAATACATCTTAAACACCTCCAGTCTACCCCGGGCAACATTTGAATCTACCGCGCCAATCTCCTTTTATGTAGGGGATGCCAGCATCGACAGTGTGCTGCTCACGATCACCGATCCTGGCAAAAATCTAAGCTTTAGCCACCGGGTAAAAGTTCATCCGGGTATCAATCGATACTATTGGAACCGAGAATTTGACGCGCGGGCTTTTACGGAGGAGGAAAACGTGCAAGTACAGGCGTTGTTTAAGGAAATCATGGTCCACGACCACTCCATTGTTACGAATGGCCTCTATCAGCGATTTTTGAACGCCACTACACCACTCCAAAAACGCAAGATCATTGACCAACTTTCAAGAACCTCGCTCAACAAAATCCCGGAACGTTTCGGTACATTCCTTGCGGAAGCCGGTTTCTACAACGTTCAAATCAGGAACAAGGACAACGTAGAAGTAGGGGCGATTGTCATCCAAAACGATCCTTTGGGGCGATAAAAAAATAAATGTTCATTTTGTCCTGCTACTTGGTATGACGCAAAAAATTACACCCCGATTTTTTGCGTCACCCTAAGGAAGGTATATTTTAGGCAAAAAAGCAAGAATTGGAGATTGTAATCCCGAATTATAGTGATATTTCGGGATCACAATCCCTCAAAAATGGAAAAACACGTCTACCTATTCGTCAGCCTTTGCTTGTTGATGGCCAAAGCCCCAGCCCAAAGCACCATCTATGTCTCTCCATCAGGCAAAGATCAAAACGCTGGTACCCTGCAAACCCCGGTTGCCACGCTTGAAAAAGCCCTGAACCTGGCAGAAAACGCCAAAGCGCCAACTATTGCCATCCAATTGCTACCTGGCACTTATTACCTGAACAAAACGCTACTCATCAATGCTTCAAAATGGAGGGGCAAAACCTTGAACATCTCCAACTACAACCAGGGTTTGGCAACCCTCAGTGGGGGCAAAAGCGTAAAACTGCAATGGCAAAAAACCAGCGGCAAGCTCTGGAAAGCCCATCTGGACAATCCAGCCTTTGAGCAGCTTTTTGTGAATGGAAAACAACAAACCCTGGCCCGCTATCCCAACTATACGGATACCGTGAAGGTCTTCAATGGTTTTGCCGCTGATGCCATCTCCCCAGAGCGGGTTAGTCGCTGGGCCAAGCCCCAAAACGGCTTCGTCCACGCCATGCATGAAGGACAGTGGGGTGGGTTTCAGTACCGCATCATTGGGAAAAAAAGAAACGAATTGCTGCTGGAAGGCGGCACCCAAAACAACCGCCCTTCGGGCATACATTCCAAGTACCGGTTTGTCGAAAACATTTTTGAAGAACTGGATGCTCCAGGGGAATGGTACTTCAATACCGCAGAAAAAACCTTGTATTATTTCCCACCCGCAGGACTCAATCTGGCCACCGCCAAAATCGAGATTTCCAAGCTCAAGCACTTGATTGAGCTCAAAGGGCAAGAAGATACACCCCTCAAAAACGTCAGCATCACTGGCATTCACTTTGTCAATGCCGAGCGCACTTTTATGGAAAAATACGAGCCCCTGTTGCGCAGCGACTGGTGCATTTATCGGGGTGCAGCGGTGGTATTTGAAAATACCGAAAACTGCACCATCGCTGACTGTACCTTCCGCAACCTGGGGGGCAATGCCGTTTTTGTGAATCGCTACAACCTTCAAGCCAATATTCGAGGTTGCCATTTTTATGACATCGGAGCCAGTGCCATTTGTGTGGTGGGCGATACTGCAGCGGTGCGCAGCGTGCCCAATCAGTATGCCAAGGTTACGCTACCCCAGCAAATGGACAAGATACCCGGGCCTAAAAACCACCAATATCCCCGTCAATGCCTGATCGAAGACAACCTCATTCACCACATTGGGCGGGTAGAAAAACAAGTGGCTGGAGTAGAAATTCAGGTGGCTGCGCAGATCACCGTACGCCACAACAGCATTTATCAAGTGCCTCGTGCGGCCATCAATGTGGGCGATGGCGCTTTTGGAGGGCACCTCATTGAGTACAACGACGCTTTTGAAACCGTGCTGGAAACCAGTGACCACGGTGCATTCAACTCCTGGGGGCGCGATCGTTACTGGCATTTCAACAATGACAACAACATCCAAATGGCCTTGCTGGATGCGCAATACACCACGGTAATCCGCAACAACCGCTTTCGCTGCGATCACGGCTGGGATGTGGACCTGGACGATGGCAGTTCCAATTACCATATCTACAACAATGTTTTCCTGAAAGGGGGCTTGAAATTCCGCGAGGGCTATTTCCGGGTAGCCGAAAACAACATTTTCATCAACAACTCCTTGCATCCCCATGTTTGGTTCAAAAACAGTGGCGATGTGATCCAGCGCAATGTATTCATGCGGGCTTATTTCCCGATTGGCATCGATTTTTGGGGCAAAAGCATCAATTATAATTTCTTTAGCAATGCCACTTATTTGGAAAAAGCAAAAAGCAATGGTACCGATTCAGCGAGTGTGGCTGGCGAGTTGCAATTTGTCAACCCTAGCGAAGCCAATTTTACCTTGGTCAAAGAGAGCAAAGCTTTTGACGTCGGCTTCGAAAACTTTCCGATGGATCGGTTTGGGGTGCAAAAACCTGCTTTGAAAAAAATTGCTGCGCAACCGCGCATCCCGGATCTGTTGTTTATTTCCAACGAAAAAACGCTCAAGGAACTCAGTTGGCTGAACGCCAAAATCAAATCCGTCAACGGGCTGGGCGATCGCTCGGCGTATGGATTACCCGATGAGAATGGAGTAATTGTTACCGCGTTATCCCCCCAATCTCCACTGGCCAAATCAGGAATGCTGAAAGGCGATGTGATCCGCATGGCCAATGGAGAAGTGGTCACCCACGCAGAAGCATTGCTCCTGGTTTATGAAAAGGTGCTCTGGACAGGAAAATTGTCCATCCAAGTAATGCGCAATCAGGCCCTGCAAGATCTGGTGATTGACCTGGAGTGAAGACCATAAATTGGAAGCAAGCAGGGTTGATGGAGATTTTTTGTTCACACAGATTTGACGCAGATTAAATCGCAGATTTCACACAGATTTTTCTGCGTTAAATCTGCGATTTAATCTGTGTAGCATCTGCGCGAAATGATAATGTCCAGTTGTGTGATTTTCGCCCCACTACTCAGTGTAATTCAGCATTGGCAGCCCTGATTTTGCTGTGCCAAATGTCGTAGGTAAAGCAGGTTTTCCAACCTTTGAAATCGTAGTGCCACCACTCCCAGGTATAAATTTCAAACCCTACTTTTTCGAGAGCATCGCGAAGGATTTTCCGGTTGGCGATGGCTTCAGGTGAAGTTTCCATGTAGCTGTGAAAAGCGCGTGGTGTGGTTTCATCGTAATCGGAAGGCATCGGAAGGGGTTTCCCCGTCTTCAGATCGTACAACGAAAGGTCGATGGCCATGCCCCGATTGTGCTTCGAACCCTTGTGTGGGTCTGCCACAAAAGTGGTGTCTTTGATGGTTTCATAAAAAATGACGGTTACCTCATAAGGCCGGTATCCATCGTACAACAGCAGGCCATAGCCCTGCTTTTTCAAGCTTTTGCTGGCTTTCTTTAGCGCCAGAGCCGCTGGTTTGCGCAGGAATACGTCCGCGGTGGGATACAATGGCCGGTGAACGAGGTTTTCCGCCGTGGCATAAGTCACCTTGAATTGGGCATTGGGAATGAGCTTGCGCAAATCGAGCAATTCATTGTTGGGGTCTGCTTGCACGATCTTTTTGTAGATCTCCACATCGTTGACCACTGGCAATCCGTATTTGCTTTTGGGCAAATCAAAGCTGAGTTGTTGCGCCATGCCAAGAAAAGGAAGCAAAAGCAGCAATAGGAGCAGTTGTTTCATGTTGTATTTTTGTTGTTGCCGTGAAATTCAATTTTAGGATTGACATGAAATTAGCAGGATTTTTAAGAAAAGCCAATTAATTTCGTATCCTGTTGAGTGTAATACAAGTTCTACACCACATACCCACATCAACGATCAAACAAACAAAAATGAAACAATTGCTAAAAACGCTACTTATCGCAGTTCTTGTACTGTTGGGTACGCAGATTTTCGCTCAAGAGCGCTTTGGAAAACTCCTCAAAAACAAACCCGGAGTAGTATCATACACCTTCCGCAATGAATTTGCCAAGGACGTCCCCAAAACCCTGGACAACATCAAGGCCATGGGCATTACCAACATCGAATTTTCCAATCTTTTTGGCAAAACGGCTTCCGAACTGCGCAGCATGTTGGACGCTCGGGGAATGATTTGCACCAGCTATGGCGTGAGTTACGACGGCTTGCAAAACAAAGCAACCCAGATAATCGAAGAAGCAAAAATCCTCGGTGCTGAGTTTGTGCGCGTGGCCTGGATTCCCCATACTGGCCCAATGGATTTGGCGCTGGCGCAAAAAACCGTGGCCGATTTTAATGTTTTTGGCAAAAAAATACAGGAAAGTGGCCTGACTTTTTGTTACCACAACCACGGATTTGAATTCCTGCCTTATGGCGAGGGCACCTATTTTGATTACATCGTACAAAATACCGATCCCAAATACGTATCCTTTGAAATGGACATTCTTTGGGTATTTCATCCCGGTGCAGATCCGGCAGCACTCCTCAAAAAATACCCGAATCGCTTTCGCCTCATGCACGTCAAAGACCTGAAAAAAGGCGTAAAAGGTGATTTTTCAGGAGGTACCCCTCCAGAAAACGATGTAACCCTGGGAACAGGCCAGCTCAATTTGCCCCAAATCATGAAAGCTGCCCGCAAGACCAAAATCAAACACTTTTACATCGAGGATGAAAGTCCAAAATCCAATGAGCAGGTACCCCTAAGTTTGGCCTATTTGAAGGGACTTTAACGATGAGTATAGCCATAGAAATTGGTGGATCCAAGCTTCAGATTGCTACAGGAGATCCAAAAACGGGTACCATCCACGAGTTGTACCGCTACCAGGTCGATAAAGAGCAAGGCGCAAGCGGGATTTTAGAGCAGATTGAACAAACCCTCTGGGATTTGCATCGGGCTCCCAAGGCCATCGGCATTGGTTTTGGAGGCCCACTCAATCACGAAACGGGCACAATTGCCACCTCACACCAGATCGGTGGTTGGTCTGATTTTGAACTAAAAAAATGGGTTCAGGAGCGATACGATGTCCCGGTGGTTATCGACAACGATGCCAATGCCGCAGCCTTGGGTGAAGCGCTTTTTGGGGTTGGCCGAACCCACAAGCGGGTGTTTCACATCACCTTGGGCAGTGGGGTTGGCGGAGGCATGGTCATCAATCGGGCGCTCTACCACGGCACTGTGCCCGGCGAGGCAGAAGTGGGTCATTTGGCCTTGACCAAAACGGGCGCTACCCTGGAATCGTTGTGCTCGGGCTGGGCGCTGGATGCCAAAATCAGGGCGCTGCTGCCCGGACTGGACGAGCAGGCACCTCTCAAACAACTGGTTGGAGCGCATACATTTAGCGAAGCCAGGTTTTTGTTGCCCGCCATCCAACAAAAAGATGAATTGGCTATCCAGCTACTCCTGGAATATGCCGACAACCTGGCCTGGGGACTATCGCATGTGGCCCACTTGTTTCATCCCGACATCATTGTAATGGGTGGAGGAGTTTCGCTCATCGGAGAGCCGCTGCGGGCTGCTGTTCAACAAGCATTGCCAAAGTATTTGGTAAAATCGTTTCAGCCTGGCCCTGAAATTGCGGTGGCCGAACTGAGAGAAGAAGTGGTGCTGGTGGGCGCACTGTGCATGCTCATCTCCTAAAAAATCATGAAACATGGATTCCAACGCATTCATTGAGGACTACCTTGAAAAGTACCAAAAGCTGATACACAGTTTGCCGCAGGCGAAAATCGCCGAGTTGATCTCGATTTATGAAAAAGCCTGGCAAGAAGAACGCCAGATGTTCGTGTGTGGCAACGGGGGCAGCGCCTCCAATGCCTCGCATTTCATTACAGACTTGAGCAAGGCTGCTTCCGACAAAATGAGCAAACCCTTCAAGGGCATGTGCCTCAATGAGCACATGTCCTGGATCACTGCACTGGGCAACGATTATGCTTACGAAGACATTTTTGTGCGCCAACTGATGAATTTTGCCCAAGCGGGCGACCTTTTCATGGTGTTGAGCGTAAGTGGCAACTCACCCAACCTCGTCAAGGCCGTCAAATGGGCCAAAGAAAAAGGGGTGTACACCATTGCCCTGGTAGGTGGCAAACCCTGCCAATTGGCAGACCTGGCCGATTTTGTGATTGCCTTGGAAGAGACCCACTATGGGCGGGTCGAAGACGCACAGATGGGGATTTGCCACATGGTGTGTTACGCGTTTATTGAAAAGGTTGATTAATCCTGTACCCGCAATTCTGAAACCATGCAAAATCCACAACCCAATAATCCACTGCACGGCATCACGCTCGAAAAAATCCTGCTCCATTTGGTCGAAGTATATGGCTGGGAAGAGATGGGGCGTCAGGTCAACATCCGTTGCTTCAACTTGGATCCCAGCATCAAATCGAGTCTGACGTTTTTGCGCAAAACGCCCTGGGCCCGCGAGCAAGTAGAAAATCTGTACCTGGAGAGCTTGAAATAAAACGCAGCAATCTGCTTTTGGGAAAATACATCTGCCTATGGCCATCTTCATCACCATCGCTGGCATTCTGCTGCTGGTCTTTTTGATTTCCTATTTCAGGATACATACGTTTTTGGCGTTCCTATTGGCGGCCATGGCCATTGGTTTGGCCTTGGGCATGGAGCACCTGCCCTTGATGCAAGCCATCCAAAACGGGATTGGTAGCACACTCGGTTCCATTGTGGGCATCATTGCCCTGGGTGCCATGCTGGGCAAGATAATTGGTGCAAGTGGGGCTACGCAGCAGATTTCTTCCAAAATGATCGAGTTGGTGGGGACGAAGCACATCCGCTGGGCTTTCATGATCACGGGATTCATTGTGGGATTGCCCTTGTTTTACTCGGTAGGTTTTATGCTCATCGTGCCATTGGCCATCACGGTGGCGCATCGGTACAAGCTATCTGCGGTGTACGTAAGTTTGCCCTTACTGGCCTCTCTGGCCGTAACCCAGGGCTATCTACCGCCACATCCTGCGCCGCTTTATCTGGTCAAACAGCTGCACGCGGATATGGGCTTGACCCTCTTTTATGGCATCATCATCTCCATCCCCGCCATTTTGATTTCGGGCGCTTTATACGGCTCAACGGTCAAGGGATACACCACGGAGCCGAATCTGTCTTTTGTAGCGCCGCAGTTGCCCGCAGAAGCATTGCCTTCGGTGTTGATCAGTTTTTTGGCCGTGCTGTTGCCGATCATCCTGATTGGGGTCAGCACCATCGTCACACCCTATCTGGCAGATGGTACGCTGCTCAAATCCTTCTTCCTCTTCATCGGCGATGCCACGGTGAGTTTGTTGATCGCGGTGTTGTTTGCTTCGCTGACCTTGGGGACTTTCAAAGGCAAAAGCAACCAACAGATCAGTCAGTATTTTGTAGATGCGGTGAAAGATGTGGCAGGACTGTTTTTGATTTTCGGTGGAGCTGGCGCACTCAAGCAAGTACTGAGCGATGGCGGGGTGTCTCAAACCATTGCTGATTATTTGCAACATTCCCATCTCGATCCTTACGTGCTGGGGTGGAGCATCGCTGCGGTGATCCGGGTTTGCGTGGGTTCCTCTACGGTTGCTGGCATTACCACGGCAGGGTTTATTGTACCGCTGCTGAGCAATCCGGCCATCAACCCCAACTTGATGGTATTGAGCATTGGCGCGGGTAGCATGATGTTTTCGCACGTCAATGATACGGGCTTCTGGCTTTTCCGGGAGTATTTCCAACTGTCGATGAAAGACACCATCAAAACCTGGTCGGTGATGGATACCCTGGTGTCGGTTACGGGATTGCTGGGGGTACTGGTGCTGGCATGGTTGCTTTGATTGGTTTTATCCTTTCGGGCGAATGGGAATCCATACTTCTTCCTCCGAATCGGGATCGTTGTTTTTGTACTTTTCGCCCAGCAATTCAAAATGTTCGCGATCGTCCAGCTCGTACTCGGAGTTGGGCAACCATTCTTCAAAAATGAACCCAAAAGTTTTTTGGAAAGCACTGGCCGAGCCCTGGTGCAGAAAAACTGCGTACAATCCTCCTTGCAAGGTATAGGTTTCCATGCCCTCAGGTACGGCTTCAATGGCTGAAACTTCCACCGTGGCCCATTTTTCAAAAGTAGCGTCGGTTTTGAAATCGGGCATTGTATCAAAGATTTGCATGGAGTACAAATCGGTACCGATTTTGTGGGGGATGTCTTTGCGGTAGGGCATGAAGCTGCGCCACAATTCACCAGTACGATCATTGGAAAAACTCATCTTCAGGCGCTTGCCGAGGAGGGTCTTGGAGGGGAGGAGTTGGATTTTTGGGTACATGGGTTGCTAGTAGATTGGTTCAAAATTATGTGCTGGCAGCTACTCTGCTCTTTTTTCACCACCTAGGCCACCGCAAACCCCGTAAACTGTCTAGCATTTTCTGGATGAAACCCAATTACAATATCTGATGCAGGTACTCCTTTTTTCACCAAATCCTCAGCAATCATTACATCGGTGTTATTGGCCAAAAGCCAAATTTTGCCATTAGGTTTGATCTGAAAATGAAAAAGAACGCTGTGGATGAATTGCTTTTCATACCAACCCGTTTCAATTAGCTGAAAATGATTGTGTTGAGTGTCTACAATTACTTGAAACTCGATCCCAGGAATCATTTTGCTATCGGCCTCTTCTTGTAAGATAGCCTCCAGCATTTGCTGGTATTTTTTTATCTTCTTATCCATTTCACAATTGTTTCTTGAACAGAATCGTAAACTAAAATTTTTACATTGAAATGCGCGCAAATCGCTTCAATGTCTGGGGTCAAAAAAAATGTACTGTACGCTTCTTCAGGAATGGCAAGAAATAACTGTCTGGTAGCATCACGCTCGTCCATGAAAAAACGATAAACGCCATACTGACCAAAGGCTGCATGGAAATCATAAGTCATGGATGAACCTAAAAAACTTTTGATTTCAACAGCAATCAGTTCAGATTCACGCTCTGCGGCGATGAACTTTTCAGCCCCTAGATCCACTTCATATGGTTTCCGATTCATTCGACGAATCAGGTATGGATCATGTGTAATGACCCATCCATCTTTTTCGAGGGCTTTTCGTACAATACTATGGTAAATGTCCTTTGCCATAGGCTAAAAATAAGACTTTCTAGTCAACGAATCAAGAAAACCAGCAAGAGTTCTTGCGCACATTAATCTTGGAATTTCCTCCGCAAGAAACTTACCCACTTAATAACGCTTCCAACCTAACCTCTGTATCCACTACCTCCCGTGCATAGGCATTCGAGGTGACTCCATGATTCGTGATCAGCGTCAAAAACACCTGTTTTTTAGTGCCTGTGTAATCGATAAACCGTTGGCGTTTACTGAGCAGTTGTTGGTATTCTTCTTTGGTAATGGTAAACGGTCCACTGTGGAATTTGATTTCACACAGGTTTATGCAGTCATCCTTCCGATCGATCAGCAAGTCGACCTGAAAGCCTTCCGCCTCAAGATTGCCTGGCACGTTGAGACTATAGATTTGGGTATACACAGCGGCAATGCCCAAAGCGCGTTTGATGGCATCGTTGTGTTTGTGACAAAGCATCTCAAAAGCGTAACCGGCCCAAACTTTGTAAGACTGACTCTCCGCCAATTGTTGCCACATTCCTGGGGTGTATTTTTTATTTGGCTTGATGAAGCGGTGGTAAAAAATACAGTACTCATCGATCAACTGATACAGTGATCCTCGTTTCTTCTTGCCAAAAGGGGTAAGCTCGCTCACAAAATCAGAAACCATTAGCTCTTCAATCGCCCTTTGATAACTGCCCGTAGCCTGTGGCATTTTGAGCAGTTTTAGTAGGTCAGCGTGGGTCATCCCGGAATTTTGGCTGGCTAATGCAGCGGCAATTTCCTGATGCAGCTCTGCATGATTGAATAAGGCATTGAATAGGTTGTTGTATTCGTTGTGCAGGATGCCGTTTGGCGAAAAACAAATGCGTTCAATGGCCACTGCAAAACTTTCCCCTTTGCGCAGGTTTTCCAAATAAAAAGGAACACCGCCCAGGGTCATGTATATTTTGGCGACCTCCTGCAATGTAAATTGAAGCCCTCTGCTCTTTAAAAATTCGTACGTTTCGGACAACGTAAATGGAAACAAATGAATGTTCTCCGTAACCCGATTGTGCAATCCTCCCGGATCATTGAGAATTTTTTTGCTGATCCAGGAAGTCGCTGATCCACAAATGACGAGAATAAAATGGGGTTCTTTGGACAAATAATCATTCCAAAGATGTGCCAACATCTGGATGAATCCCGATTTTGGTGTCGACACCCAAGGCAATTCATCGATAAAAATCACCTGCTTTTGATTCCGATCGAGGGTTTTGAGGTAATCCTTCAAATACAAAAAGGCCATCTGCCAGTTTTCAGGAGCTTTGGGAGCAAAGTCGCGGTTGTATTCAGCCAATTTTACGCCAAAATTGACCAATTGTGCAGATGTATGGCCATTCTGTATTCCGGTCATGCTAAAACAGTAATGGTCTCCGAGCAGTGTATCTATCAGAAAAGTTTTACCGACCCTTCTTCGCCCCGTGACCGCCAGAAACTCAGATCGGTTGGAAGCAAGTAAGTTCTCGATGCGTTCTATTTCTTTTTTTCTTCCAACCATTTGAAAATGAGATAAATATAAAAATAATGACCTAATAAATAAAGAAGATAATTCCAAATATAGGGCTATATTTGGAATTATCTACCAAAAAAAGGCACATAATTCCAAATATAGGGTTCAGTTGGCGCACTAAAGCCTTCCTCCTATCTGTCCCACTTTGCCCATCGTTTTAATCTTTTCAGACCTAACTCTTTCAACGGGATTGTATAAATATTTTCGACTCGCTTATTTTCAATTACTTCCGTTCTTGAAAATAAAAATGCTTTGGTAGTGTAGTCTATACTTGGGCAAAATTCTCCTGTTTTAGAATTCACTTTTTCGCCTAAATTAATTGGATAACTCCATTTGCCTTTTTTTCTGAAACTTATATACAAATCACTTTCGCCAAAACCATCATTTAGGATATACAAATCATTTCCGACAATACCAGCTTTAAGGTCTGAAAAGAAAATGATAAAATCTTCTTGGGGGGATATATAAGGATTGGATTCGCTGAAGTCTGTGTAAGTAATGGTTTTGTCGAGTGGTATAGCTTTTTGGTAATGGCCATCCTTAAAATGGCTTACATAAATATCGTTGCTTTTTGTCCTTCTGGTGAAATAAATATTTTTATTGGTGGAAATGGTTGCGTAAAAATCGCTCAATTCGGTGTTGATTGAGTCCGACAACCGGAATGGTTTCGTCCAACCAGTATCGGTTTGATGTAGGGCATAGATGTCAAAACTATACTGTGGGGAGGTTAGGCTATTGAATAAAATGGTCTTCCCATCTGGTGAAAATGCGGGATCAATTTGTTTGTAATTTGGGTCAGCAAAGAAGGCCAATACAGGCTTTTGCCACACTCCATTAATCTTGCTAGATTGATAGATTTGCAACGTATCTCTACCCCCATAGGATTTTACAAACAGTAGTTCTTTTCCATTGGGTGAGATGGTTAACCCAAAGGCTTGGTTGCCCGAAATAAGTCCGGGTTCAAAAATTTTGGCTTGCCCAACAGCAATTTTCGCGATTGCGACTAACAGTACCGTGAATAATACATTTTTACTCATTTGGTGCTTATTTTTTAGTCAATAGATCCCCAATCTGTAATTTATCAAAAATCCTTGGCTCAGTTGTTAGTGGTTCGTTGTTTTCTGTTCTGCTTGTCTATATTTAAACAGGCTGTTATAAACTACGTAGCTAACGAACCCCGTCAAAATAGTCGCAAGAATGTCCCAAATGTCAATTGGTTTTCCAAGCAAGGGGTGTGCAAGTTCAAAAACAACAACACTAAACGTCCCAAGTTTAATTAAGTAATTTCCTTTTGTCGTCTCATTGGATAAAATTGCAATTAAAAAAAATATTGTCGGCAAAGTCCCAAATGTATTACCCAAAGTGTCGGCAATATGAAAGTCATTTATTTTATTATCGTAGATGTATGGTCGATAAATAGGTCGTCCAACAAACTCATAAATAAGTAAAGCTGAAATTCCAATAGCAAAATTGATTGCTTTATATTTAGTAAGTTTCCAGTTTCTAAGCTCTGTTTTAAAATCGTTTATTGTCATAAAAAATATGTTGTCTTGTTGCTATTTTGCCACTCTATAGTAGTAAGTGTATCTATATTTTTCTGTCAGTCAGCAACAATGAGAAAATTTCGTTTAGCGTTGTTACATTCATATTTTCAGGCAGTCGGTTTACAATGACCGCTAACGCCCTGCGGCTTTGCGAAGTTCCGAAAAAGAATGGAGCGAAGCTTGGATTTTTTTCGGAATTTTGAAAAAACACAGTTACCGCCAGCGGTTAATCTATTTTGAAATCAACCAATTCGTAGTTGGCATTTCGTCCTCCTCCGGGTGTTTGTTCCAGAATGCCTTTTTCTACCAAGTCTTTGATGTCCCGCAAGGCGGTGTCGGTAGAAGTTTTGGTAATTTTTGCCCATTTTGAGGTTTGTAGTTTTCCTTCAAAACCGTCAAAGAGTTTATTGAGCATCAATCGTTGGCGTTCGTTGATGGCGGTATGTTCGTGTAGTTTCCAAAACTCCGCTTTGTGTACTATTTTTTGGGTGGTGTTTTCGGTGGCGAGCAGCGCATTTTTGAGGCAGTGCAAAAACCAGTCAATCCATTCAGTGATGTCGCCGGTACTGTGTTGCACTTTTTGCAATACTTCGTAATAGCGTTTGCGTTCGGCCAATATTTGGCTCGACATGCTGTAAAAACGTTCTCCGCTGCCTTCGGCACGGGCAAGCAATAGATCGGTAATGGCTCTTCCAATTCTGCCGTTTCCGTCATCAAAGGGGTGAATGATGATGAACCAAAAGTGGGCGATGGCGGCTTTTAAAACAGGATCTATGTCGTTTTCGTGGTTGAACCAATCCAGGAATTTGTCCATTTCCGTTTTGACCAATTCAGGCTTTACGGCCTCGTAATGCACTTTTTCTTTGCCCATAGCGCCCGAAACCACTTGTATTTCACGGGTGCGGTATCGTCCCACTTCTATTGCGTAAGGCCCACTGTACCCCGTGGGGAAAAGTGCGGCATGCCACCCAAACAAACGTGTTTCGGTTAAGGGTAAGGGGTAGCGTTGCGTGGCATCAAGCATCATTTCTACCACACCTTCGATGTGGCGACTGCTGGGCACCAATCCTGCTGTATTGATGCCCAATCGCCTGGCAATGGACGAACGCACCTGGTCATAATTGAGCAATTCGCCTTCTATTTCTGATGATTTTACTACGTCTAAGGTTAAGGTGCTGAGCGTAGCTTCTTCCTTGGCAGAAAAGCCCAAAGCGTTCATTTGCCCGATTATTTTACCTTGCAGGTGCCGCACCTGGCCAAACACAACATTGATGGCTTTGTCCTGCCACGAAAAATCGCTCCAGTTGCTGTGCTCATAAATGTATTTTGCCATTGGCTAGAAGGTTTTGCGGTAAATATACAGATTATTTACCGCAAATTTGCGGTGATTGTTGGAGAGGGTGTACTTTTCGTGACTAATGACATACGAAGGTTCTGTTTAACTAAGCCTTCATTCTTGGTGTTGCATGCCGAAGGAAGGCAGGGTTGTTGTAAGCTAACCTTTTGTCTATCGTTGCCGTATTGTCCATTGTTTGCAGTGTCTTTTGTGCGTCGGCGTGGTGGCTCTTTTGCATTTTTTGTTGGGCTTTGTGCGTTTTATTCTTCAATTTCATTACCTGCTTTGATTTCATTTGCTATTTGGTTTTCAAATTTATTGTGAATAACAAGAATTAAAAGCCCAAATAAGATAGCAGAAATTATCAATACAACATTGATAATTCCATCTACAGAAAAAGATATTCGAATTAATATTGTAGAAATAAGGAAACCCGAGTTTCGAATGACTTTGTGGAACTCATCTGTATGAAAAAACGAAAACAACAATAATATTACATCAGCTATTATCAAAATATTGAAAAACTGTTCAAAGAAAATATTATTGATGTTCTTGAATAAAACGGTGTTGGTTTCATTTTGTTGGAATACACAAATACTCCAATTTAAGAATGAATATATTGCAGTAGCTAACAGTGCTAGTACTAAAGCAATAGCTACCCATTTTTTTGCATTAATAAATTTTGAAATATTTGAAGAGATTATTTTTCCATTCTTAACTCCACTGTATAATTTGGCTCTTTGAACATGAAATAGATAAATTAAATAGAACAATATGACCGACGCGATTAAATCAAAAGTAAATAGTAAATCATCTTTAATATTAAACCAATTAGACGAAAGTGATATATGTGAAAGATCTTTGAATAATCGCCTAATAATTATGAGAGCAATGATTTCATACTGCTTTGAGATATAAGTAGAAGTTGATTTTGGGAGGTAATAAATTAAAAGATATACCTCATAAACCAATATAAAAGAAAAAGGGGTATAAATAGCAGCGATAGGATTTTCCAGTAAATCTGATGATTTATTGATTGAAATGATATTAAAGTGTAATAACCCTATAACCAATAAGTGAATTATAAAACTCACTAAAGCAATCCATAAAATGGCCTGCTCACTTCGTTCCTTAGTTCTTTTTGAAAGAAGTTTCTGATAAATTTTTTCCATCAGTCCACTAGTGTCCGGTTAAGAAAAAAAGATATAGCTAGAACCCCATACAAATAACTGGTTCTGAGCGATTTTGCTCAGAAACGATTTGAATCGATTCCGACAACGTATCTTCCTCAAAAGAGAGGAAGAATGAATTCAGGCAAATACGTTTTCGCACAGATCATTGCTCTGGCTAATCCCAGGGAGTTTGTCAATTGCGTTGATCGTTATCAAGGTGACTATCGAGAAACCTCAAATGTTGGCAGCAATTTTTAGGACTTAGCTTCGGTCAACTCACTCATCGAGAAAGTTTACGCAATTTAGTCAGCTGTATGGAAGCACACCAACCTAAGCTCTATCACTTAGGATTCTCTCAAGGCATCAGTCGAACGATACTAACTGATGCTAATGAAAAAGAGATTGGCACATCTATGCAGACTTTGCCCAGGTGTTAATTACCCGAACACGCTTAACCAATCCAGCATTAAACTTAGATGGTTTGGCATTCGATAACCGGATTTATGCCTTGAATTCCAGCACCATTGATCTATGTCTAGAGGTCTTTTGGTGGGCAAAATTCAGAAAGCATAAAGCAGCATCCAAAATACATACTTTACTGGATATTCGTTGCCAAATTCTACAAAGTATGAATGAAACATTACAAATTCTGAGCACCTCTGTTTTCGATAAAACACCTGAAAATCAGCTTTTTACAAAAATAGGATTACAGAATCTAGACGCTTAATTTCCTAACCAGCTGAATATGTTTGACTTATAACCGGACACTAGTGAACTCCTAATGAAAATTACTTTTTCCCTCCGAGTGATTTCCAGCCGTCAGTGATAGCATAACTGAAGGCCACTCCAAACATCAAAGTAATTAGCCCAGCAAAATATGGTAAAAACTCAATCATTTTTTTGGTTGTTTATTAGTTTCAAATAAATGCCGAAAGCTAAGATGCTTGGAACCCATATTCCAATAAAGATAGCCTGATCTGAATATCCTTTAAAAAATAGCAATTCAGAATATACCAATGAAAGTATAGCTGAAATGAAAAGCAACTTGTCTGTGAGTGTAAATTTCTTAAACATTTTTTTAAACTTATTTCTTACTCATAAGGCTTTTCAGAACACGCCCCGTTTTTATATGTGGGTTCTGGTCTCCACCTTTTCAATGTAATGATACATCTTTTTTACCGTATTGGCTGGTTTATCCTTCTTTTGACCCTAGTTTTTTTTTAAAAATTGCCACTAACACTAAGCCCTGTATCCGAAGGCTTGAACACGGAAATATTCGTACTTGTCACGTCCTCGTGATGAAGATACCCCAGAACCTCCAAGCATATACAATTTTTAGTTTTATCAGACTGATAATAAATAAATCGAAAACACACAGCTCCAGGACTTTAGAAACAATACAAAATGCGCGCTACGCCAGGACTTTTTTTTACAGCATCAGCACTTGTTCGCCGATGATTTCAGCGACATTCCGTTTACGTTCCTTTTTCTTTCACTATTGGTTCCAAGGGGTATAAAATAATAATTGGCTCTAACGCACAAAAAAACAGAGTTAAAGCCAATTATGACTTTACTTTTTGACTGTAAGACCATTTTTCTTAAGTTCATCACTACTTTTGGTATGGAGTCAGCCACTACCACCAACCCTTTTCAACCCTGCCTCCATCCTTGGCATTGCATGCCGACCGAAGGCCTAGTTCTTACAGGCAAGCAGTGGTTCTTCTTGAGTCATTCATCCTTGCAAAACATTATCAATACTGCGTTTTATCGTCTTTGTTGTGACGGTTCTTGCTGTTGTGTGGCTTGTAAATGTGCTCACACTTGTGGGTCGATTATTTGAGTACAATTTTCTCAATCTCTCTATCATATTTATAATTTACGATTTGTTCTTTCAAGATGAGTTCAATTGCCCGTTCAATTTCCTCAAATGGAACAACAAACCATTCCCTTGGGGTTATTCTTTTTCCCTTAATAATTTCAATGTCAATATTTAGGCAAGCTTCTGCAAAAAACCTATGCAGTAATTGCTCTAATTTGATTGCATTCCTGTTATAGCAAGCATAACTTGAAACTTTGGTTACATCAGCGTAAAGGTAAGTTGCCTCATTTTTTGCGTTTTTAATCCGTTCGTTAATGTGTGTAGAAGAAAACCCAATTTTAAATAAGTTTTCAATCCCCGCAATTTCAGGATGACTGGACTTAGACTTTAAAACATATATCCATCCTGTCTTTACATCTTCTTCCTTTACCATTCCTGCATTTACAAAGAGTTCGTTGTTGATTCCTTCGTATGTATTGGTAATCAACTTCCCGCTTTTTTGAATTTGTTTCCCTAGCGAACGATAAAGCATATTGCTGTATGTTCCGTTTTCAAAAATGGTAAATGTCCGCCCTTCAACTCGTTCACGATCTCCTGATTTTTGTTCCCAAACTGTTTTTTCAAGTTTGGCCTCTTTAAGGAAAAGCATTACCCCATCAATCAAATAAAAGTTGCCAACGTGCAAGTTTTTTTCAATGTTGTGAAACGGTTTGATTTGCCTTTTTCCTTCTTTAATTTCCTGATGCACTTTTTGAAACATTGCTTCATACGGCTGAAACGCTGCTTCTTCCAGTGGTTTTCTTTGTGCAATAAAATCCGCCTTTTCTCTTTCCTCTTCTTTTAAAATGTGTTTGTATTTGAAAATAGATAAATCGTTATCTGTTTCCAACAAACCAAAGTCATCGTCATTCAAAATATCGTCAATAGAGGTTTTAGGAATTTCTACTTCGCCTAAAAGATTGTGTCTGTCGTATGGTTTTAAAGAAATTTTTTGTTGCTCGTTTTCTCTAATGTTTTTCAAACGGGCAAAAAGTCCGTATTCCGACATGCTAGATGTGCTGGGTTCTCTGCTGTTTTTATCAACGAATGCATTGATTTCTTCAAACGAATCTATCAACCGTTGGTCTGCGGTTTTAACGTTTGAAGTTTTTGCAGTTGAATCCAACAAGCCAAACTCATCATCGTTGAAGATGTCGTCTAATGATATTTTTTTCTTACTGCTCATTCAATGCCCTTTGTCTTTTTTGTTCACGTAAAAATATAACCGCTTCGGCCATTCTTTTTTCTTTATGGTCATAAGATTGAAGGTTTGGGGCTTCGCCGGTTCGTCCAATCCATTCTTTTATTTTTGGCCACAACATCACCGCTTCGTCCTCGGTCATTTCAATTTTTATAGCCTGAATATGTTCGTCAATCAATTTCAACACCTGTGTTGTTACCGACTTTGACAAAATCTCAAATGCTTTTTGAAACGGATTTACCTGGTCAATCAAATCAATGTGAATGTCGTCAATGTTCACAAAACTGTTGGCCATTCGCACAAATTTCTTTCCACCTTGTTCTTCAATTACGCTGTTTTTAATAACCGAATCTACAACAACGTGCTGTCGAACCGCTTCCACATCTTCTGCACTTAAATCGGGATAAATCTCTCGAATGATTTTTGGAATTAAAATCGTGTTGATGACTTCTGCCTCAACATTCCCAGGCATTGCTTTCAGCATTTGGTCATCTTGCAAAATCCGTGCTTTCAAATCGTTCAAATCACTTTCAATAATGTCTTTGGCACGTTGTGAAGTGGGCAATTTAAATCCTCTAATTCTTATCGTGTTTTCGTCATCATCCCGTGCTGAGCCTGCCGAAGCATCTTCCTCTTCATCGTCATCTTCTTTCAATTTGAATTTGAAGTTGGGCGCCAACACCTGTTCCATCAACAACGATGCTGTAATGGCTTTCAGCATATTGTTTACTGCCACTTTCACTTCGTCTGTTTCGGCTTCAGGTTGGGCAATCAGGTTGGTGAATTGTGCATGTGTTTTGTTTTTGCTGTCTCTGGTTGCCCGTCCAATGATTTGAATGATTTCGGTTAATGAACCTCTATATCCGATAGTCAGTGCATGTTCGCAATAGGGCCAGTCAAAACCCTCTTTGGCCATACCCAATGCAATAATTATGTCAATGGCATCTGGAGTGTTTGAATCTCTTAAATAAGCAGAAATTTTATCTCGTTCCTTGGGGTTATCATTCACCAAATCGGCAACTTTCAAAATTTTGTTGCTGCGTTTGCTTTTTACATACAACACACCAGTTTTTTCGTCTTGCGATTCTAAATCACCCAAAGCGTCTATGATGTGCCCTACTTCTTCGTATTTTTCTTTTGAAGATTCCGCAGAGTTTACACTGGGTATGTGAATGATGGTCTTTTTGCTCTCGTCTAAAATTTCTTCCAATGCCGACATTTCTCTGTCGGGTTGCTTTTTGAAATAGCGACCGGTGTAAAAATGATAACCAATACCCAATGATTTCAAAAACTCATACCCATTCAACTGTTCGTAATAGTTGTAAGTAACTTTTGTAAACTTGGCTTCATCTTCAGGTAGCAAAACGGGAACATTGTCGCCTCTGAAATAGGAGCCTGTCATGGCAACAACATGGGCATTTGATTTTGCCATGGTATTTTTCATGACTTCACCCAAACGATTGTCTCCGTCTGCTGAAACGTGGTGAAATTCATCTATGGCAATCAAGGTGTCATTCAATTTCTTTTCATCCAAACCATCAAAAGCAAAACGCAAGGTGGCGTGCGTACAAATCAAAATTTGCTCGTTGCTCTCTAAAAATTCAAGAAAGGTTTTTACTTTGCTGTTGTCTGTGCCCGCTGTACAAAGATTGTATTTGGGACTCACTGTCCAATCGGCAAAAAAACCTTGTTCCGTTAATTTGGTTGTACTAAACGATGCACCAATGGCTTTTTCAGGAACAGCAACAATGGCTTTTTTAATGCCTTGATTTTTGAGTTTGTCCAGGGCAATAAACATCAAGGCCCTTGATTTGCCCGATGCTGGCGGTGCTTTAATCAAAAGGTACTGAGCAGTTCGGGCACTGTACACTCGTTCCTGCATTTCTCGCATTCCGAAAGCATTGGTCTTTTTGCTTTTGCCTGTTTGGCCGTATGCTACTTTTATTAGATCAGGCATGATTATTTTTTGGGTTTTGCAGTTGTGTTTTTGGGTTTCCTTTGTTTATCAAACAAGGTTCCGCTTTTGCTCATTTCTTCATACATCCTAAACAAATACTCCAAACGTTCGGTGTTTGATGTAAAGGGTTGCAAGCGGTAACATTGCTCTACGGCACGGTCCAGTTCTTCATGGGCTTGCTTCAATCCTTTGGGCATTTTATCGGGGTCGTAGAGTTGTGCCATGGTTTTTTCGGGGTGCCTGGCACGTTCATCCAATATGGCAAACACATACAAGTTCAAATTTTCTTTTTGCTTGAGGGTGATGTCGGGGAAAGGAAAGGTGTTGTAGCACAACTTAGCGGAATACCTGTAATCTGTTTTTAATTTACCACCCACAGCACTTACCCAAACCATGTGCATTTTGGAATGAATTACTCCGAAAAGCCAGGGTTGGGCATCGTAAACAATATTTGTTGCATCTGATACAATTGTATTTGCATCAATATATGCTAATGGAATATAAACCCTTCTCTCTGAGGAAACACGAGGTACAACAATCCCATCAGTTGCTTTATAGCATATTTGTCTAAACCGGAAATCATTAGAAGCAAAATCTCTTGTTGATTTTGCTTTACTATCTGACCTAAATTTATACAATTTATCAGTACGCTGTTTTATTAGTGGTATTGCCTTCGCTTCTTTTTCCTGATCTTGCTCTATCCATAAACAATACCTAAAGTTACCGTTGATAAAATCGTCAGCACTGATAAACTTCTTAATAAATTTTTGGCTTTCTGGATATGATAAAACTATTTCATCTACTTCTTTTTTCGCTAAGATTAAATTTCCGTTATCTGCTGGTTTATTTCCCATCACTAATGGAGGAAATCCTTTTGGTGGTTGAGAAACAGGATGGACAATTACATTTATATCCTTTATAAGATATGGGCTGATACTTTTAACTTTTTCTACAATATTATTGTTGTAAAGTAAGATTTTATCAGTTTTCAAAAATGAAAGACCAATAATTGCAACTGATACACCTGCATTGCCTTTTGCATTATTTGTCCATTTGAAGGATTTTACTGCGAAATGAATAAAAACGTTTTTGCTAAAAATCTTTGTCCACAAAAAAGGCACTTGCACTCCTTGGGTAATTGAATTTGTGGTTACAAATGCAGATTTTGCTTGGGTATTTTGTATATAATTAGCTGCAAGCAAAAACCATGTTCCTATATAGTCTAGCCGATCAAGACTATCTTCATTAAAGATGCGTCTCATATCTTCTCGTTGATCTTCTGAATGTAAATTACTTCCCAAATAAGGCGGATTTCCAATAATATACACTTCATCATCCTTGCCAATCGGGCAAACGATTTTCCAATCCAAACGAGCCGAATTGCCACAAATGATTTGTCCCGCTTGTTTCAGTGGCAAAATGGGTTTAGATTTTCCGTAATCAAAAAGCATTTCCTCAAATACTTTGTTCATTTGGTGCTCTGCCAACCAAAGTGAGAGTATGGCCATTTCGTGGGCAAAGTCGTCCAACTCAATGCCGTAAAACTGTGAAAGCTGTACGGAAGTAAACTCCATAGCAGGTGTGGGGCTAAGGTCAATGATGCGTTGCAGGATTTTTATTTCGAGCAAACGGATTTCCTTGTACGTGATAATCAAAAAATTTCCGCTTCCGCAGGCTGGGTCAAAGAATTTGATTTTCGCAATGCGGTTGATGAGTTTTCGCAGTTGCGGGATGGTTTTGCAGCTTTCAAACTCTTCGTACAACGCATCTAAAAACAAAGGTTTGATGAGTTTCTGAATGTTGGGCACACTGGTGTAGTGCATGCCCAAATCGCTGCGGTATTCGGGAATAACTACGGCCTGAATCATAGAGCCAAAAATATCAGGATTGATGTCCCGCCAATTCAGTTCGCCCAACTCAACCAATATTTTTCGGGCTTTTGCATTGAATTTTGGTGACTCAATCGGGTCTCTAAACAAACCACCGTTTACATATTCAAATTCCGTTAAAT
>Ga0247831_1002073_pt1 | contig 34402 bp, 34 predicted proteins | sample LaCruzMarch2015__9_FD_192406 | JGI IMG/M metagenome (GOLD analysis project Ga0247831, IMG submission 192406) | Freshwater microbial communities from meromictic Lake La Cruz, Castile-La Mancha, Spain - LaCruzMarch2015_1m | ecosystem: Environmental > Aquatic > Freshwater > Lake | place: Spain...
ACTTCATTGGCATCCAGGCCACGGCTTTCCAGTAGCTCGATCTCAGCTACCAATGGCTGATTGAGCTCTGACTGCAGCGTCACTTCACCCAGCCCTAGCGCGTGCGCCATGCCGGATGACAGCGCCGAAGCCGCTGCGATTGCCAGCACCAGTTTACGAACCCGAGCCATAGCGTTATCCCTTGTTTTATCTGTGTCTTGACCCGCGAGAGGGTCGTGAACGTTGTTGCCAGCGGCCCGCAGAGGTGAGCGCATTCGGCAAGCAACTCGGCCAGTATTGGCAGCTGCGAAAGACGTGGGATTTTATTGAGTCGCGCCGATCAATTGTGTTGATCAGCTTGCAAATCTCTCAAGGTTCTTGCTTGGAACTGCGCTCAATAGCGTCCATTCGTCGGGTACGCAGCATCCCCACGCTCATTTGCATGGGCGTGGGGACTGAGCTGGATAGATACGCTGTCGTGCCGTCAGGTGTTCTGGCAGCCCTGCGTTTGTGGCTTAGCTGGTTTGCGCGTCTTTGCGGCATTGCGCCTGCAGGGCGGCCCAGCCTTCTGCGCCGAGGTCTTCCAGGGTCTGGATATTGGCCTCGAAGATCGCCTCCGGGTCGGGGAAGGCGGCTACGGCGCGATCGATGCTGGCTTCACGGAGGATATGCAGGGTCGGGTAGGGCGAGCGGTTGGTGGCGTTGCTGACATCATTGACGCTGGTGTCAGCAAACTGGAACTGCGGGTGGAAGCTGGCCACTTGCAGAATTCCGGCATAGCCGAGATCGTCGAGGGCGTCATCGGCCACGGCGAGAAAGTCGTTGAAGTCGAGAAAGTCGTTGAACGCGGCGGGGTGGATCAGCAGGGTGGTGTCGGTTTCGCTGGGCTCGCAGTTGGCCAGGTGGTGCAGCTCATCAATCAGCAGGGCGAGCAGTTCCTCCGGCTCGGCGCTGGCGCACACCACATAGCGCACTTGTCCTTTGACCTGCACGGCCTTGGCGAACGGACAGAGGTTCAGGCCGATCACGGCGCGATCAACCCAGGCGCGGGTTTCGGCAATAGCGTGGGCGGCGCTTGGGGTGGCGGTGCTGGGCATAGGGCAATACTCGGGCTGGCGTGGTGTGAAGTTTAGCGTCAATAACTGCGCGCAGGCTCTTGGGATTGAGGTTTAACCACTGTTGCGTTGCGGGTTGCCGGCGCGGCGTAGCGGGTTGCAACGGCCAATATCGATGGCGCCGACATAGGGGTTGCCGTGGCCCATTACGCAGCCGACCTGCTGATTGCGCCAGCGCTCCCACTCGCTGATCGGGTATTGGCGGCTCCAGGCTTCGTAGGTGCGCCGGTCGAGTTTGGACAAGCGCAGCTGATAACGCTCGGCCATATACAGATAGATGCGCGCCGCTGCCCCACGCGCATGGGCCGGCGGCATGGCAGTTTTCGCCTTGAAGTTGACCACCATCGGACAGCTTCCGTACTGCGTGGGTTTGTCGCTGAGCATGCCGAGGGCGTAGTTGGAACGATCGCCGTTTACCTCGCCGATGCTCGGCACCAGGTTATGTAGATCAGCTTCGGCGGCTTTGAACGTGGCGTCTGTGCGGGTGCAGTTCTTGCGGCCGCCGTTCTGCCAGCACAGGCGCTGATGGCCGATTACCCAGGCTGGCACCACATGTTCCCATTCCAGGCGCTGGGCACGGCGCAGTTGTTTGCGCGGGCTGTAGCCGCAGCTGCCGAGGTCGACCCGGTTTCCGTTGTAGGCACATTGGCAATAGAAGGTGTTTGGGCGTTCGGCATACAGCCGCCAGGCAATTTTTTTCGCGGCGTTGAAGGTTTTCGGAGCGTCAGCGAAGGCGGGCAGGGTAACTAGCAGGCAAAGCAGGACAAGCAGACGCAGCATGGGGCACTCGACAGCCAAAAAGCTGCGGATCATACCGCTTAAAGCGCTCTGCGACGGGCCTTTTGACAATGCATTGATAAGTGCTTGGAAATCTTTTGCGCCTCAGGCGGTCTGTTGGTAGTCCACCTGAGCTTATGCAGCTAGGTGCTTGATTGTGCTGAAAGTCATGTATTCAGGGAGGAAAACTGGCCAATCTGGATTTTGTTGCTAGCGTTACCCCATCACACCGCAGCGGACGACCTCCTCTGATGAGTACTGTGCAGCGTTGGCAATGGCTAAGAAATGGGCCCGTCTGGTCGGACGGCAATGCTGTGGCAATGCGCCTGTCGTTGCTGGTTGTGCTGTTACTGGCGGTCAGTGGGTGCTCAACCCGGCAGGACCATCAAACCATTGTCAGCAACCGCAGTCCGATCAAACCCACCGAGTTCTTCCAGAGCCATGCTGACCGTATGGCTACCCTGGGCATGCGCAACAATCTCAACAGCCTCTACCGCTTGATGGACAAGCTGTACCTGCGCAACCCGCGTGAGTGGCGTAAAACCGGTTTGGCTGATGTGGAGTCCGCCAAGCGCGCGGTACACCGTGCCATCGAGCTGGACCAACCGTTGCTGCAGCTGGGCGGGCGTACCGATGTGGCGGCGCTGAGTTATGCCCTGAGCGCCGAGTACCAGGGCGATCGCGTGGGAGCGTTTATCTATTCGCTGGCGAGCATGCTGATCACTGCCCACGGCGGGCGCACCGAGTACTACCTGAGCGACACGCTGGACCCGCAGTTTATCCATAACGCCGCGCGTAATTTCGAGAAGGCCAGTTGGATGCTCGCCCAGCGCACGGATGCTGGCGGCAAACCTTGGCTATTGTCCAACGAGATTTCTGCCGAGGGGCATAACCTCAGTTATGCCGTGGAGTTCGGCAAGATAGTCGCACGTCTGGATCTGCTCACCGATGTGCTGGATGAGCGCTATCGGCGCATGGGCGTGAGCTATGCCCAAGGGTTGCTGTTTATGAACTTCCTACCGGTGCAGTAAGGCCATCTGCGTCCTTTCTCAATAGCCTTCTTCCAAGCGTTTATTGCTCTGCGCATTGGCCGCTTCGATCTGCTGTTTCAGCTGTTCGGTCTGCTGCTGCAGTTGTGCCGCCTGCTCTGCTTGCAGGCTGGCGGTGGCCGCCGTTTCACCGAGGCCGCAGCCGCTCAGGGCTAAGGTGGTTGATAGCAGTAATAACGAAAGGGCGACGCGCATGGTGGCTCCTGGGCAAATAGATAAAAGACGCGGCTTAGTGCCAGCGCTTGTAAATGCTATCCAAGGTGCCAGCCTGTCTTAAACGCTCCAGCGCTGCCGAGAACTGTTTGGCACGGACGCTATCACCCTTGGCGAAGGCCACATAACGCGGCATTTCCACCAGCGGTTTGGGCAGGATGTGTATGTTCTCTTCCGCACGTTGCTCGCGTACGAAGTACATCAACTGCACCCGGTCGCCGACTATCACATCAATGCGTCCTGCCAGCAGCATCGACACCAGCTGACGTGGGTTCTGTGCACTGGTGTCGCGTGACAGTTCAGCTTTGTCGAAGTCCGACTGGTAGGCATAGCCGCGTACCTGGCCAATGATGTAAGGCGACAGATCCTCGAGTTGGGTCCAGTCGCTGAGGGTGGTTTTGCGCGAGGTCATAAATACTGTGGAACCGGTGCGAATCGGCCCGACCAACTCGTACTGCTGCATGCGCTCAGGGGTGCCTGCGAACTGAAAGGCCATGGCCACTTCGCTGCGGTCGATCATGCGTTTGACCCGCTCCCAGGGATATAGGCGCAGGCTGTAGGCAATCTTGGCCTCTTGCATAACGGCCTCCACCAACTCGACATCCAGCCCGCGCGGCTGGTCGTCCTCAATGGTGACAAAGCTGTAAGGCGCAAATTGCTCATCGCCCACCACTTTCCATGGTTCGGCCTGCACAGCCCAGGGCAGTAGCAGCGTCAGGCATAGCGCAACAATACGCATAAGGTCCTCCAGGCGGGCGCCTTGAACGAGCGACGTGCTCTGTATTGATGCTAGCCAATTACACGGCAGACGTTGCTGGCGATGGGCTGCTTTAAGCGTCTTTATGTAACCGTCTGCTGTTAACCAAGCGTGGCAATAAAGCGGTTGACCGCTTGTAACAGGTCTTCGTAGGAGGTCGAGTTCATTACGAAGACCACGAAGCCTTCGATATCCTGTTTTTTCAGCTCGAAGCGGATATGGATCAGCATCACCACATGGTTCTGCACGCGGGTGCCGAGCACTTTGCGGGTGTCGCCGGAGTCGACCGAGGGCATGCTGCATTCAAATGGCGTGCTGGTCATTTCCGCCAACGAGGCCAGGCAGGCGTTGAGCACGACGTTGCCGACTTCCAGCAGGGCGTCGCGCTGGATCTGTAGCAGTTCGGTGCCGGGCGGTACGTCGCCGATCAGCATCTTGACCATCTCCAGGCTCTTGTCCTCGGGGAAGATCAGCAGCGCGTTGCCGGAGAACATGCCCTGGAATGGTTGGCGGATGCAGTACATCGAAGCGCTTTTCTTGCCGAGGTGCTCGGTCACTTCGCTGACCGTGACAAAGTGCAACTCCGGCACGCACAGCAGCACTTCATCCTGGAGCATTTCGCTCATGGCAGCTGCCGCGCGACCTATGCCGATGTTGAACATCTCGCAGAGCACATCCGTTTGCAGGCTTGATAGTTTGAGCATGTCACTGTCCCAGCGCTTGCAAGAGCGCTGGCCCCTTGTCGGCAGTTATCGGTTTGGCCAGAAAGGTTAGGCCAAGGGCTTGGATCTGCTCCTGGATGGCTGACTGGATGTTGGCTGTGAGCATGACAATTTTGATGCTGGGGTGCTCCTGGCGAATCACTGTTGCGGCTTCCAGGCCGCTGATTCCGGGCATATTCAGGTCCATGCTGATCAGGTCGATGGGGTGCTGACGGCAGGTATCGATAGCCGCCTGACCGCTGGCGGCTTCAAACACGGTCCAGCTGGGTTGCAGGTTGGCGAGGATGCTCTTGGTCATCATGCGCGAGACCATGCTGTCATCGACGATAAGAAAGTTCTTTGCCATAGCGGTATCAAATCTCCACGCGATTGCGGCCAGTGGTTTTGGCCTTATAAAGCGCCTTATCAGCCGTTATCAACATCTGCTCCAGGGTCGCGTTCTGTTGCGGGTTGAATACGGCCGCACCGATTGAAATGGTCATATGCAGATCGTCGCTGGCGCTGTTTATCGGGGTGGCTGCGACGGCCTGGCGCAGCCGCTCGGCGCTTTCCAGAGCCTGTTGCCGGTCGGTGTGCGGCAACAGCACAGCAAACTCTTCGCCGCCCATGCGGCCAATGATATCGGCATCGCGCAGGGTATCGCGCAAGGTCTGGCTAAGGCTGCAGATGGCTGCATCGCCAACCGCGTGGCCGTAGGTGTCGTTGATCCGCTTGAAGTGGTCGATATCGATCATCAGTACGCTGCACGGATGTGCGTAGCGTTTGCAGCCATCCAGCACCTGCTCGCCGAGTTTGTAGAACGCGCGCCGGTTGTACAGCTTGGTCAGTGAGTCGGTATTGGCCTGGGTTTCCAGCAGGTTGAGCAGGTTGCGATGTTCGCTGACATCAAAGCCCCAGAGCAGGTGAGCGAGTTTGCCTTCGATCTCCACCAGTTTGGCCGACAGTGAGCTCCAGTAAGGCTTGTGCGGCATGACCTGGGCTTCCCAGTTATCGACGCGACCGTATTGATCAAGCTCGTCGATAAACGCCTCACCTTGCTCTGGGGCGACCAGCAGGCTTTTCAGGAACAGCTGCGGTGGCGGCGAACTGAGCTCCAGCTTGTCGAGCAGCGTCTTGTTGATAAACAGCACATCGCCGGACTCGGCATTCACCAGTGCCGCCTCACTGGGGCTGGCGTCGAGAATAAACATCAGCAGCGCCTTGCTCTCGGCCAGCTGGCGGGTGCGGCGGTTGACGCGCGTTTCCAGGCGCTTGTTCAGCGATTCGAGGTGGCTGGACAGGCGCTTCATGATTTGCCGGTCCCAGATCAGCTTGATTACCAGGAGGGTGATGCCGACCAGCAGGGCCACCAGAATCCAGGCGAGTAGGGCGAACTGTTGGTAGTGGCTGATGCGTATATTGTCCTGCGCGATCGAGCTGGCGATATGTACCGCGAGCACCACGTGGCGAAGGCCTTCCGAGAGTTCGTCGACCTGGGTCGCGATCTCCTGGGTAACCTGGCTTGGATCGGCGCTATTAGCCAGACGATAACTCCAGGACTCAGTACGTTCGCTGAGCTTTTCCAAGGTCTGCAAGGCATTGGGCAAGGTCGGCAGGATCGATTTTGAAACTCTTGGGGCGAACTCGGCGGGCTCAAGAAGGCTGCTCAGTACTTCCAGGCGTACGCTCAGCTCATCGTGATCGGCCTGTGGAGGGGTTGCCGCAGCTGCGCGGGCCACGCGGCCAAGGTTGTGCAGTTCCAGCGCGGTATTGGTGACATACCAGAGCTCATTGTTCTGGTGCGGTTTGGCGAGGGCATGCATTTCCAGCTGGGTTATGCGCAATGCAAAGAGTGTGGCTGCGGCCATCAGAATAACGGCCAACAGCAACATTTCAGTCAACCAACTGTCACGGGCTGGTCGTTTGAATAATCTGTTCAGAAATAACTTATTCAATATGAATTTCATTGATCTGCCAGACTGATCTGTTTATATAAATTTGCTGATTAAGTTTCTTGAATTTATTGAATGGGTAGATCAGGATAAATGGTCCCTTATCGCGAATGGTCAGGTTTTGTCCATCGCGCCGGTAGGCCAGAACGGGATTGAATTGTTCGATATCACTCATTGGGAGTGTTGCGTAATAGCCATTGAGGGCTTGTATGCGCACGGCCTGAGCGCTGTTGCCGCTTAGTTTGAGCAGGTCCTGCAGGCTGATGCCTTGCCAGCTGTGGGTGCCCTGAATGCCCAGCGATTCCGGCAGCTGCAGGGTCAGAGTGCTCTGCGGCAGGGCATCGAGGTTTTCCAGATTCAGACGAGTGGTATTGGCTGCGCCTTGAGTGTCGACCCAGTGCAGCGTCAGCAGTGTTTTGCTGCGAACGGGTAATGGAGTTTGTGTGGCGCTGGCTGCCATTGAATAGAGCAGAGATAGAATGGTGATAATTCCGATATGTCTAGTTATAAATCGGCTCTTCATCATTGTTTGATCTACCTTGGGGCGCCAATATTTATATGTCCAGCGGTGTTCTTTTGTTTTCTTATATTTGATTTATACGGTGTGCCAGTGTGTCGCCCTGCGTCTAGGCAGTTAGCGATCAGCCATTGTAGCCAGAAGGGTAGCCCAGGATTGCAAAGCAGGTAGTTCGACTAGATTGTCAGTAATTTCGGGTAGCGCGTTGCTAGGTAGTTTTACGGGGTGGCGTACGCGGCGCATAAAAAAGCCCCGGCAGATGCCGGGGCTTTTCGCTGGCGGGTGCTGCCTCAGACTTTGCGCACGAACTCGGATTTCAGCTTCATCGCGCCGATGCCGTCGATCTTGCAGTCGATGTCGTGGTCACCGTCGCACAGGCGGATACCTTTTACCTTGGTACCGACCTTGACCACCAGGGATGAACCTTTGACTTTCAGGTCTTTGATCACGGTGATCGTGTCGCCGTCCTGCAGCACGTTACCCACTGAGTCCTTGATCACCTTGGCGTCATCTGCCGCGTCGCTCGCGCCAGTAGCCGACCATTCGTGGGCGCACTCCGGGCAGACCAGCTGGGCGCCGTCTTCGTAGGTGTACTCGGAATTGCATTTAGGGCAGGGCGGCAACGTGCTCACGGCGGGTCCTTGATAGGTCGATAGAAAAAGGCCGCATATTGTATAGGGTTTTATGGTGTCGCGCCGGGCGCTGGCGGTTGTGGCCAGTTAAGCGTGCCACGGTCATTAAAACGCCAGGTGCCAAACAGGCCGTTGGCCAGTTTGCCGCGCAGCTCATAGGGCAGCCCCTGGCCGTCCTGATAGCCGGCCATGCCCCAGGCCTGGCGCAGTGCGGCGTAGGCGGAAAGGCTGACCGGAATGCGCAGAATGCTTTCGCCATAACGGGGTACTTGCCCGCGTTGGTCACTGACGCCACTGAGCAGCGGGTGCTGGTTGACCTGCAGCTCAAGGTCCACGCCGTCGAAATCGATGGGCTGGTCATTGGGGTTCTGTACCCGCAGTTTGATTGCGAAGCGTGCTTCCAGGCCTTCACCGGGTAGCGGCTCGATACCGACCAGTTCGATGCGCAATGGGTCGCGCGTGGCCAGGGTGCTGCACGCAGCCAGGGTGAGCAGCAGGCTGACAAGCAGGGCGCGGACGAATGTGTGGTGAAGGGCGTTGGGCATGCTGGGTATCCACTGCTGAGTAATCACAGAGTAGAAGACCCCGAGAGCGCGGCGATTACGCCGCAGCAGGGCAAATTAGCGCGAGCAGGGTTGTTGCAGGAGATGCCCGCCAGCCAGTAATCACAGGTGCTGGCGGGTTTTCAGCTGGTTATCAGAAGTGCGCTTTTACCAACAGGCTGGCGGTGTTCTGATCGGTCGCGCCGACAAAGTTGTCGCTGACAAAACCGCTGTCTTCGATACCGTACTTGTCTTTCCAGTAGTCGTATTCGATGCCGACATACAGCTGCTTCTCGCCCCAGTTCATGGCCTTGCCCAGGTCGTACTTGATCTGAGGGTTGAAGTGCAGGTTGGCGTGGTAGCTCTTGTCGTTGTCGACCACCCAATCCATAAAGCCGTCGATGACGATGTCGGATTTACCCACCGGGATGGTGTAGCTCCACACCGGAGTGATCTGCCAGACGTTATCGCCGTCGCGCTTGCCATCGGTCGTGCGGTTGTAGAAGTTCAGCGAGAAGTAGTCAAAGCCGGGGATCGCCAGGTCAAAGCCTGGGCCGATCAGGTAGGACTCGACATCGTCTTCACCGAATTCATAGGTAGTGGCCAGCAGCACATCCTTGATCGGGCCGAATTCCAGCTTGCTGTTGAACAGCTTGCCGAACGACAGGCGCGGTGAGAACTCGCCATAGAAGGTGTGGCCGTCGCCTGCGCCATTGGTGGCGTCGGTGTTGTACTTGATGGTGTCGACGAAGAAGAACAGGTCGCCGATAGCCCAGCCACTAGCGTGCTCGAAGGTGATGGTCTGCTGGATTTCCGGGTCAATCTTGTAATCCTGGCCATACAGGTAGGTCAGGCTGTTGTTCTGCCAATGCAGCAGGTCACCCGCGACGGCCTGGCCGCCCGCCAGAAGCCCGCCCGCCAGGACCAGAGAAGAAAGAGTACGGTTCATCGAGTGGTGCTCCCCAAAGTGCTGAATTATCGTTTTAAACCTGTCTGAGTGGTCAGGCTGTCGGAGCTTTAGCAAGAACAAGGCCAAGTCTTGCATTTGCCCACGACGCCACCACTAGAGCGCTGCGGGCGCGCACTTTAGTGGTTTCCAGGGGAATGTAAATACGCTGCATGCACTGATAACTGACCGGCTGGACAGATTCAGCTTTAAGTTGGTGCGTGGTGGCGCAAAGCAGAACGCATTGATGCGCCGCTCCGGTCAAAATCGATCAGCTAGTTTTGTGCGACTGAAAAGTCCTAGCGTAGCGTGACGGTAGTCTTATTCCTGCACGATGCGCGCATCTGCCCTACATTTCGCCTCAGTAACTGGCTGATTGTTCGCTTGGTAGCACTCACGCAGAATGCGCCGCGCGTTTGGGGCTGGCGAGTCGGTTGCCAGGCGTTGCACGATAACCATACCAAGCCAGGGAGCGGTTTCTGTCAGTTGTACCGGGGTGTGCCCCGTCTGAGGAGTCTGTAAATGTCTGCGCGGGTTGTATTGGTCGATGATCATGAGCTGGTGCGAGCGGGTATTCGCTCGTTGCTGATCGAGGCCGGATATGAGGTGGTGGCCGAGGGTAGTGATGGTGATCAGGTCGAGGCCTTGGTCGAACGCCATCAGCCTGATGTGCTGCTGCTCGACCTGACCATGCGCCGCTGTTCGGGGCTGGAGGCGCTGACCACTGTGCGCTCGCGCTGGCCGGTGCTGCCGGTGATTCTGTTGTCTATGCATGACACCCGCGACTATGTGCTCAAGGCCATGCAGATGTGCGCCAGCGGTTATCTGCTCAAGGATGCGGCAGTGATTGAGCTGCAGCTTGCCCTGCAATCGGTATTGGGCGGCCACCGTTACCTCAGCCCGCGGGTGGCCGGACAGGTGATTGATGCGGCCTCCGGGCGCAGCGGCGAAGACCCGCTTGAGTTGCTCACCAGCCGCCAGCAGGAAGTGCTGTACTGGCTGGCCAAGGGTAAGAGCAACAAAGAAGTGGCGTTTATCCTCAACCTTAGCGTGAAAACTGTGGACACCCACCGTGCACAGATCATGGAGCGCCTGGCCATTCGCGACCTGGCCGGCCTGGTGATGTATGCCTTACGCCGCGGCATTATCAAGCTTGACGAGTAAACCCCCGCTTTTTGTCTAGGTAGATTTACCTGCGCCCACCGGTAAATCACTGATAAGCCTTTTGACGTCAATTTTATAAGCTCCCCTCTGGGCGATGGCAGTCGGCCATCTGCTGGCGTATGGCCATTGTCTGGGTGGGTAGCTCGCTGATACTTCGAGCCTGACCTATAGTTTTTTCGGCGCGCGCATTTGTGTTTCGCCACGGCCGGTTTGTGCGGTGACTTCCTTCGTCAGTACCGAGAGTGTTCATGATCAAGCATCCGCGACTGATTGCTTATGCTTCGCGCCCCTGGTTGGTAGCCGGCGTCGTTCTATTGCCTGCGGCCTGTTTGTTGCTCGCCAGCGTCTGGTGGCATGGCCTGTTGGCGGCCAGCGTGTTGCTGGTGTGGCTATGGTTCCTGGTCTCCAGCCCGGCGGTCGAGCAAGCGACGCTTGAGCCTCAGGTATCGGCGCAGGCACTGGGCGAGGTGCAAAGTAGCCTGGCGGCGATGCGCGAGCTGCTTGATGCGGTACTGCCGTTGTGGATGCGTCATATCGAGCTGGTCAACGGCCAGACGTCCAGCGCCGCTGGTGGCCTGACCGAGAAATTTATCAGCATGAGCCAGCAGATCAGCCAGGCGCTGGATCTCGGTGCAGATGAAGGCGGTGGCGGGGTGTTCGAAGTGCTGCGCAGCGCTCAGGTCGAGCTGCCGCATGCGGTGAAGATGCTCGACGACACTCAGGGCGAACGCGAGCGTTTTCTGGTGGAAATCCGCGAACTCAGTCGTTTTGTTACCGAGTTGCATGGCATGGCCGAGGATGTCGCCAAGATCGCCTCGCAGACCAACCTGCTGGCACTCAACGCTGCTATCGAAGCGGCACGAGCTGGTGAGGCCGGGCGCGGTTTCTCGGTGGTCGCCGACGAGGTGCGCAAGCTGTCGTCGATGTCCGGCGAGACCGGCACCAAGATCACCGAAAAAGTACAGGTCATGGGCCGCTCCATGGAGTCCATGGTGGCGCGGGCCGAGCAGATGGACAGCAGCAGCCACGCCAGCATCGAGGCCGCCGAGCGCATCGTCGGCAAGGTGCTCGGTGAACTGGGCGATGGCGTAGCGCAGCTGGAACAGCGCCTGCAGATGCTTCAGGAAAACAGCCGCGAGGTCGAGCAGACGGTCAACGCGGTATTGGTTGACCTGCAGTTCCAGGATCGCGTCAGCCAGATCATTTCGCATATCAGCGAGGACATGCAGCGCCTGCGCGACAGCCTCGCCGAGCCGGTGGTGCCGGCCAGCCGCGATTGGCTGCGGCGCCTGGAGTCGAGTTACACCACCCTGGAGCAGCAGCGCGTGCACAGCGGTCAGCGTGCCGCCAGTGTCGAGCAATCCTCGGTCACCTTCTTTTAACGAAACTTCAGAACCACAGGATGCAGAGTAATGGGAAAGACGGTCTTGGTAGTGGATGACTCGACCAGTTTTCGGCAGGTCGTTGGTATTGCCCTCAAGGGCGCCGGTTACGACGTGCTGGAGGCCTGTGACGGCAAGGACGCACTGAGCAAGTTGGACGGTCGCAAGATCAACCTGATTGTCTCGGACGTGAACATGCCGAACATGGACGGTATCACCTTCGTCAAATCGGCCAAGCAGTTGCCAGCCTACAAGTTCACCCCGGTGATCATGCTCACCACCGAGGCGGGTGAGGCGAAGAAAGCCGAAGGCAAGGCCGCCGGTGTGCGTGCCTGGGTGGTCAAGCCCTTTCAGCCGCCGGTGCTGCTCGATGCAGTGTCGAAACTGATTCTGCCCTGAGGACGTACCTGTGACCGTAATAAACAGTCGTGAAGAAACTGGACGGTACATCTTCGAAATAGCAGGCGAATTCAATATCTACAGTGCTGTCCAGCTCAAGGATGAACTGCTCGGTCTGCTGGGCAGCCATAAGCAGTTGGAGATTGACCTGGGGGCGGTCGAGGATTTCGACAGCACCGGAGTGCAGATTCTCTTGCTGCTCAAACGCGAAGCGCAACGCCAGGGTCGTAGCCTGACCTTTATCCAGCATTCGCCGGCGGTGCGCGAAGTGCTCGATCTGCTCAACCTGGTGGCCGAACTCGGCGACCCCATGGTGATCCCGCTAGACGCTCGCGGAGGTCGTCCATGAACCTTGATCAAGCCCGTGGCGCATTGGTTCAGGAAGCCCGCGAATTGCTGGTGGACATGGAAGATGCCCTGCTGGAAATCGAAAGCGATGGCTACAACGCCGAGCGGGTCAACGCCATCTTCCGTGCCGCGCACACCATCAAGGGCTCGGCCGGGTTGTTTGGCCTGGAGTCGCTGATCAACTTCACCCATGTGGTGGAAAGTCTGCTCGATCAGGTGCGCAACGGCGAAAAGTCTCTGGATGGCAGCATGCTCTCGCTGCTGCTGACCTGCGGCGACTACATCGGCAGCCTGATTACCGCCGTCGAAGACCGCAGCGAAGCCATTGATCCCAATCCCGAGCTGCGTGCTCATTTGATCAGCCAGCTTAATGAATACCTGGAACAAGGCGTCGAGCCCGTCGTCGAGCCGCTGCCCGAGCAAACGCAACTGTCACAGGTACCGAGTGGCAAGGTCGATGTGTTGACCGGCGAAGAGGTGGGCAGCGACCTCTGGCATATCTCGCTGCGGCCCAATAGCGATGTGCTGCGCAATGGCATCGATCCACTGTCGTTTCTGCGTTACCTGAGCAAGCTGGGGCGCATCGTTTACCTGCATACCCTGACTGACACCTTGCCACTGGCCGAAGGCTTCGATGCCGAAAGCAACTATCTGGGTTTCGAAATCGAGTTCGAGTCCCAGGCCAGCAAGCAGGAAGTCGAGGATGCCTTCGAATTTATTCGTGAGGACAGTCAGCTGCTGATCCTGCCGCCGCACAGCAAGATCGAGGCTTACCTCAACCTGATCGTCAGCCTGCCTGAATCACCGCGCAAACTCGGCGAAATCCTGCTCAAAAGCGGCGCACTGACTGCCCACGAACTGCAGCGCGTGCTCGCCCTGCAGTCCGCCGCGCCGCAGCCGGCACCACCGCTGGGCACCTTGCTGGTGGAGGAGCAACTGGTAGCGCCGCCTCTGGTATCGGCGGCGCTGAGCAAGCAGAAACAAGCCGACGACAAGCGCGGGCATGAGCAGGTGTTTATCAAGGTCGAGGTCGGCAAGCTGGATGAGCTGATCAATCTGGTGGGCGAGCTGGTAATCGCGGGTGCGGCGGCCAGTCTGTCGCTGCGCCAGGGCAGCCCGGCGGCCATGTCCGAGGCTAACGAGGCGGTGGCAACCCTGGTTGAGCATATCCGTGATGCCTCGCTGTCGCTGCGCATGGTGGCTATCGGTGAGGTGTTCCAGCGTTTCCCAAGGGTGGTGCGCGATATCAGCAAAGAGCTGGATAAAGACATCGAGCTGCTGATTACCGGCGCGGACACCGAGCTGGACAAGTCGATGGTGGAGAAACTTGCCGATCCGCTGATGCATATCGTGCGTAACGCCATGGACCACGGCATCGAGCGCTCGGCTGATCGCCTGCTCGCCGGCAAGACCCAGCGCGGTACGTTGCGTCTGAATGCCTATCACGAGTCCGGCAGTATCGTTATCGAAGTCACCGACGACGGCCGCGGCCTGGATCGTTCACGCATTCTCGCCAAGGCGCTGGAAAAGGGCCTGGTACCGCCCGATCAGGTACTCAGTGACAGTGAAGTGTTTCGCCTGATTTTCGAGGCCGGCTTCTCGACTGCCGAAGCGGTGACCAACCTGTCCGGGCGCGGCGTGGGTATGGATGTGGTGCGCAGCAATATCGAAAAGCTGCGCGGTGAGGTCGAGGTGCTCAGCGTCTTCGGTCAGGGCACCACGGTGCGCATTCGCCTGCCACTGACTCTGGCAATTATCGACGGCTTCCAGGTGCGGGTTGCCGATGAGGCCTTTGTGTTGCCACTGGATCAGGTGGTCGAGTGTGTCGACCTGGGTCAGCAGCAAGACTTGCATGACCTGCTCAACCTGCGTGGCGAGCCGTTGCCCTATGTACGCCTACGCAGTCTGTTCGGTCTGCCGCCAAGCGACGGTACGCGCGAGAGTCTGGTGGTGCTGCAATTTGGCAGTAACCGCGCGGGTGTAGTGGTGGATCAACTGGTTGGTGAACTGCAGGCGGTGATCAAACCCCTAGGACAGATTTTTGCGCAAAACAAGGTGCTCAGTGGCTCCACCATTCTCGGTGACGGGAGTGTGGCGCTGATTCTTGATGTCGCCCATTTGATTCAGCGTGCCAGTGCAGCCGCTGAAAACTCAGTCAGTGCCAACCTCCGACGTGCAGATGGCTCTGCCGCCGTGGCACGGACTCAATAAAAAGCCGGGAGAAGAAAATGTTCGACAAAATGACGGTGGCGACCCGCCTGCTCCTGCTCGCAGGGGTGCTTATCCTGTTTCTGCTGCTGATCGGCGTGCTGGGAATTTTCGGCATGCGCGAATCCAATGCCGGCATGGAAACGGTTTATAACGACCGGGTTGTACCGCTGCGTGATCTGAAAGTGATTTCCGACAACTACGCGGTCAGCATCGTCGATACCACGCATAAGGTTCGTATCGGAGCGCTCAGCTGGCAGGAAGCGCTGCGCAGCGTGAACAAGGCAGAAGAGTCTATTCAACAGAGCTGGACCAGTTTCACCTCGACCAAGTTGGTCGGTGAAGAGCAGGTGCTGGTCGATGAGCTGAAACCGTTGCTGAAAGAAGCCGACGAAGCCAATGCAAAGTTGCTGCGCATTCTTGAAGGGCGTGACCAGCTGGCCCTGGAGCAATTTATCAGCAGCGAGCTGTACCAGAAGATCGACCCGGTCTCTGACCGCTTCGGTCAGCTGGTCGATGTGCAATTGACGGTGGCCAAGAGCGAATATGACCTGGCCCATGATCGTTACAACCTGGTATTTGCGGTTGCCGTTGCTTGCATCGTGCTGAGCCTGCTGCTGGCTGTGCTGTTAGGCGTGATGATTACCCGCAGTTTGTTGCGTCAGCTTGGCGGTGAGCCGTATGCCGCCATGGAGTCGCTGCAGCGCGTGGCGGCCGGTGATCTGACCGTGGATATCCGCCTGAAGGACGGCGACCAGAGCAGCATGCTCTACAGCCTGCAGCAGATGGTGCTCAAGCTGCGTTCGATCATGGGTGATGTACGCATGACGGCCGACTCGCTGGCCTCGGCTTCCGAGCAGGTGGCTGCCTCGGCCCAGGCGCTGAGCCAGAACGCCTCTGAGCAAGCTGCCAGCGTTGAAGAAACCAGTGCCTCGGTGGAGGAAATTGCCGCCACCGTGGCGCAGAACAGCGAGAACGCCAAGGTCACCGACGGTATGGCCAGCCAGTCCTCCAAGGATGCGGTGGAAGGCGGTGCGGCAGTGCGCGAGATGGTCAATGCGATGCGTCAAATTGCCGGCAAGATCGGCATCATTGATGACATTGCTTACCAGACCAACCTGCTGGCGCTTAACGCCGCGATCGAAGCAGCGCGCGCCGGTGACCATGGCAAAGGCTTTGCTGTGGTGGCCGCCGAAGTGCGCAAGCTGGCTGAACGCAGCCAGGTGGCCGCGCAGGAAATCGGCGCGGTGGCCAGCGACAGTGTGACCTTGGCCGAACGCGCCGGGCAGTTGCTGGAACAGATGGTGCCGTCGATTCGCAAAACGGCCGATCTGGTGCAGGAAATCTCCGCAGCCTCGCGTGAGCAGAACACCGGGTTGGAGCAGATCAATCTGGCGGTTGGTCAGTTGGCGCAGATCACTCAGGTCAATGCCTCGGCCTCTGAAGAGCTGTCCTCGACCTCGGAAGAAATGAGCGGTCAGGCCGTGCAGCTGCAGGAAATGATTCAGTTCTTCCAGCTGGCCGAAGTTGCCGCGCGGCAGATGCAGAACGCGCCGACGGGTAAAAGTCGGCCGGCGGTCATGAGCAAGCCGACCCAGCCGGTACGCCGTCATCTGCACGACGATCAGATTGATGAGTCGGCGTTTACCCGCTTCTAGGAGGCTGTCATGAGTACCTTGCCAGCCCATATTCAGGGCCGCTCTGCGGCCCCGGTGGAAACGCCGCTGACCCAGCAGTTTCTGACCCTGACCCTGGGCCTGGAACTCTTCGCCCTGCCGATTGAGCATATTCGCGAGATTATCGAGTTTGGCGGCCTGACAGAGATCCCACTGATGCCGAACTTCCTGCGCGGGGTGATCAATCTGCGCGGCGCGGTGGTGCCGGTGATCGATCTGGCGGTGCGCTTCGGTCGTGAGTGCACGCCGATTGCCAAGCGCACCTGCATCGTTATCGTTGAAGTCGAACAGGGCGACAGCATGCAACTGCTCGGCATCATCGTCGATGCGGTGAATGAAGTGCTGGCTGTGGAAGGTCATCAACTGGAAAGTCGCCCGGCCTTTGGCGCGCGAATTCGCGCGGATTTCATTGCCGGTATCCTCAAACACCACGAGCAGTTTGTGGTGGTGCTGGATATTCCTCAGGTGCTGTCACTCGATGAGCTCGCCGAGCTGGTGGGCGGACTTGAACAGAGTGAAGGGTGAGGCGTTATGGCCGATGGTGGGTGGGCAATGAATGCAGGCACACAGGTTGCGCTGAGCGAGCCGGAGTTTCGTCAGCTGCAGGCATTGTTCTATGAGCGGGTTGGCATTCAGCTACCGCCGGTAAAGAAACCGCTGATCTGCGGGCGTCTGTCCAAGCGTCTGACGGCGCTGGGATTGAACAGCTATCAGCGTTATTACCAGCACCTGATTTCGGCGCAAGGCACGGCGGAGCTGGAGATCGCGATTGATCTGATCACCACCCACGAAACCTATTTCTTTCGCGAGCCCAAGCATTTCGATTTCCTTCAGCAGAAGATTCTGCCGGCCTGTGCCGGTCAGGCGGATTTCCGTGCCTGGAGTGCGGCCAGCTCCACTGGTGAGGAGGCCTATACCCTGGCAATGCTGCTGCACGAGGCGCGCCCGCACTTGGGCTGGAGCGTGCTGGGCACCGATATCAGCCGTCAGGTGGTGCAGAGCGCCGAGCGCGGTCTGTACCTGATGGAGCGCGGCAGCAAGATTCCCGCGCACTATCTCAAACGCTACTGCCTCAAGGGCAAGGATCAGTACAAGGGTTACTTTCTGGTCGAGCGTGGGCTGCGTGAGCGGGTCGAGTTTCGTCAGGGCAATCTCAATTTGCCAGCGCCAGAGCTGGGGCTGTTCGAACTGATCATGCTGCGCAACGTGCTGATTTATTTTGATCAGGAAACCAAGCAGCGGGTGCTGAGCAACGTGGTGCAACGTCTCAAACCCGGCGGCTGGTTGATGGTCGGGCACTCCGAGGCGTTGCATGACACCGGTTTGCCGATTGAAATGGTCGCATCGTCGATCTACCGCAAGGTGGCGGTATGAGCCGCAGTTGCTTTCTCAAACCCGGCGAGCTGTATTTCGGCGGCGGTGATGTGCGCGTGGAAACTCTGCTGGGACCTTGCGTCTCCATCGTGCTGTGGTTTCCCGAGGCGGCCAAGGGGGGGATGTGTCATTTCCAGTTGCCCGGCCTGCGCCGCGTCAGCGAGCACGCGCGGGACCTGGATGGGCGTTACGGGGTGGATGCCTGGGTCTGGTTGAAGCAGCAGATGCGCGTGCATGCGCTGCGTCTGGAGCAGGCCCAGGTCAAGTTGTTTGGCGGTGCACGCAGTCTGAGCAAGCCAGGCTCCAATCTGCGCACCGATATTGGCGCGCAGAACATCGCCTTCGTCGAAAAACTGATGGCTGAGCTGGGCGTGCAGGTTGCCGGGCGTGACCTGGGCGGTGAGGGCTGCCGTTTTGTGCGCTTCGAACTGGCCAGTGGAGAAGTCTGGGTGCGCCGTGGCGCGGCGTTGAGTATTGAACCGCTTGAGGCGCTGCAGTAATGGCTATCAAGGTGATGATTGTTGATGACTCGGCAGTGATGCGTGAGGTCATGCAGCAGCTGCTGGCGCCACACAAAGACATCGAGGTGGTCGGTGCGGCGATGGACCCGCTGCTGGCCTTGCAGAAGATGAAGACCGTGTGGCCGGACGTGATTCTGCTTGATGTGGAAATGCCGCGCATGGATGGCATCACTTTCCTGCGTCAGATCATGGCCACCCGACCCACCCCGGTGGTGATTTGCTCGACCCTGACCGAAAAGGGCGCGGACATTACCCTGCAGGCGCTGTCGGCCGGCGCGGTGGAGGTGATTACCAAACCGACCATGGGCCTGCGTGATTTTCTCCAGGGCAGTGCCCAGGAGATGCTTGCCGCCATCCGCACCGCGGCAAAAGCCCGGGTACGTGGTGCAGCAGGGCCTACACTGGAAAAAAGCACGGTTGATGCCGTCGTCAGTGCGCCGAGTGCTGGGTTGCACAATCAGCGCACCAGTGAGCGAATTGTCGTGCTGGGTACCTCGACCGGCGGCACCCAGGCGCTGGAACAGGTGCTGAGCCAGCTGCCGCGCAGCGCGCCAGCGATTGCCATCGTTCAGCATATGCCGGAGAAGTTCACCCGCAGCTTTGCCGAGCGCCTGGATTCGTTGTGTGCCATCGAAGTGCGCGAGGCTCAGAACGGCGATCGCCTGCTGCCGGGCCTGGCGCTGATTGCTCCAGGCGGCAAGCATATGTTGATCAAGCGCAGTGGTGGTCAGTATCAGGTTGAGGTCAAGGATGGTCCGCTGGTCAGTCGTCACCGTCCTTCCGTTGATGTGTTGTTCCGCTCGGCCGCCGTGCAGGCCGGGCGCAATGTGCTGGCTGTGATCATGACCGGCATGGGCGACGATGGTGCCCGCGGTTTGAAAGATTTGCATGAGGCGGGGGCCAAAACCTACGCCCAGGATGAAGCCAGTTGCGTGGTGTTCGGCATGCCGAAAGAAGCAATCAAATTGGGCGGTGTCGATCAGGTGGTCGCGCTGGATGACATCCCGAACGTACTGATGAGCTGGAGGTAGCCGGTGGAAGAAGCAGTCAACAGATTTCCCCAGCATGTGCTGGTGATTGATGACAGCGAGCTGCAGCGCCAGTTTACCGCTGAGCTGTGCAGTGAAATGGGCATTGAGGACATCCTCCAGGCGGTGGATGGTTTCGACGCGATCGCCCAGATGAAAACCAATCCGCAGATCCAGGTGATCGTGCTCGATCTGGAGATGCCCGGCATGGACGGCGTGCAGGTGCTGCACGAAATGGCCCGCCTGGAGCTGAATCATTCCGTGGTGGTGGCCAGTGCGCGCGAGAGTGTATTGCTCAATGTGGTCGAGAGCATGGGCCGCAGCCTGGGGTTGCACCTGCTGGGCGTGCTGCAAAAACCCATCAGCCATGAGCAGCTGGCCTCCAGTCTCAGCCGTTTTGCGGTTCAGGCGGTGCAGGCCGAACAGTTTGCCGCGCCTCGTGCACTCTGGCCGCAGTTGACTGAGGCGGATGTGCAACGGGCGCTGCGTGAGCATGAATTCGTTGCCTACTTTCAACCCAAGGTCAATCTGGCCAATGGCCGCCTGAAAGGCGTGGAAGCGCTGGTGCGCTGGCAGCATCCCGTGCATGGACTGCTGGCGCCGGGGCTTTTCGTTGATCTGATCGAGCGCAGCCATTACATCTCGGAAATGACCCTGCAGATGCTCGACATGTCCCTGGCGCACTGTCGGCAGTGGCATGACGCCGGTCTGCCACTGAGTTTTTCCTTCAACGTGTCGGCGCGCTCACTGGCGGACTCCAAGCTGGCCGACGAGATCATCGCGCGGGTGGTTGCCAGTGGCATCGAGCCGCAGTACGTGATTCTGGAAATCACCGAAAGCGCGATCATGACCGACCTGAGCATTACCCTCGGCACCTTGGCGCGCCTGCGTCTGAAAGGCTTTGGCTTGTCGGTGGATGACTATGGCACCGGGTTTTCCTGCATGTTGCAGCTGTCGCGTGTGCCCTGCACCGAGCTGAAGGTTGACCGTGCCTTCGTCAATGGTGCCAGCGAAAGTCAGCATCTACGCATTCTGCTGGAAAGCGCCCTGGATATCGCCAGCAAGCTTGGCCTAGGCGTGGTCGCCGAGGGTGTGGAAACCCTACAGGACTGGCAGCTGCTGCGTGATCTGGGTTGTGGCGAAGTGCAGGGCTACTTTGTCGCCAAGCCGATGCCGGGTGACGCGCTGCTGGCCTGGTGGCGCAGCAATGAGGCGCGCTTGCGTGGTCTGGTGATGGCGGCCTCGTAGCGCCGCGTGCTCTGCTGTTGGGGTGACGGCCAGACGGGCGTGGTTAACGTTCGTCTTCGGTTGTTTCCAGGCTCTGTAACACCACCTGTTCCAGTGCGTTGCCGGGCTCTGGCTGGGTGCCGGCCAGTTGGCCGAGCAGTTGCCATTGCTGATCCAGCTCGCTATTGATCGCCAGCATGCGCTCGATCATCTTGTGTGCCGTGGCGTTCACGGCGTTGTCCTGGGTATTGAGCAGTTCAAATGACATCGCGGTGATGGCGGCTGTCAGGTGAGTGAGGGTGCGCGTGGACAGGCTGAGTAGCTCAGTCAATTGCGCTTCCTTGGCAGTCATGGTCATCTCCTTATGAATCCCGTCCTGAGCTTAGCGCGACATTGTGTCGTCCGGCTATCCGCTCCATCGCCTGAGTCCTGCCGTTGGGCTCTGCTCTATCTGTTTATCGTTCAGGGCCCGGTTGCGCTGATTGTCTGTGCACTCCGTCGGCCACTGCGCGGACAGTAGCCTGTTGTGCTTTGCTCAGTTAAGGCGTGAATAACAGCCGTAGTGCAACCTGGCTTGCGTTTAGGTTGTACCTGTCGTCGGATGCTCTGCGGTTTTTTTAAACGGGCGTTTTTCTGGCGCGACAGGTGTTTTTTGCTAGAGCCTTGCCATTACTGGGTTTGCGTGAGGCTACAACCGAATTGTGGGCTGCTGAATGGCATGGATAACCTTGGTTTTGTTTGGTTGCACCTAGTTGCACCTTGCGCCTTGTGAGGTTTAATCTCTCGCCAGATTTTTTGTGCCCTGCTACCCATGGCGGCTACCCCTAGGGGCCGTTGCGGGCGACGTCAGACATTGCTCCCGGCACTTATTTGCCGTGCTCCAGCCCATACAGGACAAACCAATGGCCACTACCACCCTTGGCGTAAAGCTCGATGATGCAACCCGTGATCGCCTCAAGCAGGCTGCGCAGTCGATTGACCGCACGCCGCATTGGCTGATCAAGCAGGCGATCTTCAATTATCTCGAGCAGATCGAGGGTGGCCTGACTCCGGCCGAACACTCCGGCCTGGCTGCGGTGGCGGGCGAGGAAGTGGTGGAAAACCTGACCGAGCAGGGCCTGCAGGTGTTCCTCGACTTCGCCGAAAGCATCCTGCCGCAATCGGTGCTGCGTGCGGCGATTACTGGCGCTTATCGTCGTCCGGAAACCGAAGCGGTACCGATGCTGCTGGAGCAGGCCCGTCTGCCCAAGGACATGGCCGAGGCGAGCAACAAGCTGGCCATGGGCATTGCCGAGAAGCTGCGCAACCAGAAGAACGCCGGCGGCCGCCAGGGCCTGGTGCAGGGCTTGCTGCAGGAATTCTCGCTGTCCTCGCAGGAGGGTGTGGCGCTGATGTGCCTGGCTGAAGCGCTGCTGCGTATTCCGGACAAGGCCACCCGTGACGCGCTGATCCGCGACAAGATCAGCAATGGCAATTGGAGCCAGCACCTCGGTAACAGCCCGTCGATGTTCGTCAACGCCGCCTCCTGGGGCCTGTTGATCACCGGCAAACTGGTGTCGACCCACAACGAAGCCGGCCTGGTGACTTCGCTCAACCGCATTATCGGCAAGGGCGGCGAGCCGCTGATCCGCAAGGGCGTGGACATGTCCATGCGCCTGATGGGCGAGCAGTTTGTGACCGGCGAAACCATCGCCGAAGCCCTGGCCAACGCCACCAACATGGAAAGCAAAGGCTTCCGCTATTCCTACGACATGCTCGGTGAAGCCGCGCTGACCGATGAAGACGCCAAGCGCTACCTGGCGTCCTACGAGCAGGCCATCCATGCCATCGGCAAGGCCTCCCACGGTCGTGGCATCTACGAAGGCCCGGGCATCTCGATCAAGCTCTCCGCCCTGCACCCACGTTACAGCCGCGCCCAGTACGACCGGGTGATGGACGAGCTGTACCCGATCCTGCTGGGCCTGACCAAGCTGGCCAAGCAGTACGACATCGGCCTGAACATCGATGCCGAAGAAGCCGACCGCCTGGAGATCTCCCTCGATCTGCTCGAGCGCCTGTGCTTCGACCCGGCCCTGACCGGCTGGAACGGTATTGGCTTTGTGATTCAGGCTTACCAGAAGCGCTGCCCGTATGTAATCGACTACGTCATCGACCTGGCCAAGCGCAGCCGTCACCGCCTGATGATCCGCCTGGTAAAAGGCGCGTACTGGGACAGTGAGATCAAGCGCGCCCAGGTCGAAGGTCTGGAAGGCTACCCGGTGTATACCCGCAAGCCGTACACCGATATTTCCTACATCGCCTGCGCCCGCAAGCTGCTGGCCGTGCCGGAAGCGATCTACCCGCAGTTCGCCACCCACAACGCCCACTCGCTGTCGGCCATTTATCAACTGGCCGGGCAGAACTACTACCCCGGCCAGTATGAGTTCCAGTGCCTGCACGGCATGGGCGAGCCGCTGTACGAGCAGGTGGTGGGCAAGGTTGCCGATGGCAAGCTGAACCGTCCGTGCCGTATCTACGCTCCGGTGGGCAGCCATGAAACCCTGTTGGCTTACCTGGTGCGTCGTCTGCTGGAAAACGGCGCGAACACCTCGTTCGTCAACCGCATCGCCGACACCAGCATCTCGATCAAGGAACTGGTGCTCGACCCGGTGCTGCAGGTCGAGCAGATGGCCACGCAGGAAGGCGGCCTCGGCCTGCCGCACCCACGCATTTCCCTACCGCGTGCGCTGTATGGCGATGCCCGCTTGAACTCCGAAGGCATCGACTTGGCCAACGAGCACCGCCTCGGTTCGCTGTCCTCGGCGCTGCTGAGCAGCACCAACACCGTCTATAAAGCCATGCCGCTGCTCGGTTGCGAAACGCCTGAGCTGAGCGAAGCGCAGCCGGTACGCAACCCGGCGGACCACCGCGACATCGTCGGCCATGTGCATGAAGCCAGCGAGCAGGATGTTCGCAACGCCGTGCTCTGCGCCGTGTCCAGCGGGCAGATCTGGCAATCGACCCTGCCGGCCGAGCGCGCCGCCGTGCTCGATCGCGCCGCCGACCAGATGGAAGCGGAAATGCAGCAGCTGATGGGCCTGCTGGTGCGTGAATCCGGTAAGACCTTCGCCAACGCCATCGCCGAAGTACGCGAGGCGGTGGACTTCCTGCGCTACTACGCGGCGCAGGCACGCAATCACTTCAGCAATGACAGCCACCGCCCGCTGGGCCCGGTGGTGTGCATCAGCCCGTGGAACTTCCCACTGGCGATCTTCAGCGGTCAGGTTGCCGCCGCGCTGGCTGCCGGTAACACCGTGCTGGCCAAGCCGGCCGAACAAACGCCGCTGATCGCCGCGCAAGCCGTGCGCATTCTGCTGGATGCCGGTGTACCGAGCGGCGCCGTGCAACTGCTGCCGGGCCGTGGCGAAACCGTCGGCGCTGGCCTGATCGGCAACGAGCGAGTGCGTGGCGTGATGTTTACCGGTTCCACCGAAGTGGCCGGGATCATTCAGCGCAACCTCGCCGGTCGCCTGGATGCCCAGGGCCGCACCATTCCGCTGATCGCCGAAACCGGCGGCCTCAACAGCATGATCGTCGACTCCTCGGCGCTCACTGAACAGGTGGTGGTCGATGTCGTGGCCTCGGCCTTCGACAGCGCCGGCCAGCGTTGCTCGGCACTGCGCGTGTTGTGTGTGCAGGAAGACGTGGCGGATCGAGTGATCAACATGCTCAAGGGCGCCATGGCCGAATACAGCCTGGGCAACCCCGAGCGCCTGAGCACCGACATCGGCCCGGTGATCGACGCGGAAGCCAAGGGCAATATCGACCAGCACATCGAGAAGATGCGCGAGAAAGGCCGCAAGGTATTCCAGACCGCCCGCGCTGTGGGTGACGACATCAAGCGCGGCACCTATGTGCTGCCAACCCTGATCGAGCTGGACAGCTTCGACGAGATGCAGCGCGAGATCTTCGGCCCGGTACTGCACGTAGTGCGCTACCAGCGTGCTGATCTGGGCAAGTTGCTGCAGCAGATCAACGACAGCGGTTACGGCCTGACCCTCGGTGTGCACACGCGCATCGACGAAACCATCGCCCAGGTGGTCAATACCGCCAAGGTCGGCAACCTGTATGTGAACCGCAACATGGTTGGCGCTGTAGTCGGCGTGCAGCCGTTCGGCGGCGAAGGCTTGTCCGGCACTGGCCCGAAAGCCGGTGGCCCACTGTATATGTACCGCCTGCTGGCAACCCGTCCGCAGGATGCGGTGGCCAAGCAGCTGCAGCAGGAAAATGGCGAAATCCAGCGTCCGGCCGAGCAGGGCAAAGTCATTCAGGCGCTGCAGGAGTGGGCGGCCAAGCATGAGCCGAGCCTGAGTGCCCTGAGCGCGCAGTATGTCGAGCTGGCGCAGAGCGGCACCGTGCAGATGCTCAACGGCCCAACCGGTGAGCGCAACAGCTACAGCCTGCTGCCGCGTGAGCATGTGCTGTGCCTGGCTGATGAGCGCAGTGACCTGCTGGTGCAGTTGGCAGCGGCTTTGGCTGTGGGTTGCCAGGTGCTGTGGCAGGAAGGCGAGCTGACCCGCGAGCTGTTTGCCGCATTGCCCAAGGCCGTGCAGCAACGCATCACTGTGCTTAGCCAGTGGAGCGAGAGCGAAACGGTGTTCGACGCCATCCTTCATCACGGTGACTCCGATCAGCTGCGCGAAGTCTGCCAACTGGCGGCCCAGCGTCCTGGCGCGATCATCGGTGTGCATGGTCTGCACAAAGGCGAGACGGATATCCCGCTGGAGCGTCTGCTGATTGAACATGCGTTGAGCATCAACACCGCAGCAGCGGGCGGCAACGCCAGTTTGATGACCATCGGTTAAACGGTTTTACGAGCATCCCACCCTGACCGGTTCGCCGGCCGGGGTGGTTGGCAACACCGGCTTACCGCCACCTCCAGGCACCTTGCCCAGGTGTCTGATGCTGCACTGCAGCGCCCGTCGTACATCCGGCAACGGAGGGTTACCCACCCGGTGCGACGCGTTTCTTCCCCTCTGGCATTTCGATGCGCTGCGCTCGCCTACCCGGCGGCGCAGGAACGGAGCTACCCGCTCCGTTCCACATCGGCCACCTGCGCGTATCCCTTAGGCAGCCATTGGCTGATTGCTTGGCCATGGCCAGTGTGCGGCTTTATTGTGGGCGTGGCTGCCCGATGCTGAATCGTTTTGAGAGCGCTGCTCTAGCGCTGTTTGGTGTTGCTAATCAGCTGATTGCGCAGGGCGCGTTCGACCTCAATCTGCAGCTTGTAAGCAGGCGCTTCGATGGCGTTGTGGTCGCGGGTGTAGCGCCGGGCGAATTCGCGCACGCCCCATTGCTGGTATTGCTGCACATGCAGCAGTTCGTGGGCCCAGAGCGCGACATTGTCCTGCGCGTCCGCGGCATTGCGGAAGACGATGATGTCAATCAGCGTCACCGCCTGTACATCGGGGTTCTGCAGCAGGGTATTGGCGGCGCTAAGGGTTTCGCTGTCACCCACTTTGTAGCGCGCCGCATCGAGTACACCGATGCCGTAGTAGGGCTCCAACTGGGCGCGGATATGAAGAGGAATCGGATGGGTGCCGCCGGCAGCCACCGTCTCGCGTGATTGCAGCAGCCATTGCTCCAGGCCAGAGGCGGCCATCTGGCTGACGTCCTCGTACAGCACCCCGATGTCCGCCTGGCTGAACGGCGCACAGAAGCACACCACTGTGCAGACCTGCTGCTGCCCACTCGGGCAGGCCAGCACTGAGGCGGCCAGGCTGAGTCCGCCGAGGAGGGCCGTCAGGCGAAAGGTGCGACGTGAGAAAACAGAAGGCAAGGACAGCTCCCGAAACAATGATGACCGGCCCGTGCCGCCTGAGCGGTGCCGCGCCGGGTTGGACAGCGGTGACCAGCTTTGGTGCCGAGTAGGGCGGGTGAAACCCGCGTAGCGCACCGCCGGTTTCACCCGCCCTACGCCCGTACCCAGCGCTGCCGCGTCCAGCCGCTCAGCGCGTCGACGACGAATACCAGCACCAGCATGGCCAGGATCACTGTACTGGCCTGCGCCTCCTGAAACAGGCTGAGGCTGACATAGAGCATCTGCCCTAGGCCGCCGGCACCGACGAAGCCCAGCACGCTGGCCATGCGGATATTGTTTTCCCAGCGATACAGGCAGTAGGCCAACAGCTGTGGCCACAGGTTGGGCAGGGTGCCGTAGCAGAACGCCGCGACCTGGCTGCCGCCCTGCAGGCGAATCGCCTCGGCCGGTGCGGTCGGGGTGTTTTCCAGCGCTTCGGCAAACAGCCGGCCGAGTACGCCAGCGGTGTGCAGAGCCAGGGCCAGGGTGCCGGCATTTGGGCCAAGGCCTGCGGCTAGCACCATCAGCGCGGCCCACACCAGTTCGGGAATCGCGCGCAGAGCATTCAGCAGCAAACGCGCGGCGCTCTGCAGCGGCCAGCCAAAGCGCCCGGCCGCCGGCAAGGCTAGCAGCAGGCCGAATACCGCGGCGAGCAAGGTGCCGAGGGCCGACATGGCCAGGGTTTCCATTGCGCCATGGCTGATGGCCGACAGGTGCTCGGCGCTAAGGTCCGGGCTGAGAAAGCGCTGCACGTAGCCAGCCATCTGGCCCAGGCTGTCGCCGCTGATCAGTGCACCCAGGTCTATACCCAGGTAAACGAACGAAGCGATTACCGCTGCGCCGATGCCGAGCAGCAGTAACAGGTTGATCAGCCGGCTCATGCCAGCCTCCTGCGCAGCACACGGCTGAGTTGATCGGCCAGCAGCACCAGCAGCAGGAAGGTCAGCAGCATGCTGGCCACTTCGCCGCCGGCGAACATACGCATCGACAGGTCTATCTGCTGGCCCAGGCCGCCGGCGCCGACGAAGCCCATCACCACCGAAGCGCGGATCGCACATTCCCAGCGGTACACCGTGTAGGAGGTCAGCTCTGCTGCGGCATTCGGCAGGATGCCGTAGACGAACGCCGCCAGCCGGCCGCTGCCGGCCTGGAGCAGGGCGTGAGCCGGACGCTGGTCGACCGATTCGAAGATTTCCGCATAGACCTTGCCGAGCATGCCGCTGTAAGTGATGGCGATGGCCAACACCCCGGAGGTGGGGCCGAGGCCGACCGCGCGGACGAACAGCAGCGCCCAGACGATTTCTGGCACGCTGCGCAGGAAGATCAGCAGGCCGCGTACCGGCCAGCGCAGTAACTGCGCCAGGGGTTTGGGTCGACCACCACGGGACGCGGCGGACAGCGACAGCGCGCGGCTGGCCAGCAGACTGGCCGGAATCGCCAATAGCAGCGCCAGGGCCATGCCGGCGGTGGCGATGGCCAGGGTCTGCAGGGTGGCGTCGAGCAGTAACTGCAGAAAGTCCGCGTCATGGGTCGGCGGCCAGAAGGCGGCGACGAAGCGGCCCATCTCGCTTTGACTGTCGGCTTGCAACAGCACGCCCAGGTCCAGCTCGCTGAGCTGTATACCCGGCCACAGCAGCGCCAGCGCCAGCAGGGTGAGCAGCAGGCGGGGCAGGGCGGCAGGGTCGCGGGTGTCGCGGTTTAGCATCGTGGGATCTGCAGGCTCAAGGTCACGCTAGGCGCGGGCGGCGACAGCAGTTGCTCATTGGCATACAGCGCGTCGAGCTGCGCCTGGTCGACTTCGCCAGCAGGACGGTCGAAGAGAATCTGCCCGTCACGCAGGCCGATAATCCGCGGGAAGTGCGCCAGGGCCAGTTCCACCGCATGCAGGCTGGCGACCAGGGTGACGCCGTGCTGTTCAGCATGCCGGCACAGCACATTCAGCGTGTGCTCCGCCAGCACCGGGTCCATGGCTGATACCGGCTCGTCGGCCAGCAGCAGTTCCGGCGCCTGGTACAGCACGCGGGCGATGCCGACGCGCTGCAACTGACCACCGGAAAGCTGCTGACACTGGGCGAACAGCTTGTCGGCCAGGTCCAGCTTGGCCAGCTCACGGTGAGCGCCGGGGATATCCAGCGGATGCAGCAGATTCAGCAGGCTTTTACCCAAACCCCACTGGCCAAGCTTGCCGGCCAGCACGGCGGTAACCACCCGCTGGCGCGCCGGCAAGGGTGGTGCCTGATGCACCAGGCCGATGCGTGCGCGCAGGCGTTGGCGTTGGCGGCTGGACAGTTGCCACGGCTGCTCACCGAGCAGCTGAATTTCGCCGCCACTCGGTTGCAGGGCAGTGGCCAGCAGGTTGAGCAGGCTCGACTTGCCGGCCCCTGAGGGACCGATTATGGCGACCTGCTCGCCTGCGGCGATCTGCAAGTCCACGCCGCGCAGGGCGTGGACTCCGTTGCCGTGGCTGAGGCTGGCGCCGGAGAGGCGCAGGGTCATTTCAGCAGGTCAGCGGCGCGCGCAGCGTCCTCGATGCCCTTGTAGTTCTCAGGCGAGGTTTCGATAAAGCGGCTGGCGGCCTGCAGGTCGAGGATCGCCTTGTGCTCCGGGTTGGCCGGGTCGAGGGAGAGGAAGGCAGCTTTGATCTTCTCGGCCAGCGCCGGGTCGAGGGTGCCACGCACGGTCCAGTTGTAGTCGTAGTAAGTCGGAGTAGTGGCGAACACTTTGACCTTGTTGCTATCGACCTTGCCGCTGGCAACCAGCTTGTCCCACACGCTGGCGTTGAGCACGCCGCCGTCGACCTTGCCGGCCTGCACCCAGGCTGCGGTGGCGTCATGCGCACCGGAGTAGCCAACACGGCTGAAGTGGCTTTCCGGCTTGATGCCGTCCTGCAGCATGAAATAGCGCGGCATCAGGCTGCCGGAGGTGGACGACACCGAGCCGAAGGCAAAGGTCTTGCCCTTGAGATCGGCCAGGGAGGTCACATCCGGGTTGGCGGTGATGAACTTGCTGGTGAACTGCGCATCCTGCTCGCGCTGTACCAGCGGAATGGCGTTGCCGGTTTTCAGGCGCACCTGCACAAAGGTGAAACCGCCGAGCCAGGCCAGGTCCAGGCGGTCGGTAGCCAGTGCTTCGACCACGGCCGGGTAGTCGGCGACCGGGGTGAACTCGACCTTCATGCCCAGTTGCTGTTCCAGGTAGGCGCCCAGCGGTTTGAATTTGCGCAGCAGTTCGGTCGGCGCTTCGTCTGGAATGGCGCTAACGCGTAGTACTTCGGCGGCTTGGGACAGGTTGGCGGACAGGCACAGGGCAAAGCCCGCGGCGAGCGCGAGGGTACGTTTGAGCATGAAGATTCTCCGGTTCAATAGCGGAAAAGGTTCGAAATGGCAGACCAGCAGGTATGCGGGCTGCGCGTAGTCAGGGTAGTCGACGTGGCGCGATTATAGGGGCCACTGCGCTAAAGGCCAGCTTTGCCGGCTACAGGACAATAAGATCATGTCAGCAGCGCCGGTTACTGGCTTAGCGGCTTGTATTGCCTGGATTTTTCAACTGCCTGTTAGAATCCGCGCCTGTTTCCGATTTGCCGAGAGCCTGACCGATGAGCGAGCCGATCCGTTTGACCCAGTACAGCCACGGGGCCGGCTGCGGCTGCAAAATTTCGCCGAAAGTGCTGGAGGTAATTCTCGCCGGCAGTGGCGCGCAGAACCTCGACCCCAAGCTGTGGGTCGGCAATGCCTCGCGTGATGATGCAGCGGTGTATGCCCTGGACGACGAGCGCGGGGTAGTGTCGACTACCGACTTCTTTATGCCAATCGTCGATGACCCGTACGACTTCGGCCGCATCGCCGCCACCAATGCGATCAGCGACATCTACGCCATGGGTGGCGATCCGCTGATGGCCATTGCCATTCTCGGCTGGCCGGTCAACCTGCTGCCGCCGGAAGTGGCTCGCGAAGTGATTCGCGGCGGCCGCGCGGTGTGTGATGAGGCGGGTATTCCGCTGGCCGGTGGGCATTCCATCGACGCGCCGGAGCCGATCTTCGGCCTGGCCGTCACCGGTGTGGTGCTCAAGCGCCATATGAAACGCAACGACAGCGCCACAGCCGGCTGCCAGTTGTACCTGAGTAAGCCGCTGGGTATCGGCATCCTCACCACCGCCGAGAAGAAGGCCAAGCTGCGGCCTGAGGACGTTGGCCTGGCGCGCGACTGGATGTGCACCCTGAACAAGCCCGGTTCGCGGTTTGGCAAGTTGGCCGGGGTTGCTGCGATGACGGATGTGACCGGCTTCGGCCTGCTTGGCCATCTGGTGGAGATGGCTGACGGTGCCAACCTCACCGCGCAGCTCGACTATGCCGCTGTGCCGCGCTTGCCGGGGGTCGACTATTACCTGGCCGAGGGCTGTGTGCCGGGCGGCACCCTGCGCAACTTCGACAGCTATGGCGAGAAGATCGCGCCTATTACCCAAGAGCAGCAGAATCTGCTGTGCGACCCGCAGACCAGCGGCGGCTTGCTGATCGCCGTAACGCCTGAAGGCGAAGCCGAGTTTCTTGCCGTGGCCGCCGAGCTGGGCCTGAACCTGGCGCCCATCGGCCGTCTCCTTGAGCGACAGCGTTACGCGGTAGAGGTGCTGTGATGCGCGACAACACCGCCGACTACCGCGACATCTTCCTCAATGATCTGCCGATGATGGACGCCCGCGCCCCGGTCGAGTTCAGCAAGGGTGCCTTCCCCGGCGTGCTCAACCTGCCGCTGATGGATGACAGCGAGCGCCAGCGCGTTGGCACCTGCTACAAGCAGCATGGTCAGGACGCCGCCATCGCGCTCGGCCATCAACTGGTCAGCGGTCAGGTCAAAGCCGAGCGGGTCGCGGCTTGGGCGGCGTTCGCCAAGGCCAATCCGCACGGCTATCTGTACTGCTTTCGCGGCGGCCTGCGTTCGCAGATCACTCAGCAATGGCTGGCCGAAGCCGGTATCGACTACCCACGGGTGATCGGCGGCTACAAGGCGATGCGCACCTTTTTGCTGGACACCACCCAGCATGCGGTGGATGAGTGCGATTTCGTCATCCTCGGCGGGCTGACCGGCACCGGTAAAACCGACGTGCTGGTGCAGCTGGACAACAGCCTGGACCTGGAAGGCCACGCCAACCACCGTGGCTCCAGCTTCGGCAAACGCGCCAGCGGCCAGCCGGCGCAGATCGACTTCGAAAACCGTTTGGCCATCGATCTGCTCAAGCAGCGCGCCCGTGGCACCGAGCAGTTTGTGCTGGAAGACGAAGGGCGCATGGTCGGCAGTTGCACCGTGCCGCTGGCGCTGTACCAAGGCATGCAGCAGTACACGCTGGTGTGGCTGGAAGATGCCTTCGAGGACCGCGTCGAGCGCATCCTGCGCGATTACGTGGTCAACCTGTGCGCCGAATTTACCGCCCTGCACGGTGAGGAAGAGGGCTTTCGACTCTACGCCGAGCGCCTGCTGCAAAGCCTTAGCAATATCCAGAAGCGCCTGGGCGGTGAGCGTTACCAGCGCTTGCTAGCCATCATGCAGACGGCGCTGGATGAACAGCGCAGCGGGGCGGTTGCGCTGCACCGCGACTGGATTGCCGGATTGCTGCGCGAGTATTACGACCCGATGTACGCCTACCAGCGCGAGAGCAAAGCATCGCGTATCGAGTTTGCCGGTGACCAGGCGACGGTTATCGCCTACCTGACTGAGCGCAAGGCCAATCGTCAGGCAGGTTGAGCTCGACCGCCAGTGGCCTGGCATATGAGGCGGTGCTAGGTTTGCGCCGTTTCCTCGATGCCCTGCAGTGCTGGCTGTGGCGTACGGCCGAGTGTGAAGGCGCCAGCCACAGCAAGCAGTGCCGCACCCGCAACCAGAAAGGCCGCCGAACTCCAGCCATACGCCTGGATCGCGCTGCCGATGGCGATGGGGCCGATAACCTGGCCCAGGTTGTTGCCTTGAATAATCAGCCCCAGGACAACCGGCACAAGGCTCGTCAGCGGCATTGCAGTTGGCGCGGCAGACAGCAGTGTGGCGGGAATCAGTCCGCCAACAGCCGAGAAGATCACGCAGAGGATAAAGGTGGTCGTATCGGAAAACAGCGGTAGGAAGATGCCGATGCTGGTGATGCCCATGGCCAGACTGGCGCCGGCGAGTAGTGTGGTCCTGGCTGTGCCGCGCGACAGGAGAACGCCTGCGGCAAGGTTGCCGAGGATATTCGCAACGGTCGCCAACGCGCTCAACAAACCGGCGCTGCTGTGCGTTACCTCCATACGCTGCATCAGCAGCACGGGTAGAAAGCTGAACAGCGCGAAGAACATCAGGCTATAGAGCGCGAACATTGCGGCGAGCATGGCGGGCTCCCGGGTTGTGCAAACGTCGATTGCCTGCGCCTTCAGTCCGTGCCATGACCAGGCTTGCCGCTCAGCGGTGCTCGGTATAAGCAGTGACACCAAAAGGCAAACCACCAACGCCAACCCACAGCTGGTCCACCAAACTGTCCGCCAACTCTCGAACAGTGGCCCGGTGAGCATGGCAACGGCCATGCCCAGCGGCATAAAGCAACTCCACAAAGCGAAGGCGAAGTCGCGATCACCGCGCTCGCTCACCTGAGTCAGAATTGACGGTGCGGCGACTGTAATTAGCAGAAAACCTGCACCCTCAATGATTCGCGACAGCAGAAGCGTCGGCAGATCCGTGGCCACGGCACCGCATGCTGCTCCAAGGGCTGTCGTAAGCAGGCCGAGGAGCAGAACACGTTGACTACCAACGCTGGCGATGAACGCCCCGGCCGGTATCCCGCCGATCAGCCCCAGCACGGCGAAAACCCCAGTCAGCCAACCAATGTCGGCAAGGCTGATACCCAGGTTCGTCTGTAGCATGGGCGCGGCGATGACCGCTTTGCCCACCTGCAGTGCTGCCACGACGCCGGTACTGACGAGCAAAAATACGCTGGCCCAGCGGGTCGTCGCGAGTCTTTGTGTTGTGCTGGTCATCACGCAGCCTCTTGCTTGCGTCCAGCAGCCAGCGCGATGGCTATGTCGGCGACATGCCGGCCCTGGAAGCGCGCGCCATCGAGTTCATTGGCACTGGGTTGACGATCACCGCCATCACCGTCATCGGCCAGGGTCGATGCACCATAGGGTGTACCGCCGGTAATCTGATCCATCCTCAGCTGGCCTTTGAAGCTGTAAGGCAGGCCGACCACGAGCATGCCGAGGTGAAACAGCACGGTGTGGGTGGATTGGAGCGTGGTTTCCTGTCCGCCATGTTGGCTGCCGGTGGAGGTGAAAGCGCTGCCCACTTTGCCCACCAGCTGGTCTTCAGCCCACAGCCTGCCGGTCTGGTCGAGGAAGTTCTTCATCTGCGCCGCCATGTTCCCGTAACGGGTCGGCGTGCCGATGATGATCGCGTCGTAGTCGGCAAGCTCGGCGGGAGTGGCGAGCGGGGCCTTTTGCTCGACCTTGTAACCCGACTTTCTGGCTGCCGTTTCCGGCACGAGTTCAGGCACGCGTTTGATATTTACCGTCGCACCCGCCAGTCGCGCGCCTTCTGCGACTGCAGCCGCCATGGTTTCGATGTGGCCAGCCGATCCGTGGTCAACGCTTCCGCAAGCTCTTTGATACCAAGGGCGAAGCCCTGCGTTACGAGACCTTCATTCTCGCCAACAAGGCCAAGGATTCCGGCTGGAACCCCAAGGCATCAGATCGTCGCAAACTTTCGGAGCTGGTGACGCTCTGGTATGACCTGCACGGTCACATGCTCAAGGATGGTCTACGTCGAAAGACTAGGCTCGATGCTATGTGCGTTCGGCTCCGTAACCCGGTAGCTGCCAAGCTCGATGCTTCGGTCTACGCCCATGATCGGCGTATACGCTCTGAAAACGGCACCAGTCCTAAAACCCTTAACAATGAGTTGGGCTACCTGCGTGCGGTGTTCAATGAGCTTCGCGGCCTTGGCCAGATCGACTACGCCAACCCTTTGGAGCTGGTGAAGCCATTCCGCATTGATGAGCGTGAATTGTCCTGGCTCACAGATGATCAGGTAACCATTCTGCTGG
>Ga0247831_1002074_pt1 | contig 34361 bp, 33 predicted proteins | sample LaCruzMarch2015__9_FD_192406 | JGI IMG/M metagenome (GOLD analysis project Ga0247831, IMG submission 192406) | Freshwater microbial communities from meromictic Lake La Cruz, Castile-La Mancha, Spain - LaCruzMarch2015_1m | ecosystem: Environmental > Aquatic > Freshwater > Lake | place: Spain...
GGCCGGCGGAGAAAACACCTGTTTTCTTTTTGCCTGAATCGATCATCGCCATGGGGCAAGTTTGCTCTTGGTGATTGCCAAGCGCTAGGCGAGAGCGGGCTGAGTAGATATGAAATCAAACACAAATTAATTAATTCTGGCGGAGGGCGTGGGATTTGAACCCACGAAGGTTTCCCTTGCCGGTTTTCAAGACCGGTGCACTCGGCCGCTATGCGAGCCCTCCGTGGGCAAACTTACCTGCAATAGCGGTGGCGCCAAAATTAACCGTTAATTATTCGGGGAGTTCTAGCAATCGCTCGATTACCTTTGCCACACCATCTTCTTCATGCGCATCTGTTTGAAACTTTGCATACTTCATTAAATCAGGGTGTCCATCTGCCATCGCCCATGAACGGCTGGCCCAAGAGAGCATTGAAAAATCATTTGGGTTATCACCAAATGTCACACAATCATCAGCAGTCAAACCATGACGGGCTGCAATCTTTGAAAGTGTTGCCCCTTTACTAACACCATCAGCTGATATCTCTAATAGTGAATCAGTTGAGTTTGAGTGGGTAACAGTTGCAATACCGGCTAATGCTTTACTTGCAAGAGCTAACATTTCATCAGATGAAAACTCACCATCGCTACATCTTGCTAACATTTTTAAAGCTGGTGCGGTAATTGCTTCTTCTATTTTGTTAACACCAACATTATCTGCGCCAATATCCCACCTTGGTACATAATTTTTTTCACGGTGGAAATTTGCGCCAATCTCAGTTGCAAAAGAGACTGGTGGAATTACTTCCCGCAATCTCTTAACAGTTTCTAACTGAGCTTCCACTGAAAATAACCACTCCTCTAATACCTCATCCTTTATAAAGTCATAGAGCATTGCGCCATTGGCACAAATACCTAAGCCAAAATTAAAGTTGTTTTTAATCTCAACCATCCACCTAATTGGCCGGCCCGTTACAAAGTAGATCTCAATCCCGGCTGCGTGGGCGGCGGCAAATGCAATTTTTGTCCGCTCAGAGATAAATCCATAGTGAGCAACGATTGTGCCATCTAGATCTGTGCCAATTAATTTTGGCCGCTTACCAGTTACAGTTTTTAACACACTCACGCTGGAACCAAAGTATCCATTCCAAGAAATGGAATTAATGCCTTTGGCACTTTGATGCTGCCATCTTTTTGTTGATGATTTTCTAAGATCGCCACAATAGTTCTTGGAACTGCAACTAATGTGCCATTTAACGTAGCAACTGGCTTTGTTCCCTTTTCATCTTTGTACCTAATATTTAATCGGCGGGCTTGGAACTGAGTGCAGTTTGAGGTGCTAGTCACTTCACGATATGCATCCTGGGTTGGAATCCAAGCTTCGATATCAAATTTTCTAACCGCACTTGCTCCTAAGTCACCACTTGCTACATCAATAACACGGTAGGCAATCTCTAATGAGTTAAAGAACTCTTTCTCCCAATTTAATAATTTCTTATGCTCTGCTTCGGCATCCTCTGGTTTACAAAAGGTAAACATCTCAACCTTTTCAAATTGGTGCACGCGAATAATGCCACGAGTATCTTTTCCATAACTGCCTGCTTCTCTTCTAAAACATGGTGAGTAACCGGCATATCTAATTGGCAGGTTATCTAGGATTTCATCCATGTGATACGCAGCTAGTGGAACCTCTGAGGTACCAACTAAATAAAGTTCATCCTCTTTTAAGTGATAAACATTCTCAGCAGCTTGTCCTAAAAATCCAGTACCTTCCATCGCAGCTGGTTTAACTAGCACCGGTGGAATCATTGGAATAAAACCTGCTTTAACAGCGGAAGCAATTGCGTAGTTAACTAATGCCAACTCAAGTAGTGCGCCAACGCCAGTTAAGTAATAAGAGCGAGCGCCCGCCACCTTCGCCCCACGTTCAGTATCAATTGCTTTAATTATCTTGCCTAGCTCAACATGATCCTTTGGTTCAAAGCCTTCGGCTTTAAAATCACGCGGCTTTCCTACAGTTTCAATAACTTTAAAATCTGCCTCTCCACCAATGGGGGCGGCTGGATCAATTAAGTTTGCAATTAGTAATGCCAGTTTGTTTGCAGCTTCCTCTGCTACCGCGCGCTTACTATCTGCTTCTTTTACGGAGGTTGCTAACTTTTTAGCATTCTCAAGCAGGGCATTCTTTTCATCCCCTTTGGCAGCTCCTACTGATTTAGATAAAGTGTTTTGTTCTGCTCTTAAAGTTTCAAACTCACTGATTGCTTCCCGACGTGCATCATCTGCTTTAAGTAATTGGTCAACAATGCCCGCATCCTCACCGCGCACCTTTTGAGATGCTTTAAATGCTTCTGGGTTCTCCCGAAGTGCTTTTAAATCGATCATATGAAAGTAGCCTACCGATTACTTTGCTTGAGGATAGGAACCTAGAAAACGAATATCCTCACAAATTTCTTTAAGCCCAGCCAATGCTGCAGCAACTGGCTTATCATCAATATGACCTTCAGCATCAATAATGAAGTGATAGTGACCAAGCTGTGAACCAGTAGGGCGGCTTTGAATAAAACTTAAATTCACCTGATGTTTTGCAAACTCATTTAATACTTCAAGAAGTGCGCCTGCGTGATCAATTGCAATAAAGACAGCCAGTGAGGTTCGATCCTTACCAGTTGCAGCCGGTGATTTACCTGGCTTTTCTACCACCACAAACCTAGTTACCGCACTTGTGTTATCACCAATATCTTCGGCAATTATTTTTAATTGATAATTTTTAGCTGCAATTGCAGCTCCAATCGCAGCGTCATAATCACCATTACTTAATCCTTTTGCAGCAGCCGCCGTCGATGCGGTTTCAATAACTTGGGCGTTTGGATAGTTTTTTGCAATAAAAGAGCGGCATTGTGATTCAGCATGGGGATGAGTGGCAATTGATTTAACATCTTTTGGATCTTTATTTTCTAAAGTCATTAATGAGAAGGTAACTGGCAGAGTGGTCTCAGCAGTAATTACTAATGGCTCACCACTTGCTAACTCATCTAAGGTTCTAGCAACTACACCTTCAACTGAGTTTTCAATTGGTACTAATGCTTTATTAGCCTCACCTTTGCGAACTGCATCCAATGCTGCCGTTACATTTGCATAAGCTATTAACTGATCATCACTTGCCGCTATTTTTAAAAGAGCGGCTTCAGTAAATGTTCCGGCTGGGCCCAGGTAGGCATACTTAATCGACATGGGTTAAGAGTAGCCGAGTAGCTTTCGAGCACGCGCCGGGTTATCACTCATCACCGCGCTAACCCCTAACTTTTCACATAAATGTAAATCTTCATCATTATTCACTGTCCAAACAAATACCTTTTTCCCTTTTTTTATCGAACTTGCCACAAACTCTGGATTTTCTCGAATTAATTTAATGCTTGGGCCGATGATTGGGGCTGGATTTATTTTTGAAAGTATTTTACTTTGCACAAGATATGCACTCTGATGCCCACTACTTAAGTTTCGCAAAGTTGCAAGATAGGAAAAGGAGATCAATGAAATAGTAATTTCACTTTTCTTAATTTCATTAGCTTTTTCAGCAAGTAATTTATGAGTGAGTTTTTCCACTAAGCCACCAGTTGGCACTGGGTGTTTAAACTCAATTACTAAATCTTTTTTATTTTCGATCGCTAGATCTAATAATTGATCTAACCGATAAGGATCTACCTTTGCTTTTAACTCTGAGTATGTGGTCTTTGCAATCTCTAGATCTATCTTTGAAAGCCGGGTGGTATTTCGGTCGTGGTAACAAATAATCTGCCGATCTTTTGTCAGCCGCACATCACACTCAAAACCATCTGCACCCTGCGCGATCGCACCTTGATAGGCAGCTTTAGAGCCCTCAACAAAATCACTGCTGGCACCACGATGGGCATAGATGAGCATTGGCTTGGCGTCCTTTCTTTATAGATTCAATTATGTGGTGAGATTGGTCTATGAAATGGCAGTTTAACTCCTTCGCACAAACAGATCTTGGTTTAGTGCGTGAAGGCAACGAGGATTCTGCGATCTATGGCGCAAATTTAATTGCGGTTGCCGATGGCATGGGTGGTCACGCCGGTGGTGAGGTTGCCTCGGCAATTGCAATTAACGCACTTGCCCAACTTCTGCCAGTAATTAGTGATCCAGAGATTGATATTGATTCCAGAGAAGATTTGTTTTTAAACATCACTTACGAAATAGATTCACAAATATTAGAAAAAAGTAAACAAAATCCAGAGCTAGCTGGGATGGGAACTACCTTAACTGCGCTAAATATCTCAGGGGATACTGTTAAATTACTGCATATTGGTGACTCTCGTTGCTACCGCTACCGCGATAACAAATTAGAGCAATTAAGTTATGACCATACCGTTATGCAAGAGTTGTTAGATCAAGGCCGTCTAACACCTGAAGAGGTATTTGATCATCCTCAAAGATCACTTCTTACCCAAGCATTAATGGGTGACTCAGGGCTTGATCCAATTTTAGTTAGTTATGAAATAAAAGCAGATGATCAATTTTTACTTTGCTCAGATGGCTTAACAAATCTTTTATCTGATTATGAGATTGGCAAGATTATTGAATCAAAGAGTGGTGATGATGTAATTACCGCGCTTATTACGGAGGTTAAAGCTAAAGGAGCACCAGATAACATCACAATTATTTGGGCCCAAGTTACTGATAAAAAGGTAAGTAGTGAGATTAAAAAACTAGGGGCAGCAAATGAATAGCCCAATTACGAAATTAGCTGACGGCCGATACATAGTTAGCCAAATGATTGGCACCGGCGGAATGGCTGATGTTTATCTTGGGTTAGACACCAGATTAGATCGACAGGTCGCAATTAAAGTTTTGCGGCGTGATTTAGCAAAAGATCCAGCATTTGTTGCCAGATTTCGTAAAGAAGCATTGGCGGCCGGTGGTTTAAACCATCCAGGAATTGTTGCAGTTTATGACTCTGGTGAAGAAAATGATTCACCATATATTGTGATGGAGTTAGTTAATGGGCAAACTCTTCGAGAGAAGATGCAAACCCAAAGTATTTCACTTCCTAGATCATTAGAGATAATTAAAGGAATCTTGCAAGCACTTGATTATTCACACAATCAGGGAATCGTGCACCGAGATATAAAGCCTGGAAACATAATGATTACCGATACCGGAGATATTAAAGTGATGGATTTTGGTATTGCCAGAGTTACTGATGATATGGGCACCACCATGACTAACACTTGGAATGTGGTTGGTACTGCGCAATATTTATCACCAGAGCAGGCAACTGGTGAGTTAGCCGATGGCCGGAGTGATCTTTATTCGCTAGGTTGTTTAATGTATGAATTACTAACTGGGCAGCCACCCTTTACTGGTGACACACCAGTCTCGGTTGCATTCCAACATGTATCTGCGCCACTAATTCCAGCATCACAAATTAAACCAACCCTTGATACAAATCTTGATCGCATGCTAGCTGTTGTATTAGCGAAGGATCCAAAAAATAGATATCAAGATGCGCAAGCTATGTTGGCGGATCTAGAACATGTAATTAAAGGTGAGCCAGTAACAACTAAAATTAAAAAAGTTGTACCCCGAAGAAGATTACTTTCAATTGCAGCAGTTGTTGCAGTTGTAATTGGCCTTGGCTTCTTTGCCGTATCACCAAGTGAGGTGCCACTTAAGGTGCCAAATGTGGTTGGTTTAACTGAAGTAGAAGCAAGATCATTGCTGAAAGATTTTAATGTAAATATCCAACGCGCACCTGATGCGCAAATACCGGTTAACCGAATTGCATCGCAATTACCACTTGCTACCAGCGATGCTCAAGCTGGCAGTAGTGTGACGCTAACAATTTCAGATGGACCAGGAAATACCATTGTTCCAGTTGGAATTATTGGGTTATCACTTGAAGAGGCCCGTTATGAATTAACTGCAGCTGGCTTATTTATTTCACAAACTATTGCAACTGATTCTGATCAAGCACCTGGTGTGGTTTTAAGTGTTAATCCAATCCCGGGCACAACAATTACTGCTGGTAGTGGAGTAACTCTTGAGATTGCTAGTGGCAATGTGCAAGTACCGGCCTTAGTTGGCATAAGTGAAATTAATGCTAAAACGTTGTTAACCCAAGCCGGCTTTTTAATTAGAGAGATAACTGCTTCAGATCCCAGCAAACAAATCGGTGAAGTGCTAGCTCAAGCACCAGAAGCAGGGGCTACTAAAACAATTGGCAGTGTTGTAACAATTACGATTAATCGTAATTAAGCTCTAATTACAACTGGAGATAATCCTTCAGATCTTGCGCGAGCGCCCTTATCACCACAAATTTCTAACCAATTGCCAATCATTTGATAACCATGCTCGGTAAGAACAGACTCTGGATGAAACTGCACACCACAAATCGGTAGCGTTTTATGTTGGACTGCCATTACAACCCCTGAATCAGTTTCTCCAGTTATCTCAAGCTCTGGTGGCAATGTGTTTTTCTCTATTGCAAGTGAGTGGTAACGGGTGGCAGTAAATGGAGATGGAATATTTTCTAAGAGTGAGTTATTTTTGTGGGTGACTACTGAGGTCTTGCCGTGCAAAAGTTCTGGCGCTCTAGAAACTGTTGCGCCATATGCCACCCCAATAGCTTGATGTCCTAAGCAAACTCCAAGGAGTGGAATCTTTTTTTCTGCACAGTACTTAACTAATTCAATACTTATGCCAGCTGCCTCAGGTGTGCCAGGTCCTGGTGAGATTAAAACACCGTCATATTTATCGGCTTCACTGACCTTGATTTCATCATTGCGGACAACGGTGCACTCTGCGCCAAGTTGTTGCAGGTACTGGACCAGATTAAAGACAAAGGAGTCGTAGTTATCGACAACTAAGATTTTGCGGGCAGTGGTGCTCATTGGCCAATTGTGTAGTAATCTGCCCCTATGCCGAAGTCAAAATTGCGCGATAAGGTCCGCAAGCAACGAAAAATTGCTGCTGAGATCAAACCTGAGGTTGCGGCTCCTAAAACTGAGAGCCCAAAGTGGCTTGCCCCAGTAATGGTGGCTAACTTCATTATTGGCTTAATCTGGATCGTAATCTTCTACATCAGCTCCACCAACTACCCAATCCCAGGCATCGGTGCTTGGAATATGTTGGTCGGCTTTGGCTTTGTGGGCGTAGGTTTTTCTCTTTCTACCCGCTGGCAATAATTACACACCTGTAATTCTCCACACGGTGGATAAGTGTTGTGGATAACTTTTAACCCTTAAAAACCATCTCCTCGCCTACCCTTACACCGTGCTCGCATTAATTGCCTACCTATTAACTGTTATCGCAGTTGGCATTTTTTCTTTCAGAGCTTTCCAATTATTTAAAAAAATATCAGCAGGGCAATCTGATCCATCTCGTTTTAATAATAAAGGCAAACGCTTAGCAAATATGTTGCATGAGGTTTTATCTCACACCAAGATGCTTAACTTCACCGCCACCGGTATTGCGCATTGGTTTGTGATGATTGGTTTTGGCGCACTGCTTGGCACATTAATTACCGCCTACGGTCAATTAACAAATCCAATTTGGGCACTTCCCTTAATTGGTCACTTTGTTGGCTATGAACTATTTGCCGAATTAATTGCGATCTTAACTGGCATTGGAATTGTCACTTTAATTGGAATAAGACAAGCAACAATAATATTTAAGAAGAGTCGCACATCTAGATTTTATGGCTCTGGTAATAAAAAAGCTTATTACGTTGAAGCAACTATTTTAGTGATTGTATTTTGTGTAATTGCACTTCGTGGTTTAGAGGGCGCACTTGCCAATGTTTCATCTTGGAATTGGCATTACGCAATCTCATACCCAGCTGTAGTGTTTTTTAGTAATTACTCAACTAATCAGATTGAAAACTTAATTCAACTTATCGCCTTTATAAAAATTACCGTTTCAATGGTTTGGTTTATTGTGGTTGGCATAAACCTAACTATGGGTGTGGCCTGGCATAGATTTTTAGCATTTTTTAATATTTACTTTAAACGAAACCCAAGTAAAGAAAATGCCTTAGGGCCGCTGCCGATAATGATCTCGCATGGTCATGAGATTAACTTTGAAGATCCAAAAGAGGATGATGTTTTTGGAATTGGAAGTGCAGCAGATATATCTTGGAAGGGCTTGCTTGATATGTCTACCTGCACCGAGTGCGGCAGGTGCCAATCTCAATGCCCAGCCTGGCATACTGAAAAACCGCTATCACCAAAACTTTTAATTATGGCAATGCGCGATCACGCACTTTCTAAGGTAGGAACAGAGGCTGCGCAGACAAAGATTGTTGGTAATGCCCATGAGAATGCAATCTCCTTAGATGTTTTATGGTCCTGCACCACTTGTGGTGCTTGTGTTGAGGAGTGTCCAGTAGATATTGAACATGTAGATCACATTGTTAATATGCGAAGGTTTCAAGTTTTAGTTGAATCAGAGTTTCCAACTGAATTGGGAAATACATTCCGTAATTTAGAAAAGGCGGGAAATCCTTGGGGTGCTAATCGAACCGATCGTGACGCTTGGATTAAAGAGGTTGATTTTCCAATCACCGTAATTGATTCAGTTATTCCAGAGGATGTTGAGTACTTGTTCTGGGTTGGTTGCGCCGGTGCCTATGAAGAGCGGGCTAAGAAAACCACTAAAGCAGTGGCAGAACTTTTATATATGTCCGGTGTTACCTTTGGTGTATTAGGAAAACGTGAGACCTGCTCAGGAGATCCCGCACGTAGAAGCGGTAATGAATTTTTATATCAAATTCTTTCTAGAGAAAATATTGAAACTTTGCAAGAGACCTTTGGTACTCGTGGTGTTAAGAAGGTTGTTGTTACCTGTCCGCATTGCTTTACAACAATTGGTCGAGATTACAAACAACAAGGTTTTGAATTACAAATGGTTCACCACACTCAACTGTTAAATACTTTAGTTAAAGAGGGAAGATTAAAACCAATCGCACCAGCCGCAGCTGATGCTAAGAAACTTACCTATCATGATCCTTGTTACTTAGGCCGGCACAACCAAATTTATGAACCACCACGGGAGTTATTAGAGTCAGCTGGTGTTGAAGTTTCTGAGATGCCAAGAAATCAAGAGCGTTCATTTTGTTGTGGTGCAGGTGGCGGTCGAATGTGGATGGAAGAAAAAATTGGTACCCGAATTAATTTAAATCGCGTAGATGAGGCAATTGCAACCGGTGCTGAAGAGGTGGCAGTTGGCTGTCCCTTCTGCCGGGTGATGGTCTCAGATGGCATGGTGGCCAGAGATAGCTCCGTTGAGGTGCTAGATGTTGCTCAGATTATGCTGCGAAGCGTCAAAAGATCAGGTTAAATCGCACCTGATTCTCAGGAAACCCTCAGGTTGATAGATAATTATCTACATCGAGGTGATGCCAAATGACCGCTCTTAAAGAAAGAGTAAGCAATACAGATCAGATAGATCAAGCTACCCAGAGAATTCTGGTTGTAGATGATGAGAACAGTATTAGCGAGTTAATCGCTACCAGCCTTAAGTTTGTGGGCTTTGATGTTCGTACCGCTTCCTCTGGTGCGCAAGCACTACAAGTTGCTGAGGAGTTTAAACCTCATGCATTAATTCTTGATGTGATGTTGCCAGATCAAAATGGTTTTGAAGTATGCCGTCAGCTTCGCAGTGAGGGCCATAATGTTGGCGTTTTATTTTTAACTGCAAAAGATTCTACTGAAGATAAAATTGCCGGGCTAACTATCGGTGGCGATGATTACATGACCAAGCCATTCTCACTAGAAGAGTTAGTTGCCAGACTTCGCGCATTGCTTCGCAGAACTGGTGCAACCCAAGTAATCCCAGATGATGAAAAAATTAGATTTGCCGATCTTGAATTAGATGAAGCAACTCATGAGGTTCGCAGAGCTGGAAATTTAATTGATCTGTCACCAACTGAGTTTTTACTGCTTCGCTACTTAATGATTAATGCTGATCGTGTTGTGAGCAAATCACAAATTCTCGATCATGTTTGGCAGTATGACTTCCGAGGAGATATGGGAATCGTTGAAACCTATGTTTCATACCTACGCAAGAAGATTGATATTTACGAGCCAGCCTTAATCCATACCGTTCGCGGAGTTGGATATCGTCTGCGCTTGCCAGCAAGCAAGTAATTGATCACAATTAGTAGATGAATTCACCGCTAAGTCGGGTGCGCACGCCGCTTTCACTTTGGAGCCTGCGCAACCGACTTATCTTATCCGCGGTGGTTATGGCCGGCTTAGCAATTGTGGCTTCAGATTTTGCCGCAAACGCTGCCCTTAGAGGATATTTAATCTCTCAGGTGGATAACCAATTAATAAATATCTCAAGTAGCTCATTAACTAGATTAGATCGAGCCGGTATTGCTCCAGCTGAAATAGATCAGAATGATTCACCTTTTAAAATATTAGCCCCGTTAAGCGGTGTACCAACTGCAACCTCAGTAACTTTGCTAGATATTGATGGAAATTTGATTGGCCAAGTAGGCGGTGAATTAGGCGGAAAGAGTTTTGCCGTAACTGGCATGAAAACTTCTGAAGTTGCTAAGTACAAAAATAAGCCATTTACCATTGATGGTGAGGATGGTGGGCCAGATGTCAGAGCCCTCGCCCAAGTTTTACCAACTGGAATGGGAACGGTAATTGTTGCAAATTCACTTGAAGAGGTTGATAAGACTTTAAGTAGGCTTCGCTTTTTGTTTTTAACTTTAGGAGTGATTGCATTACTTGCAATTGCTTTAGCCTCTAGGTGGATTATTGCCCTTGGCTTAAAACCATTAGAGCAGGTGGAGGACACCGCAGAAGCAATTGCAGCTGGCGATCTATCTGCTCGTTTGCCGGCAGCCAAGCCAGATACTGAAGTTGGCCGATTAACAACAGCGCTTAACACGATGCTTACCCGAATTGAAGAGTCCTTTGAGGTTAGAGTTGAAAGTGAAAACAAATTAAGAAGATTTGTTGCCGACGCCTCTCATGAATTAAGAACACCACTTACTGCAATTCGTGGCTTTGCTGAACTGCATCGGCAAGGAGCAGTTGTTGGTGAAGATAAAACTAAAGAGTTAATTACTCGAATTGAAAAAGAATCTATTCGAATGACCAGCTTGGTAGAGGATTTATTGCTGCTGGCCCGGCTTGATCAATCTAGAGAGTTAACCGCAGATCCAGTTGATTTAAACACTTTAATAACCGAAGTTGTGGCCTCGGCAAGAGCTGCTGGCCCAGATCACCCAATTGAGGTAAAGCTTGGCGAGAGTGAAATTGTTGTATTAGGAGATTCACTTCGCATCCATCAAGTTATTGCAAACTTATTAGCAAATGCTCGCACACACACACCAATCGGCACAAAAATAGTAATTACGGCAGAGCAAGGCATTAATGAAACAACTGTTTCAGTTTCTGATAATGGACCTGGCCTATCGCAAGCAGATCAAGAGAAGATATTTGAACGTTTTTACCGAGCAGATCCAGCTCGAGTTAGAAATAGTATTGAAGGCAGTGGTCTTGGCTTATCAATTGTGGACGCGGTAATGAGTGCTCATGGTGGTTATGTTTCAGTTAAATCAAAACTTGGCGAAGGTTCAACCTTTACGCTTCACTTTTTAAATCAGGAGTAGTTAATTACTCAATCTTGCTTTTGTGAAAATTAAGCCAAGACTTAGATGGCGTTGGGCCACGTTGGCCTTGATACCTAGATCCATAAACAGCTGAGCCATATGGATGCTCAGCAGGTGATGATAATTTAATTAAACAAAGTTGGCCGATCTTCATGCCCGGAAATAATTTAACTGGCAGGTTAGCAACGTTTGAAAGTTCAAGAGTTATGTGGCCAGAAAATCCTGGATCAATAAAGCCCGCAGTTGAGTGAGTTAACAATCCCAACCTTCCGAGTGATGACTTACCTTCTAATCTGCCAGCAATATCATCTGGCAAAGTAATCACTTCATAAGTACTTGCTAAAACAAACTCTCCTGGGTGCAAAATAAAAAACTCATCAGCTGTTACTGCAACCTCACGGGTTAAATCAGGCTGCTCAGTTGATGGATCAATTACCGAGTACTTATGGTTTTCAAAGACTCGAAAGAATCGATCTAATCGCACATCAACACTGGATGGCTGAACCATTGCCTCAGTAAAGGGTTCAACCTTTACTCGGCCGGCGGTAATTTCCGCTCTGATATCGCGATCACTTAGTAACACGTCGCTGACCCTATCCTGAAGTAGGGGTCGTGGCTGGGAAAACCTACTGGTGGGTATTGATTAAGTTACTGATCAGTAGCATGCTTATCCCATGGGCCACTACATAGCTAACCTGCGCGATATTGAGTTTTGCCTCTTTGATTTATTAGAGCGCGAATCAATATTGGGTAAATCTATTTATAAAGATTTAGATCGCGAGACTGCGATGGGCATGCTTGAAGAGGTTAAGCGAATGGCTGAAAATGATTTAGCTGCCTCATTTATTGATGGTGATCGCTTGGGAGTTCAGTTCGATCCAGCAACTGGGGATGCCAAGTTACCTGAATCATTTAAAAAATCTTATAAAACATTTATGGATAATGAGTGGTGGCGTATTGATGCACCAGTTGAATTAGGTGGCACTTCAATTCCACCATCTGTTCGGTGGGCAATTGCTGAGATGGTTTTAGGTTCTAACCCTTCAATTCATATTTACGCATCCGGTACTGCATTTGCACATGTAGCTTATGCGTATGGAACAGAGGAACAAAAGAAGATTGCAAAGTTAATGGTTGATAATCAATGGGGTGCAACCATGATGCTTACTGAACCAGATGCAGGTAGTGATGTTGGTGCTGGTCGTTCTAAAGCTGTTAAGCAAGCAGATGGCACTTGGCATATCACTGGTACAAAAAGATTTATCACCTCTGGTGATTCTGATTTAACAGAAAATATCATTCACTTTGTATTAGCCAGGCCAGAGGGCGCTGTTGCTGGAACAAAGGGATTAGATCTTTACATGATTCCAAAGTTTATGTTTGATTTTGATACTGGCAAGTTAGGTAAGCGCAATGGTGTTTACGTTACAAAACTAGAACACAAAATGGGATTAAATGTTTCAACAACTTGTGAAATGAATTTGGGTGAGAAAGAGCCAGCGGTCGGTTATTTGCTAGGTGAGGTGCATGACGGTATTGCTCAGATGTTTAAAGTTATTGAGTATGCCCGCATGATGGTTGGAACTAAAGCGATTGCAACTCTTAGTGCTGGCTACCAACAAGCTCTTTCTTATGCAAAAACTCGCGTGCAAGGTCCAGATTTAACTGTAGCTAAGGATAAAAACAGTCCACGGGTTGAAATTATTAAACACCCAGATGTGCGCCGTTCTTTAATGGTGCAAAAGTCATACTCAGAAGGAATGCGAGCATTGGTTTTATACACCGCTTCTATTCAGGATGCCTTTGCAATAGCGCAAGCAGAGGGTGCGGATAAAGAAAAAATTGAAGATTTACACCTCGTAAATGACCTACTGCTACCAATTGTTAAGGGCTATGGCAGCGAGAAATCTTGGACATTACTTGGCACCGAATCACTGCAAACCTTTGGTGGCTCAGGCTTTACTACTGATTGGCCACTTGAGCAGTATGTGAGAGATGCCAAGATTGATACTTTGTATGAGGGAACTACTGCAATTCAAGGATTAGATTTCTTCTTCCGAAAGATTGTGAGAGATCGTGGTCGCTCCATAACTATCTTAGGTAAAGAGATTGCAAAGTTTGCTTCAGCCGGTGGCAATCTACCTGAGGAAAAGAAAGCTCTCCTTAAAGCATTAGAAGATGTGCAGGCAATGATTGGGCATATGGTTGGTGTAGCAATGGAATCTCAAAAGAATCCAAAAGAGATTTATAAGGTTGGTTTAAACACCTCACGCTTGTTAATGGCAACTGGAGAATTAATTATTGCCTGGTTACTACTTCGTCAAGCAGATATTGCGCAAACCAAGTTAGCAAACGCCGGACGTGATACTGATTTTTATAATGGAAAAATTGCTTCTGCAAAATTCTTTGTTCGATCAGTTTTGCCACATATCTCAGTAGAGCGCGCAGTTGTTGAATCTGAGACTGGCGAAATCATGAATATCTCTGAAAGCGCCTTTTAATCTGATTTAGTAATGTAAAGTAACGGCGTGAAACACCGCGCTGAGTTTTTGCTTATATCTTCCGCCATGTGTTTTGCACTCGGTGGGGTAGCCGCCAAGGTGTTAAGAGAAGCGGATATGGATGCTTTCCGCCTAACCCAAATCCGCTCAACTGGAGCTGCTTTAATTCTTTTAACCTTTGCCTTAATAAAAGGTAAGGACCAACTTTACGCCCGGCGGGATGAGTTAAAGGATTTAATTCTTTTTGGAATTATTGGCGTCTCAGCTGTTACATCATTTTATTTCTTTGCACTTAAATATCTTTATGTTTCAGTAGCGCTAATTATTGAATTTACCGCAACAATCTGGATCGCTTTGTACTTAAGATTTGTTAAGAAAAAACTTATCTCACCGATTATGTGGCTTGGAATAGTTTTCGCTTTCTCTGGATTAGTACTGGTCTCACAAATTTGGAGCAGCTCTTCCTTGCATCCAATTGGCGTGGCTGTGGCATTTGCCGATGCGTTCGCTCTGGCTTACTACTTCTTGACTGCCGATCGACTGACTCAGACCCGTTCATCCCTCTCGCTGATGACTTGGGGAATTGGTGTAGCCGCAATCTTTTGGGCAATTATTTTGCCGTGGTGGAACTTTCCATTTAAATACCTAACAGATACTTACTCATTATCTGGAAATCTATCTGAGTACAGCGCACCTGGCTGGGCGTTAATCCTTTGGATAATTGTTATCGGAACTGTAATTCCTTACCTATTAACTGTTACCGGAATACGTGAGCTATCAGCTGGAACTAGTAGCGTGATTGGCATGATTGAACCTATCTTTGCTGGCGTTATCGCATGGATATTGCTAAATGAGGCATTAAGTGAAATCCAATTAATTGGTTGCGCGGTGGTCTTGTTTGGAATTTACTTGGCCGATAAAGCTAGAGCTACGGTGGTTAAATAATGAACGAATTTGATGATTTGTTTGCCGCAAATACTGAGTTTGTTAAAGAGTTTAAATCTCAAGATTTAACTGGTGAAGCCAAAAAAGGTCTAGCAATTGTTACTTGTATGGACTCTCGCATTGACCCGCTTCGCATAATTGGCATGAAGGCCGGAGATGCAAAGATATTAAGAAATGCTGGTGCACGTGTCACAGAGGATGTACTGCGAACATTGATCCTTGCAACAAACCTTTTAAATGTTAATCGGGTACTTGTTATGCCACACACTGATTGCAAGATGGCCAGTGGTACCGAGGAGGAAATTCACGCCGCAATCTTTAAAAAAAGTGGCATAGACACCAGAAGTGTTGAGATTAGAACTGTGACTGACCAAGTGAGTGCACTGAAATCTGACCTAGTAAGAATTGAACAATTTCCGCTACTGCCAAAAGGTGTTGCCATAGTTGGTGCTATCTACGATGTTAAGAGTGGGACACTTACCAAGATTTAATTATCTTTAACAAAGTTTTCTTTAGTTTGGAAGTTTGCGGCCATATCGGTAAAGCGAGCAAGGTGAAGCTGGGCTGATACGGTAATTGTTCTAGTTGGACCATTACGGTGCTTTGCGACAATCAAATCCGCCTCACCTGACCTGTTTTGCGAGTCATATAAATCTTCACGGTGTAACAAGATAACCACATCTGCATCCTGCTCAATCGAACCAGATTCACGAAGATCAGAAAGCATTGGCTTCTTATCAGAACGCTGCTCTGGGGATCGATTTAACTGCGAGATAGCAACTACCGGCACATTTAATTCTTTTGCTAATAACTTTAATTGACGAGAGAACTCAGAGACCTCTTGTTGGCGGTTTTCAACCCGCTTGCCGCTAGTCATAAGTTGCAAGTAATCGATCACAATTAACTTCAAATCATGGCGTTGCTTAAGCCGGCGTGATTTAGCGCGAATTTCCATCAATGAAAGATTTGGTGAATCATCAATAAATAATGGTGCATCTGAAATTTCACCCATACGACGAGCCATCTTTGCCCACTCCTCTTCACCTAATTGACCAGAGCGGATGTTATTAAGTGGCACCCGTGCCTCTGCTGAAAGCATTCTCATGGTGATTTCAGAGCGGCTCATTTCAAGTGAGAAAATAACTGAGGTTTCACGTTTGTGAATAGACGCATACCTTGCAATATCTAAACCAAGTGTTGATTTACCAACTGCAGGTCTTGCTGCCAAGACAATCATATTTCCTGGGTGGAAACCATTTGTTAATGCATCTAAATCTTTAAAGCCGGTCTTAACTCCTTGACCAGCAACACCGGCTGAAATCTTTTCAATCTCATCATATGCAGCAGGAAGTAATTCAGATAACTGAACATAATCTTCTGACTCACGTCGCTCAGTTACGGCGTAAACCTCTGCTTGTGCTTGATCAACGGCATCATCAACTTCACCCTCATCGGTATAACCAAGTTGAACAATCTTTGTGCCAGCTTCAACTAAGCGGCGCATAATTGCGCGTTCGCGAATAATCTTTGCGTAGTAACCAGCATTAGCTGCAGTTGGTACAGATGAAATAAGTGTGTGCAGGTATGGCGCACCACCTGCTCTAACTAAATCACCACGTTTAGTTAACTCAGCTGAAACTGTTACTGGATCAGCCGGTTCACCTCTGCCATATAAATCAACTATTGCGTCATAAATTAATTCATGTGCTGGTCGATAAAAATCACGCTCTCTTAAAATTTCAACTACATCACTGATGGCATCTTTTGATAACAACATTCCACCTAATACAGATTGCTCTGCAATTACATCTTGTGGTGGGGTGCGCTCAAACTCAGCAGCGTTGTTTTTAGCTCTGCTGGAATTACCTGGGAACTCAGCGATACTCATAAACAAAGGCTCCCATCTGCCACTGACAATCTAATAAAACTGCTTAAAATCAACTGTTTTACGCTAGGAAGCAAAGATAATCCTGCTTGATGCGCTTTGGTAATGGTGGCTCTAGCCCTGTGCGCTCACCTGTGTAGTAACTGGGGATTGTGGTGGATGAAGCTGTGGGTAAGTGTTGATAAGTAGTGGATAAGTATTTAAGTTAAGTAAATTCAAGCGTGAATTTCTCTTATGCGCTGTGGAGAAAGAAATATCTGTCTATCTCATTATTTGATAACCAATAAAAAAGCCCCCCAATTTCTTGGAGGGCTTTAATAATTTAGTAATTACTTATCGCTAACCACGCTGATTGGCACATTTGCCACAACTTGGGATTCAAGTGCGATCTTTACGGTGTACTTGCCAACTTTTTTAATGTGCTTATCCATTTTGATCTTATGGCGATCAACAGTCTCACCTGTAGCACTCTTGATTGCAGCAACAATTGCCTTATCTGTTACTGAACCAAACATGGTGCCAGTTGAACCAATTTTGACCTTAACAATCACATTAGCTTTTTCAAGCTTGGTCTTGATCTCTTTGGCATGATCAAGATCGCGGATCTCCCGAGTTGTGCGAGCGCGCTTGATTCCCTCAATCTGGCCCTCACCACCTTTGGTCCACAAAATTGCAGAACCTCTTGCTAATAGGAAATTGCGGCCGTAACCATCTTTAACGGTTACAACATCTCCAGCGCCACCTAGATTAGGTACTTCACGAGTAAGGATTAGTTTCATTTTTTATTATCTCCTTATCGCGCAGTTGAGGTGTAAGGCAGAAGCGCCATCTCGCGGCTATTTTTAACCGCAGCGGCAACTGCTCGTTGGTGTTGGGTACAAGCACCGGTAATTCGGCGAGAACGAATCTTGCCTCGATCGGTGATGTATTTGCGCAGGGTGGCGATATCTTTGTAATCGATATAGCTCACCTTGTCGCGACAAAAAGAACATGGTTTCTTTTTAAACTTCTTCATCGCCGCAGCTGCGGCTGCTGACTTTGATTGCTTAGCTTTTTCTCTAAGCGTTTTATTACTTCTTGCTCCCACTGTGGTGCTCCTTAGGTTAGGGCCCTGTTATTTAAAACAGGAATGGTTGGTTAGTTATTAAAAGGGTGGTGTGTCATCACTTGGAGTCGTTGACCAACCGCCGCCTACTGGCGCTGCTGACCAAGGATCATCAGTTGATGCCGTTGGTGTCTCACTAGCTGGTGCGGAGTATCCGGTACCGGCTTGGCGAGCAGTTTTTGTTACCTTAGCTGTTGCATTGCGAAGTGAAGGTCCGACCTCATCAACTTCAACCTCAAACACAGTGCGCTTTTCACCCTCTTTAGTTTCATAAGAGCGTTGTTTCAATCTTCCTGAAACAATTACGCGCATGCCTTTTGTTAATGACTCAGCAACATTCTCAGCTGCTTGACGCCAAATTTGGCATTGTAAAAAGAGGCTGTCGCCATCTTTCCACTCATTTGTGTTCTTATCTAAGTAACGTGGTGTTGATGCCACAGTGAACTTTGCAACTGCCGCACCGCTTGGTGTGAAGCGCAACTCTGGGTCATTAACCAAATTACCGATCATGGTTAGGTTGGTATCGCCTGCTGCCATTTTATTTTCTCCCTTATCTACTTTGGATGCTTGTTATTTATTTTTGGGGATTTACTCTGGGCGTACAACTTTGGTGCGCAGAACCGACTCATTTAAATTAAGTTGACGATCCAACTCTTTAACTGGTGCTGGCTCTGACTGCATATCGATAACTGCGTAAATTCCTTCGCCCTTTTTATTTATTTCAAAGGACATCCGTCTTTTACCCCAGATATCTAACTTATTTACCTTACCGCCACCATCTTTGATTATCTTTAGATAAGTCTCAAGACTTGGGGATACGGTTTTCTCCTCTAAATCAGGATCTAAAATGACCATGAGTTCATAGCGACGCATTTAAAACCACCTCTGGACTAAAGCGGCCACGGGATTTCCGCGGCAGGTGTTGAGGCTAAGGATAACCGCGCCAGCCCTCAGCGCGAAATTGCGCTCAATTTTCCTGTGGAAGTAGCCGCCAAATCCCGCATTAATACATAGGTAAAGCAAGAGATTCCAACTACCCGAAGTGCAATCGCGATTACATAACCACCATCTGGCAGGCCAAATTGCGCACCAGTAAAGAGAGCTAAGTACTGCCAAATAGCTAGGTGATAAATAATCTCAGAAGCTTGCCAAAGCCAAAAAGTAATTTGTTGCCGGCTATTTGTTAAGGCAATTACTGCCAGTGGAGTCAGCCATAAAACAAATTGTGGTGAGTAAACCTTGCCAACAGTTGTGAAAATTACTACCGCAAATAATGCCACCTGCGCCAGCTTTGGTGTCTTCTTTAATTTGATCAAATAAAAAGTAAAGCCAGCAAATAATCCAAATGAAAGAAGTGGATAGATTAAATTAAGGGATGGTGAATCTATATTTAACAACGAAAGCCCATACCAAATAGAACCAAAATCAGCACTTCGCTCTAGATTTAATTTATAAAACCGCCACCAACCATCGAAGTAGGTAAGCATGATTGGCAAGTTAAAAGCTGCCCAAATAATAAAGGTGGTGAATATGTAACGAAACAAATCTCTTATTTTCTTGTTGCGATATAAAATAACCGCGATTGGCAGCAGAAGTACTATGGGGAAAAATTTAGTAGAGATCGATATGCCAAGCCAAATTGCACTTGGCTCAAATTTTTTCTGATCAAAGTAATAGATTGCAAGTAGTGCGGTAATGACTGCCCAAATATCCCAATTGATAAATAGGCTTGCAATTACAGCTGGTGCAAAAATAAATAGGTAGGTAAGTTGTGGTTGCATTTTTCTGACAATTAGGGCGCAACCAAAAAACAAGATTGTAATTAATGCAATATTGATATCAAAAAACCAGCGGTAGGAGTTTTCACCCGGCGTAATAAAACTAATTAGCCAATTTCCTAATCCAATAATTGGCGGGTACTCAATTGAGTTAGTAGCTGAAAAGTAAGGAAAGGTGTTGGTATCTAAGCCGCGCTCTGAGAATAAAGCGGGGATATCGGTATAGCAGGCGTGGATGTAATTATCTGGCGAGGCCCAATCATTAAGCCGGCAGTGATTAAACTTTAGAAAAGAAAGTAATGCGCTGATAAATACTGCTGCAATAAATGATCTACTTACCATTTTGGTAAGCAAGAGTTACCTCTTTTTCTTAGGTGTTGGCTTAGGAGATGGTGGGATTAAAGCTGGATCCATCTCTGGAACTGCGTTAATAAAATTAATCGGTTCAGTTCCGCCAATATTTGAACCTGGTGGAAATTCTTGAATTGGCGCTTTACCTAAATAACCTTTCACAAACTCTGCCCAAATTCGCGCTGGGAAAGATCCGCCTGTTACTGAGGTTAATCCGCCGATTCCATTTAAAGATTGGGTGGCATTGTCGCGATAGAAAGCAACTGAGGCGGCAACCTCTGGGGTGTAACCATTAAACCAAGCAGATGCGTTGTCATTTGATGTTCCAGTTTTGCCAGCAGCTGGTCGGTTAAGGCGAGCGCCAACTACTGCAGCTGTTCCTTTAACTGTAATTTGATTTAACGCATAAGTTAAATCTGCCATAACATCTTTTCTAAATACTTCTTGAGCTTGAATTCTTCCTTGATACAAAATTCCTTTATTAGGTCCTTGTACCTCGTTAATAATAAATGGTTTGGCGTAGACACCTTGGGCAGCAAAGGTGGCATAAGAGTTTGCTAAATCAATTACATGCGGGCTAGATGATCCCAGTGAGACTGACGGAGATGCGATCATCTCAACTGATTCAGGAATTCCAGCACGCCGTGCAACATCTACCACTTTTTCCACACCAGCTTTAATTCCAAGTGGTACATAAATAGTATTTACAGAATGGATGGTGGCATTTAACAAGGTAGTGTTTCCCCAGGTTTCACCACCGTAATTATTTACAACATACGGCCTACCGATTCCATCATCGTAAACCTTGGGTGAATCACCATTCCAAATTGAGGAAAGTGGAATTCCTTGTTCTAGCGCTGCAACTAATGCAAAAGCTTTAAAGGATGAGCCACCGGAAGCAATACCTTGGGTAGCGGCATTAAATTGATACTTTAAATAATCCTGTCCGCCATACATCGCCAGAATCTCACCAGTTCCAGGCTTAATTGCTGCTAAACCAATATGTAAATTATCTGGTGCTTTAGTTGGCGCCTCTTTATTAACTGCAGCAACTGCCGCCTCCTGGGCATCCTTTACTAATGTGGTTTTAATTATGTAACCACCAACTAGTAGTTGTTCATCGGTGAAACCTAATTTATTTAACTCTTGCTCAACCCAAGAGATTACATAGCCTTTAGGGCCAGCCAAGGCGCCTGAGGTAACTCTTGGATTAATAACTGGAAACTTTATTTTCTTAGCTTTTTCAGCATCTAGCCAATTTGCCTCAACCATGCCATCAATTACATAAGCAAATCTTTTTTCTAACCTAGGTAAATTCTCTTTTTTAAATCCTGGATCATAAAGTCCTGGGCTTCTTAAAATACTAGCTAGCACTGCAGATTGTGCAGTAGTTAATTGGTCAACTGTGGTGCCAAAGTAAACTTGAGATGCAGTTTGTACCCCATATGATCCACGGCCAAAGTAAATTGTATTTAGGTAATTTTCCAGAATTTCATCTTTGGTAAATTGATTCTCAAGTTTTATGGCAATCACTAACTCTTTAATTTTTCGCTGAATTGATCGCTCTGGTGTTAAAAACGCAGTCTTGGCATATTGCTGTGTGATAGTTGATCCACCTTGCAACGAACCGCCTCGCAAGTTATTCCAAACCGCTCTAGCAATACCAGTTGGACTAAATGCTCGGTTTGAATAAAAACCTCGATCTTCAGCAGCCATCACTGCATTTCTTACCTGCACTGGAATTTCAGCTAGCGTAACAACAGTTCTATTCTCTGAACCAATTCGGCCGATCTCACTGCCATCTGCATATTGAATAATGGTTGATTGACTATTTACATAAGCATTTGGATCTGGAATTGAAACTGTGAAGTAAGCAAAGCCAAAAATAAATACACCTGCTACAAATGAAAAGCCGGCTCCTAATACTGCCAGCCTTGGTAGTTTTTCAATCAAATTACTCACCCGACAAGATTACCGCTAATCCTCATCGGCTAAGGTACGAACCTTTCGTGGTGGCTTTCGATATTTACCATCACCTAGTAAAAAGGATTCGACTAGGTGGTTCCAATGACAATCGGTACAGATTTCAACAACATAGACGCGAAACTCACCATACTCACTTTGCATTTCGATTAACTCTTCCTGATTCTTAATCCGACCTGAGTATTGGCCGAGTTGATCGCCAAAGGCATATCGCAGCTCAACAATTTTTAATTTCTTGCAAACTGGACAAGAACGTTTAGTTAACTCGCCATGGTATTTAGCCGCTCTTCTTAAATATGGATCGGCATCACACGCATCCATTGCACTTGCTGCGCCTTGAAATAGCGCAATCAGAGTTCTTCTTTTGCTCAGTGAGTAGTCGATTGAAGATCGCATCGTGGCTAACATAAGATCCAAGGTTAATCGTAAATTAATAACTACGCTTGCCCTATGGGAATTTGGCCGGTCGCTAAGGGCTCTAGATTAAATCGCATTCTCACGGTTCGCTGGACTGGGCAATTTACTGATGGTCTATTTCAATCCGCCTTGGCTAGCTTTGTTTTATTCTCACCTGAGCGAGCCCCTAATGCGGTTTCAGCAGCTCTTGCATTTTCAGTTGTACTACTGCCATATTCTTTAATTGGACCATATGTTGGCACATTTTTAGATCGCTACTCCCGGCAGCGAATAATTAGAAATTGTAATTATTTGCGAGCCCTTGATTTATTAGTAATAGCTTGGTTAGTAAGTAATGGTGAAACTGGAATTGTTTTAACTTTATTTGTTTTGTTCGCCTTTGGCATCAACCGATTAATTTTGGCTGGTTTATCTGCTGGTTTGCCATTGCTGGTTAAGAAAGAGGAGTTAATTGCAGCTAATGCCTTAGCTGTTACCGGCGGGACAATTTGGGTGGTAATCGGCGGCGGAGTTGGAATTGCGGTTAAGAATTTTGTTGATAAAACTTATGGGACTGATTTTGCAGATTCAGTTGTAATTATTTTGGCTGTGCTGGGATTTTTATCAGCAGCCCTTAGTTGTTTCCGGCTTACAAAAAAAGAAATCGGCCCACTACCGCATGAGATGCCGGAAGAGAATAAGGGCTTTAAAGAAATCTTAGAAGGTTTAAGGATTTTGCGTCATCACCCAGATGCATTGCGAGGTATTTTTGCTGTTGGTATGCAACGAAGTGGCATAACTGCTTTAACCTTAATGGCACTTTTATTGGAGCGAAATACTTTTAATGATCCAGCAAGTCCTGATGCAGGTCTTGCTGGTTTTGGCAGAGCACTTGCCATTGCTGGAATTGGGATTGGTTTAGGCGCGATAATTTCACCTTATGGTGTCTTGAAATTTGGTCGACATAAGTGGATGAGAATTTTGATGTTTGCTTGTATTCCACCACTTTTGATTTACGCATTTTCAGTTAATGAAATTACCATGATCGGTAGTGCTTTTTTTGTTGGTTTGTGTGGTCAGGGAATTAAGGTCACAAATGATGCACTGGTGCAATCAAAAATTAATGATGAGTACCGGGGAAGAGTATTTGCGTTTTATGATGTAGCAGTAAATGCTGGAATTGTAATTGGTGCCATCGGGGCGGCCTTGCTCTTGCCAGATTCTGGCGTTACTTCGCTACTGCCATTTGTAATTGCCTTGGTTTACTTATTTGCGGCCACCGTGTTAATGCGCAAATCTAATTTTGCAGCTTCCACCAATTAAGTAACTCTGTTTTAGCTTTCTCTTCACCTAATGGACCATGCTCAAGCCGTAATTCAAGTAAGAAGTCATACGCCTTGCCAACGGCCGGAGATGGCTTAATACTTAATATCTCCATAATTTGTTCACCAGATAAATCTGGGCGGATTTTATTTAACTCCTCTTGCTCCATTAATAACGCAATTCGCTCCTCTAATTGATCATAGGTTTTAGCTAACCCTTCCGCCTTTTTTTGATTGCGGGTTGTGCAATCAGCTCTGGTAAGTAGGTGCAGGTGAATTAACAGTTCTTCCGCATCTCTGACATATCTGCGCACAGCAGAGTCAGTCCACTCGCCATTGCCATAACCATGAAAACGCAGGTGCAGAAATACTAATTGCGCTACATCTTTAATAATGTGATTATCAAAGCGAAGTTTCTTCATCCGCTCTTTACACAACCTAGAGCCAACTACTTCATGGTGATGAAATGAAACCCCACCTCCTGCTATTAACTCTTTAGTTTTTGGCTTTCCAATATCGTGTAATAAAGCAGCTAGGCGCAGAGTTAAATTAGGTCCACCTAATCTTTCTTCCAATGCAATCGCTTGCTCTAACACAGTTAAGGTGTGTTCGTAAACATCTTTATGGTGGTGATGCTCATCAATCTCAAGCTTTAACTTTGGAATCTCTGGTAGAAAAATATCGGCAAGGCCGGTTTCAACTAATAAAGTAATACCAAGGCGTGGGTTATCACTCATTATTATTTTAATAAACTCATCTCGAATTCGCTCTGCTGAAATTATTTCAAGACGAGCGGCCATGCTTTTAATTGCAGCAATAACTGCCGGATCAATTGTGAAATTTAGTTGGCTCATAAATCTGGCAGCTCGCATCATGCGCAGTGGATCATCACTGAATGAATCCTCAGGCTTGCCAGGTGTTTTAATTAATTTACTTTGAAGATCATCAACTCCGTTATATAAATCAATAAAGGTTGGCTCATCAGTAGTTAACTCAAGTGCCATTGCATTAATCGTGAAATCACGACGAAATAAATCAGCTTCAATTGTTTTGCCAAACTCAACATTTGGCTTGCGAGAATCTAATTTATAACTTTCACTTCGGTAGGTAGTAATTTCAACTGTAATATCGCCTTTTTTTCCAGCTACTGTGCCAAATGCTGCGCCAATATCCCAAACTGAATCTGCCCACTTATTTAATATCTTTTCGCAATCTTTCGGATGTGCATCGGTTGTGAAATCTAAATCATGACCAAGTCTGCCTAATATTGCATCTCGCACTGGACCGCCGACAAGTGCTAATTTAAATCCAGCTGCTTTAAATGCGATCGCTAAATTAGTTGCCTCTGGCGCTTGCTTGGTCAGTGTGGTGATCGCAAGTTGTGCGGCGGCGTTGGTTGGAGTTTTCACGGTGGCACTAGGTTAGAGCAGAGTGGGTTGTAGCCGAGTGGGTTTGGGTGAAGGCAGTATCCTTATCTTTATGACCCCAGCAGATAATGCGGGTGGCAATCAGGATTTAAGCAGTACCCGTAAGGGTGCGCAAAATAGTGGTTCTGGTAAGCCCGCTAAAAAACATAATTCAAGTAACCGCAAAAATAATAAGGGTAATCAGGGTGGAAAAAATACCCCGCGGGTTAAATATGCAAAACGAGTTGATGAGGTTAGTGCTGGTGGTTTAGTAGTAGATAAGACCGGCACAAAAGGATTATTAATTGGCAGGTTAGATCCAAAGGATGCCTCCCATGAAAGATTGCTTTGGTCACTACCAAAAGGACATATTGAAGCAGGTGAAACTCCGGAGCAAGCTGCGATCCGGGAAGTTGCGGAAGAGACTGGAATTAAAAGTGAGATAACAAGATCACTTGGTGTGATTGATTTTTGGTTTATGGCTAGTGGGAAACGGATTCATAAAACAGTTCACCATTACTTATTTACTGAAGTTGGTGGCAAGTTAGCGCCACAGGTAACTGAGGTTGATGATGTGGCATGGTTTCCAATTGATGAAATAGTTAGCAAATTGGCATACCCCGATGAGCGAAAGCTAATTGCTAAGAGCGGGCCGTTAGTTCCGTGAGAAGAATTCTCACCTTATTAATTTCATTTATATTAATAACTTTTTCGATATCGCCGGTGGCAAATGGTGCACCGGTGGTGGTAATAACTGAGCCAACTCATCGTCTATCTAATGGTGTTTTCTTTGATGATGAATTAGCTACAAAACTTAATCCCACTGGCGAGTTAGGTTCACTTATTTACTCACCTAATAGAGGTGTTAGAAGTTGGCTGGTCGATCCAGCAACATTGTCGGAGATTGTGGCGATGAGTAATGGTTATGTAATTTCAGATGGTTGGGAGATCAAGGATGCCCAAGTAAGTGGGCAAGAAATTGCAAAGGCATGGCTCGCTCAATTTTTAAAGATCTCTCGGGTTGAAAAAGTTTCAGTTCTAACTCACGGTAACCCATCTCGATATTGGGTTGATCAACTTTTTGAGAAACAAATTACCTATATAAACGCCAGTGGCAAAATCTCGTTAGAGGGAGTGCTTGGTAAAGCCACCACCCAAAGCTCGATCCAAAATGGTAAAAAACAAGGGTTGAGTAAACAAAACATCAACTTTTTAAAATATGCCCAGCGTCAAATTGATTTGTTTAGTTCACTTGTTGATCAAAAAGAATTATTAAGTTACCAATTACGCATTAGCCAACTATTAAATCCAGATATTGAAAAAAGTCAATTACAAAGCTTGCTCAATGATTTTGATAAATCAATTACCCAACTACGCAATAAACTAAAGATTAGTAAAACTAAATTTACGATTACCTCAACAAAAGAGGTGTTACCAATCACGCTGGTAAATAATTTTGAGTCACCAATCAATTTAAAGCTAAGCACTCGGGCGATAAACAGCAAGGTGGTAGTAACTCCAGTTGAGCAGATTAAAATTGAAGGAAATTCAAAGCTGCAGGTATTGCTGCCGGTTGAGGTATTAGCTACTGGCCAATCATCACTGCTGGCTCAATTAACCAACTTAGAAAATAAACCAGTTGGTTACCCAGTCAGTATTAATCTAAAACTTTCAGTAATTAGCCCAGTTGCTACCTGGATTACCTCTGGGGCTGCGATACTTTTATTTATTGCTGCAGTAGTACAAAGTGTGCGCAGAGTTAGGCGGCGAAAATAATGTCTGATGACCAATTAATGCGTGACTCATCAGCAATGGCCCTGGGCACAATTGTTTCTAGAGTTACTGGATTGATAAGAAATCTTTTGTTGGTGGCATTGCTAGGTACTGCGCTATTGGGTGATACTTACAACGTGGCAAACACGATGCCAAATATTTTATATAACTTAATAATTGGCGGGGCACTTACTGCAGTTTTTGTACCGCAAATAGTTAGATCGTTGCGAGATAGTGATCAGGGTGCGGCCTTTATCTCAAGATTATTTACCGCCACTTTAACATTTCTCTTTTTACTTACCGCAGTTGGTGTTTTATTCGCTGGAAAGATTGTAAATATCTATGCCCCAGATTTTTCTGGTCGCCCTGAGTTTGATGTCACCGTCTCGCTTATGCGTTACTGCCTGCCTCAAATATTTTTCTTAGGGTTATTTGCCCTCCTTGGCCAAATAGCTAACGCCAAAGGAAAATTTGGCCCAATGATGTGGGCCCCAGTTATCAATAACTTAATCGTGATTACGCTTTTCTCCTACTTCTTGATAAACAGAGAAGATTTAAAATTGGCCACTATTTCTAGCTCTGACCTGTTGTGGCTTGGTCTTGGTACTACCGCCGGCTATATCGCTCAAGCTTTTATTCTTTTTCCAGTTGTAATTAAATCTGGAGTTAAACTACGGCTTAGATTTGATTGGCGAAACAGTCAGATAGTTAAATCTTTTTCACTAGCTGGCTGGAGTTTCGTCTATGCAGCAATCTCTCAACTTTCTTATTTAGTTACGGTAAATCTAGCCACCAGCGCAGCGGTTGAATCAGCAGCAAATGGTGTTACTACGGGAGTTGGCTTTACGCCATATGCAAATGCATATTTGATTTTGATATTGCCGCACTCGATTATTGCTGTCTCAGTTGTTACTGTACTTTTACCAAAACTTTCTAATTTAGTTATTGACCAGAAAATTGACCAGATCACTACTTCACTTACCTCAATTATTAAATTAGTTGGTGTGTTCACAGTCCCTGCGGCATTTACTTTTTTAACTTTTGGTGAACTAATCTCTCATAATCTTTACTTTGGCATCTCTAATGATGATGCTAACTACTTAGGGCTTACGCTTTCTGCCTTTGCGCTCGGGTTAATTCCGGTAAGTATTAACTTAGTTTTACTTCGTGGTTTAAATGCATTTGAGAACTTAAAATCTCAAGTGTTGGGTAATTTCATAATGAACCTTATTTCGGTAATTCTTTCAATTGTTGCTGCAAGATATTTAGAGCCAAAATGGGTAGTGGTTGGGTTAGCTGGCATATTCACCCTTCATTACTTTATTGGTACCGCTATCTCATTTTATTTAATTGGCCGTCACAAGGTGAACTTACCTATTGGTGCGATTGTATTTTTCTACCTTAAATTGGCTTTAGTTGCTGCAGTAGTTATCACCCCACTCTGGTTGTTAAGAGGTCAAATCCCGGGCGGGAATTTAATTCAATTATTAATTGTTATTGGAGTATCGGCTGTTTTATATCTTTTAATCGCTAAATTTTTAAAAATAACCGAGGTCACATATTTGATCGAAGTAATTAAGGGTAGAAGGGAGTAGGCTTAAGTTATGAGCGAGATAAATGAAGTGGTAATTGTTGGCTCAGGCCCTGCTGGCTATACCGCAGCTATTTACGCCGCCCGTGCCCAATTAAAACCAATTATTTATGAAGGTTCAGTTACCGCAGGTGGCGCGTTAATGAACACAACCGAGGTAGAAAACTTTCCAGGCTTTGCCGATGGCGTAATGGGTCCTGATTTAATGGAATCAATGCGTAAACAAGTTGCACGTTTTGATGCAAAAATTATTACCGATGACATTGTTTCTATGAAACTAACCGGAGATATAAAGGAATTAACTGATGGCTCTGGAAATACCATTAAAAGTAAATCCGTAATTTTAGCAATGGGATCTGCTTATAAGGAGATTGGTTTGCCAAATGAAAAAAGGTTATCTGGCCGTGGTGTTTCATGGTGTGCAACTTGTGATGGTTTCTTTTTTAGAGAACAGGTAATTGCAGTTGTCGGTGGCGGAGATTCAGCAATGGAAGAGGCAAACTTCTTAACTAAGTTTGCTAGTAAGGTTGTTTTAATTCATCGCCGTGATTCTTTTAGAGCCTCTAAAATTATGATTGAGCGCGCAGAGGCTAATCCAAAGATTGAATTTTTATTTAACCATGAAGTAATTGATGTATTAGGGGAAGACAAAGTAGTTGGCCTTAAATTAAAAAACACAGTTACCGGCGAAGAGAGTGTTAAAGATTTCACTGGTCTATTTGTTGCAATCGGCCACCTACCAAGGAGTGAATTAGTTGTTGGCCAGGTTGAGTTAAATTCTGATGGATATGTTCAGGTTGAGGGCAGAAGCACTAAAACTAAAATTCCAGGAGTTTTTGCCTGTGGTGACCTAGTTGATTACACCTATCGCCAAGCGATTACCGCTGCTGGCTCTGGCTGCCAAGCAGCCTTAGATGCTGAGCGTTTTTTAGCTGGCCATTAATTTATAGTTTTAAAAGTAAGATAAGCACAGAGAAAAAGGGAGAAAAAGATGGCAACAACAAAGGTAACTACTGCAGATTTTGAAGCGGTTGTTTTAAAGAGTACAACTCCAGTATTAGTTGATTTTTGGGCTGAGTGGTGTGGTCCATGCCGCGCTGTTGGGCCAATCTTGGAAGAAATTTCAAATGAGCATGGCGACAAACTTAAGATTGTTAAGTTAAATACCGATGAAGAAGGTGCAATCGCTATGAAATATGGCATTTCATCAATTCCAACCATGAATGTATTTGTTAATGGTGAGGTTGTTAAAACGATTGTTGGCGCAAAACCAAAGCCTGCTCTGCTGAAAGATCTTGAGAGTTATATTAAGTAATCTAATTTAACCAGCCAATCTTATGAGCGATCAGTTAAATCCCGGTGATCGCTCTGATGCAATTGCATTAATTTCAAATACTTTAACCAGGTTAGGGTTTTTAACTACCCCATCTGATTTATATGATGAGAACTTAACTCAAGGCATCAAAGCATTTCAACAAGAGCGCGGCTTAACTTCAACTGGGGTAATTAATGAAATTACCAAACGTGCGTTAGAAGAGGCAAGATTTAAATTAGGTGATCGAGTTTTATCTTTTAGCCCGGCTGCCTTAATTCGTGGTGATGATGTTAGTAATTTGCAGCAACGATTGATCCAGCTTGGTTTTAATTGCGGAAAAATTGATGGGGTGTTTGGTAGTAAGACTGAGGTGGCAGTCAAAGAGTTTCAAAAATCAGTTGGGGTTTTTGTTGATGGCAAGTGCGGCCCTTCAACATTAATTGCGTTAATGAGATTAGTTAAAACTGTCTCAGGCGGTGCTCCGGGTGTATTGCGGGAGAGCGCTAAGCATGCAGTTAGATCACCTGCGCTGGCTAACAAAGTGATTGTGATTGATCCAAGTTGGGGTGGTGAGTTCACTGGCGAGAGCAGTAATGGTGTTTTTGAATCTGAAATTGTTTTTGATTTAGCCCAGCGGCTTGAGGGAAGATTATTAGCTTTAGGGGTAAATGTAGTTTTAACAAGGAGTGCTAAAAACTCACCATTGGAAAAAGAGCGAATTGAAACAGCAAACTCAGTTAATGCTGACTTGGTTATTGCATTAAAGGTAGATAGTTACAAAAATGAAAAAGCAAGCGGTGTTGCCACTTATTACTACGGCCGAGATGATAAAAAAATTCATTCAGTTGTAGGCGAGCGGTTTGCGAATTTAATGCAACGAGAGATTTGTGCTCGAACTGATTTATTAAATTGCCGAACCCATGCAAAGAGTTGGGATCTATTGCGTTTAACTGTGGCACCAACAGTGCGGGTTGATTTGGGATATCTTTCTAATCCGCAGGATGTAAAGCGGCTTTCAGATCCAGCTTTTCGGGATCAGTTGGCTGAAGCGATGATTGTGGCGATCCAACGGCTTTACTTATCAGCCGAAGATGATGCCAAGACTGGGACTTTACGCATATCTGATCTAAGAAGAGCAGGAATTCGTAATTAGTTTTATCTAACAATTATTTGTGGCAAACTTAGTTAATGAACTCAGGCCGAGATTTAAGAGTTGTTAAGCCGCTTTCACTTGACCGGGTACATATCGGTGAGCCAGAGAATCTGCCAGAACGTTATGCAAACCGCGCACTTGGCATGAAGGCGAGTGAGATTCGTTCACTATTTGCAGTTGCCAGCAGGCCAGAGATTGTTTCGTTAGCTGGCGGTATGCCAAATCTTTCGGCCCTACCAATGGAGATGATGGCATCGGTAACTCAAAAATTAATTTTAGAAAATGGCGCAGAGGCTTTGCAGTATGGAAGTGGCCAGGGACATCCAAAACTTCGTGAGCAGATCTGTGATGTGATGGCACTTGAAGGAATTAAAGCTCACCCAGATGATGTAATTGTTACTACCGGCTCCCAACAAGCGCTCGACCTAATCTCTCGAATCTTTATTGATCCAGGCGATGTGGTTTTAGTTGAAGCACCTTCCTATGTCGGCGCCCTAGGTACATTTAAACAATATGAAGCACAAGTAGTCCATGTTGGTATGGATCAAGATGGCTTAATACCGCAAGCACTTCGAGATGCAATCAAAGCAACTAGAGCGACTGGCCGGAAAATTAAGTTTTTGTATTTAATTCCAAATTACCAAAATCCGGCTGGTGTGTTATTGCCGGCCGACCGACGAAGTGAAATTATTGAAATCTGTCGCAGCGAAGAGATATTTATTGTTGAAGATAATCCATATGGCTTGCTTGGCTTTGATAAACCATCTCCAAATGCAATGCGGGCAAGTGATTCAGAAAATGTTATTTACTTAGGCACCTTCTCAAAAACCATTGCACCAGGGCTTCGAGTTGGTTGGGCGCTAGTTCCGCAATCATTAAAAGATAAAATGGTGATTGCCTCTGAATCTTCAATTCTTTGTCCATCTAATTTCACTCAACTGGTAATTTCAAGTTATTTAGCAAATCAACCTTGGCGTGATCAAATCGCAAGCTTTGCTAAGTTATATAAAGAACGACGTGATGCCGCTCTTGATGCACTAGATAAGTACTTTCCAAAAAATGCTACCTGGACAAAACCGGCTGGTGGTTTTTATATCTGGATTACTTTGCCACCTGAGATTGATACCAACGCCCTAGTTCCTAAAGCAATTGCCGCAAAGGTTGCATATGTACCAGGAACTGCATTTTATGCAGATGGTCTTGGCTCGTGGTCAATGCGTATTTCTTATTGTTATCCATCACCTGAGCGCATAACTGAAGGTATTAAATCCCTAGCTGGCGTGATTAAAACTGAGATGGAAACTAGCCAGATTAATTAAGTAAACCGGCTTGAATTAAAGAATCTCTTAAATTATTAGTTGTGGCTATAGCTGCATCATTAGAAATGTGGGAAGCATCTCGATAGACCACATAATCATCCTTAATTATTTTGCAACCACCTTTACAAAACCAGATATATGGGTCAATTGTTAAATAGCCCTCATAAACTTTATTTGAAGAGCGATCAACACCATCGCAAGATTTGAGCGGATTCTTTGAAAGACACTTTGGCACATCTTTTACTGGTTTTGGTGTATCGGTTAGGTAAATCAATTTACCGCTGTAATCTTTAAGTTTGTTGTATAAATTTTTCTGCTCTGATACATAGATGCTTTCTTTTCGAGTGTTTTTCTCATCTAAATAGTAATGTGAGAATGTACTAATGATTACAAACTCAGGCGTTAACTCTTTAATTCTGTTTATCGAGTTTTCTTGCCAAGAGGTGCACTCCTCTTTGTTATATAAACCTTTGCTAACTCGTGGTAATGCAAAAGCTGCGCAGGCGGATTTTGTTAATGAGACAAGTTTGTAACCATCTCTAGTTGCAATTGCATTTAAAGGTTCAAACCATTGCGCTGCATGTGAATCACCAAATAGAACAATTGATTTACTAGAGTTTAAATCACCATAGGTGCATTTAGCTGAAGTGATCTCGTCATAACCAGCATGGCAACCATCACGGTAAACTTTTGGTTGGGCGGTGATATCAAGTAAATCAAAAGTTTTATTGACCTCTTTTATATAAAACTTTGTGGTGTTAGTACTCATAAGTGCCACGCTAATTAAAGTAATAGCCACAAAAGCTGATGTGAGTGCTTTATAAACTGTTTTTGTATCAAGGTTTGCGTATCTAATTGGCTGCTCAACAAATTTATATGTCAGGTGAGCCAAAATAATGGTGACAATTACACAAAGTGTTTTTTCAATTCCTAATAATGGTCGATCTAAGTAAATGCTGGGCAGTAACAAAACGGGCCAATGCCATAGGTAGAGTGAGTAGGAGATTGCTCCAAGCCACTGGGTTATCTTGTGATTTGAAATATCACCGGCAGTTTTGGGCCAGTTGCCAATTGAGTTAATCAGTAGAAATGTGCCAATTACTGGCACCAGGGCTGTTGAACCTGGAAATGGAGTATTGGAATCAAAGAAAATGATTGCGTAGGTGATTAGACCGAGCCCGGCATAGAAATGCACCTGTTGGTTTTTAACAAATTTGAGTGAGAATGATTTTGGAATGAAAAGAATTAACGCCCCAGCTGCTAACTCCCAGGCTCTGGTGTGGAGTGAGTAAAAGGCCAATATTGATGAAGTTTGAGTCTGCCAGATTGAAAAGAAAAGTGAGATTACAAAGACAGAAAAAATTGCTAACTTAATTTTTCGAAGGCCCAGCTTTGAAATTAATAAGATAAAGATTGGCCAAATTAAATAAAACTGTTCCTCAACTGCAAGTGACCAATAATGAACCAGGGCAGATGGATTGGCCCCCAGATTTTGATAATCAGTCTCCCAAAAAGCAAAGGCATAATTTGAAACAAGTAGGCCAACTGCCAAAACGTTTCGGCCTAGTTCGGCTCTTTCAATTGGGGGAAGAATTAAATAGGAGATAGCGGCGGTAACAATTAAAACTAAAACTGAAGCTGGCAATAATCTCTTAATCCGGCGCTGGTAAAATATCTTAAGATTTAAAGTTCCACTCTCTTTAATCTGTCTTAAAATCAATCCGGTAATCAAATATCCAGAAATTACATAAAAAATATCAACGCCTATGAAACCACCTGGCGCAAAATCAGCGTGATATAAAACAACTAACAATGCGGCAAGGGCGCGCAGCCCTTGGATCTCTAAAATTCTATTCATAACTTAAGGAGCACTCCAATGGGAAACATTGCTTATCTCTAGGTGGCA
>Ga0247831_1002075_pt1 | contig 34355 bp, 31 predicted proteins | sample LaCruzMarch2015__9_FD_192406 | JGI IMG/M metagenome (GOLD analysis project Ga0247831, IMG submission 192406) | Freshwater microbial communities from meromictic Lake La Cruz, Castile-La Mancha, Spain - LaCruzMarch2015_1m | ecosystem: Environmental > Aquatic > Freshwater > Lake | place: Spain...
TATATTTCAAATAAAGCCTACGCACTTGAGGTAGTAAGAGTTGCCGCAGAAGCTGGCGCTGATGTGGTTGCACTATGCGACACAAATGGTGGAATGCTTCCAGATGAGTTATCAAATATTGTCCATGAGGTTTTAACTGCCTCATCTGCTCGGCTTGGAATTCATTGCCATAATGACACTGGCTGCGCGGTTGCTAACTCACTTGCTGCTATCTCGGCTGGTGTTACTCATGTGCAAGGAACCCTAAATGGCTATGGTGAGCGAACTGGAAATGCTGACCTAGTAAATATCATTGCAAATCTTGAATTAAAGAAAGATAAAACTGTCTTACCTGCTGGCAAATTACAAGAGGCGTTTCGTATTTCTCACGCTGTTGCTGAGATTACAAATGTGGCGCCAAGTGCGCGCCAGCCATATGTGGGAACATCTGCCTTTGCTCACAAAGCAGGATTACATGCATCAGCAATCAAGGTAGACCCAATGATGTATCAACATGAAACCCCAGAATCAGTTGGCAATGACATGCGAATGTTGGTCTCTGAAATGGCAGGACGGGCTTCAATCGAACTTAAATCTGTAGAGCTTGGAATTGATTTAGGTGGCGATAAAGATTTAATTGGCAGAGTTGTTGAAAAGGTTAAAGATCTTGAAGGTAAAGGCTTCACATTTGAAGCAGCTGATGCTTCATTTGAGTTACTACTTCGTACTGAAGTTTTAGGTAAACGACCAAGCTTTTTCACGATTGAAGATTGGCAGACCACAGTTCACCAAGATGAATCTGGCAAAGTAACCTCTAAGGCAACGGTAAAGATAAATGCAAAAGGTGAATCGATCTCAGCCCAAGGTACTGGAAATGGTCCAGTTAACGCGATTGATAATGCTCTTCGAACCGGTCTTGAGAAATTTTATCCAGAGCTTTCAAAACTTGAGTTAACGGATTACAAAGTTCGTATTTTGGAAGGCCGCCTTGGCACAGGTGCGGTGACTAGAGTTTTAGTTGAGACTACTGATGGAAATGGCGAGTGGAGCACAGTTGGCGTTCATGAGAACGTAATTGCAGCCTCGGCAATGGCATTAGATGACGCGGTTACCTATGGCTTACTAAGGCAGGGGCGCAAACCTGAGTAATCTGCTATTCATGTCCGCCGCCCTGATTACCCAATATGAAGAGCACTTGGCGTTGGTTAGGAATTTATCGGATAACTCAATCAGGGGATATGTAACAGATTTAGAGTCTTTTCTTAAACATATGGAGAAGATGGGAATTGTTGAGTTTAATCAATTAGAAATTGAACACATTCGCTCTTGGCTTGCTAATTTACAAAGCACCGGAGTTGCTAGGTCAACGTTGACTAGAAGAATTGTTTCAATCAGGGCTTTCACAAATTGGGCAGCAGCTAATGGTTGGTTGACCTCTGACCTGGGAGTAAACCTGGCAGTGCCTAAACCACATAAAGTATTGCCTGAGGTTTTAAATGTTGAAGATGCTGCCACAGTATTAAAAGCACTTGAGGTTAAATGTGTCGAGGAGCCAAGTGCAATTAACCTACGTGATTTAGCCCTAGTTGAAGTTTTATATAGCTCAGGTATTCGTGTTTCAGAGCTTTGTGGTTTAAACCTTGGCGATATTGATCGAACTAGAAATACTTTAAATGTAATTGGTAAAGGAAATAAGCAGCGGGTTGTGCCAGTGGGGTTGCCAGCTGTTAGAGCAATTGAGAGTTACTTAAAAACAGCCAGAGTTGAGTTTGTAAATCAAAATTCACAAGATGCACTCTTTTTAGGTTCACGTGGAAAAAGAATTGATCAAAGAACTGTCCGCGAAGTTGTTTATGAAGCGATGAAGGCGGTTGGTTCTGATATGGGTCCACATGGACTGCGCCACTCTGCGGCAACTCATTTGCTGGAAGGTGGCGCAGATCTTAGAACTGTGCAAGAGATATTAGGACATGCATCTTTATCTACAACTCAGATCTATACCCATGTATCCCCTGAGCGTTTGCAATCTGCCTACAAACAAGCACACCCAAGGGCGTAGTTTGTGAAAGTTGAATTACCTGTTGCCTTTTCGCAATTAGAGAGTCGAATTAAATCGCAAGTTTTTGTTAGAGCAGTACTATCTGGCCGGCGAAGAAATATGCAAACTGAATATGAGCGAGTTGATATAAAACCGGTATTAATCAAAGAAGAGATTAAGTGGCAAATAGTTTCAAGTGATGGCAAGAAAGATATAACAAAAAATGTTGAGGCAGATTTTAACTTTAATCAGTTGTTTAGCTCTGGCTTTGCCAATCTATTAGTTGATACTCAAGATGAGTCATATCAGGTGAGAATCTCTAAAAAAGATGAGGCGTTAGTTGCAATTAATAAGGTTAAGTTAAGTAGAGATCTATCCCATGATCGCCAAAAACAGCGGATGTTGCCGGAGAGCAATCAGGTATTTAAAGCACTTGAAATGTCAGATTTATTGGGACGAATTAAACCTAGCAAGATGGATAAATACAAACAGGTGGATGAGTTTTTAAGATTAATTAGCCAAACATTAGATAGTGATTTAAGTAAGCAAGATGAGATTTCAGTTGTTGATTTAGGTTGTGGTCATGCCTATTTAACCTTTGCAGTGCAGGAGTTTTTGTCCGCTAAGTATCAAAAGGTTTCAATTTTGGGAGTTGATGAGCGGCAAGATTCTAAAGAGCATAATGAGAAGGTTGCCAAGAAATTAAATACCTCCGCACAATTTATTGCTGCCAAGATTGCTGATACGCCAAATCAAAAGGTTGATATTGCAATCGCACTTCATGCCTGTGATACCGCAACTGATGACGCGCTCTTTTGGGCGGTTAAAAATGATGCCAAGGTAATTATGGCCGCTCCTTGTTGCATGCATGAGTTACAAACTCAGATCAAGGAAACACCTGAGCCGTGGGGATTACTAACTAAGTATGGTTTAGTTAAAGAACGGTTAGTTGATTTGATGACCGATTCACTTCGAGCGCAGATCTTAAAATTACTTGGTTACCGGGTTGATATTGTGGAGTTTATTGGTGGTGAGCACACTGCGCGTAATATTTTGATTAGAGCGGTTAAAACTGGGGCAGCTGCAAATGATCTTGATAAGAAAAGGTATGAGCAGATGCTCGGTGATTGGCAGATAACTCCATACTTGGCAAAGTTATTGAAGAGTGAGTTAAAAGCTGCGGCGCAGATTAATACTCTCTAGACCTGCGCAGTAGCTAAGACTGCTATCGCAGTTAATTGTTTTTGTATCTCCAATAAAAATTCCGATCATTACCCCGACCACCAGGGTGGTAATTAAAAAGGCTGATCTCACCGGCAAATACTGGTTTATTTGCATCCGCCTGCGCATAGATCTGCGCTTTGGTGTGGATTTTGGGGGAATTATTTTCAGGTAGGATTTGCCTCAGCACGGAATGAAAGTTTCGTGACTTCACGCATCTTAAAGTGATTAATTAGTTACTAATTAAGAGCTTATGGACCTGTTCGGTGTAGTTAGCAATAACTACTCGGTTCTAGATGCTAGGGATTTAGTAAATTGCTAAATCACAAACCGAGTGCTCTTTATTACCTTAGGTAAAAAGAGTGAAAAAGGAGTGTGCCGAAATGGCAGTTGTAACAATGCGAGAGCTTCTCGACAGTGGTGTTCACTTTGGACATCAGACTCGTCGATGGAATCCAAAGATGAAGCGCTATATCTTTACTGAGCGCAACGGTATCTACATCATCGATATCCAACAATCATTAGCCCTAATTGATAGCGCTTATGAGTTTATTAAAGATGCAGTAGCAAAGGGTGGCCACGTACTTTTCGTTGGCACCAAAAAGCAAGCACATGAGCCAATCAAGCAGCAATCTGCCAGAGTTGGAATGCCATATGTAACAGAGCGTTGGTTAGGCGGAATGCTTACTAACTTCCCAACTGTTTACAAGCGCGTACTTAGACTTAAAGAGCTTGAGGCACTTGAGACCGCTAATGATCAACTTTTAACAAAGAAAGAGTTACTTGTTCTGCGCCGTGAGCGTGAGAAGTTAAACAAGAACCTTGATGGAATTCGTAACATGACCAAGCTGCCTGCAGCTATTTGGGTTATTGATACTAAGAAGGAGCACCTAGCTGTTGCTGAGGCAAAGAAGCTTGGTATTCCAGTCATTGCAATCTTAGATACCAACTGTGATCCAGATGAGGTTGATTTTAAGATTCCTGGTAACGATGATGCGATTCGTTCAATCGCACTTTTAACCCGCGTAATGACCGATGCAATTGTGGCTGGTCTTCAAATCCGTTCAGCAAATGCTGCAAAGGTTGCCGATAAGGCAGCAGCAGAGGCATTAGCTGCGGCAGAGAAAACAGCAGAACAACCACTTGCTGATTGGGAAAAAGATTTAATTAAAGAGCCAACTGAAACTGCGGGTGCTTAATTGGCATATACAGCAGAGGATGTTAAGAGATTACGGGAGCAGACCGCTGCCGGAATGCTTGATTGCAAAAAAGCTTTAGATGAAGCAGATGGTGATTACCAAAAAGCGGTAGAGATCATTCGCGTCAAAGGTCAAAAGGGTGTTACCAAGCGCGAAGGCAGAGCGACCTCAAATGGTTTAGTTACTGCAAAAGCCGAAGGTGATCTTGGCGTAATGCTTGAGTTAAATTGCGAAACTGATTTCGTGGCAAAGGGTGAGAAGTTTCAAGCCTTAGCTGATGAATTACTTAATCACTTAGCAGCATCAAAGATTGGTGAGTTAGATAAGTTCTTGGCCTCAAAGCTTGCAACTGGTAAAACTGTGCAAGAGGTAGTGGACGAAGGAAATGCAATGTTGGGTGAGAAGATTGAGATTAAACGCATCAGCGTTTTAACTGGTTCACCAGTCTCGTTATATCTACACAAAACATCTCCAGATCTACCACCTCAGGTTGGCGTACTCGTTCAACTTAAGAGTGCGGCTGAGAGCGTTGGTAAAGATATTGCCCAACACATAGCTGCCTTTGCGCCGCTGTTTGTAAGCCGCGATCAAGTACCAGCCGATGAGATTGCTAATGAGCGCCGTATTGCCGAAGAAACAGCTCGCAGTGAAGGAAAGCCTGAAGCCTCAATTTCAAAAATTGTTGAGGGCCGGGTTACTGGCTTTGTTAAAGAGGTATCACTTCTTGAGCAAGCTTTTGCTAAGGATGCAAAGAAAACAGTGCAACAAATTCTTGATGAGGCTAAGACAGCCGTGTCTGCCTTTAATAGATTCCGTGTGGGTCAGTAAACTAGTAATACAAATTAATTAAAGGAGCGCTCATGCCACGTAAAGGTTATAAACGAGTGCTCCTTAAATTATCTGGTGAAGTTTTTGGTGGCGAAAAAGGCATCGGTGTTGATCCTGATGTAGTCCATGATGTGGCAGATCAAATTGCAGAGGTTGTAAGAAGTGGTACTCAAATTGCCATTGTTGTAGGCGGCGGAAATTACTTTAGAGGCGCAGAGTTGCAACAACGCGGCATGGATCGCGCCCGGGCAGATTACATGGGAATGCTCGGCACAGTAATGAATTGTTTAGCGCTGCAAGATTTTCTAGAAAAAGCTGGAATTGAAACTAGAGTTCAAACTGCAATCACGATGGGGCAAGTTGCCGAGCCTTATGTTCCGCGCCGTGCAATTAGACACTTAGAAAAAGGAAGAGTTGTAATTTTTGGTGCCGGTGCTGGCATGCCATTCTTTACTACCGACACTGTAGCTGCCCAACGCGCACTTGAGATTGGTTCAGAGGCATTGCTTCTTGCCAAGAGTGGTGTTGATGGCGTTTATAGCGCAGATCCTAGAAAAGATAAATCTGCTACCAAATATGAATCAGTTTCCTACGATGAGGTTTTAAGTAAATCTCTCGCGGTTGCAGATGCCGCCGCATTTGCACTTTGCCGTGAGAATAAATTGCCAATCGTGATCTTTGATCTAAAGAATAATGGCAATATTAAGCGCGCAGTCTCTGGTGAGAGTATCGGAACCCTGGTTTCTTAGTAGAAGTTACTAAATGCCATAAAGGGATAGTAGAGTTATATTAATTAAGGGAGTGAGCAAATGTCAGATTTAAATGGTTCATTAGCTGAGTGCAATGTGAAGATGAATAAGGCAATTGATGTTGCCAAAGAGGATTTTTCAACCATTAGAACTGGCCGAGCTCACCCAGCTATGTTTGCTAAGTTAATGGTGGATTACTACGGAACTGGTACACCACTTGCTCAACTTGCTACCGTACAAGTTCCAGAGGCACGTCTTGCTCTGATTACGCCATATGACAAAGGTGCGATGGCTGCAATTGAAAAAGCGATTAGAGATTCAGATCTTGGTGTTAATCCAGGCTCTGATGGCACCGTAATTAGAGTTAACTTTCCGCAGCTAACTGAAGAGCGACGCAAAGAGTTTATTAAGGTTGCGAAAGGAAAAGCTGAGGATTCAAAGGTAGCAATTCGTGCAATTAGACGAGCTGCTAAAGAAGCGATGGAGAAGTTAGAAAAAGATGGCAAGGTTGGCAAAGATGATTTGGCTAGAGCTGAGAAAGAGTTAGAAAAAGTCACTGGTGAGTACACCACCAAGATTGATGAGCTGCTAAAGCATAAAGAAGCTGAGTTGCTAGAGGTTTAATGATGGCTGACCTGCACGCAATTAATGATGCGATTAATAAAAGAGCAGGTCGCAAACTACTTCCATCTATTTTAGTTTCACTATTTTTATTAGGACTAATATTTGGTTCAATAACTGCCGCGCCGCTTTTGTTTTTTGCCCTAATTTGGGTGGTAATTATGTTGGGTGTACGGGAGTTAGCCCAGGCATATCGAACAGGTGGGATTGATCTACCAGCTTATGTATTAATGATTGCCGCCACAGTTTTATTGGTGGCAACCTGGAATGGCAAAACCCAAGGGTTAGCAGTTGCAACCGGTTTAGCTTTTCCAATTTTGATGTTCACACTTTTACTTATTTCACAAAAAGATTTTATTAAAAGATCAACCTCAGCGGTTTTCATTACCTTCTATCTGGCATTTTTAGGTGGCTTTATTTTGTTGCTGGCCAATGATCCAGATGGGCCAAAGCGAATCTTTACCTTAGTTGCACTTATTGCCTGCAATGACACCTTTGCATACTTTGCTGGCGTATTAATTGGTAAACATAAGATGGCGCCAAGTATTAGCCCTAAGAAAAGTTGGGAAGGTTTAATTGGGGGTGCGATTGCTGTAATTATCGGTGGCTCTTTTATTTTTCACTATTTATATGAAACCACTTGGATAGTTGGTGCTGCAATTGGTTTAATGACTGTTGTTACTGCCACCTGTGGTGATTTAATTGAATCTGCGATTAAGCGTGATTTAGCAATTAAAGATATGTCTAATTTATTGCCCGGTCATGGCGGAATTATGGACCGGCTGGATTCAGCCCTATTTACCGCGCCCGCAGTTTGGTTTGCCCTTGAGTTAATAACTCGGTACCTATAAATGGCTGAATTAATATTTGACGCACCTGCGGTAAAGAAGAAAACACCGATTCACTTAGCTGATTTAACTGTGGCAGAGCGAAAAGCTAGAGCTGAAGAGTTGGGATTGCCAGCATTTAGAGCCAATCAATTAGCGGTTCACTTTTTTACCCATCACAATGATGATGTTGAAAGCTTTACCGATATTCCAAAGGAGCTAAGGCAATCACTTGGCGAGGCATTCTTACCAAAATTACTAACTTTAGTTCGCTCTATTACCTGCGATGGCGGCAAAACGAGAAAAGATTTATGGCGCTTACATGATGGAGTTTTAGTCGAATCAGTTTTAATGCGTTACACCGATCGCACTACTGTTTGTATTTCATCTCAAGCAGGATGTGGAATGCAATGTCCATTTTGTGCAACTGGCCAAGCAGGGTTAACTAGGAATTTAACAGCAGCTGAAATTACCGCCCAAGTTGTAATGGCAGCACGTGTTTGTGATCTAGGGGAGATGCCAGGTGGGCCAACTCGGTTATCAAATGTGGTCTTTATGGGTATGGGTGAGCCAATGGCTAATTACAAGCCAGTTATGCATAGCATTAGAAATATTACCAACCCACAACCAAATGGCTTAGGAATTGGCGCCCGGTCGGTAACACTTTCAACAGTTGGCTTAGTAAATGGTATTGAAAAGTTAATTGATGAAGATTTACCAGTAACACTTGCGATCTCACTTCACACTCCAGATGATGAACTTCGAGACACTTTGGTGCCAATTAACTCAAGGTGGAAGGTTAAAGAGGTATTAGCAGCAGCTGATAAGTATGAGATGAAGACTGGTAGAAGATACTCAATTGAGTATGCATTAATTCGAGATATTAATGATCAGGCATGGCGAGCAGATCTATTAGGAAGATTGCTTAAGAATAAAAATGCCCATGTTAATTTGATTCCATTAAACCCAACCCCAGGTTCTAAGTGGACCGCATCTCGTCCTGAGGATGAGCGAGCTTTTGTTGAAATCTTAGAAGGGTATGGGGTTCCGGTAACGGTTCGTGATACTCGAGGACGTGAGATCGATGGTGCATGTGGTCAATTAGCAGCCGCTGAGGTTTCTGAGAAATCTTAAGTATTGATTAGAGTAATCGAAATAACTAGACTAATAATCTAATAACCAGGGAGTTGAGAATTGAAAACGCTACAAAACTTTATCAATGGAAAGTATGTCTCTCCTACATCTGAGAAGGTGCAGGATTTAATTAATCCGGCAACTGGTGAGGTATTTGCAAAGGCGCCAGTCTCTAATACATCCGATGTTGATAAGGCCATGAAATCTGCAGAGAGTGCATTTGAAAGTTGGAAGGATTCAACTCCTGGGGAGCGTCAAAAAGCTATAAATAAAATTGCAGATGCCATTGAGGCCAGAAGTGAAGAGTTAATTGGTATTGAATCAGAGAATACCGGTAAGCCAATTGCCGTCACTAGAGCAGAAGAGATTGGTCCGATGTTGGATCAAATTAGATTCTTTGCCGGTGCTGCGAGAAACCTAGAGGGCAAAGCAGCAGGTGAGTACTTTAAGGGACATACATCTTTTATTCGCCGTGAGCCAATTGGAGTTTGCGCGCAGGTAACCCCTTGGAATTATCCAATGATGATGGCGGTCTGGAAGTGGGCGCCGGCAATTGCGGCTGGAAATACAGTTGTATTAAAGCCAAGTGATACCACACCAGTTTCAACACTTTGGATGGCTGAGTTAATGCAGGAGTTTTTACCAGAGGGTGTAATAAATGTAGTAATCGGCGACCGTGATACTGGCCGGGCATTAGTTGAACATGAAATTCCACAAATGGTTTCAATCACTGGTTCAGTCCGTGCTGGTATGGAGGTTGCAAGCAGTGCAGCAAAGGATTTAAAGAAGGTTCACTTAGAGCTTGGCGGAAAAGCACCAGTTGTGATCTTTGATGATGCAAATTTGGAAGCTGCATGTGAGTGGATTGCAATTGCTGGCTACTTTAACGCTGGTCAAGATTGCACATCTGCGACTAGAGTTTTAGTAGAAGCAAGTGCTTATGATGATGTGGTTGCGCTTCTAACTGAGCAGGCAAAAAATGTTATTAAAGTAGGTATGCCAAATGAGGATGTATTAGTAGGTCCAGTTAATAATGCTAATCAGTTGGCCAGAGTTCAAGGTTTTATAGATCGCGCACCGTCACATGCCCGAATTACCGCTGGTGGCACTGCAATTGCCCGCCCTGGATACTTCTGGAATCCAACTGTGATCGCTGATTTAAAACAAGATGATGAGATGATTCAAAATGAGATATTTGCACCGGTAATCACAGTGCAGAAATTTACCGATGAGGCACAAGCAGTTCGCTATGCCAATGGTGTTAAGTATGGCTTGGCATCCAGCGTTTGGACCAAGGATCATGGCCGCGCAATGAGAATGGCGAAGGCTTTTGATTTTGGTTGCGTATGGATTAATACTCATATCCCAATGGTTGCTGAGATGCCTCATGGTGGCTTTAAGCACTCAGGTGGCGGTAAGGATCTCTCCGGTTATAGCTTTGATGAGTACACCCGTATCAAGCATGTAATGACCAACCTAAACGCCTAAGACGGCTAGAAATAATCTCAATATTTACAATTTCTTTACATAAAATTGGCGACGGCAGGCTGATCTAGGTCTAGTATTTTGCCAAAGCCGAGCATCAATTGAGCTCTTAAGAGAAAGCGATCCAATGACCAACCAGGATTCCAACGCTAATCTGCATAAGAAATTAGCAGCCGATAACTCACTTTCACCAGAGATTAAGAAGTTAATTAGTAAAGCTCTATCTCGACGCAATGTGTTGGCGGGCGTTGGCGCAGCAGGTGCGGCAGCAACTTTGGCAGCTTGTGGTGGTGGCGGTGGATCAGCTGATGCAAACACTGTTCGTTGGGCAAACTGGACTGAGTACTTAGATTATGACGAAGATACTCAAGAGAATCCCTCACTAGTTGCATTTACAGAACAAACTGGAATTAAAGTTGAACACAAAGAAACAGTTTTAGACAATGATGAATTTACCGCTCCGCTGCTTGATAAATTACAAGCAAAGCAAGATATTGGCTACGACATTGTCACTTTGACGGACTGGATGACAGCTCGTTGGATCAGACTTGGCTACACCCAGAAATTTACTGCAGATAAGATTCCAAACCGCGCTAATGTTTTAGATTCACTTAAAAATCCATCATTTGATCCAGGACGTGAGCAATCACTTCCTTGGCAGGGAATTATGGCTGGCTTCGGCTGGAACAAAGAGAAGATTCCTGGTGGAATCAAATCTTTAGATCAACTATTTGCACCAGCAAATAAGGGAAAAATTCTAGCTCTCTCCGAGATGCGTGACACTATGGGAATCATTTTGTTGTATCAGGGCGTGGATCCTTCTAAGCCATTTACTGAAGATAAGTTCATGAACGCAATTGACTTCTTGCAAAAGAAAATTAAAGATGGATTTATTATCGGAATTCGCGGTAATGAATATACCCAGGATCTTCGCTCTGGAAATGCCACCGCAGTCTTTGGTTGGTCTGGCGATATGTTCCAATTAGCCGCTGAATCTGATGGAAAATTTGATTTCGCAATTCCAGATTCTGGCGGAATGATTGCAAATGACAACTTCATGATTCCATCAACTACAACCAATGTTGATGCTGCTACTGAGATGGTTAATTACTACTACGATCCAGTCGTTTCAGCCACAGTTGCCGCTTGGGTTAACTATGTTTGCCCAGTTAAAGGTGCGCAAGAAGCAATGGAGAAGATTGATCCAGCACTTGCTAAGAGTGAATACATCTTCCCAACTGAAAAAACTACATCTCGCTTAAGTATTTTCCGTGCCCTAACAGCTGCGGAGGAGACTTCATTCCAAACTGCGTTTCAGACGGCGGCTGGTAATGCGTAATGGCGGTTGATGCCTCAACCTCAGCGCGCGGAGATTTAATATTAAAAAATCTCACCAAATCCTATGGTGATTTCAATGCAGTTGATGATCTGTCGCTTGAAATTCCAAAGGGATCGTTCTTTGCATTGTTAGGACCATCTGGTTGCGGCAAAACCACAACGCTTCGAATGGTGGCAGGTTTAGAGGAGCCAACATCTGGCTCAATATTTGTAGGTGAAACAGATATCACCGATATGAAACCATATCGTCGCCCCGTTAATACTGTATTTCAAAACTACGCACTCTTTCCGCACCTTACAATCTATGAAAATATTGCATTTGGGCTTCGCCGGAGAGGAATTTCAGAGGCTGAAGTTAAGACAGCGGTCGATAAAGTTTTAAACCTAATTGAACTTCCACAGCTTGCAACGAGAAAACCAAATCAATTATCTGGAGGTCAGCAACAGAGAATTGCGGTAGCTCGTGCAATTGTTAACCGACCAGCATTACTACTATTAGATGAGCCACTGGGCGCGCTGGATTTAAAGCTACGCCGGCAAATGCAGATTGAATTAAAGTGGATTCAAACTGAGATTGGAATTACCTTCGTCCATGTAACTCATGATCAAGAAGAGGCCATGACTATGGCTGACACAATCGCGGTTATGAATAAGGGAAAAATTGAACAGATGGGTACACCGGAGGAGTTATATGACTCACCGAAAACTTCATTTGTGGCTAACTTCTTAGGCCAATCAAACTTAATTCCTGGTGAGGTAAGTGGCAATGATGGTGATAATTTAATTGTTGATCTATTTGGCACAAAAGTTGCCGTTCCTAAGGCGCGCAGCTCTGCCGTGGGTAAGTCAGTTTTGGTGGGCGTGCGTCCAGAAAAATTCAGAATTGCGGCCGAAGGAAAAAGCACTCATGGCAATGTGCTAACTGGTGGAGTTGTCTCAGATGTTTCATACATCGGAGTATCAACCCAGTACCAAGTTGAGATGCCATCTGGTAAAGAGATAATGGTGTTTGAACAAAACGATGATGATGAAGAGATGTTACGAAAGGGAGCAAAGGTTGTGCTTTCTTGGGAGCCAACATTTACATTTGCTTTGGATGGCAGTGAAAATGCTGCAGCTGGTTCACATTAAGCATGGTCGCATTTAAGGCTACCTCTGCAAAGGTATTTGGCTTAAAAGATAATAAGTCATTCCTGCCTTACTTATTACTTATTCCAGGACTGCTTTGGCTGGCATTATTCTTTATTGTTCCCATATTCTCACTTGGTCAGATGTCGACCAAAGTGCCTGGTGCTCAAACTGGACAATTTGTTCAAGGATATAGATTTACAAATTATGTAGATGCATTTAATGCCAGCACGGAACAGTTCTTAAGATCATTTTTGTATGGAATCTTGGCAACGATTATTGCTCTAGCAATTGCATACCCACTGGCATATGCCATTGCCTTTAAATCAGGCAGATTTAAAAACATATTGTTGGTGCTTGTTGTGGCGCCATTTTTCGTATCATTTTTACTGCGCACAGTTGCTTGGAAGCAGATTCTTGGTGAAGAGGGACCAGTAGTAAGTGTGCTCAGGGCATTGCATCTAATTTCAGATACAACTTCTATTACATCTAGCGCCTTTGCAGTTGTCACTGGCTTGGCATATAACTTCTTACCATTTATGACTTTGCCACTTTACGCATCCTTAGAGCGAATTGATCCAAGAACTCTTGAAGCAGCTGGTGATTTATACGCAAATGGCTTTACAACATTTCGTAAAGTTACTGTGCCACTTTCAATGCCAGGTGTTGTAGCAGGAACCTTGCTTACCTTTATTCCGGCTGCAGGTGATTACATAAATGCGGCAATCTTAGGTAGTCCATCAAATAAGATGTTAGGAAATGTAATCGAAGCTCGATTCTTTAAGATCGTTGACTACCCGGCAGCAGCTGCCCTCTCATTTACATTAATGGCTGCGATTTTGGTACTGGTCACTATTTATATTAGAAAAGCCGGTACTGAGGAATTACTATGAAACAGATGAAGAAGTGGTTCTCAAAGAATCTAATTCGAATTTATGCATTCTTAGCTTTCACCTACCTTTTTATTCCCGTTCTATATACCTTTGTGTTTTCCTTTAATGACTCAAGGAAAACAAATTTAATTTGGAAGGGGTTCACTCTTGATAAGTGGAAGAATCCATGTGGTGCACCTGATGTGTGTAACGCCCTAGGAAACTCTTTTATTATCGGTTTAACTGCAACTACGATTTCAACAGTACTTGGAACGCTAATCGCATTTGCATTAGGTAGATATAAATTTAAAGGCCGCTCAACAACAAATCTTTTGATATTTTTGCCAATGGCAACCCCAGAAATTGTGTTAGGTGCATCTTTGCTTACGATGTTTGTAAATCTAGGTGTGAATACCTCGATGGTTACGGCAATAATTGCTCACGTGATGTTTTGTATTTCTTTTGTAGTTGTTACCGTAAAGGCTCGAGTTGCCTCCCTTGATCCAAGATTAGAGCAGGCAGCAATGGACCTTTATGCCAACGAGTGGCAAACTTTTAGGAGAGTTACCTTGCCATTAGTTGCACCGGGTATTGCTGCAGCTGCATTACTGGCATTCTCACTCTCCTTCGATGACTTCATTATTACTAACTTCACCGCCGGAACCGTGAATACATTCCCAAGGTTTGTTTATGTTTCAGCTGGCCGAGGAATTCCAGCTCAGGCTAACGTGATCGGTTCGGCAATGTTCTTTTTAGCGCTATTCATCGTAATTGCCGCACAGATAACTTCAAGTCGTCGTAAGGCTAAGATTTAACTTATGACAAATATCGGCAATATGTATGGCCCTGACTTCACCTTTTTAGGAATTCCGCGGTGTGATCTAGATAAGCCAGATACATACAAAGGTGCTGATGTAATTATTGTTGGCGCGCCAATTGATAGCGGAACATCCCATAGATCAGGTGCGAAGATGGGACCACAAGCAATTCGAATGGGTGATTATTTACCTCATGATGCATCCCGCCCACACCTGGCAATGCGAATTGATCCACTTCAAAAATTAAAGATTTATGATGCTGGCGATCTTTTAATGCCAGGCGGGGATTTAGTTAATTCATTAAAGGTATTAGAGGTTGCAACGGAGAAGATTTCTAAAGCTGGCGCAATCGCAGTTGTCTTAGGTGGCGATCACTCAATTGCCTCCGCCGATGTAACTGGTATTGCTAATCATTTAGGTAAGGGCAAAGTTTCGATGATTCACTTTGATGCTCACGCCGATACTGGCGAGGATCAATTCGGTACATTAATCGGACACGGCACACCAATGCGCAGATTAATTGAATCAGGATCTGTTCGTGGTGATCGTTTCTTGCAATTAGGACTTCGTGGTTACTGGCCAGATGATGCAACATTTAAGTGGATGGCAAGTAAAGGAATGAAATCTTATGAGATGACTGAGATTCATCATCGCGGCATGAAAGCTGTATTAGATGAATCATTTTCAATTCTGACTGATGGTTGTGATGGCGTATTTTTATCTATTGATATTGATGTGGTTGATCCTGGTATGGCGCCTGGTACTGGCACGCCAGAACCAGGTGGAATGACAAGTAGAGAATTATTAGAAGCGGTGCGCCGAATTTGTCTTGAGTTACCAATTGTTGGCGTTGATATTGTTGAGGTCGCCCCTGCCTATGACTCAAGTGATATCACAGCAATACTTGCTAACCGAGTTGTATTAGAGGCGCTTAGCGCGATTGCATTAAAGAAGAGTGGTGGAAAGTACTCCGCGGTAAGAAATCTATTAGATCGAGATTAGTTTTTTAGAGAAGCGATAGCTTCATCTAAAACAGCTAGTCCATCTTTAAGAAGTGCCTCATCGATTGCAAGTGATGGCAATAATCTAATTACATTTGCATAGGTGCCAGCAGAGAGAATTAACACACCCTTACTTACGCAATACTTAATAATTGCCGCCTGTGCCTCTGAGTTTGGCTCATCGCTGCCAGCCTTTACTAATTCAATTGCCTGCATTGCGCCTCGACCTCTTACCTCACCAATAATTGGATACTTCTTTGCCATTTCATTAAGCGCATCGGTCATAATTTTGCCGATCTTATTAGCACGCTCAACCAGATTATCTTTTTCAATAGTTTCAATTGCACCTAAAGCTGCAGCACAGGCAATTGGATTTCCACCATATGTGCCACCTAAGCCACTTAGGTGAATTGAATCCATAACATCAGCTCGGCCGGTTACCCCGGCAAGTGGCAGACCGGCAGCAATTCCCTTTGCGGTGACAATTAAATCTGGAACTACAGATTCATCTTCACATGCAAACATATGACCTGTTCTAGCAAATCCAGTTTGCACCTCATCTGCGATAAATATAATTCCGTTCTCTTTACAGAATTTAGCAAGCCCCGGTAGAAAGCCCTTACACGGAACAATGAATCCACCCTCACCAAGAATCGGTTCTATAACAATACAAGCCACATTACTGGCGCCAATCTCTTTTTCAATTTTATGGAGAACTGAATATAAAATAGAACTTTCACAAGGTTTAGTGCATGCGTCGCATCGATATGGGTAAGCCAATGGCATTCGGTAAACCTCTGGAGCAAAGGGTCCAAATCCATCCTTGTATGGCATATTCTTCGCTGTCATCGCCATAGTTAAATTAGTTCGTCCGTGGTATCCGTGCTCAAAAACAATAACAGCAGATCGTTTAGTAAATTTACGAGCAATCTTTACTGCATTTTCTACTGCTTCAGCACCTGAGTTGAAGAGAGCCGATTTCTTCTTATGAGTACCCGGAGTCAAACGATTTAGCGCCTCGCACACCTCGACGTAACCGGTGTAAGGCACCACCATGAAGCATGTGTGGGTGAAGGCTTCAATTTGTGTTTTAACATTTTCAATAACTTTACTTGCGCTATGTCCAACATTTAATACTGCAATTCCGGCGCCTAAATCAAGAATTGAGTTGCCATCAACATCAACAATAATTGAACCTTCAGCACGTTCAATAAATACTGGAAAAGCTGTTCCAAGGGATGCTGATACGGCATCTGCTCTGCGCTTAATTAATTCGGCAGATTTTGGTCCAGGAATAGCGGTAATCAGATTACGCTTTTGAGCGATCGAATTTTTTGCCTCTGAGTACATGCGTAAATGCTATCTGAAGAGTTAAGTTGCTGGGTGGTTAAGATAGGCACATGCGTGAAATTGTCATTTTGGGCTCAACTGGATCTATCGGCGTTCAGGCCCTTGAGATCGTAGCTGCCAACCCAAATAAGTTTCGCGTGGTTGGTTTAAGTGCGGGGCGAAAAAACCCAGCCTTATTAATGGAGCAGGCAAAGAAATTTAATGTGCCAATTGTGGGCAGCATGGCGCCCGCCCCACAAACAGATGGGGTAAAAGTAATTGATGGCGATAACTCTTCAGTTGAAATTGCCGCCCTTCCTTGCGACATTGTTTTAAATGGAATTACTGGATCAATTGGACTTGGGCCAACTCTTTCTGCGCTCGCAGTTGGTAACAAGGTGGCACTGGCTAATAAGGAGTCGTTGGTTGCCGGTGGTGAATTAGTAATGAAGTATGGCCGGGATAAATTAATCCCAGTTGACTCAGAACACTCAGCAATTTTTCAAGCGATGTTAGCTGGTAAAGAGAGTGATGTTAAGAGGTTAATTCTTACCGCAAGTGGTGGGCCATTTAGAGATCGATCAGATCTATCTGATGTGAGTGTGGCAGATGCACTAACTCATCCAACCTGGTCGATGGGGGAGGTTGTAACAATTAACTCCGCAACCTTGCTAAATAAAGGACTTGAAATTATTGAAGCACATTACTTATTTGATCTTGCTTATGAAGTGATCGAGGCGGTAATTCATCCACAATCGGTAGTGCACTCCCTTGTGGAATTTAATGATGGTTCAACAATTGCCCAAGCATCACCGCCAAATATGAAGGGTCCAATTGCGTATGCATTGGCATATCCGGAGCGGATAAATAAAGCATGCGCACCAATTGATTGGAGTAAATCTCATACCTGGAATTTTTCACCAATAGATAATGAAAAATATCCAGCAGTTGAATTAGCTAAAAGGTGTGGTGACTTAGGTGGCGGTCTGCCTGCCGTTTACAACGCAGCTAATGAGGTTGCAGTGGCAGCATTTTTAGCACAACGAATTAAATTCACAGCGATAATTGAGTTAGTTGAGCGAGTGGTTCAGGCATTTGGCAGTAACACTCCAACTACAATTAGAGATATCTCAGATGTCAGTGCAATAGAGCAAAGTGCGCGCATGAAAGCAGAAGAGCTAATTAAGGAGATTGCATAATGGCCATTATTGGCGTGCTGGCATTTGTGGTTGCACTTTTGTTATCGGTAATGATTCATGAGGCTGGGCATTATTTAACTGCGAAAAAATTTGGTATGAAAGTGACTGAGTTCTTCTTAGGATTTGGGCAAAAAATTTGGTCTACTCAGCGAGGTGAGACTGAGTTTGGTATTAAAGCAATTCCAGCAGGTGGTTACTGCCGAATAGTTGGTATGTCACCTCGGGAAGAATTAAGCCAGGCTGATCAAGATCGTGCATTTGTTAAGGCCGGCGTTGGCCAGCGATTAATTGTTCTAGGAGCTGGTTCATTTCTGCACTTTGTAATTGGCTTTGTATTACTTCTTACTCTTTTTATATCTGTTGGCGTTACGTCAGTTACCAGCACAGTTGAGCAGGTAAGTGAGTGCATTCCGCAAAAAGTGAGTGAAGTTTGTACGGCGAAATCAACACCTTCCCCTGCGAAAAATGTTGGCATATTAGCTGGGGATAAAATCATTAGAGTTGATGGCAAGAGTTACCAAGATTGGTCAGATGTTGTAGCGGTAATTCGTGCCTCCGCTGGTAAAGAGTTGAATATTACAATTGAACGCAATGGCGCTCCCATAGATATCGCAGTCACACTAGCGAGTAGGGAAGTGAATGGAAAAGTAATTGGCGTTCTTGGGGTGGTTAATAAAGTTGGAACAATTACCTATGGTCCAGTTGATTCAGTAGCAAGAGCAGGTAAATTCACTGGTGAGATCCTAAAAAATAGTGCCACTTCATTAGTATCTCTGCCAACTAAGATTCCGAATTTAATTAGCCAAACCTTTGGTGGAGAGAAACGAGATCCAGAAGGTTTAGTTGGGGTGGTAGGTGTTGCTCGGGTAAGTGGTGAAACAGCAGATACTGATGCACTAACTCTTCGGGAGAAGATTGCTACCTTTATTTTAATTATTGCCTCATTAAACTTGTTCGTAGGAATGTTTAATTTATTGCCACTTTTGCCATTAGATGGTGGACATATGGCAGTTGCAATTGTTGATGGTGTAAGAAGTTTTATAGCTAGAAAACGGGGGCGGGGAAAGCCGGCACCATTTGATGTTGAACTGCTCGCACCAATTACGATGGTTGTCTTTGTACTAATGGCCGCATTATCAATTCTTTTACTTACCGCAGATATCTTTAACCCAATCAGAATGAATTTCTAGGTAGGCTTTCCTCATGGTTGATTTAGGAATTCCAGCAGCTCCACCTCCTACCCTGGCGCCGCGGCGAAAAAGTCGGCAACTTAAAGTTGGTTCAGTATTAGTCGGTGGGGATGCGCCAGTCTCAGTTCAATCGATGTGTACAACTCTTACTTCTGATGTAAATTCAACGCTACAACAGATTGCCGAGTTAACTGCATCTGGTTGCCAAATAGTTAGAGTGGCAGTTCCTTCGCAAGATGATGCTGACGCACTTGCCCAAATTGCTAAAAAATCACAGATACCAGTAATTGCCGATATTCATTTTCAACCAAAGTATATTTTTGCTGCAATCGATGCTGGTTGCGCGGCGGTTCGAGTTAATCCAGGAAACATTAAACAATTTGATGACAAGGTTAAAGAGGTTGCAAAGGCAGCAGGAGATGCCGGCATTCCAATTCGAATTGGAGTTAATGCTGGATCATTAGATCCAAGATTGTTAGCAAAGTATGGCAAGGCAACTCCTGAAGCACTCGCTGAGTCTGCCTTATGGGAAGCATCATTATTTGAAGAGCATGGTTTTAGCGATATTAAAATCTCGGTAAAACATCATGATCCAGTAACAATGGTTAAGGCATATCGCTTACTTGCTGCACAGTGTGACTACCCGTTACATCTTGGTGTAACAGAGGCTGGGCCAATTTTCCAAGGAACAATTAAATCCGCAACCGCTTTTGGCATATTACTTGCCGAAGGAATTGGTGACACCATCAGAGTTTCACTCTCTGCCCCTCCAGTTGAAGAGGTAAAGGTTGGTATCTCGATTTTAGAATCACTTAATTTACGTCAACGTAAGTTAGAGATTGTCTCTTGTCCTTCATGTGGTCGTGCCCAAGTAGATGTTTACTCTTTAGCGGAAAAAGTTCAAGCTGGTTTGCAAGGAATGACTGTGCCACTTCGAGTTGCAGTAATGGGTTGTGTAGTTAATGGACCTGGTGAAGCTAGAGAAGCAGATCTTGGTGTGGCATCTGGAAATGGTAAGGGTCAGATATTTGTTAAGGGTGAGGTAATTAAAACTGTGCCTGAAGCACAGATAGTTGAGACGCTAATTGAAGAGGCAATGCGCCTTGCTGAAGAAATGGAGGCTGCGGGAGTGGCATCAGGTACGCCATCCGTTGCTGTTCAATAGATAGGCTTTACCTATGTTAAAGATGTCCACCTTATTGTTGCGCACACTGCGTGATGATCCAGCAGATGCTGAGGTTGCATCTCACCGCTTATTAGTAAGAGCAGGTTTTGTCCGACGGATTGCAGCTGGTATTTACTCCTGGCTTCCACTTGGTTATCGAACATTTAGAAAAATTGAAGAGGTTGTTCGACAAGAGATGGATGATGCCGGATTTCAAGAGGTGCACTTTCCAGCACTCTTGCCAAAAGAGCCTTATGAATCAACAAATCGTTGGGAAGAGTACGGCCCAGATTTATTTAGATTAAAAGATAGAAAAGGTAATGATTATCTTTTAGGACCAACCCATGAAGAGATGTTCACTTTAATGGTTAAGGGTGAGTTTTCATCATATAAAGATTTACCACTTTCTATCTATCAGATTCAAACTAAGTATCGGGATGAACCACGGCCAAGAAGCGGAATTATTAGAGGACGTGAGTTTGTCATGAAGGATTCTTATAGTTTTGATGTTGATGATGAAGGCTTGGAAGCTTCATATAACAAACACCGGGCAGCTTATATAAAAACCTTTGACAGATTAGGTCTTAAATACAACATAGTTTCTGCGATGAGTGGGGCAATGGGTGGATCAAAATCTGAAGAGTTTTTAGCACCATGTCCAACTGGTGAAGATACATATGTTCTTTGTAACGCGTGCGGTTATGCTGCAAATGTTGAAGCAATGGTTACCAAGGTTTCACGATTTAAAGGAGAGAAATCACCAGCAATTGAAATTTTGGATACGCCAAATACACCAACCATTGATTCATTAGTTGAGGTTTTTAATACGAAATACTCAGCAAATATCTCAGCAGCTGACACATTAAAAAATGTCTTGCTGATGGCAGATGGTGCGCCAATTTCAGTTTTAGTACCAGGAGACCGTGAGGTTGATTTGAAGAGATTGGGAGCAAACTTAGCTGGAGTCAAAGATTTAAGATTATTTGAGGATGAAGATTTTGCTAAGAATCCAAAATTAGTTAAAGGTTATGTCGGACCACAGGATGCAAAGGCACTGGGCTTAAAACTGTATGCAGATCCAAGAGTGGTTGAAGGTTCAGCCTGGGTAACAGGGGCAAATGAAAAGAATAAACATGCAAGATATGTAACTTGCGACAGAGATTTTAAAGTTGATCAGTATGTTGAAGCAGCTGAGGTTAGGGCAGGAGATAGCTGTCCTAAGTGCGAGAAGCCGGTAGTTATTGATCGCGCAATTGAAATTGGTCATATATTTCAATTAGGTCGAAAGTATGCACAATCACTTGGGCTTACAGTTTTAGATAAAGAAGGTAAGCCACAGGTGGTAACAATGGGTTCATATGGAATTGGTGTATCCCGTGCGGTCGCAGCAGTTGCTGAACAAACTTATGATGAACTTGGACTTTGTTGGCCAGCAGAGATTGCCCCAGCTGATGTTCATATTGTGGCAACTGGTAAAGAGGATCAGCCATTTGAAGTGGCCGAGCAGATTGCAAAGGATCTAGAAGCAAAAGGGTTAGAGGTTTTACTTGATGATCGACGTGAGGCAAGTGCTGGAGTTAAATTCAAAGATGCTGAGTTAATTGGAATTCCAAAGATAATAATTGTTGGAAAAGCATTAGCAGATGGCAAGGTTGAAGTTCGTGATCGCAAATCAGGCGATAAGCAAGAGGTGGCAGTAGCTGATGTTGTTAAAACATTAGTTAAGTGATTTATGAGTATTGAGGTTGCACTCTTCTTAGCAATCGCATCAGGATTTGCTGGCTTTGTAGATGCCATGGCTGGCGGTGGTGGCTTAATTCAATTACCAGCTTTGATTGTGGGATTACCAAATAAGGAGTTACCACTAATTCTTGGTACAAATAAAGTTCCATCAATTTTCGGTACCGCTGCTGCAGCTCGTAATTACTTTAAAAATATCAAGCCAGATATTCCACTTACCCTATCGATGATGGGACCGGCATTTATTGGTTCAATGGGCGGGGCATCCCTTGCTGCAGCAGTGCCAAAGGATTTCTTTAAACCATTTATCGTTTTCTTACTTGTTGCAGTTGCTATTTATACCTGGATAAAGCCAGAGCTGGGTATGAATGAAAATTTGAAATATACCCACAAAAAACGGTTAGCGATCGTGGCTTTAATTGGGCTGTTAATTGGTTTCTATGACGGAATCTTTGGTCCCGGCACTGGCACATTCTTAGTCTTCTTTTTAGTCTCTGGAATTGGTTACGCATTCCTGAAGGCATCTGGTACTGCCAAGTTGGTAAATATCTCAACCAATGCGGGCGCAATTCTTAGTTTTCAATTAACTGGCCATATCTGGTGGCAGCTAGGTTTATTGCTAGCTTTTGCAAATGTGACGGGTGCAATTATTGGCTCTCGCCTTGCAATTAAAGGTGGATCACCACTGGTTCGGAAAGTTTTTCTAGTAGTAACCTTCTTACTGATCGCCCGCGTTGCTTGGGATACATTTATAAGTTAAACTTATCTTCACAACTTAATATCGAAGAAGGAAAATATGGGAAAGAAAGAAGATATATCTGATGCGGTTACGCCCGCATTATCAGCCCTCGGTTTTTACCTTGAGGATGTAACAATCACTTCAGCAGGTCGAAGAAGCATGCTTACCATTATTGTTGATGGCGATACTCACCTCTCATTAGATCAAGTTACATCTGCCACTAAAGCAATTGGTGAGATAGTTGAAAGTATTCAAAGTTTGGGCGAGACCCCATTCACCTTAGAGGTGACATCACCTGGTTTAGATCGACCATTAACAAAGCCTAGACATTGGCGCAAAAATATTGATCGACTAGTCAAAGTAGTTTTATTAGATGGCAAAGAGATTAAGGGCAGAATTAAGGCAGCTAGTGAAGTTAGCGCAACAGTTGATGAGAGTGAAATAAAGTTTTCTGACATTAAACGCGCCAGCCTTGAGGTTGAGTTTAAGCAGGTGGGCAAGTGAGTGTTGATGTTGAAGCACTAAAGACCCTTGCTCTAGAAAAAAAGTTACCGCTGGAGCGGTTGATTAATGCAATTGAAAATGAGGTTGCAAAGGCTTATGCCGAATTACCGGAGGCGAAACCACATGGCCGGGCAGTTTTAAATCGGCAAACCGGTGAGTTAGTAATTTATGTCCCAGTACTTGGCCCAGATGGTGATCGTCTGGATACTGTTACCGATAACCCAGATGGCTTTGCAAAGCTTGCTGATAAAACGGCGCGAAAAATTATTAAAGAGAAGATGCGTGAGGCTAAGGATCTAGAGGTTGTAACTGAGTTCTCCGGCAGTGTTGGTGATGTAATTGGTGGCATTGTGCAACAAGGTAGAGTTACTGATGTTATTTATGTATCGCTGGGCAGAGTTGAAGGAAAAGTTCCGCCAACTGAGCAGGTAAAGGGTGAAGTTTTTAAACATGGCGACCGAATTAAATGTTTTGTAGTCGATGTTAAGCAGGGAGAAAAAGGGCCAGAGGTAACACTCTCTCGCTCTCATCCAGCCTTTGTAAAGATGTTATTTGCACTTGAGGTTCCAGAAATTAAGGAACGCGTAGTAGATATTGTTGGAATTGCCAGAGAAGCAGGAGCTAGAACAAAGCTATCGGTTAGAACTCATCGCGCCGGCGTTAGTGCAAAGGGTGCGTTAATCGGTCCGCAAGGAAGTAGAGCGCAAAATGTAATGAATGAGTTAAATGGTGAGAAGATTGACATCATTGATTTCTCAGATGATCCAGCAACCTATGTTGCTAATGCCTTAGCACCAGCTCGGGTGACCTCAGTTGAAATTGTTGATTTAGAGAGTAAATCTGCAAAAGTTATTGTTCCAGATTTTCAATTATCACTTGCAATTGGCAAGGATGGTCAAAATGCCAGACTTGCAGCCAGGTTGACCCAATGGCGGATTGATATTCATCCAGATAATCCAGTTACTCATATTAAGGCGGAAAAAGCAGAGGAAGTAGCAACTATTTCACCCATCGAAGGGGCTTAGGGTAGAGTTGGAGATGTTCAGTAAAAAGCCAAGGCAACGCAGTTGTATCGCTTGCCGCAGGTTGGAAAATTGGACAGATTTAATTCGCACGGTTTTACTCGACAATGAGATAAAGGTCGATTTAAATCATCGAATGCCTGGTCGGGGAGCATGGCTTCACAGCAAATGTTTTCAGATCGCACTTGAGCGAAAAGCTTTTAATCGTTCCTTCAAGTATGAGGGTGAGATTAAATTCAAAGAGTTAGAAGATTACTTAAAGAATTTAAGTAATTAATTAAAGTATGGAGCGAGCGAGAATGACACTCTAATGAGCACTGCAAGATTATGAGTAGGTCTATTTAGGTTCGCACGTAACTAACGTCGGGCCAGGAGAAGGAGAAGTGTGGCCAAGGTCCGCGTTTATGAATTAGCTAAAGAGTTAGGGCTTGAAAGTAAAGAGCTTCTATCTAAGCTACAAGAGGTCGGCGAATTTGTTCGTTCGGCATCATCAACAGTAGAAGCACCAGTTGTGCGAAAGTTGATGGATAAATTTCCAGATTTAATGCCAGCTGAAGCTGCGCCAAAAGTAAAGAAAGCACCGGCTAAAAAAGCCGCTCCTAAAACTACGGTAAAGGTTGAAGACCTTCCGCCTGAGTTACAACAGATGATTGAAGATGCAACACCTATCGCAAAACCAGCTACGCCACCTGCGCGCGCTTCAAACAATCCATTCCCAGCAACACCAAATACACCACCTACTGGTAGTGCAATGCCAAGACCACCGAGAGCTGGAAACAATCCATTTAGTTCTGGCGGCGGCGGACCACGTCCACCGGCAAGACCAATTCGTCCTGGCGAGGGCGGAAGAACTCCTGGAAAATTACAACCCGGACAACGTCCACCAATGTCAGGTGCACGTCCTGGTTCTGTTCGTCCAGGTTTTGCTGCACGTCCTGCGCAAAGTAATCCACGTCCTGCAACTGGTACACCAGGTTCAACACGTCCTGGTGGTTCATCATCTCCTTATCGTTCACCATCAGCATCTCCTGCCGGCGCACCATTTGGTGGCAAAGGTGGCGGTCGTCCACCACAACGCGGTGGCGCAGCTGGCGCATTTGGTAAAGGTGGCAAAGGAAAAGGTAAAGGCCGCGGACAAAAGAGTAAAAAAGAAAGACGTGAAGATTTTGAAAATCTACCAGCACCACAATTAGGTGGCGCAGTTGTTCCACGCGGTGATGGCAAGACTATTGTCAGAATGCGACGCGGCGCAACATTGATGGATTTTGCGGAAAAGATAAATGCAGATCCAGCCGCATTAGTTTCCGCACTTTTCCACCTTGGTGAGATGGTTACCGCAACTCAATCAGTTGATGAAGATACCTTCACATTATTGGGCGCAGAACTTGGTTTCCAAATCCAGATCGTAAGTCCTGAGGATGAGGATCGTGAGTTATTAGAAGAGTTTGATATCAATCTGGAGCAGGAGTTATCTGAGATTAATCCAGAGGACTTAGTAGTGCGCTCGCCAATTGTTACCGTGATGGGACATGTTGATCATGGTAAAACTCGATTGTTAGATGCAATTAGATCTACTGAAGTAATCAAGTCTGAAGCTGGTGGAATTACCCAGCACATTGGTGCTTACCAAATTCATCATGATCACAATGGAACAAATCGTGCAATCACCTTTATTGATACCCCAGGTCACGAAGCATTTACCGCAATGCGTGCTCGAGGTGCGAAGGTAACTGATATCGCTGTTCTAGTTGTTGCAGCCGATGATGGCGTAATGCCGCAAACAATTGAGGCGTTAAACCATGCGCAAGCTGCGGATGTGCCAATTGTGGTTGCAGTTAACAAGGTTGATAAAGAGGGTGCTAACCCAGACAAGATTCGTCAACAGTTAACTGAGTACAACTTGATTGCTGAAGAGTATGGCGGACAAACAATGTTTGTTAACGTTTCAGCTCTATCTGGTAAAGGTATTGATGAGTTAATCGATGCAATTTTGTTAACTGCAGATGCGGCAATTGATCTACATGCAATCTCTGATGGAATTGCTCGCGGTGTTGCAATTGAAGCAAATCTAGATAAGGGCCGTGGTCCAGTTGCTACTGTTTTGGTACAACGCGGAACACTTCATGTCGGAGATGCAATTGTTGCTGGCGGTGCTTATGGCCGAGTTCGTGCGATGTTAGATGAACATGGTGAGTCAATGGAAGAGGCTGGACCATCTCGTCCAGTGCAGGTCCTTGGCTTTACATCGGTACCAGGTGCTGGTGATTCATTTATCGTTGCAGAAGATGATCGCACGGCACGTCAGATTGCTGAGAAGCGTCAATTAGCTTCACGTAACGCATCTCTTGCTAAAGCACGCAAGAAGGTTTCACTTGAAGATTTCCTAGAACAATCAAAGGTAAATACTTTGAACTTGATCTTAAAGGGAGATGTTTCTGGTTCGGTAGAAGCATTAGAAGATGCGTTGTTGCAATTAGATATGGGTGCTGAGGTTGATCTGAGAGTTATTCACCGTGGTGTTGGTGCGATTACTAAGAACGACGTTACTTTGGCATCAGCTTCTACTGCAGTAATTATTGGCTTCAATGTTAAGCCAGAGCCACAAACTGCCATCTTTGCCGAACACGAAGGTGTTGAAGTTAAGTTCTACACCGTTATCTATAAGGCAATTGAAGAGATCCAAGCATCACTTAAGGGATTACTTAAGCCAGAGTTTGAAGAGGCGGTCCTTGGTAATGCCGAAGTGCGCGATATCTTCAAATCAAGCAAGTTTGGAAATATTGCAGGTTGCATAGTCTCTGATGGAAACATCAGACGTAATGGCAAGGTTCGCACTATGCGAGCTGGTGTTGTAATTGGTGAGAACTTGAGCATCGAATCACTTCGCAGATTTAAAGATGATGCAACTGAGGTCCGTGAGGGATTTGAGTGCGGAATTGGACTTGGATCATTTAAGGATCTGCAAGTCGGCGATGTTATTCAGGTCTATGAGATCCGTGAGAAAAAGCGGGCTTAAATTATGCCAAGTAAACGTCCATTACAGGTTGCAGATCGCATAAAAGAAATCATTGCCAATGCACTTGAATCGAGAGTAAAAGATCCGCGTCTTGGTTTTGTAACAATTACCGATGTGCGGGTGACTGGTGATTTACAACAAGCATCTATTTTTTATACCGTGCTTGGCGATACCGCTTCTCGCGAAGCAACTGGCGCTGCACTAAGTAGTGCAAAGGGAATGCTTAGATCAGAGGTTGGTCGAGCGTTAGGACTACGCATTACGCCATCCCTTGAATTCTTTTTAGATGGCATGAATGAATCTGCTTCGGCGATGAATGATCTGATCGATCAAATGCATAAAGCTGATGCTGAACTTGCAAAATTGCGCGCCGGGGCAAAGCCAGTTGCTGAAGATCCATATAAAAAGCACGACTAATTGGTGAAGTAAATGAATGGCTTTTTATTAATTGATAAAGCCGGTGGCATGACCAGCCATGATGTCGTGGCTATGGCAAGAAAGAAATTAGATACTAAAAAAGTTGGCCACGCTGGCACATTAGATCCAATGGCCACGGGAGTATTAGTTCTGGGAGTTGGTATTGCCACTCGCTTACTTACCTACATAACAGATGGTAAGAAAACTTATGAAGCAACAATTTCACTTGGAAAATCAACTCATACCGATGATAAAGAGGGCGACTTAACATTTACCGCTGATCAAGCAGTTGTTTCAAAGATTAGTGATGATCAAATAAAGGATGAGTTAGTAAAATTTATTGGAGATATTAAGCAGCGACCTAGCTCTGTTTCAGCAATAAAAATTGATGGAAAGACTGCCCATGCCAGAGTAAGAGCGGGGGAGAGTGTTGAGATTGCAGAGCGTGAGATAACAATTTATGAGTTAATCACAAAAGAGATTCGGCACTCAGCAGATGCAATTGAGGTTGAGATAACAGTTACCTGTTCTGCTGGAACATATATCAGGGCCATCGCCAGAGATCTTGGCAATAACTTGAAGATTGGCGGACACTTAATCGCGCTTAGAAGAACCTTGGTTTCACCATTCTCAATCGAGCAGTGCCAGTCGGTTAAGGATGCAGAGCTAATTCCAGTTGGTGAAGTAATTGAGAAGTTATTTCCAATTAGAAAACTTGAGTTATCACAAAGCCGGGAGATCTCATTTGGGCGAGTAATTGAACAAAATTCAAGTGAAGAGGTTTTTGCAGCCATCGATAATCTAGGCAACTTTGTAGCGCTGCTACAAAATAAATTACAAGGCAATCTTGTAGTTGCCGCACCAATCCTGGTCTCAGGATCCGGGCAATAGCAGGGTATGAAAGAATAAGCAGATGAAGAAGGTTGTTGCGATTGGCATCTTTGATGGTGTTCATGCTGGTCATCAACAAATTATTGCTACGGCAAAACATCAAGGTGATGTAACTGTTATGACCTTTGACCCACACCCAACATCTATAATTGCGCCAGAGCGCACGCCAACTCAGTTAGTAAATATCAAGGATCGGATTGAATTACTTAAACAGGCCGGGGCAACTGCAGTTGAAGTGGTCAGCTTTAATAAGGATTTTTCCCAACTAACCCCTGATCAATTTATTGAAGATATTTTAATTGGTAGGTTTTCAGCTGAGCATGTAGTGATTGGTGAGAATTTTAATTTTGGTTACAAAGCACAAGGAACACCGAAGTATTTAACTGAAGTAGGTCCTAAGTATGGTTTTGGCGTATCAATTGTTAAATTACATGAGGACCGGGGATCAACTATCTCCTCTTCTAGAATTAGAAATCTAATCATTGATGGGCAGATTGAACGAGCAAATGAGTTATTAACCCGCAATTTTTATTTAAAAGGCCCAGTTATCCATGGTGAAAAACGCGGACGTGAGATTGGATATCCAACTGCAAATATTGGCTTGCACTCACTTGCCACAATTCCAGCAGATGGTGTTTATGCCGGCTGGTTAAGTGTTGGTGAAGAAAGATGGGCAGCTGCGATTTCAATTGGCACTAACCCAACATTTCCTGGTGTTAGAGGTAGACAGGTTGAGGCTTATGCATTAGATCAAGTTGGTTTAGATTTATATGACCAAGAGGCAAAAATTGAATTTGGATATAGATTGCGCGACACCTTAAAGTTTGATGGCTTGCCACCACTACTTGAGCAGATGAAAAAAGATTGTGATCAGGCCCGGGAATTAACTAGTAAATAACGCTCAATTTCCGCCCGATTTTAAGTATCACCTACTGCGCTGGTAATCTTGCGCCACTAAAGCGAGAAGGTGCGCCTTCGTGAATCACACCGAGGCCCTCGTGACAGACAGAAGGAGCAATACAAATGGCATTAACGCCAGAGGTTAAAAAGGAAATCATTACCAAGTACGGCTCATCTGCAACTGACACAGGTAGCCCAGAAGCACAGGTAGCACTTCTTTCAAAGCGTATTGATGAGATAACACAACATTTGCAGACAAATAAAAAGGATCATCACAACCGTCGTGGTTTGTTATTGATGGTCGGTAAGCGTCGTCGGATTTTGCAGTACCTCGCCAAGACAGATATTGAGCGCTATAGAGCGATTATCGAAAAGCTCGATCTTCGCCGTTAAATAAAAATCAGCAAAAACTTTATCTATAGGAGACTTGGTCCTCGGTAGTGGTTTCCGGAAAATGCTTTTCCGTGAACTTCGATCGAAGATCCATTCTCTTTATATGAAGTGTTGAGAAATGGAGATGACCCATGGAGGGTCAAGATGTGCAATCAGCCGTTGCAAAAATAGACAACGGTAAATTCGGAAAGCGGGAGATCCGCTTTGAAACTGGGCGATTAGCTCGGCAAGCAGCAGGCACCGCTGTTGTTTATTTAGATGATGACAGCATGTTGCTATCTGCAACTACTGCATCAAAAAATCCTAAGGATCAATTTGATTTCTTTCCATTAACTGTAGATGTGGAAGAGCGGATGTACGCCGCTGGCAAAATTCCTGGATCATTTTTCCGCAGAGAAGGTCGTCCTTCTGAGGATGCAATCCTTACCTGTAGATTAATTGACCGTCCACTACGTCCATCCTTTATTAAGGGCCTACGTAATGAGATTCAAATCGTTGTAACTGTGATGGCTTTAAATCCAGATCATATGTATGACGTAATTGCGATCAACGCAGCATCAATGTCAACTCAATTAGCAGGCTTGCCATTCTCTGGCCCAATCGGTGGTGTGCGTGTTGCACTTATCGAAGGTCAATGGGTTGCTTTCCCAAATCACTCTGATTTAGAAAAAGCTGTCTTTGACATGGTAGTAGCCGGTCGAATTTCAGATGGCGATGTTGCAATCATGATGGTTGAAGCAGAGGCTACAACTAAGACCATTGATCTAATTAAGGCTGGCGCAACTGTGCCAACTGAAGAGATTGTTGGCCAAGGATTAGAGGCAGCAAAGCCATTTATTCGCACACTTTGCGAAGCACAATTGGCGCTAGCTAAGCAGGCTGCAAAGCCAACTGGTGAATTCCCAGTATTCCTTGATTACCAAGATGATATTTATGCAGTTGTTGAAAAGGCTGCAAAGGATGATCTAGCAAAGGCATTAACAATTGCTGGTAAGCAAGAGCGTGAGACAAAGCTTGATGAGATCAATAAGGATGTTACTGCGAAGATCACAGTTGATTTTCCAGAGCGCGTTAAAGAGATCTCAGCTTCACTTCGCTCAGTTACTAAGAAATTAGTACGTCAGCGAGTATTACGCGAGAAGATTCGTATTGATGGTCGCGGGCTACGCGATATCCGTGCATTAACCGCTGAGGTTGAGGTAATTCCTCGCGTTCACGGTTCGGCAATATTTGAAAGAGGTGAGACTCAGATTCTGGGTATCACAACTTTAAATATGCTTAAGATGGAGCAACAGCTAGACACTCTTTCTCCAGAGGATCACAAGCGTTATATGCATAACTACAACTTCCCGCCTTACTCTGTTGGTGAGACTGGTCGAGTTGGTTCTCCTAAGCGTCGTGAAATTGGTCATGGTGCGCTCGCAGAGCGTGCATTACTTCCAGTTCTGCCAACTCGCGAAGAGTTTCCTTATGCAATTCGTCAGGTTTCAGAAGCTTTAGGTTCAAATGGATCAACATCTATGGGATCTGTTTGTGCTTCAACAATGTCATTACTAAATGCAGGTGTGCCACTCAAGGCAGCTGTAGCTGGTATTGCAATGGGACTTATCTCTGATGATGTTGATGGTAAAACTGAGTACGTAGCACTTACCGATATTTTGGGTGCAGAAGATGCATTCGGAGATATGGACTTTAAAGTTGCTGGTACAAAAGAGTTTGTTACCGCACTTCAATTAGATACAAAACTTGATGGTATTCCAGCATCCGTTCTTTCAGCAGCTTTGCTGCAAGCAAAGGAAGCTCGTCTTGCCATCCTTGATGTTATGAATCAAGCAATTTCATCTCCAGATGAAATGTCACTGCTTGCTCCTCGCATTATTTCAATCAAGGTGCCTGTGGACATGATCGGTGCAGTTATCGGGCCTAAGGGCAAGATGATTAATCAGATTCAAGACGAGACAGGCGCAGATATCACAATTGAAGATGATGGAACTATTTATATCGGTGCAACTGAAGGTTCTGCTGCTGAGGCTGCGAAGGCGCAAATTAATGCGATCGCAAATCCAGTACAGCTTTCTGTTGGCGATAAGTTCAATGGTTCTGTTGTAAAACTTGCAACATTTGGTGCTTTCATAAACCTAGCTCCAGGTAAAGATGGCTTGCTACACATCTCGCAAATTCGCAAGATGCATGGTGGAAAGCGCATTGAAAACCTTGAAGAGGTTATGAAGGTTGGCGAGAAGATTGAAGTTGTAATTAATGAGATTGATCCAAAGGGTAAATACTCATTAGTTCCAGCAAATCTTCCAGAAGAAGCAAAGAGCGAGTAATTTGGCAAGAACGGTCTTACCTAGTGGCTTACGAATAGTCACGGAAGAGGAAAGATCTGTTCGCTCTGCAGCTTTTGGTATTTGGGTTAATGTTGGCTCCCGGGATGAATCAGTTTCAACCGCGGGAGCTTCACATTTTCTAGAGCATTTATTATTTAAAGGAACTAAAAAACGCTCATCCCTTGAAATTTCATCCGCTATTGAAGCGGTAGGTGGTGAAACAAATGCATTTACCTCCAAGGAGTACACCTGCTTTTATGCCCGAGTAATTGATAAAGATCTACCACTTGCAGTGGATGTAATTAGTGATTTGATCACTTCATCTGTAGTTAAACCAGATGATGTTGATGCTGAACGAAAAGTAGTTCTAGAAGAGATTGCCATGCGTGATGATGATCCAAGTGATCTAATCCATGATCTTTTTTTAGAGAAGTATTACGGTGATACACCACTTGGTCGGCCAATTTTAGGAACTGTTGAGTCGATTAAAGGTATGAGTAGAAGTACAGTCTTTAACTACTATCAAAATAGATATAAACCAGAGGATTTAGTTGTTTCAGTTGCTGGAAATATTAAGCATAAAAAAGTAGTCGAGCTGGTTGAAGATGCACTTTCCAAGGATGATTTTCTAGATCAACCTAAAACAGATTTTAAAGTAAGAAAGTCACCTGCGATAAAGGTTCCGGGCAAAGGTGAAGTAACTCTGCTTGATCGCAAAACTGAACAGGCACACATTGTTTATGGCGTGCCAGGTGTTGCTCGGGATGATAAGCGCAGGTTTGCATTAAGCATTTTATCTTCTGCTTTAGGTGGCGGAATGTCTTCCAGGTTGTTTCAAGAGATTAGAGAAAAGCGTGGCCTTGCATATTCCACTTATGCATACAGTCAGCAATTTGCCGGCAGCGGAGTTTTATCTTTTTATGTTGGCTGCAAGCCTGATAAAGCAGAAGAATCAATTAAAATTATCAAATCTATATTGCATGATGTGGCAGAGAATGGATTAACGGCGGAGGAGATTATTAGGGCAAAGGGAGCAGTTTCTGGATCACTGGTGTTAAGCCAAGAGGACACTGGTTCTAGAATGACCAGAATTGGCAAAAGTGAGTTGGTTTATGGCCAGGTCCTAAGCTTTGATGAAATTTTGCGTGAGATTTCTAATGTAACACATGAGCAAATTATGGAAATTGCCCGCCAAATCCTGCCGACATCTCCTACCCTTGCGGTAGTGGGACCATTTAGGTCAAGTAGTAAATTTGAAAGGTTAATCTCATGAAGGTTGCAGTGCTTGGTGCCAAAGGAAGAATGGGCGCGGAAACAGTCGCAGCTATTGAGAGTGCAAGTGACTTAACACTTAGTTCGGCGTTAGATCTGGGTGATTCATTAGATCAACTAATTAAAACTGGCACAGAGGTTATTGTTGATTTCACGCACCCTGATTCAGTAATGAAAAATCTTGAGTTTGCAATAACTAATGGAATTCATGTTGTAGTTGGTACTACAGGATTTGATGATAAAAAGCTCTCTGAACTAAAAAATTTGCTCTCCAAGAATACAAAAGTTGGCGCATTAATTGCTCCCAACTTTGGCCTTGGCGCAGTCCTTATGATGCAGTTCTCTCAAAAAGCTGCCCAGTACTTTGAAAGTGTTGAAATTATTGAACTTCATCATGCAAATAAAGTTGATGCTCCATCTGGAACAGCAATTAGAACTGCTGAGCTAATTACTGATGCTAGAAAGCAGAGTAAAAAAGGAGCGATGCCAGACGCTAGTAAAACACTTATTCCAGGAGCTAGAGGTGCAAAGGTTGGGGATGTACCAATTCACTCGGTTCGCTCTCATGGATACGTTGCTCACCAAGAGGTAATTTTTGGTGATGCGGGTGAAACTTTAAGTATTAGACATGATTCGATAAATCGAGCAGGATTTATGCCAGGAGTTTTAATTGGAGTTAGAAATGTTGCAAAACATCCAGGACTAACAGTTGGTCTTGAAAATTATATGGAGGGAATGAAATGAGCGATATAACAATGTATGGAGCTGAGTGGTGTGGAGATTGCCGCCGTTCTAAGAGATTTTTAGATGCAAATAATGTGAAGTACAACTACGTCGATGTGGAAGCAGACGCTGCAGCAAGTGATAAAGTAATTGAGATTAATGGTGGCATGCGATCAATACCAGTAATTATCTTCTCAGATGGCACTCACTTAACTGAGCCTTCAGATATAGCACTTAAAGAAAAACTAGAGGCTTTAAAAGTACTTTAAAACCAGTTATATATTGCG
>Ga0247831_1002077_pt1 | contig 34326 bp, 28 predicted proteins | sample LaCruzMarch2015__9_FD_192406 | JGI IMG/M metagenome (GOLD analysis project Ga0247831, IMG submission 192406) | Freshwater microbial communities from meromictic Lake La Cruz, Castile-La Mancha, Spain - LaCruzMarch2015_1m | ecosystem: Environmental > Aquatic > Freshwater > Lake | place: Spain...
ACAACCCACAAAACCTGCTGATCCCGACTCGGATTTGGAAATTTCCCGTGAAGGAATGACAATCCTCCATGGGAAAATGGGAATTCCTCGTGGGAAAACGACAATACCCCATGGGGAAATGGGAATCCCCCACGGGAAAACGGCAATCTCCCATGGGAAAACGACAATCTCCCATGGGGAAATGGGAATCTCCCATGGGAAAACGCCAATCTCCCATGGAGAAACGGGAATCCATCATGGTAGAAGCTCAATCCCAAGGGATGGAATGACCATCCTTCGTGACGAAAAGCCCTTCCTAGCCCAAGGAACACCCAGAACGAAAGCCGGACGAACGTCCCACACCTCCAATTTTCCATACAGCCCCTCCGGTCCCCCGTTCCGACGACTCCATCCGCCGCAAAGCAGCCGTGAATGAAGGCGAGCATGAGGACATCCGTTCAAAGACCTTTCAACGCAGCCCCTTTCGCACCCTTTATCTTCATGAAATGTTTGGATAACCGTAAAATATCGATATTTTTTCACTCAATATCGATTGATTGATCTTGTTAAATGATTAAGAAGTCCAACTTAATGCTGCGAGCCGCTCAAAATCCTCCAACCCTTGATTGGACGGGCTTTCCAGATCATTCATGGCCGGAAACGAGCGGCGCAATATCACCTCAGACTGATATTGCTGCACACTAATTACACTGTTCGCCCAAGAACCAAGCACCACTCGCATGAATCCGACTTCTCAGCGTCACCTTGATGCGATTGTGAGCGACTTGCCGGACTGGCCGGACGATTTGCGGACGCTTTGGATTTCACCGGAGGCCGACATCAAGGGCTGGCCACCAGTTGAGGGGAGCGACTGGCGGTATGCAATCGGACCCCAGAGAACGCTCGGCTACTTACAGCGGATGAACTGGGTTAGGATGCCTCTACGACTGGTTCCCGACATGATTGCACCATCGTCATTGCAGCTGCTCGTCGATATGTTTCGCGGATACTACTACGGTGACCCTGGAGCGGGCTACTTTGCGAAATTCGATGGTGGCAGGGAGCGCTTTGACGGCCTTGTCCAGTTTCTTTGCCGTGAGTCACGTTTCCCATGGCCGCCCGCGCTTGAGAGGGCCGCGGACGGCCTTCATATCCTTGATGGACATCACAGGGTGCTCGCGCTTCTCTACCTTTCTGGTTTCTTGAAGGCACGCGAGGGCGATCTCCTGCCGACATACGATGACTACCAGCTGGATTTCTGGATTTCAGAGCGTCCCAGTAGCGAGCGGTGAACAACCACAACGGATCAATCAAGGCGAACAAAACGGATGCAGGCAACGGCTCGAAGGCTATCTGTCGCGTCAGCAACGTCTTGCGCTCGCCGTCGCCTGATCCGAGACGTTCGCCTAACTTCGCAGCGTCACTCCCATGAAGCACCTTCTGATGATCGCAGTCCTGATGCTCACAGCCACCTGCCGTGCGGGAGATCGAGATTTGCTGGATGCTGGCGAGTTTGTTGAAGTCACATCCAAGCCCACGTTCGCGACCAAACCCAAGAAGGACTTGCCCGGTTTTGAGAGGCTCCTGGATCGAATCATGATTGAGCCGTCATCGGGTAACTCACCCAGCTCTTTTATCGTTTCAGGGCGAGTTGTCTCTGGCAACACAGGTGGCCCACTTGAACGCATTCCGGTCTTCATTGGCTCAGAGGGCGGCGAGCCACGACTGGCAGGGCTGACCAATGTGGACGGAGCGTTTAAGTTCCGCTTGTGGATCAAGGAGGACCACCGCGATTTGGAGATTCAGGTGCCGAAGGATTTCACAGGCTATCTCTATGTTGGGGGCTCTGCACAGACCATTTTTATCGGGCAGTCCAGCCTGACGGCATCTGAAGTGATTCGGACAAACTATCGCCGGTATGCCCTCAAGCGGCTTCGTGAGCTATCCAAGCCACCCAAGCAATGACATACTCAACCGGACCAACCAAGGAATAGTTTAAACTTTGAACTGCGACAACTGGACGTGAGTCATAGACCTCGTTCGGGGTGCGGTATCCGAGGCGCTTGCGGGGCCGGTTGTTGAGGATCTCGGCGAGGCGATTGCACTGCGGTTGGGTGAGTCCTGCTAGGTCCGTGCTCTTGGGCTGGAGATGCCCGACAAAGCGTATGGGTGAAGGAGACGAGACTCAAGAAGTCGCACCCGAAGCAGTGAAGAAGAAACAGTTGATGTTTTTTCATAGGACGGCCAAGCTCTTCACAGCATCCGCACAAGCAGGCCCGCAGCGCCATGCCTACGGCCCTAAAATCACCCCCAGACATCGAAGCACGCAAAGCGCTAGAGCGCAGCGAACTCGTTCTATATGCGTAACTACAAGGCTAAACCAGATTACAGTATTTCTGCCGACGTGATTTCCGAGATCGTCGAATTGGCAGGTTCGCTCGCTGCAAAAATGATTCACTATGTGGGCTATGCCGATGCTCAATTGCTGCAGGCACTCAAGAATCAGGATTGCTATCAACTGTCAATCATGGACATGTTCAACAGGACCAAACGGTCCACACACTTCTGGAATGATGAGTTTCAGTTGGATCTCAAGAATTATCCTATACCTGAATGGATGACGGGTATCAGTTCATACGAAGAGGGCGCGCCAGATGCGGATCTGTGGCTTCGCGACATTCCTTGGGATTCAGCGGACCAATTCGCCGAAATAGTTTCATTCAAAAGGAAGAATGCCCCGAATCACCTGATACTCTTCGGAGACGCTCAATTGAATACGGTGCATCCAAAGTACACATGGGAGCGCCGAGAACATCTGACAGTCGGTCACAAAAAATGAATCTCTCAGTCTCGGACGCGGCTTTAAAGGCCGCCTATTCTGACGAAGCGGATGAACTGCGCCGGAAGAGTCGCAAGTGGTTCATTGGGTCGCAGGTTTTCATGCTCCTGGCGGCTTCTCCGATCCTCCTGGCTTTTGTCGGGGCTGGGGTATCCCTTTTCAGCGGCTCGGAGAGCGCGTTCGTATGGGCAGGGGCATCGTTCCTTGGCGGAGTCATGGCCACCTTTGGAACGATGATCCTTTTCTGCCCGTTTGCATTTTACTGCATTTATCGATCCTTCAAATCACGGAGTGCGTTTGAATCACTCATCGCCGATGCCGTGAGGCGAACCGATGTCTGACTGCTAGGCGGCAGGGATCAAGCGGGTAGGGTTTTGCGACCGTAGGGCAAGGCGATGTCTTCGGAGTCATGCGATTACATGGGGGGGAACCTTTCTTGCGTCTGTTGCAATCCGATAGACAGGGTGGAACTCAGACGTTACAACGGCGCTCATTCTCATCATGAAAGTTCGTTTCCTCATCCCTGCCTTTGCCGCTTTTGCCTTTGCCGCCTCCGCTGCCGAACCCATTGAGATTTTCAATGGCAAAGACCTGACGGGTTGGGAGGGGAATAAGGAACTGTGGAGTGTGATCGACGGGGCCATCACAGGCATCACGCCGCCGGACCCGGCGAATCCTGAGAAGGGCATCATCAAGCACAATACTTTCCTGGTCTGGAAGGGCGGGGAGGTGAGTGATTTTGAGCTGACTTTTCAATACAAGATCGTCAAGGGGAACTCCGGGGTGCAGTATCGCAGCAAGGAGCTGGAGGCGGGTGAGTTTGGCCCGATCCTCAGCGGTTATCAGGCAGACTTTGAAGCGGGGACGAAATACAGCGGCATTCTTTATGAAGAAAAGGGCCGGGGTATCCTGGCACTGCGCGGCGAGACGACGGTGATCAAACCGGCGGCTGATGGGGGGAAGAAGCCGGTGATCGAGAAGGCAGGTCTTGTGGGGGACAGCGATGCGATCCAGGCGGCGATCAAGAGCGAGGACTGGAACGAGTATAAGATCGTGGCCAAGGGCAATCATGTGCAGCATTTCATTAACGGCTTGCAGACGGTGGATGTGACGGATGAGGACACGGCGAATGCGCCGAAGGCGGGGCTGCTGGGCTTGCAGATTCATCAGGGGCCGCCGATGATGGTCCAGTTTAAGGATTTCAAGATGATCTCGCTGAAGTAGGCGTTGCCACGGCTGCCGGGCTGACTTTATTTGCGCTCATGTTCTCACGCTCCATTTGGGTCAAGGCTGTGCTGTTTTGCCTGACGATGCTGGCTTTCGCCGGTGGCGTCGCGCAGGCGCAGAATGAATACATCATCTGCTCCGGCGGGCCGGCTTTGAGAAAGTGGGAGGATCTGCGGCAGCCATCACAGCAGCATGATCGCTGGTGGGGAAACTTTGTTCGTCCTGCCCGGGTGCGGATGCAGGAGCTTCAGAAGACCCTGCCGCAGGGGACCATCATCACCTGGCTGGTCTATCGCGATGCCTACCTGCGCCGGGCAGGGGAGGATCGTGATCCGCTGACCAGTCATGTGCAGTCTGTGCAGAGCACGTATGGCATCAATCTGGTGTGGTTTCGCAGTGGGGATGAAGTGATCAATTACATCAACCGAGGGGGCGGCTCCGTGGCGCGCAATCGGCATAAGATTTCCGGGTTCGAGTTCTTCGGTCACTCAAACAAGTATTGCTTCCTTTTTGATTACAGCTCGGACATTTATGCGGCATCGACTGTGTGGCTTCATGAAAACGACCTTCGTCGCATCAATCGCGGGGCTTTTGCTCGCGGTGCGTATTGTCAGAGCTGGGGCTGCCACACGGGCGAAAGCATGAGCAAAGCCTGGAAAAAGGCCACCGGGGTGCCGATGACGGGTGCCATCGGTAAGACGGATTATTCTTTCATGCACCTGCGCAACTGGAAGGTGGCCCTGGGGGCCGGCGGGAGATGGACGCAGTAGAGCTGAGGCTTTTAGACAGGATTAACAGAATTTTCAAGATGGACAGGACGGCGCAGGAAATGGTTTAAACTTATCTTCTGTAAATCCTGCGAATCTTGTTCATCCTGTCAAAGCAGGGGCGAGTGCGAAGGTCTGACGGAAAAACCAAATTCGTTTTGCCCTGGTGTCAGTTTCGTGTCAAAGACAGCTCAGTCTTCAGTGCATGAAATACGCCGATCTCCACCGCATCTACCACCAGCCTTTCTTTGACCTCATCAAACAGGCCCGCGCCGTTCATGAGGAGCATTGGACGGGAAATGAGGTGCAGCTTTGCACTCTGCTGAGCATTAAGACAGGTGGTTGCAGTGAAGACTGCGGTTATTGTGCCCAAAGCGCCCGCTACACCACGGGTGTGCAGGCGGAAAAGCTGATGGACAAGGCCGATGTCATGGAGCGTGCCCGTGCGGCGCGTGCCAGTGGCTCCACCCGATTTTGCATGGGTGCGGCCTGGAAAGGCGTGCGTATGGGCACGCAGAAGTTCGACCAGGTGGTGGACATCGTGAAGGATGTGGCCACGCTGGGCATGGAAGTTTGTGTGACTCTGGGCCAGCTCGGCGCGGAGGAGGCGGCGATCCTGAAGGAAGCGGGTGTCACTGCCTATAACCACAATATCGATACCAGCCCGGAGCATTATCCGAACATCGTTAGCACCCATACCTTTGATGACCGTCTAAGCACGATTCGTCATGCGCAGGATGCAGGCATGTCTGTCTGCTGCGGTGGCATTCTCGGCCTTGGCGAGACGATTGAAGATCGCCTGAAGATGCTGGAAGTGCTCAGCAACTTCAATCCCCACCCTGAGAGTGTGCCGATCAATGCCCTGATGCCGATGAAAGGCACCCCGTTGGGTGACAATGTGCAGGTGGATGCTTTCTCACTTGTGCGCATGATCGCCGTCACCCGCATCGCCATCCCGCGTGCCAAGGTCCGCCTGAGCGCAGGCCGCACCAATCTGAGCCGTGAAGCGCAAGCCTTGGCTTTCTTTGCCGGTGCGAACTCCATTTTCTACGGGGATAAACTCCTGACCGCTGCCAATCCACGTGCAAATGAAGACCTCGCGCTGATTCAAGAGCTGGGCCTCAGCGCACAGCAGCCTAACCCTGACATGAGCGCCCCTGTGGCTGATGAAGTGCGTGAGTTGGCTCCCGCCTGTCATGTCGGGTGCGGAGTTTGATGAGCAGACCCCTGAGTCCCTTTCGGGCCTGGAAATCAGGAAACTTCGTCTGAAAAGTTTCCTGAGGGGCTTCACTCGTTGCCACTTCCTTGAGGGGAGTCTTGCATGGCCAACGCCTTTGACATGAGGCGGAGTCCATCTATTCTCTATGCCCTTTTTATCCCCCAAACCATCTGATCAAATACCTATGAGTAACACGACTGGCAGCACGCATGAGTTCCAGGCTGAAGTGAAACAGGTCCTGGATATCGTCATCCACAGCCTCTACACCGACCGCGAAATCTTCATCCGTGAACTGGTGTCAAACGCAGCGGATGCCTTGGAAAAAATGAGACTGACGCAGCTCACTGAAAACGATGTTTTCGGTGCGGAACTGCCTCTGGAAATCAGCATCAGCACGGATGAAACCGCAGGCACTCTGACGATTGCGGATCACGGCATCGGCATGACACGTGCGGAGCTGGTGGAAAATCTGGGCACGATTGCGCACTCCGGCTCCAAGGCCTTTGCCGCAGCCCTGAAGAACGCAGGAAAGTCTGCTGATGCGACCCTGATCGGTCAGTTTGGTGTCGGTTTCTACAGTGCCTTCATGGTGGCTGAGGAGGTGAAGGTTTACACCCACTCCTGGCGACAGGATGCGGAACATCTGGTGTGGTCCAGCACGGGTGCGGGCACCTACAGCATTGAGGAAGCACCCGATCAAAAGCGGGGCAGCCGCATCGTGATCAAGCTGAAGGAGGACGCGCTGGAGTTTTGCCGCCCGGACCGGGTCAAAAGCATTTTGGGCAAGTACTCAAACTTTGTTAGTTTCCCGATCCAGCTCAATGGTGAGCGGGTCAATACGGTCGAGGCTATTTGGCTGAAGAACAAAGACGAAGTGACGGAGGAGCAATACAAGGCGTTCTACCAGTTCACGGCTCATGCCTTCGATGAACCGAGTTATCGCCTGCATTTCCAGGCAGATGCGCCGTTGGTGATCAATGCGCTGTTGTTTTTGCCCGAGCAAAACATGGAAGCCTTTGGCATGGGCCAGATGGAGCCTGCCGTGGGACTGTACTGTAAGAAGGTGCTGATCGATCCGCATCCGAAAAAGCTGCTGCCCGAGTGGATGCGCTTCGTGCGCGGTGTGATCGACAGCGAGGATCTGCCTCTCAACATTTCCCGTGAGTCCATGCAGGACAGCGCCCTGGTGCGCAAGCTGGGCGAGGTGGTGACCAAACGCCTGCTGAAGTTCCTGGACAAGGAAGCGCAGGATGATGCGAAGAAGTTCCAGGAATTTTATGCGAAGTTCAGCCGCTTCTTCAAGGAAGGTGTGGCCACGGATTTCCTCAACCGTGATGCCATTGCCAAGCTGCTGCGTTTTGAATCAAGCCTCACGGATAAAGACGATGTGATTGGCCTGGCAGACTATGTGTCCCGAATGAAGGAGGACCAGAAGGCAATCTATTACCAGGTGGCCCCATCCCGCAATACCATCGAGACCGGTCCGTATGTGGAAGCCTTCAAGTCAAAGGGTTACGAGGTGCTCTATCTCTATGAGTCCATCGATGAGTATGTGGTCAACAGCCTGCGTGAATTTGATGGCAAGCAGCTTCAGGCGGTGAATTCCAATGAAGTGGACCTGGGCGAGATCGCCGGTGAAGGCGAGTCCCTCAGTGAAGAAGCCACGACCACGCTCTGCGGGTGGCTGAAGGAAAGCCTGGCCGAAGGCGTGGAGGAAGTCCGCAGCGGCAAGCGTCTGGTGAACAGCCCGGCCCTGGCCATCACCCCTGATGGTGAGATGACGCCGCAGATGCGCCAGATGATGAAGGCGATGAAGCCCGATGAAGTGGGTGCGCCCAAGGTTATCTTGGAGATCAACCCCCGTCATGAGATCGTAAAAAAACTGGCCGCCCTCAGCGAGACCGACGCGGAAAGCAGCAAACTCATCGCCGAGCAGGTGCTCGATAACGCTCTGCTCTCCGCAGGATTACTGGACGATCCACAGCGCATCGTCGCACGCACGGAGAAGATCATGGAGCGCCTGTTGGCGAAGTGACCTAACCTTGAGCGTCTCTTAAAAAAGTGAAGAGAGGGCAGAAATGCCCTCTCGTTTTTACGCCCGCATTTAGCGAGTGCAAGCTGTCATACCAAAAAGAACGCCGCCTGTTTCCAGGCGGCGTCCGAGGGGAGAGTGATCGTTGTCTGAACTTGAACTCATTAAGGCTTCGGCACTTCGGCGATGGTCGCCAGGATGCGGGAAGCGATGGCGTAGGGATCGCCTTGGGAGTTTGGACGGCGGTCTTCCAGGTAGCCTTTGTAGTCGTTCTTCACGAAGCTATGAGGCACGCGGATGGAGGCACCGCGGTCAGCGACACCGTAGGAGAACTTGTCGATGGACTGGGTCTCGTGGTGACCGGTCAGACGGAGGTGGTTGTCTGGACCATAAACGGCGATGTGTTCGTTCACGTTCTTGGCGAAAGCTGCCATGAGGGCTTCGAAATAGTCTTTGCCGCCGACTTCACGCATGTAATCGGTAGAGAAGTTGGCGTGCATGCCGGACCCGTTCCAGTCGGTCGCGCCGAGGGGCTTGCAATGGTATTCGATGTCCACGCAATACTTCTCGCAGAGACGCTGGAGGAGGTAACGGGCCATCCAGATCTGGTCAGCGCAGATTTTGGAGCCTTTACCGAAGATCTGGAATTCCCACTGGCCTTTGGCCACTTCGGCGTTGATGCCTTCGTGGTTGATGCCGGCGTCCAGGCAGAGGTCGAGATGCTCCTCGACGATCTGGCGGGCGATGTCACCAACGTTTTTGTAACCCACGCCCGTGTAGTATGGGCCCTGGGGTGCAGGGTAGCCACCTTCTGGGAAGCCCAGAGGACGACCGTCCTGATAGAGGAAGTATTCCTGCTCGAAACCGAACCAAGCGCCTGGATCATCCAGAATGGTGGCGCGGGTATTGGTTGGGTGTGGAGTCACGCCATCAGGCATCATGACTTCGCACATGACGAGGACACCGTTCTTGCGGGTGGTGTCAGGATAGACAGCCACGGGCTTCAGCACGCAGTCAGAGCTGCGACCTTCGGCCTGCTGGGTGGAGCTACCGTCGAAACCCCAGAGAGGGAGTTCTTCCAGCTTTGGGAAGCTCGCGTATTCTTTGATCTGAGTCTTGCCGCGGAGGTTTGGCGTGGGCTTGTAGCCGTCCAGCCAGACGTATTCGAGTTTGTATTTGGCCATGGTTGTGGTGTTCGACTTGATGTATGGAATGACTATGAATGCTATAGGCGCTCACAGATTGTTGAAAGCAAAAGCATGGCTTGTGCCAAAGTGGAAGACATTTTTCAAATAACGCCCAAAAACTCATGCTTTACCAAGGCAGCGATGCCTTGCCCTGAGTACGATTGGCGTTTAAATCCTTGGCATCATGCAGGAAGCTAAAAACACCGCGAGGGCTCTCGTCCGCTTGGGTTATGATGGACGTGTTCACAAGACTTTCCGGGGGCACATGGCTCAGGAAAGGTTCGAGCATGAAGTGCGCGTGCTTCGTTACCTGGAAAAACAGGGCTGCAAGTTTGTCCCTCGGGTGCTGGAGACCGATCCTGAAAAACTGCACATGGTCACGACCAACTGCGGCAATCGTGTGGAAAACAACATCACGGAGGATCGCTTGCGCCAACTTTTTGCCGAGCTGGAGCAATACGGTGTTCGTCATGAGGACCCTTACACCCGGAACGTGACCTACAATCAGCAGATGGGCCGCTTTTGCCTCATTGATTTTGAGTTTGCCACCATTCTGAATGAGCCTCATCTGGGGCCGCCGCCGCCCGAGCCGGACCCGGATGAAAATGGCCCGCGTGGATGGTGAAAGTGAGGCTGAGGGGTGGCTTTGGGTATCCCTCCTTCAACGTGGCAAAAGATTGCCAAGAAGGGTTAGCCGCTGCAAACTCCGCCTTCCCATCTGTGACTTCAACCAGCCACCCCACCTCTCTTTCCTGGTCCGGCATGACCCATGTCGGCCGTGTCCGCAAAAACAACGAGGATGCTTTTTTAGCCCTGACCTTTGACGCCAATGAGGTTCGCTATCTCGGCAAAGTGGGAGAGTCCAGCCTGGATCAAGGAGACTTTGTCTTTGCGGTCAGTGACGGCATGGGCGGGGCCAATGCAGGCGAATTTGCCAGCAAGATCGCCGTGGAAAGAATCACGCGTCTCATGCCTAAGGTGTATCGGTTGGCGGCTCAAAAAATGGCCAGCGGAGTGAATGACGCCCTGGAGGAAATCTTTCACCATGTTCATGCCGAACTCACACGCATGGGCAAATCCTACGCGGAATGTTCCGGCATGGGCGCGACCTTGAGCCTGGCCTGTTTTTCTCCGGGGTGGATGCACTTTGCTCATGTGGGGGACAGCCGTATCTACTACCTACCTGCGGCTGGCGGAATGATGCAGGTGACCCATGATCACAGTTACGTCGGCTGGTTGCGGCGTCAGGGGCAGTTGAATGAAAGGGAAGCGCGCATGCATCCCGGAAAAAATGTGCTCAACCAAGCTTTGGGGGCCGGGCACCAGATCCTGACTCCGCACTTCGGGGCCGTCAGTTGTCAGCCCGGAGATCGTTTTTTGCTCTGTACCGATGGCGTCAATGACGGCCTCTGGGATACCCGCATCGAGGAATACCTCAAGGTGCCCAGTGACCGGCCTAAGGCTTTCAAAATCGTCGAGCGCGCGGTGGCTGAGTCAGGCAAAGATAATTGCACCGCCTTGGTGGTGGAATTTGCCTCCTGAACCCAGGTTGAAAAGCCGAACCCGATGTCAGAAAAACCAAAACCGTGAACGCAAAAGTCTTTCCCAGTCACGGTTAAGCCAAACCAGACGTCTGGAAACTCTCGGCAGACCTCAGGAAACCCATTCCAGACGTCTGGAACACCAGACCCGATCTCTGCCAAGCCGCACCAGACGTCTGCCGTCCCATTCCCAGTGTCAGAAAAACTTTTCCCAGTCACAGGAAAGACAAAACCAGTCACGGTTTTTTCATTTCTGACATCGGAAAAACTTTTCTAGACCTCTGGAACGACGATCCAGACGTCTGGAAAGACATTCCAGACCTCCGATTTTTCATTTCCGATGTCCGGAAACTTTTTCCAGAGGTCAGAAAAATGATTCCAGACCTCAGAAAAGATTTTCCAGACGTCTGGAACACGATTCCGAATACCCCACTTTCAAGGGAAATCAGGGGTTGTCGAATCATTTGCCTCTTGTCAAGCCCCAACAAGGAGCCGGGGGAGGGCGGCAGAAGGTAGGGCGCAAGGGTAGGGCGGCTGGTCCCCCAGCCGCCTCCGTCAGGCCAAACGACTGCGCATCATCTCACGGTCAAACAAAGCCAACCGGCCTTCCACGACGGCGCTTGGATGACCAAGCGCCCTACCCATGGCACCGCCAGCAGATAGGGCGGCTGGTCCCCAGCCGCCAACAAGATCAAGAGGAGCGCGGGCACTCTGCCCGCCTTCATCGCCTAACCAACGAGTTGGAAAACTCGTTCGACATCCCCGCCCGTAGAACGGGCTTTCCAGCCCGTTTCAACCAACGTCGCATCGCCCCCTCGTTGAACGACTTTCCAAGTTCGTTCCTCTCCCCCACTGCCAACGAAGTCAAACCATCGCCAACGTAAGTGCAGCGAGCCTACTCGGTGAATCAGTCCGTCTGAAGGTCATCCAAAAACTCCGAAACCGGTTTCACGCCGGTGATCAGCAATTGATCCCGGGCACGGGTGCAGGCGACGTAGAGCAAATGTCTTTCGGTATCATACACATCCTGGAGGTCAGCCGGGTCTCCCACGGTTTCGACTCGTTCTTGGAGCGGAATGACTTCGTCATCACAGGCCATGACGACGACCACACGGAACTCCAGTCCTTTAGCAAGATGCATGGTGCTGATGGAGACATGATCGGCTTCCGTTTCGACATGCTCGTCCAGGACTTTGAAAGACAAGCCTGCTTCCTCCACGGCAGATTGAGCCCGTTCCAGTTGCGCCTCGGAGCGGACAAAGACACCGATCTCATGCGCCAGGACTCCAGCCTCCGTTTGCTGTTCTAGCCAGTGGGCTACTTCCTTGCCTTCATCGGATTCTGTCTTGAGGGCGCAGATCTTGGGCGGAGGACCGTTGAAGACGGAAATCGTATCGCTGCGATCTTGTTTGTTGCCATCCACGTCTCCGACTTCAGGCCCCAACAGGCGGTCAGCCTGCATGCGGATTTGATGGGAAGTGCGGTAGTTGACACGCAGGTTGCGGGAGCGGCCTCGAATGTCCACGCCTAACGACAACCAGGAGAAGGGTTGTTGGAAGATCCGCTGACCTAGATCACCAGCAAAGAAAAGGGAATTGCCTCCCTCAGGACGAAGCGCTGCAAAGAATCGCATGTGAGGAATTCCAATGTCCTGCGCCTCGTCCACCACGATGAAGTCAAAAGGGCGGTTCTTGGTTTGAGTCGTCAGAGTGGCAAGCTCTGTAAACATCGCGGCATCGGTCATGAGGTTCTGCGCCTTGAGTCCGCTCCTGACCTTCTCAAAGATGGACCACAGAACAGCGCGTTGCGCCTCCGGCAGCCTTGTCTTCCGGCCTAGCCGGGCGACATCGCGGTATTCCGCCCAGCTTCCGAGCTGCCAGGCGTCCACGACTTGTTCCCATTCAGTAACCAGAAAGTGCAGCGTGAATTTATGATCTTCGGCTTCCTTTGCCGCCGCACTGAGCAGGCTCCGTACGGTTGAATGGTCGGCTAGTTTAACTCGCTGCCCGTGGGCTTTATAAAGCCGCCGACCAATGCCGTTGAAGGAATGAATATCCACCCTTTCGCCCAGCTTCGGCTCATTCCACACAAGATGCCGGAACTTCGTTCGCAAGGCGTTGGCGAGTGTGTCGGAAAAGGTGGTCAGCAGAACTCTGGAATCTGGATTCTCGCGCAGGAGATGCACGGCACGGTGCAGGGCCACCACGGTCTTGCCCGTGCCTGCGGAACCCGAGACACGGGCCGGGCCTGAGTAGTCGCGTGCCACCCATTGCTTCTGCTCGGGATGCAGGAAAACCGCCCACTTTTCCCAGGGGGCATTCAAAGCTCGTTCCAGTTCCTCCACGTTCGTCATCACGCGGAAGCGGCGCAGGGCATCCGGGTGATCGAATGGATTTGCTTGCGGCTCCACTGGCTCGGGTTTCCGGGGCGTGCCGCAGGTCGCGATTTCCAGCAAGGCCTCCGAGGCTTCTCCAGGGAGGTGCCCCGCTAAATCCAAATAGCTTTCCTCCGTGGCTTCCTGGACATCCTTTAGCCAGTCCGTCGGCACACCATAGCTCAGGAGGTCATCGGCCGTGAGATGCGCGAAAGGCTGTTTCTTGGCGGCGTAAACCTCTTTCGGTTCCTCCAGCACATACCATGGCACACGAATCTCCTGCACCGTCTCGCGAATCTCCACAAGCTGGGCCGCCCCTGTCTTGGGATGCGTCTCCAGCTTTCGACGCTCGGCCCAGTCATAGGCCTTGTCATGATGATCCACGTAACAAAGCAGCAGACTGTCCGCTGTCTTATGCACAATGATGCGGATGTCCGCGCTGACCCGCGCCGACCAAAAGTTCTTGTCCTTCGCCTTGTCCAGTTTGTGAAAGCTCATGCCCGGACTCGCCGGGTTCATCTGAAGGTCAAAAGCCGTTGTCTTGACGGCCTTCTGCTCGTCGCCAGTGAGGCGGGCAAGGCTATCGGTGAAGGTATCGGCGATGCGGAAGTCCATGAGAATGTTCCTTCCAATCAAACCGCATTAACTATCAAATTAGAATTCATGGTCTGAATGCTCATGCTCGCTCCCAGATAGATTGTCCTAGCATGGTGATTTTTCTCATTGAGTTATTTCTATTTTCCAGATGCTCTTCAATTTTTTGAGTGACTAGATTGAGCGCGGCATAGCTTCCACATGAAACGTACACCTCTGCAATGCCATGGTGTTGTGAGAAAAATAACCCAGTTATCGCTACACGGCCTGCCCATCCATCCATCCAAACACGCTTCAGCGCATCCTCACAATGATTTCGTAGATCCTCCGGTCGATCTACATCTGAAAACAAAATAAAAACTTTTATACCTTTAACGACATCAATTTCTTGTCTGAAAACGTTGTTAGGTAGAAGCTCGGTCAAAACATCGATTATCTTTAAATTATCAAATCGTTTCATTGCATTATTGTAGGTGGCATCAATCAGCCCATCAGCTAACAGGGGTCGTAGAATAAATTCCTCCACCTCATGTTGTGATGAACGACGGACCTTGACTAACAAATCGTAGTCTCCATAAAGATCATATACCCCATCAATGCCTTGATCCTTTGCCATCCTCCTCAGTCTCGCATTTGTTTTCTTGCACTGTTTGCATTTCAAAAGAACGATAAACAACTCGGATGAGTCCTGACCATTTGTCGGAAGATTTCCTTCGGGGAAAGCTTGTTGCATGTAAAGGCATGAAGTCTTGGCAATTCGACAGTGATCGGATTCAATCAGTATGGAGTTTTTCAGCCTCTGGCTAAGGCGGATGCAAATAGGCTTCGGCATTGGTGTAAACTTCAGGCTATTGTCTGCATCTGAAGCAAATGAATGAAGGATCGCCGTTGGTATCAAGCCGTCGAATTTCATTTGGAACACTTGAAGATGGCGCACCCCGGCATCTCCCAAGTATTTACGGTCAAGCCCCGCACTTCCAGCACCTGACACCCATACACTATAGGCGTGGGTCATATCCTGCGTAAGTGGAGAAATACAGGTAAACGAGGCCAGGCAAGGCTGGTGCTGGTGCCCATGGAGAACCATCGACACATCATATTCAGCACATAAACTGAGAACAGCTTTTGCATCCAGGGTGACGCTCGTCTTCCTTTTATCCCCAGCGAAGTAGTCGGATGCCACATACGAGACCGGCAGTGCATGATGATGAAGACATAATAACTTGATTATTTTTTTGCCATTCGTCTCTTGTGGCAAATCCTGCTTAAGCAATGCGTGAAGAGCAACAGGCCCAACTAGCCCAATTCCCGCATCCTCTTGACTCTCGATAGCTGCAGAGTTTACACCATAGATTACGAGCGCGTGCTGATCGTCAGACAGCACCGTAATGCTCTGAGCATCATTATTTGATCTTCTGTTGGTGATTTTTTTCTCCACTTTCTGATATTCTGCAAAGCGCTGTGATGGCACTTGCGACCAATCGGCGTCATGATTGCCGGGTATGATGACTATGTTCTCACGCGCAACACCGAGCTTATCTGCAAGGATGTTCAGTTCCTTGGCTGCCAAATCAAATCCTTTCTTGCAAGTGCTCCAGCGAAGATCGCCAGATACAATAATGCCAGTAAGCGGTGGCATTTGCGATGTGTTCAGACAGTTCACAATGGACTCGACTAAACTTTCCCTGTCTCTCACATCCTTTTTCTTGGCGTTAGTAGTTCGGAAAGGGTGAATCGATGAATCAGTGCTATAGTGGAGATCACTGATGTGCAGAAAGTTAATCATGGCAGGATGGCATGTATTTGATTTCTGAATGTGTGCATCGCCCGAATTAGTTTATCTGTTTCGTCAGGGTTGCTCGAATATTGCAAATAGCTTAAAACTTCTTGTAAGGCATTGGCGGTTTGAATAAATTCCGGCTTTTTTACGCTGTGTTCTTTCTGGGCCAAACTATCATCGGACTCAAGTAGATGTACCTTTGCAAAGTGATGGCTATGCCTATGCATCCTTCTCGGAGCTTTGCGAAGATGGTTGAAAAAACAATCTGAAGTCCTTAAGCGATCTCGGTTCCATTCCAGATTTGGTGCTGGCCAGTAATACACCGAGGTTATCCTATCTGGAAATGCAGCGATAGCTCCCGATGCAGGACGCAGTTGATCATGGTCCACGACCGCCCAAACTTTCAAATTATCAAGTGCCGGAGCCACGAAACTGCCGAGACATGATGAATAATCGAGTTGATCCCAGAATGTAGGAGATTCGATGCCATAGGGTTTTCTAACCCCGGTGGGATAAATTTTACTGAAAGCCGTTTCAGAAGCAGCGGCATAGACCAACCCACGGTGGTCACGGTTGCAAGTGTTGAAGATCGTCGCTCCTGGATAGCGGTTAGCAAGAATCTCATGACACTTGTCACCTATCTCCAGTTCTTTTTTTACCCATCCCGTTTCATGTTCGGCTAAATTCGCATATTCCTGGCTGACGATCCAAAGGTGTAGTTTACAACCGTAGTACCTCGCAATTGCAGATGCAGAATCAAGGCCGCAGATCGTTTCAATGGTTGGTCCCCATTTCAGCCAGTTATTTTTTTCTTCTATAGATTTGCCCTGGCATACTCCCGCGACAACGACGTCTGGCCTTAAAGGACCACCTTGAGTCTTGCCTACCCATGCGCCCAGGTGGCGAATGTCATCTGAGACATTTTCTAGAGGTCTTGTGAGAATGGCGCGCTCATCCTCATTCCATACTTTTTTTTCGTTGGGAGAGAGAAATTTGGTGAAATCACTTTGTGCTATACGCCGCTCGTTTTCAGTGATAAATAAGCCATCATACCACTGGGAAAAACTGGGATTCTTTTTCATGTGAATTTGATTACATCTTTCAAGCTCTGAACACCTTCATCACCTCATCCCCCAGATGGTTAATCACCTTGACGGCGATTCGTCCCTGCTTGGGTTTTTCAAAGGCGCGTGAGGTGTCGCTGTTGAGGGTGGCCCAGGCTTCGGGGTTGATTTCGGCTTTGAGGGTGGTCTTGAGGGCACTGTAGGGGTCGTTGGCACCGAGGAAGTAGGCGTGGCGGACGAAGAAGCTTTCTTCGTTGTAATCGGTGTCGATGAACCAGCAGGCGATGCCGTCGGCACCGTGGCTGGTGACTTCGCCGGTCTGGGGTTTGAAGACATCCACGCCGTTCACTTTCACCCGGAGCTTGCCATCGGGTTCATTGATGAGGGTGATGTCAGGCTCCCCGAAGATGACAAAGAGGTTGCCCTTGCCGGTGTTCTTGAGGTCCTCCGCCATGTGCAGGTCGGCGTTCATGCGAGCCTTCAGCACGGGGATGCGGCCCAGTTTGCTGAACTCGGTGGCGTGCGCCTCGTAGTTGAAAGCACAAGCGATGAGCACGTCGAAGCCAGAATCTCCGGCCTCCCGCGCAGCGGCGGCGAGGTCGGCGCGCTGGACGGTTCCGAATTCGGGGCCGATGAAGATGGCGGCACGTTTTTCGGCGTCGCCTTCTTTGTAGAGACCTTCGCCGCAGACCAGTTCACCGGGCCAAGCGGTGACGGCGGTGAAGGTGATGCGGTCTTCCTTGTGGGCCTGCTGCACGCCAGCGGTGCGCAGGTTCTCCAGGATCATTTGGGGGAAGGACTGCTTGGCGTTGTAGTCGGCCCCCGGCTCCTTCAGGCTGTCGATGAGTTCATCGTTCTCATCCACCCCCAGCACGCGGTGAGGGCTGAGGCTCTCGACCGTGAACGGACCGGCCACGCGAACCTTCTTCTTGTCGTCGTAGGGCTTGTCGTAAAGGTATTCATGGTCGGCCTTCGCGGCGATGGACTTGTCGATTTCCTGCTGCCGGGCGATGCGGGCTTGCCACCAGTCAGCATGTAGCTTCTTTGCACCATCGGACCACCCAGTCACCGCTTCGCGGGGAATCTCCCATTCTTGCCACTGCTTGCCGACTTCTGCGTTCAGCTTCTCGCGCAACGGCTCCAGCTTCGTCTGCCAATGTTCCCAGATGACATCGATCTCCGTGTTGCTGGCGATGGACTTGAGCGAAACCCGAGCAGCACGCTCATAGACAAAGCCATGGCGGATGTTTCCCTGCACGGGCTGCGAACTCGGAGCGGTGCGGGTGACTTCGGCTTCTTTGAGCTGTCCCTCCCGAGAATCAGCCAGCAGGTAAAAAGGATAACGCGCGCCCATGATGCGGGCCCTGGCGAGCGCCAGCGCCACACGCGAGGTGTCAATCGTGATCCAGCGGCGGCCCCACTGCTCGGCGACGGTGGCGGTGGTGCCGGAACCGCAGGTCGGGTCAAGCACGAGGTCGCCGGGGTCGGTGGCCATCAAAATGCAGCGCTCTACGACCCTTGCTGACGTTTGCACGACATATGTTTTCTCTTCTGAGCGACTCGAAAATTTCACGTCGTCCCAAATGTTGTTTACAGGCATCAACGGAAAGTCATTAAGGAATCGAACATAAGCGAGTCCTGTCCCTCGGAGTTCAACACGCTCGGCCCGTAACAGTCGTTGCATGCCGCTCTCATTGGTGGACCAACGCCTTTGCATACTTGGACGATATTCGACACCGCGATAAGGAACAGCGAACCACGAAGCAGCTCCTTCGCCCTTTTCACGGCCTGCTCCTTGAGATGTCAGATCGCCCTGACGATATCGGATTGCGTTCTTCGGGATGAGTTGTTCGTCGGCGATTTCCTCATTAGTCATTACACGACGAGTGAGGTTAGGATGCTGGATTCTGCTATATTCTCTGAATCCAGCACCTCCATCACGTTTGTAGCTCCATGGGGCGCGATACTTAGTTTGGTCTTTTCGCTTTGCATACCACAATACATAATCTGTGACTGGAGCGAGATAGACTTGTGTTTGCCCGCTTGTCTTTTCGACTGTGATTTGTGTAATTAAGTTTTCAGAGCCGAACAATTCATCCAACAGGGATCGGATGAGATGCACATTTTCATCGCCGATCTGCACAAAAATGGAACCGGATTCGGTGAGGAGATCGCGGGCGACGGTAAGCCTATCACGCAGGTAGGTGAGGTAGCTGTGGATGCCGTCGCGCCAGGTGTCGCGGAAGGCTTTGACCTGCTCGGGCTCGCGGGTGATGTGGTCGGCCTTGCCGTCCTTCACGTCGCGGCTGGTGGTGGACCACTGGAAGTTGCTGTTGAACTTGATGCCGTAGGGCGGGTCGAAGTAGATGCACTGCACGCGCCCGCGCAGGCCCTCGCGCTCGGCGAGGCTGGCCATGACCTGGAGGGAGTCGCCGAGGATCATGCGGTTGGACCAGTTCTGGTCGTGGGCGTAGAACTCGGTCTTGTCCGCGCCCTTGGGGATGCCGTTGAAGTCGTTGAAGAGGTCAAACTGCACCTCGGGTGCGGTTTCCTTGCTCTGGCGCAGCAGGTCATCAATAAGTGCCTTCGCATGCACCTTTTCCTGAATGTAGAGCGGCGGGGCATGGACGACGAGGTCGCTCCAGTCCTGCTCATCCTTCCCCCGCCAGACGAGCTGGGGATCGAGATCGACGTTGCGCGGATACTTCACCTTGCGCGGCTGCTCATGCTCCCGCTGCACGATGGACTGCTGCTCGGCGCTGGGGATGTTCTTGCGCTTGTCGTCGGAGTGCTTGATGGCATCGACGGTTTTGAGGGATGAGGAGGATGTGGCTTTCTTTGCCATGAGGTCAGGAATCGAGAGTTTCAGGCTTCTTGAGGGCTTTCTTGTCCTCGCTGGCGAGTTTGCGTTCGAGCTTCTTCACGTCCTCGGCGGCGGGGAGTGACTCGGGCCGGATGCCACGGGAAAGCAGGGTGTCGCGCACGGCCTTGTTGTTGGTGATGTGTTCATGGGAGATGGCGGACTCCGTGCCCATCTTGTGCTCGCGAGCATTGAAGATGGTGATCTCTGTGGCGAAGTCCTTAGCCTTTAAAATGATGGTGGGCGCGAAGTCAGCTAGGGGGCGATTGTCCGGGACCTTCCAATGCGACTTCATGGCCTGGGTGGTCTTGCCAAAGAGTGCCTGGTCGCCCTTGCTGCGAATAAGCGCAAAGTCCTCATTGCCACCAGTCTGCTCAAAGATGACCTGAGAGAGTTCTTTCTCGGTGGTGCTGAGCTTGCGCCGGGCGGAGACTCGCTCGGCTTCAAGCAAGCGCTGCTCGATGAGTTCCGCACGGCGTGTCTGGATGGCGAAGTAGGTCTGGGCAAAGGCGATCTCCTGCTTCCGTGGATCGCCGTTCTGGGCGATGAGGTAGCAGGCGTAGCGAGTGAGCATGAGGTCATCGATCTCGCGCTGGCTGCCAGAGCCGAGATCGACCATTTTGTTGACGCCAACAAAATGGTCAGCGACGCGGTGGCCTGAGACCTCACAGGCGGTTTTCGCCTTGGAGATGGCGGTATTGAAATTGCGCCATTCATCGTAGCCGAGGAGGTGCTGAAGGTCGCGAGCAAGCCAGTAGTCGGTGCCACCATCAGTCTGCTGGGCATTGGCTTCAAAGGTGGAGGTGAGTGTTTGGATGAGTTCGGACTTCATAGCTGCGGAGAGGCGGTGACGCTTTCTATCATCTGGTGGAAGTGCTTCTCGACCTTGGCTTTGAAGTCTGACTCGATCTCATACACATCGCAAAACTCAGCAAAGGCCCATCGTCCATGCGTGCCGAGGTGGTTCACGCCGGGAATCCAGTAAGTCTTCATGGTCTCAGCTTTAGCGACAGCGTCCTGGCCGCGATAGCCTTTGATCTCGACGATGAGGTGGAGCAGGTCATCGGGGCCGTGGCCGTCATCGACGAGGACAATGAAGTCCGGGAAGTAACGACGAGTCTCGCCGCCGAAGTGGTAGGGGACTTCAAGGCCGAGGTTGTGGTTCTTCACATAAGCGACGACGCGAGGGTGCGACTCGGCCACGCGGCAGAACTCGCTTTCCCAGTCACTGTCGAGGATTACCCAGTTGACATGGCACTTCTCGGAGCTGGTCTCCCAGCGCAGGGTTTTGGAGGTGGTAAAGCGAACGTGCCGAGTGGAGCCGATAGGGTTGAACGGATCAAGCAGGGCAGTGATGGGGCGCTCGTCCTTGAAGTGGCGGGTAATGGCGGCGGCGATCTTCTCGGCGGCCATGTTAGCGAGCACCTTGTATTTGAGCTGAGCGGGATAGGTGCCGCCTTTGCAGTGCAGGTAGGTGTCGAGCCATTGCTTGGCGATGCGCTTGATCTGGCCGAAAAGCTGAAGCTGCGGCGACTCGTCCGGCGCGCGCCACTTGTAGAGGATGATGTGGGAGGTCAGCTCGTAGAGCACCTGGGAGGGGCGGACATCGCCGGTGTGGATGAGGTTCATGTTCACCGGCTCGCCGATGATGCCGGAGAGCAGCACTTCAGAGGAGCCAACCTGATCAGGGGTGATCTCCATGTGCGATTCGTCGGTGAAGGTGGCTTCCAGGCGTTCATTGGGCAGCTCGACGCGATAGCCAGAAACCCGAGGGAATCGGATTTCCAGGTGATCGCGTTCGGGGCGCATCGCCTTCACATGAATGGTCTCGCGAGGCTTCTGCACCGGAGCCTCCACGGACTGGGCGGTGAAATCGAAGGGAATGCCGAAGACATCGGCATACTCGACACTGAACTTCCCGGCATCCTCGCCGTCCTCATTGATCTCGTAGGACAGACGGCGCAGCGCGCGACCGAGCACCTGCTCGCACAAGAGCTGGGTGCCAAAGGCGCGGACGCCGAGAACGTGGGTGACATTGTTCGCATCCCAGCCCTCAGTGAGCATGGAGACGGAAACGACACAGCGGATGTGCCCGCCAAGCTGACCTGCCTTACCGACGGTATTCATCACCTCACGGAGAATACCTTGATCGGTGAGGTTCTCGGCGTCCTTCACATTGCCGGTGCGCTCGATGATGGCACGGCGAAAGCGCTCCAGTTCATCGGCTGCGGCTGCCTTGAACTGGTCGTCCAAGGCCTCGCCAGCTTCGAGCTGCTCGCTGTCGATGAGCAAGGTGTTGGGCTTGGCCAGCGCTTGCCCAAACTGGTCGAAGTTACTGAACAAAGGCAGGCGTCCATCATTGAACTCGCTGCTGCCATCGGCCTTCGGCGTGCGCCAGCCGGAGATGTAGTCATAGACGAGCTTCGATGAGGCGGTGTTATTGCAGACGACAATGAAGCACGGAGGAACAGCGGTGTTCTCTTTCTCCCATGCCTCGAAGGTCTTCTTGTAGTGGCCGTAAAGGGCTTCGAGAGCGGTCTGCAACTGAGGCGGCAGATCAAGTGGATTGAGGGTGCTGCCCTTGCTGCGCCCCGACTTCGGCATCTTCTTGCCAATGTGCTTCCACAGTTCGCGGAACATGGGCTGGTCCACGTTCGGGAGGTTGTCCGCGATGGGCACGCGGGGCAGCTTCACGATGCCGCACTCGATGGCGTCCATGAGAGAGAAGTCGCTCATGGTCCAGTGGAACATGGTGCCCTCACGATAGCCGGAGCCCGCGAGGAAGAACGGCGTGGCAGAGAGGTCAATGACGCGGGCGAGGCCGAGCTTGCGCTTCACGATCTCCAGACCGCTGATCCAGAGACGTGCAGCTTCGTTCTCCTTTTTGGCGTGCTCCTTGGCGGCCTTGAGGTCATCACCTTCGAGATGGTTACCCTTATCGTCGATGAAGTCGTCATCATTGGCGGGCTTCTCCCGGTAGCAGTGATGGGCCTCATCATTGATGACGAGGATATTCTTCATGCCCATGAGGCCGGGCATGACACGCTGGATCATCTGGCCCTCGGTTTCTTGCGTTTGCAGGTCCTCGCCCGAGCGGCCTTTGAGAAGTTGCTTGCCGCCCTTGGAAATCTCAAGGCGCTCGCGCAGCTTGAAGGCGTGGTAGTTGGTGATGACGATGGAGGCCTTCTTGATCTCGTCGGAGAACTCCTGCGGCACCAGTTCACGAGTGGTGTAATAGTTCTCGCTGTCATTCGGCAACAGCACGCGAAGACGGTCGCGAATGGTGAGGCCGGGAGCGACGAGGAGGAAGCCACGGGTGAACATCTTGCTGCCAGGACGGCGGACCGCATTGATCGTCTGCCAAGCAATGAGCATGGCCATGACGGTGGTCTTGCCTGCGCCGGTCGCGAGCTTTAGGGCCAGTCGGCTCAGCTCGGGATTAGCCTCGGAATTGGCGCTTTTCAGGTAAGTGAGGATGTCTTTTCCGCGAGTTGTCTGCGGCGCGACCTCCGTTAGCCAGATGGCAGTCTCCACGGCTTCCACTTGGCAGAAAAACGGACGTTGATTGCTGAACTTGTGATGCCGCCAATGCTGAAGCAGGCGCTGGGTCTCGGGCGTGACCTGCCACTGATGGGCCTTTAACTCGCGCCAGGTGTCCACCTGCGCACGAACTTGATTGATGATGGACGTGGTCTCGTAATTCTGGTCCTGCACCGATTGTCCAGCATCATCCATCAAGCCCAGATCGCCCTGCTGAGGGGCTGCCTTCTGCTTTTTCGACTTCGGAATTGGAGTGACGAACTTCGCCTTCCTACGTTCAGGAACGATGTCCTGTGTGGGCTGCCCTGAAGCATCCAGCTCCCAGTGCCGCAGAGGATACTCATAAGGCGAGTTGAGAATCGGGTGATCGAAGAAGGGGTTGGACATGGGAGACAGCGAAGTAGAGCGCAGGATCAATGGAACACAACGCTCCCGGATGAGACAAGTAATGAATTAGGTAGAGAACTGGTTTGAATCAGAAGAATGCAGTAACAAATACCGCCACTGTGTCGCCTGGGGGCGGTGTCCCTTCTTCCAGCGCAGGCCCTTCCTGACCATCACGATGATCTTCGCCTCAACGAAGGTTAGCATGAGTTTGTGTGCTCCTTTGGGGTCGATCAGCAAGCGTGCGCCTAAGTCGGCGTGACTGAGGAAGAAGTCACCGTCACCACAATCGGAGCGGCTCGACTTGCGTTTCGAGAGGTGGCGGCAAATGCGAAAGGCGGCCCTTCTTTTTTCCGTCCTGAAATCGTCATAGATGCGGCGCTCGCGCTGATCGAGACTGACGCGAAAGCGTGCGGCGACGTTGAGGAGGTGAGCATTCGCTTCGGCGTGGTGTGTTTGCGCAAAGGGTTCTCAGGCAATAGCCCCGCATACGTCGCATAGGAGAACACAGGTGAGATGTTGCGGTGAAAGTTGCCCTTCGTGAGGTCAGACACAGGCAGCGAGTTCAGCCACTCCCTCACTTTCTCGGTGGCGGTGTCCGTGACGATGGTTTCAGCCCCAAAATGATCCTCAAATCGACGCCAGCGATAGCACAGGTCGTCCAAGTAAATCTTGGAACGCTTCTTCGTCTCGGGATCAGCAAGAAAGCGGTCCTTCAACGCTCTGAGCGTGAGCGAACGCTGCCGCAGGGCATGAGCATTAGCGTGATCCGTCGCAATGCCGAGAAGCATCGAGCCCGTGCCGTCGATCAGTTCTCGACAGCGCACATACTCACGCACCGCATCCTCTGCCAGCCCGCCCGCAATGTGGGTTGCTCGCGTGCCAAGGTTCTGCCGCTGAATCTGGAGCGACTGGAGCAGAAGATTGAAGATCCTAGTGTCGGCGGTTCGACCCCGTCCCGAGCCACCGCTTCATGATAAGTGGTGGCACCCGACCGAAGCATTTGCGGAACATATCGACGTGGCTTCCATGTGTCATGCTCCGCCTTCTTCTGCTTTTCAGCCTGCCGCTCTACATCCTCGACCAGTGGTCGAAGCTTTACATCGTGAAGCACTATGAGCTGAACGCGCACGAGAGCACGATCATCGACGGCTTCTTTTGGATTCATCATACGGCCAATACCGGCGTGGCCTTTGGTATGGGCAATGGCGAGTGGTGGTCGAACTGGGTCTTTGGCGCTATCTCGCTAACGGCTGCCGTGGCGATCACGATCATGTGGAAGAAGGGAGTGTTTCCCGGAGCGATGAGCCGCACGGCCGCTGGACTGCTGTATGCAGGCATCGCGGGCAATTTCACCGACCGTATGCTGCATGGCTATGTGGTCGACTTTTTGAAGTTTGATCTGCGCTTTATGATCTGGCCGAGCTTCAATGTGGCAGACGCGTGCGTTGTGAGCGCTGCCATTCTGCTGGGCACCTCGTCGTTCTTTGAGAAGCCGCCAGAGAGCGTGAAGGCTTGAGTTTCCGATTGTCACCACAGAGCATGGATGAAATGATCAAGCCATGTCTGGACACGCTGCGATGAAACGCCTGCTGCACGAGATCGGCACGGTCGATCAGGTGGGCATTGAGGAACGAGTGGCCAAGTATGCGACGCGCAGCCTGAAGAAAAACAGCAAGCTCTTCGGTCTGCGACTGGCCACGACGATGGTCGATCTGACCACGCTGGAAGGCAAGGACACGCCAGGCAAGGTCGCCTCGCTCTGCCAGAAGGCGCTGGTGCCCCATGATATGGGCGATGTGCCGCCAGTCGCTGCGGTGTGCGTGTATCCTTCCATGGTGAAGCATGCGAAGAAGCTTGTGCGTGGCACCTCGGTGAAGGTAGCGTCCGTGGCCACGGCGTTCCCGAGCGGTCAGGCCCCGCTGAAGACGAGGCTTGCCGAGGTGCGCACTGCCATGGCCGATGGCGCGGACGAGATCGACATGGTGATCAATCGCGGGGCTTTTCTCGCGGGCGAGTTCGGTTTGATGCAGGATGAGATCGCACAAGTTGTCGAGGCCTGTGGGAATGCCACGCTGAAGGTCATCCTGGAAGTCAGCGAGCTAGAAACCTATGACAACATCCGCGCCGCCAGCTTCCTGGCCATGCGCGTGATTCGTCCCAATGACTTCATTAAGACCAGCACCGGCAAGACCTCGATCAATGCCACGCTGGGCAACAACCAGGTGATGCTGGAGGCGATTCGTGACTTCTATTTGGACACCGGCATCGCCATCGCTATGAAGCCTGCGGGCGGCATCCGCACCGCCAAGCAGGCACTGCACTTCCTGATCGCCGTGAAGGAAACGCTGGGTGATGAATGGCTGAACAACCGCCGCTATCGCTTCGGTGCGTCGTCGTTACTGAATGACTTGTTAAGGCAGTTGGAGAAGGAACGCACCGGTGCGTATCAGGCCCCTTATGCCTTCAGTGAAGCAGCGGAGAGCTACTGATTCAGAGTTCGGTGTTCACGCTTGAGCGTGAACACCGAACAAATGCCGAAGGCGTCAAAGCTTGTCAGCCTTCACTTCTTCGCAGTCTCACGAAGATCCTTCGAACAATTGTCGTCTGGCGACACTGGATCGCCCTTCTGCTCCACGGGGTGCATGTAGAGGTAGCGCCAGACAGGTTCGTATTGCAGTTCACCCTTGTCGTTTTTGGGCGAGGCTTTGCCGGGGGTGACGGAGCTGTGGGCGCGTTTGTCGTCGCTGCCGACATCGGCTTCGCTGATGAGTCGGCGGGTGTTGCCGTAGGGCGGTTTGGCGTGGTCAACGTTCACGATGGGGCCGAACTGATGCAGGCCGAGCAGTTCCCAGGAGCGGCAGTAGTGGTCGCCGGACCATCCGCCATCGAGCACGTGGCTGAAGCCGAAGTATCGCTCTTGGGGCGTAGCGGAGGGCAAACTCTGCCAGGTGTCGTATTGATCGCGCGGACCACAGAGCATGACCACGCGGCCGACCTTTTGATGCTTGGCAAAACGTGCCGCCGTCGTGGAACCATGCGAGCTGCCAGAGATGATGACCTTCTCCCAGTCGAGGCCTTGGCCGTCCTTGCTGAGGAACTGCTCCCACTTGCCCTGTGGGTGCTGCTTGGATAGCCACTTCACGAACTGATACGCACGCTCCATCATGCCATCGGGCTTGGGAATGCTGACCAACTCGCTGAAGTCTTCCCCGGTGGCGGCTTCGAGACGAATCTTGCCGAGGATTTGTGGGTCCTCGTTGGGTGACATCTTGCCATACTTGCCGAACCAGCCGTTTGCATAGTGCACGCGCAGGGCGTGGATGCCGTAGCTATTCATGCGCTCGAACAGTCCTGGGCTATGCCCCATGAGCCAGATCATGAGCTTGCCCTGCGGTGCCACGCGGGTGTCCACGCTGGCCTGCTGCACGTCGGCAGGTTTGCCCTTGTTCTCGATCAAGAACTCAATCTCGGGGTGGGCTTGCACCCGCTTGTCCAGTTCGCTCGCACGCGCCGTCAGTTCATAGCGTTGCGGTTGGGGATCGTTGAAGGCGGGTGCCTCGGCATGTAGGCCGAGAGCGCAAGTGAGACAGAGCAGGGGCAGGAGTCGTGGAAAATTCATGATCTGCCATACAGAGCGAAAGGCTCTCACTTGCCAAGACAAAACGAGCCAAGCTCAACGCTCGTCGAGCCGCTGAATCACCTCATCGCTCAAACCTGGCAGCGGCTTGGCCTTGTCGGCGTAGCGGTCAAAGCGGTTCGACAAGATCAGTAGCGTGGGAGCCCACAGGCCGACAAAAATGCCGAAGCGCTCAGCATGGGCTCGGGTCTCGACATCATCGCCATTCAGCAACCACCAAATAGCGATGGAAAGGACGACGGAGATCAGGCCCGCTTGAAAGCAAATCGTGCTCAAGGTGCGGCAGGTGGAGGGATTCATGCGCCCAGCATACGGACGCTCGCCCATGCTCCACAAGTCCACGGCAAGATACGCACAGTCTCTCGCAACCTGCGCGCACTCAGGACCCAATGGGATGCCAAGTGGTCTTGAACTCAACCAGCTTCTGAATGTCTTCCAGGCCTTCAGCGCTGTCTGCCAACCAATCTGTCGGGTCCTCGGCCCTGCGCAGGCGCAGGCGCTTCATGCTTTCGGCTGCACCGACTTGGATCGCTTTCCGCTCCTCAAAAGTTGCCACGCCACTGATCGCCCGCAGGTGCGCGTGGGTCGCCATGGTGGGCAGGATTTCGTCACGGAAACCAGTGAGTAGATTCACCACACCGCCAGGCAGATCGCTGGTGGCTAGCATTTCGCCGAGCAGGATGGCGGGGTAAGGTTTCGTTGAGGAAACCAAAGCCACGACTGTATTGCCGCTGGTAATCGCGGGGGCGACCAGTGAGACGAGTGCGAGCAGTGGATACTCTTCCGGGGCGAGGACGCCGACAATGCCCATCGGCTCGGTGACGGTGAAATTGAAATATGGCGATGCCACAGGGTTCACACTGCCGAGTAGCTGCGCATACTTGTCAGTCCAGCCTGCATAGTGGATCAGGCGATCAAGGGTGGTGCTGACCTCGCGTGAGGCATCGGCCTTCGTGGTGCCGTGCAGCATGAGGGCATCCACCATTTCCGCGCTGCGTGGTTGGAGCATCTCCGCGAGACGGTAGATGATCTGCCCGCGATTGTAGGCCGTGCGTTTTGCCCATCCTGGGCCAGCCTTGGCGGCAGCCTCGACGGCGTTGCGCAGGTCCTTGCGCGTGCATTGCGGGATGTTGGCGAAAAAAGTGCCGCTTTGATCATGTATCGGATACACGCGGGCGGACTCGCTGCGGATGAAGGCACCGCCGACGTAGCACTTGGGGGTTTTGGTGATGGGAAGAGATGCCACGCGCGGAGTATTCCCGGTAGGACACGATTTGGCAAGGAGGCTCCTTTTCACCAAGGAATGCTAATTTGTGGAGGCGCGCGCATCATTTCTTGTTAAACTTCACGAATATACCGCCAACAATGAAAGCAATTATCCTCCTCTCAGCTCTTGTTTGTTTCCTGCACAATGTTGCAGTCGCGCAGTCAGTTCGCATCGTCGGTGGCGGCAACGCGACTGCGGGTGCCTACCCTTATGTGACAGCATTGATCGAGAAGGGGGCGACGCCTTCCTCCGGCCAGTTCTGCGGTGCGGCACTGGTCGCACCCCAGTGGGTGCTGACAGCGGGTCATTGCATGGAAGGCACGCCAGCCTCGTCTGTGGAGGTTTGGATTGGGGGTCGTGATTTGAGGAATGCGTCAGAGGGGGTTCGTGTCGCAGTGTCTCAAGTCATCATGCATCCAAGCTACGGGGAGAATGCACAGGGTGCGATCGTGTATGACTTCTGCCTGCTGAAACTCGCCCGTGCAGTGACCGAGCGCTCCACACTTCCCTTGGTGGAAACCTCAGCTCAGGTGGCAGCAGGTATCTCCTCGCGTGCAATTGGTTGGGGCGCCACGAGTGAAGGCGGCTCTGGTTCCAGCATCTTGCAGCAGGTCGACCTGCCGTTGGTGTCGCTCGCTACCGCTGGTGGATCGGCCGCAGGCTTGGGCAGCACACATTTGGCTGCTGGTCGTGTCAGCGGTGGTATTGACACTTGTCAGGGTGACAGCGGTGGTCCGCTAATGGTGCGCAACAGTGCCGGTGCATGGGCGCACGCGGGCACGGTGAGCTATGGCAATGGCTGCGCACGCCCCGGTGAATACGGCATCTATGGTAACACGCTGACGCTGAAGCCATGGATTCAAAGCTACATCGGCGGCACCAGCACGCCGACAGATGATCACAGCAACACAACAGCAAATGCGACCGCCTTGGCTATCAACGCGACCGCCACCGGTAATCTGGCTGTGGGCGGCGATTTGGACGTGTTCAAGATCATGATCACCGCACCGGGTACATTGATGGTGGACTCCACGGGCAACACGGATGTCGTTGGCTCGCTGACGGGTAGCTCCGGTGCAGCGTTGCTCACGGACGACAATGGTGCGGGCACGCCGAACTTCCGGCTGACCTACAATGTGACAGCCGCAACTACGCTGTATGTTCGAGTGGGTGGGAAGACGACGGCCACCACCGGTGCCTATGGTTTGAGCACCAGCTTCTCGGCGTCCCCAGTTCCAGTTGGGGACATTGCCATGCGCCTCGGCACGAGCACTATCGCAATGGATGGCAGTGTCGCCTATGGCACGCGCACGGTAAACAGCGCTGCGCTGAGCAAGACCTTCACCATCGCGAACACGGGCAAAGGTGCCTTGGCAGTTAACAGCGTGTCGGTCACCAGCGGCAGTGGCTTCACGGTCACCACCCAGCCAGCCGCAAGTGTCGCCGCCGCCAAGACGACTAGGTTCATCGTCGCCTTCTCACCAGTCTCCGCAGGAGCGACGACAGCGACCCTGACCGTGCGTAGCAACGATCCCGACGAGAACCCCTACACAATCACGCTGACGGGCAGTGGCCAAGCAGCATCAGATGACCATGGCAACACGATTGCCACCTCCACCCTATCGTCCGTGCCAAGCAGCAATGCGGGCGTGATCGACACCGGAACGGATCTGGATTACTTCAAGTTTACCCTGACGGCGGCACGCACAGTGACGATTCGCACGACGGGCAGCGTAGACACCTATGGCACGCTCTACAAATCGGATGGCACTTACCTCACTGAGGCGGACGATACCGGTTCCAACGCTAATTTCAGTATCACACGATCACTCGCGGGTGGCACGTATGCCATTGCAGTGGAGGGCTACTCCAGCACTGATACCGGTGCTTACACGCTCAGTCTGCAATGAGACTTGCGGGCAAGGTGTGGCCATGGCTGCCTCTCGTTGGCGCGCTGGTGCTGGCTGTCGCTGGAGGGCTGCAACTCGCCACTCGGCGAGAGCCAGGATTGAGTCCATCCCTGGCATCCGCAGCGAAGGTTCTGCCCCAGCCTGCACAGGAGTCTGCTCAAGCGGAAGAAGCAACCCTGCAGCCCTCCATAGCAGTCACGGTAGCGTCGTTGCGAGCGAGTTGGTCGCAGGCGAAGTCATTCGAAGAGATCGACCGCGTTGCAGCATCTCTGGCGGAGATCAACACGGCTGAGTCTGTAGCTATGTTGATGGAAGGCATCCGGCACACGCAGGAGTGGTCACAGCGCGCCGCGCTAGCGAAGAACCTGCGCGCCGTCTCGGACCCTGAAACCTTGGCGGTGCTTGTGCCAGCGTTGCTGGAAAACTACGGTCGTGGCAGCACCATCCTGGGGGAGATTGTCGATGTCATCGCCCGCCTCGCCCAGCCCGAAACCATTGAGGATTTAGCCGCACTGCACTGGCAGGCCTCCACGCAGGCGGGACAGGGGCACAAGGTGCTGCGTGCCGTCGCCGCCATTCGCAATCCCGCTGCAACACGCGGATTGGCGCGCCTCGCCGAGCGCAGCGATAGTCCGGCCTTGGCGGCGGCAGCACAGGAGGCCCTGAAAGCCTTGCTGGCGAAAACGGTCGATCAGGCGACGGCACAGTAGTCCAGCAAGCCCTGACGTCCACCTTCGCGGCCGAAGCCGCTTTCTTTGTAGCCACCGAAGGGGCTAGCGGGATCAAATTTGTTAAACGTGTTCCCCCAGACAACCCCGGCCTTCAGCTCGGTGCTCATCTTCAGGATGCGGCTGCCCTTGTCGGTCCAGACGCCAGCGCTCAAGCCATAGGCCGTGTTGTTGGCTTTCTCGATGGCTTCTTCGGCGGTGCGGAAGGTCAGCACACTGAGCACGGGGCCGAAGATCTCCTCCCTGGCGATGCGGTGGCTCATGCTCACGCCGCTGAAGACGCTGGGCCGGAAGTAGTAGCCCTGGGTCGGTAGCTTGCATTCCGGCTGGTGGAGGGTGGCACCTTCCTTGACGCCGCTGTTCACGAGGTCGGTGATCTTACGCAGTTGCTCCGCGCTATTGATGGCACCAAGGTCCGTGTTCTTGTCCAGCGGATCGCCCACACGCAGCACGGCGATGCGCCGCTTCAGCTTGGCTAGCACCTCATCGGCAATGCTTTCCTGCACCAGCAAGCGCGAGCCTGCGCAACAGACGTGCCCTTGGTTGAAGAAGATGCCGTTGACGATGCCTTCCACGGCTTGATCAAGCGGTGCGTCGTCGAAGACGATGTTCGCGGCCTTGCCGCCGAGTTCGAGTGTCAGCCTTTTATCCGAGCCAGCGAGCGAGCGCATGATGCTTTTGCCCACTTCGGTGCTGCCGGTGAAGGCGATCTTTTTGGCCAGCGGATGATTCACCACGGCGGCCCCGGTTTCGGCGGCACCAGTGACAATGTTCACCACGCCTGGAGGCAGTTCGGCTTCCTGAAGAATCTCGGCCAACTTCAGCGCGGTGATGCTGGTGGTCTCTGCGGGCTTGATGACCACTGTGTTGCCCATGGCCAAAGCAGGCGCGAGCTTCCACGCCAGCATCAGCAGTGGAAAATTCCAAGGGATGACCTGCCCCACCACTCCGAGCGGTTGCACGCTTCGACCTGGCGCCACATACGCCAGCTTGTCGGCCCAGCCGGCGTGATAAAAGAAGTGCGCGGCGGCCATGGGCACATCGAAATCGCGCGACTCCTTGATTGGCTTGCCGCCGTCCATTGTCTCGGCGATCGCCAGTTCACGCGCATGATCTTGGATGAGGCGGGCGATGCGATACAGATACTTGCCACGCTCCCTGCCCGGCAGCTTCGACCACACGCTGGTGAAAGCCTTGTCGGCGGCCTGGTAAGCGGTATCCACATCAGCTTTCCCAGCCAGTGCGATGTCGGCCAGCTTCTTTTCGCTGCCAGGGTTGATCGACTCAAAGGTGGCTCCACTTTTCGCGGCGATGAACTTGCCGTTGATAAAGAGGTCGTAGCGTTTCTTCAGCTTCGGATCAGCCGTTTCAGGTGCGGGATCATATTCCCACAGATCACCAAAAATGAGTTCGCGGCGGGGCTTCGCTAGGGGTCTGGCCATGTGGCCAATCTTGCCAGCCCCAGCCTTGCCGTCACGCAGGATTTGTTGTTTCGTCGCCCATGGTCAATCCCACACTCTACGTCAAAACTGGCTGTCCTTGGTGCGAAGAAGTCATTGAGTTCTTCGACGCGAAAGGCATTCCCTACACGCCTGTCGTCGTCTCTGGCAATCGCGAGGCCATGCAGGCCATGGTCGACCTGTCCGGTCAATCCAAAGCTCCCACCATGGATTGGGCAGGTGAGGTGCTCGCTGATTTTGGTGTGGATGAACTGGTGCCGTTCTTGAAATCCAAACACGTTCTTTAAACCATGAACCACATCCCTGAAGGCTACCACTCCGTCACGCCCTCACTCACGGTGCGCGATGCTTCGGCTGCGATGGAGCCTTGCACCAAGGCGTTCCCTTCACGACCGGGCTTGCTGGGCTTGGGGGCCTGATCAACCTGGCCACCAGTGGCACCGCAGCGAGTCGCCATTTTGGCTCTGGGGAGATTGCGCTGGGGTTCTGCGGGGCAGGCGTCGCGATTCTCATAGCGCTTGCGCAGCGCGCCCAATACAGCCGCTATCAGGAGGTCCTGTCGCTCTACCAAAACCGCCGAACGGTGCTGCTGCACAAACTTTCGGCCGCTCGAGGAGAGGCGTAACTCCGCATTCGACTTTCGTGCGTCCTTGGGCATTGGTTTCCTCATGTCCGCCTCGCCATCGCTCAGCTACTGCCCCGATCTCTATCACTATCAGCGCCGCTTTTCACGGGCGGTGAACGTGGGCAAGGTCGGCGTCGGCGGTAGCAATCCTATCCGTGTGCAGTCCATGCTGACGTGTGACACGATGGACACGGCCAAGTGCATCGCGCAGACCATGGACTTGGTCAATGTCGGCTGCGAGATCGTGCGGATCACCGCGCCGACGGTGAAGGACGCGGCGAATCTGGAACATATCGTCGCCGGGTTGCGAGCCCTGGGCTGTGACGTGCCGATCGTGGCGGACATCCATTTCAAGCCCGAGGCGGCGATGGAGGCGGCGAAGTGGGTGGAGAAGGTGCGCATCAACCCCGGTAATTACGCGGATAGCAAGAAGTTCAAGATCATCGAATACACCGACGAGCAGTATGAGGCTGAGCTGGGCCGCATTCGCGAGCGCTTCACGCCGCTGGTCGAGCTGTGCAGGGCGCGCGGCGTGGCCATGCGTATCGGCACCAATCACGGCAGCCTTAGCGACCGTATCATGAACCGCTACGGCGACACGCCGCTCGGCATGGTGGAGAGCGCGCTGGAGTTTGCCCGCATCGCGCGCGACCTGGGCTACCATGACTTTGTCTTCTCCATGAAGGCGAGCAATCCGAAGGTCATGATCGAGGCCTATCGGCTGCTGGTGGCCCGCCTGGTCCAAGAAGGTGCAGACTGGAACTACCCGATCCATCTCGGCGTTACCGAGGCGGGGGATGGTGAGGACGGCCGTATCAAGAGCGCCATCGGCATCGGCTCTCTATTGAATGACGGTATCGGCGACACCATCCGCGTGTCCTTGACCGAGGACAGCGTGCATGAGATCCCCGTCGCGGTTGCGCTGGCGCAGTGGGCCCAGCACAAGGGTGAAACCAATGCCCCAAGCCTCGAGCCTCAGGCCGTCAGCTACGATCCCTTCAGCTACGCGCGGCGCAGGACCGAAACCCTGAACCGGGCCGATGCCAAAATCGGCGGCGATCAGGTGGTGCAGGTGGCCATTCGGCAAGACAAGTTCGACCAGATCGCGCACAAGCTGGACAAGCTTGGCGACTTCAAACCTGACTTCGTCTATGAGCAGTCCGGCGTGGTGGAAGTCGATCCGCGCGATGATGCCGCGATCGCGCAGATCAATGCGGGCGACACTAAACTGGTCACCGTGGCTGACGGTTTGGATCTACCCGTGGTGGCTGCGTTCCGCCTGTTAGCGGCCAAGCTGGAGGCACGGCAC
>Ga0247831_1002078_pt1 | contig 34278 bp, 30 predicted proteins | sample LaCruzMarch2015__9_FD_192406 | JGI IMG/M metagenome (GOLD analysis project Ga0247831, IMG submission 192406) | Freshwater microbial communities from meromictic Lake La Cruz, Castile-La Mancha, Spain - LaCruzMarch2015_1m | ecosystem: Environmental > Aquatic > Freshwater > Lake | place: Spain...
CTCCAATGCTGTCGATAATTAGTACGAGTCAACTCCAGGAATTGATGATCGTCGATCCTGTATTATCGAGAGGAGGACTACTTTTATCCATCCGTGGAGGGGAATCAGTCGATTCATCACAATATATATCACATCCATGAGACTGCCTACTCCAATGCTGTCGATAATTAGTACGAGTCAACTCCAGGAATTGATGATCGTCGATCCTGTATTATCGAGAGGAGGACTACTTTTATCCATCCGTGGAGGGGAATCAGTCGATTCATCACAATATATCCAATCTGCAGTTGGGTATTTCAATAATCTTAGAGTCCCCGCGGCCGTGCTTATGTCGATAGTAATGAAAGAGATGTTTACATTACAAGCTACGCCAAGTGCAAGTATGAAAAAGTGGGATGTAGAGCATGGAGTGGCACAAAGCAAACGATGGAGGATACTGCGATATTCCTACCTTTTGTTGATGGTATTAGCATTCTGTTTAGAGACATTTACAATTTTTGTTGCTACGCAAGTATTAACTGAATTAGCCACAGCAAGTCCACAGAGGATGGTCCCACTGGTCCCACTTCAATCGAATCTGAGTCTAGGTGATGAAGTCGGTGGGGGATTCTTTGGTATGAAACCGAAGAAGGACGTTCAGTCTATGGTAGATTTTCTAATTGCCAACTTTGAGTTTGAGTATGCCACATGTCGTTTCCATTTCGTAACGGGGTTATTGTGCTTTACTGTTGCAACCGCACTTAGAGTCCGATATGCACTTAGGAAGTACAGGTGAGATGTTTATGTATCGACTTGTTATTTAATGAATGAATAAGACTCTCATGACTGTTTATCGCATTTGGTACGGATACAGTGATTTATCAATGAGTGGAATGTGCTGCCTGCTTGCGACAGCAACGGGTATGTTGACATACACTAATGCACACACAATAACGTACGGAGGCTATGTCAATTTGATGAGACGGCAACTACAACTCAGCGGACGATTCCTTCTTGATCATGTGCGCAGTGGTCCGTTAAGTCTGATATCAGCATTTCTCGCCTGTCTAACAGTCGTGTACGCAATCCTTGGAGCATTTAGTCCAGAATTTGCCTCCTTCGAAATTGATGACGAGGATAGAAAATATGTCAAGCAGTAGTGTTGACGACAGTGGACCATACCACACGGGCGGTAAATTCAACTAACATCTATTTAGTTGATTACCACATCATTTTGCATTGAATTATTCATCCCTGTTGTGCTTCTGATTCTCTTTTTATACTCATTCCTCATGATTTTTTTGTTCATTTCAAACAAACTCTGATCTCCCAATTGAACAACCGCACCAAAATGAGGTCATCCTACTTCTACACAAAATATTTTAAATTTACTGAAATAGAATAACTTTACACCTTAGCCTCCTTTAATACTCAATGCACGAATTTATCCTTATCATGTCCTTCCTTTAATGTTTGCGCAACGCGATGTGCCAGTACATTCCACTCCATTTTTGTTCGCGTAACAGGCATTACTCGTCGCAACCGTTTCAAGTACACACTACCCATGGATTCGTACAAGATATCCAATTTGTTTACTACCTCCATCTCCTCCCATGATTTAATTTGACGTGTCACCGCCGATCCCCAGGATGAATGCGTTTCGCTTTCATCTGTTAATGAGCATGTTTGAGAAATGGTTGTATTCAATGATATATTTGATGTCAGTTGGACATTCCCACCATTTTCGAAGGTGTGTGCTCTAACTGAAATATCTCCATGAAGAGATCCAGTGGTAGGGCAAATTCTATATTGCCCCGTCCACGAGCCTGCTTGATGATTGTTCAATTCGATCCTTTCCGCGTATGTTGTTATTGTTAGTGTGGTTGATTTATTTGTGGTTGATTTATTACCATCATCGACGACCGATGTTGAGACAGTATAAGCTGCACGAACACCCGGTGATGAAAAATTTGAAGCGAGATAAATATCCATAACCTTGGATATTGAAGCAATGCAATTATTATTTGCCTCTTCGTTGTAGTCGTTGTTGTTTCCATCATTTCCATGAGCAGCGATGGTAGACCGACCAGTTGCTGCCTCCCATTCTAATCGATATGAGGCAATAATGCCTGCTTCTAATGACGTTGTTGTCTTTGGAAGTAGAGACCGCAGATCTTCTAGGATGATATCGAACTGTCCCGGAGGAGATGCCAACAGTAGACTCCTGATTGCTCCTTGATTATTATTGTCTGCCGATGCCATGGTGTGAAGTAGTGTACTACTGCGAAAAGGTAATCGACACAACAACAACGACAACAAACAATTGGCGGGAAGAAAAGCGAAAACACACACCCCCTTCGCTTCCTCATCTCACCCTCTTCCCATGTTGTCACCGCTGTTACCAGCAACCGACAGTAGCCACAAACGTCACTACGACGTGCTACTACGCCAAGCTCTGCATGTCACAACCGAGCGTGAGCGGTCACGTATCGATTTACTAACTCGTCATGAATCATTAAATTATACCACTATAGAACAGTACGCACGAGCTTTGTCTCATGAACGTAGACATCATTCCATAGCACTTGCATTGGAGGTTACGAGGTTATCATTTCATGCCAAGTTTTTGCGCTGTGATATCCATGCAGCAGCAGAGATTAGTGAGGAGGCACGTATGAATAATATAATCAAGAATATTACAACTATGAAAAAGGATATGAATGAAGAGAGAGGACGTGTGGTTATGGAGTTGGAAAGGGAGGAGGAACGAATAAGTAATAGATTGATGTTGAGATTAGAGGAGGTTACCAGGGAGAAACGTTTGCTGGAATGTCAAATTGATAGTTTGGTTGGAGGTGTACATCATGATTTGATGGGCGAAAAAGGCGACAAGCATGCCACTGCTCCCTCAACGTTCCCAAAGGAAGTCTCATTTATTGTCTCGAACGACAACAGTGCCGCCCACCAGACATCGGCAATTGTCAATCTCCATCAGAGCGACGAGTCGCTTGAGTCGATGCGCGAATCATTCCAGCAAGATGGCTTTGTCGTCTTCCATTGTGCCATTGAACCATCTTTCGTAAACACACTGAAAACTCGTCTTGACAAAGTGCTGCAGGGACAGTTCAATCGAGGGTCACCACCTGACAAAATGCCACTCGTTGATGATTCTGACACTTCGACCAAAAGTGGCAAATCCAGTCGAGTTCTCCAGCTCATAAATGTACACAAGTGCGATGACGATTTTCGTCGACTGTCAACATCTCCTGAGATTGGAAGGGTCGTCGCGCAACTTGCCGGCTGGAAACACGGGGCTAGATTGGCACAGGATCAGGTATGGATAAAGCCTCCGGGTGCTCCAGCATTGGTATTTCATCGCGATTCTCCGTACTTCATGTTCACTCCAGATGACATTGTAACGGTATGGATCGCGCTCGATGACATGGAAGAAGAGCTAGGGCCTTTGGAGTATGTAAGGGGGTCGCATCGATGGGGACCCTTTGGAGGACCTCGAAGTTTCTACGGCGATAGGAACAGGGAGCTCATGTATTCTGCTGCCCAGTGCGAAGGAATATGCGATCCGGAATCGAATTTGGATATTGTGTCAATGAAGGGATTAAAAGCGGGTGGGATATCCGTCCATCATGGCAAGATGTGGCATGGTTCGGCGAAGAACACATCAACTGAGCGCATGAGACGAGGGCTGGGACTGCATTTTGTGCCGATGGAGGTTAGGTTTACGAAAGATGCCCGATCCAGTAGCCTTTGGAGGGCTTATGTCCCCGAAAATGCGACCGATGAAGATCTGTCAAAGATTGAGCTTCCTGAAGCCGACTTTCCCGTGGCCTACGCTGAAAGGAACATATAAGACCCATTTTAACGAGCAACATGAATTGTAGGTAACTTATTAATAATATGACTCAAATAAGGACGAAAAGGGTCATCGAGCAGCTAAGCTGAGGATGTATCATTATTCGCTCGCTGAACAGATAGCTCCACCTCTTGGACAACCTCACCAAGTGCTTTAATTTCCTCTATGGCCACAGACTCCTCGTCTGCGGGTTGTAGCAAATGCAACATGAGGCATATGAATAACAATTGATAGACAAGTGAACGACAAAAGTTCAATTACTCACGCTTTGCCCAAAGACTCATGATTGCAATGACACGTTCTGTTGATACCTCTTGTGCCCTTCCAAATCGCCGATTAGCTAATTTGTGCAAATCGGTTTTTAGTGTCTTACTTGCTAAATGATCCTCTTTCCGCTTAATGACAGTTGTGTGAGATACCTGTGGAAGAGAATCCAGCTTCACTTTCAGTTCTTGTACAAGTCTGGGTATTCTTTTCTTCGTCGCCACATTGATTGCTGTTGAGATATCAGTTCGTTTCTCCCATGCTGTGTATAAAAATCAACAAATGATAACATATAACAAATTGAGCCTTAAACAGTACTTTGTTAAAGAAAATCCTGGTTGATTGGCCTTACCTGATAATGCTTTTGACCTGGCTCTACTACAGTGCTTTTCTAGCTGTATACCAACGCAATGCATGTAAACAAAACTTTCAATGCCCTCTAGACGGTGCTCATAGTCTTGGAGTAATTTAACCATGCGAGATAGAAGACTACATGCTTGGTTGTCACGTTTCTTCAGATATTGTCGAGCGGCCTCACCACAGTTCTGACGTTGTCCGGGGCTATTACTGTGGCCTAGCCAACCACCTCGGTCAGTAACATCGATGCCCCCGCTTGCTAAAACACGTGCATCGGGACCGTTTGAATTCATTTCATGGTAAACCACCTTCCCACTAAACATAGTAGATATTGCTGCCCAAAATTCTCTCCGTGATCTATTAATTTTAAGTTGGACGGAATTCCCAGCTCTCAGAGCGTACGATGACTCAAGTGCCTTTGCTGATTCTAGACAACTGGCCACGTTCTCGCGAAGTGCAATGGCAAACTTACGAACATGTCGAAGTTCTCGTGATGTCTCATCAATCTGAACTTCAGCATCTTCAACGCCGGCAGCCTCCATTAACGCTAGAGCGGTCTTTGCATTCCACCTGCCCATATTCTCAGTGGCAATTTGGATAGCATTTAGACGACTAGCTTGTTGATCGAGTGTACTGTCATCCAATGGCGATCCAAGATCAAGAATCCGTTTTACTAATTCAATTTCAGCTTTTTCGTCTTTCTTCTCATCATCGTCATACCTTCTATCTTTCATCGCAGCTGCAGCCTCTGTGTCAATAATCAATTTCTCACCCAAATTTGTTGCTGCAGTGTGAACATTTAGTGCCTGCTTCGCTTCTGTTTTCAAATACCACCATGCCATTCGACTATTTCTTAGCGGGCTAGCTTTACACATCAATGTAACAGAGAACTTCAACATCTTTTCATTTTGCATTACCCGCGATTGAATCGCTTTTGATTGAGTAGTAGTAAGAGAGCCGAAGATAGTTGAGTCCTCTTCTTGAGCATTATCTGACGCGTTTGACCCACTTCGAGAGATTTTATTGGTAACATCCAGAGTGAGGGCCTTCCACTGGTCCAGGAATGACTCAGATTTATCAGTATTGGTGCTATGATTCTTTCCTTTATTGACGTTGAGAAACTGCATATCATCAAATTGGCGTAACTGATTCACAGCTTCAGAGTGCTCTCGAAATGCTGGAATTGTAGAATTGAGATCCGTATAGTATACCTTCAGCATGCTCAGGAGTATTCGTAAACTGGGATTGGAACGATCCATTTTCCCCCGTGCAAGGAGCCGCAACGCTTCGTCGACGACACTTTTCCTTAGTTTTCGGAAGGGCTGATTCTTCTTACTACATTTTATTTGATCGCCAATGTGAGCTTGCTCGAGATCTTTTTCAACAGAGAATAGATTTGACAAAGATATTGTCATTCGTTTCCAGCTTTGGCCAACGACACTCTCATCTCTAATCAGCATTTGAATCTTTGACATGGCCATGGAGATTGATTGGAGGTATGATGCAATCAGATCTCTCTCTGCCTCCAACAGAGCTGAGTGGGCTAACGAACCATTGGAAGATAATTGGAGCCAATCTGAATCAGTTTCTGCTTCAGACTGGTATTGATCTGAGTTGAAACGCTCAACTCCATGTACTCCCATCTTCCCCGGCGAACACATGTTGAAATTTTGCTGTTTCTCATTTTTCGTACCAAGGATACACTCGATCGGACTTTCCATAATGTTTGCTAATAGAGACTTGCCTCCTTGGCAACTATCTTCCCACGAAAATTTTGAGAATGGCGAGCCGAGACCAGAAGCTCTTTGGTTGATCCCATGCAGCTTCCCTCCGTTCAATGATGAGTTTCGATATAAGAATGTCTCCATTGCTTCTGACTGCACCACGTCCCCACAGTTGTACAACAAGACTTCTCCATTACCCCGTACGCCATTGACGATGTCGCTTAGCCAATTGGCGAGCGTGTTCTCGTTCACAATTTCATTACGTTCAATTTTCTTCTCCATGAATTTGAATGATTGTATGACAGCATTCGAATCCAAGGTCAAGCTTTTACTCGTGGAGATGGTTGCAAACGACCGTGAGGCTAATGTATCGTCATCCTCCTCCTCGACTAAATAATCATCTGATAATGTATCAAAATAAAGCACAAGAGAAAGTAAGGGAACGAGCAGTGCACCGTGATACTCGGCACGAAGCGCCTGCTCTAGCCACGCAAAGTCCTGCAGAGACCGACGAGTGGTTGATGAGTCTATTGATAGATGAGAGACTGAGTCAATGCCCGATGATTCGTTATCAGCGTCAGCGAAAGAGTTGGCGTTCTTGGAAATATTGACTTTGTATTTGAATCGTTTCTCGTCATTATCCCATCGTCCTTGACCAACACTTACGAACCACTTTTGCTCCAATGTTTGCGGTGGATAATTGCGTCCAAATTGACGTGAGAGGGCCGCTCGTGCTCCATTGTCTGCTAATACCTTCACTCGCATTCCATCTCCAGGTTTGGCACTTAGCATAGGGAGAGTCTAGCGTTTAAAACGGCGATTATTAGTTCATCAGTGGTGCAAAAGATAAAAATCATAACGAATCAACTCACTTTACCAGAACGTAATGGTGGCACATTCTCCAGAGATTTAATATAGATTTCTGAATTCATTTCGCTAGATCCATTCGATTGCATGCTCCAACCGCTCCTTGTCAATGGAACGTTGATCTGTTGTTCCCCCCCACCATTAATGATCAAAGCAGGTGGTTTAGTTGTTGTAGCTGGTGCAAATGACGACGTTACTGGTCCCGTAAATAGTGCCCTCTTGGAAACTGCTGCTCCTGTTTGTTCGTTGTTATTGCTACTCAATTTACTCACAAGCGGAGGATTGACGGGATTAATACTCGATGATCGACTATTCACGTCATTGGTTTCCCTCGTTTCTATACTAATGGTGGAAGCAGTAGTTTGTGACGATATCCGTTGCTGCGTAGCAGCCGGTTGCGGCGGGGAGTGAGCACTAAAATTCGTGGGAACCTTTGATGACTGTTTTGCCTTGTGTGATACCGTTTTTGACTCGAACTCTGGAAACCTTTGTTGCATAATAACGGGAGCCTGAGCAGGTTTAATTAACATACTATTATCTTCCCCATTAATCTGCGAATTTTTGACCCCTGACGCATTACCAGACTTGCCATTCACTACCGCATTCTTTTTCTTTCCCATTCGACCTCCCATCACACCGCCCTTCGCCTTCGAAATTTCTGCACTTGACGAGGAACTTAGGGTATCTGGTCCCGTGAGGGGAATGACCGAATCATCATCGTCTATCTTTTTCGCCTTCTTGTTGCGCCGAAACATGTTGATGATGTCAGGCAAACCCCGTGGCGTGGTACCAATGATGTCGTTGGTTGTGGTGGTTCCCGTATTATCCCGAACATAAAGTAGGTATGTAGGTAGTATACAATCCTCATTCGAAATCACTCACCTATCTCTCACACCTGGGGGTGTTTTTGCAGCTCCCACTTTTATTTTATACAAACTTGATAGCTAAATTTTTGCTCCCACTTTTTATTTTATGCACACTTGATTAATTGATATGGTAATATATCACACCGGTGTGGTGGTTTGTTAACATATCACACCGATGCTGGGATGGCTGGTAATCTGCCACACCATGTGTAGCAGCTGTTAAAATATCACACATTAGCCAAAGTAACTTTTATTCATACACACTTAAGTTATTGACCAGGTAAAATATCACACCGGTATAGTTCCATTTTAAGTATCGCACTTGTGTCAGGTTGGCTGGTAATCTGTAATCTGTCACACCGTGTTGTGTGTTGTAACAGCTGTTAAAATATCACACATTATCCAAAGTAACTTTTATTCTATACACACCATATTATAACAGCTGTTAAAATATCACACATTGCCCAAAGTAACTTTTATTCTATATCTATACACACTTAGAATCTAGCTAATGGAATATCACATATCAAACAATCGTTCCTCTGTACTATCCCACTTGACAGCAATTACCACTTCCCAATATCTCACTGCTGTTTTAACACCACACATACAAACAATATATCATCAATATGTCACACTTGACATAATTTATCACCCCGCAGCCTTCACAACCCAGCCTGCTCGGCTATAATCCTAAGCTCGCTCCTCATCCTTCTGCTCGTCATTGTTGCTGTTGCTGCCAGTCTTTTTCTGTCGCTTGATATTATTATTCCAGCAGTCAGCAGTATTGTGATTAAACTTATGACATTTTGAGCAGAACAGTCTGTTCTTCCTCTTGCGTTTTCCGGCAGATGCAATATGATCCATGACACCCATAAGATGTATGTGCACCATCAGCTTGAACTTGGAACTTGAACCACATCCTCTAGTAGTAGAGCAACCATCTGCTTGCTGCATGATGTAACAAAGAGAATGCCTGTCAAAAAAGACAATGGTGGTCCATCATCCACTCCAAACGTTTTCGTAAGATACACTGCATTATAAGCCTTTTATTTCTTGAGATACTCTCTCTTTTCTCTTTTTTTTTCATCCTTCTTTTGCTATTCTTGTTCTTGTTCTTAGGTACAGACTTCTTATGCTTATGTCCTGCTGACAAGCCACTTTGAAGCAGCTGCTGGTGGTGTCGTCTTCCCTGATGCTTGTGGTGGCATGGTTGTTGTTGTTGGCGTGTGCGTGCGGCAGTGAATAATGCAATGAGGTCAATCCTGTGAGGATTCAAAGTGAGTAGTTTTGAACAGCCCCTAACCCTCAGATGTGACATTTTAACTGCCCAAATAAGAGGTGAGGGTGGAAAAGGTTCGCCAAAATCTGAAAATTAAGACTTTTCTGCAAATGAGAAGCCAAAAATCAAAGTTGTGACAAAATAACAGTTAACAGTGGGAAACCACAGACATGAACATAACAAATGGTGGTCGAAAATTGCGCGTGTGATACACAGGATATCAATGAAGGCTGGGTGTGATAATCTACAAGGTCAATAACAAATGTGCGATATTATAAAAGCTCAATTTCATTAGGTGAGTACATCCTAACTGCCTGATGCATACATGTTAATGTTATATCTAGCAAAGCCAAAGCCAGGGATCCTCAATGGCTGTATAGAAGACCTAATTTGAGTATGAAGTGGGTAGGAGGTATCATATGAGAAAACTTTTCAAAAATTGACAGAATCTCCCACTCCATATCAGTCTAGCATTGCATCATATGACCACTGACCATAGTGTAAGATGCTAAAGCACTTTATCTATGTATGAAGTCGTCCTGCTATGAGTATGAAGTGGGTGAGGTGCCGGGTGCCTCAATCATAATCTACAGCATGATATGGTACAACAAGTACAAGTGAGAAACCAAGAGAATCTCCTACAACCACACTGCTGGGCCTCTATCAGGCTGGCATTGCATCCATATGACCATTGGCCGCACCATATGATACAGAAACACTTTCCTCAATCACTTCCCAACACATGTTATTAGTTGTTTTTTACCGGGTAATTACCATAATTTTACCCAGTACCTCCAATCTGGGCCAGAGTTTAGGGTAAAGTGCACTAAAGCGGTTTTACCGCTTTGTGCCTTACCCCTACCTTACTGGACCTTACCGTACTACTAAAACTTCTTTCAGTACCACACAGATCACCGAACAAGCTCACAGAACAAGCTCGTGCAATATGGTGCGCACGATATTGCGAGCAGCAGCAGCAGCAGCAGCCAGGCAAGGAAGCAGCAGCAGCAGCAGCAGGGCTTGGCTGCGCAACGGCTGGTTTGCTTGTAATGAAGGGGCATCGAGAAGAGATGGATGGGGCCTTGGCCTTAGGTGGCTGCCATTGAGCGACAACAAGCAACAATCAACTATGAATTGGCGGCCGCAGTGGGAGTGACGTTGGAGAGAAGGGGCGCGGGAATAGAGCGTATTGGAGATGTTTTCTCATTGTGTCGGATGGCATTAGACGGCCGCCAATTGACGAGGACACACACAACAACCAACCAAAAACAGAGGTGACGATAATGGAGGATAGTAGGGAGAGATGGTGCGACCATCGGGGAGGTGAAAACCATCATTTTGGTCGCAATAGAGTGGGGAGTATGTTAATTAAAAAATAAAATCATTATTATTATTATTATTATTATTATTAGTACTCTAGTAGTCCACCTCGATTGTTACAGCTGCCATGCTCTCCTCCCCCGCCGCCAAATAGATTGCCACCATTAATCCGCACCCCACCTATTTGATTGTTGTGTTAGTGTTTAGTGCCTTACCCCTACCTTACCAGACCTTACCATACTACTAAAATCTTCTTTCGGTACCACAACAGATCACCTCTCGTGCGATATCGTGTGCACGATATTGCGAAGCAGCAGAAGCAGCAGCAGTAGTGAACCTCCAGACTACAAAGGTGTTGCCATCAATGAAGATGTATTAATTGAGCTTATCAAAACCACAGAGCAGCCAGAAATACTCAATGTGAGACTTGTACTCAATGAAAAAGAAGCCCATGATAGTGATGGCAGCAATAATGAAAGCGATGGCAGTGAGTGTGATAGTGAATAAAATTAAATATAATGTTGTATGCGGCGAACAATTGAATCATGAATAATTGTATATAATGTTGTATACTACAAACAATTGAATCATGAATCATTAATTGGTTGCCCATTGAGAAACTTCTTTATTTGTAATTCCTACAATAACGCAGCTCTTTGAGACCTGAGAGTGGATCTCCTTGGTGTATGAGTAGGAGTCACAGTGGGTCTTATGATTGAGACCCCAAACACACTTCATACTCATGGGAGGACTACTTTATATATATATAAAGTGTTTGAGCACCTGCTACAGTGGCTAGTGGTCATACGGATGCAATTCCAGCCTAATTTCTGCTCCTATGGGACCTGAGAGTGGATCTCCTTGGTGTAGAAGGTGGAACCTCTGTTAGTACTTATGATAGAGACCCCGCACACAGTTCAAACTCATGGGAGGTCTACTTTACATATATATAACGTGTTTGAGCACCGCTACAGTGGCTAAGTGGTCATACGGATGCAATTCCAGCCTAATATCTGCTCCTAATATGGGACCTGAGAGTGGATCTCCTTGGTGTAGAAGGTGGAGTCTCTGTGGGTACTTATGATAGAGACCCCGCACACAGTTCAAACTCTAGGAGGTCTACTTTGTATATATATCAAGTGTTTCAGCACCTGTTACAGTGGCTAGTAATGACACGTCTGGTCCCACAACTGCAACTCCCACGTCTAACCCCCACCCCACGATCTTCACGATTGCAACTTCCACAACTACAATCTACAAGTCTAACTGGTCCCACAACCACTATTACATGAAACATGAAGAATCAATAGCAGCATCACAACAGTCAACAGTCACTTATAATTATAAGCCTATATATAGGCCATAATTCAACTTTACCCCTCTTTACCCTTTACCGGGTAAAATGGATTACCCTAAGGTGATGATGAAATGACTTTACCCTAACCTTACCCTCAACTTTACCGGGTAATTACCGGGTAATTACCAGGTAAGGGTTACCCTTTACCCTTACCCCGGCAAAAAGGGTAAAGGGTAAAAAACAACTAAGCATATGCTACAAGTGAGAAACAGAACCTACGCCATTTATTTTCTGAGACCCACCATGTTGGTGTTGCATCCATATGACCATTGGCCGCAGAATATGATGCAAAAACACTTTATCTATGTATGAAGTCGACCTGCTGTAAGTATGAAGTGGATGGGGTGCCTCAATCATAATCTACAGCATGCTACAAGTGAGAAACCAAGAGAATCTCCTACTGCACTGAGGTTGTGAGACCCAGCATATATCAGGATGGCATTGCATCCTCATGACCACTGGCCGCAGGCTAAAACGCATTATATATGTATGAAGTAGACCTGACATGGGTATGAAATGGATATGGTGCCCTGGAATCACAGTTGATCAGTGCAAGGTCGCTGACATAAAAATGAGTGTCAAACATTGATCAAAATTCAATGCATAGACATTTATTTAATTTACCAATCCAAATGGACAAGGCATCAAGTTAAAAAACATAGCAGTAAATTTGGGCAGACAATGCACACAATTCTTGAATGACACCAAAATACAAATCAGTCTATGCTGGGGGGTCTATTGCCAAACCAGTTCAATTGGCATGATGGCCATTTTGTACGGACTACATCCTCTAGATCATAGCCACCAGTCCTGTGCCCATTACCTCCCTTTGACGACAATGAAATGCTAGCACCAACTGCCTCAATTGGACTGAGCCTTGTCAGTTTAAAGTGTGTTAGAGTACCATTATGAAGACCATTGTAGTGGCACAAGGAGAAACTATGCCCATGCATTTCAAGTTCTAACTCATTTTCCCATGGTTTTTCTATGTTGCTTGCATCTTTGACAGCAGTTGAGCTTGTTTCATCGGTACCTTTCTCTGGTTTCTCCTCAATCTGAACAATTGAGGTAGGTGGGAAATTATCGTCATCAGAGTCCAAGGTCGCAATATCATCAGTGGTTGCAACATTGCTAAGGGTATCAGACTCCCCAGTGGATTGTTGACCAGCAGCTGTGAGTTCTGCATCCCACGTAGCTTGCAGTTCACGAGCGTAGTCTTCATCTGACTTTGTACCTGGATTTGTGATTTCAGTTGGCATTTCGTCTCTCTGATTGGGAAAACTTCCCCATTCCTCTGCCAACTTCCTGGCATATTCTTCATCGCTTTGATGTGTTGAATCTCTCACAGATGTCATCGGCTCCTTGCCGAATTGTGTGATAAGAAGTGGCGGTCCATTGTCGGCATTGTTCTTGTTGTTGATATCAACTTGCATTATCATCTCTAATGATGCTCCAGTCATGAGCCGACTACATGCTCTCCAAAAGTCGTCCCATAGTATAATTCCCGCTCCAGCAACTTCTAAATATGCTTGAAGTGATGATAACCACGCATCGTCATCAGACTTTAAATCCAATTCGCGTAGGACTAACCCTAGCTTATCCACAGCGATAAAGCCATTTTCCGACCCTCCGTCCACCTTCTGGAAGGCTCGACGACACGTCTCAAGCAATAGGTCCGACTTACTTTCTAATGTACTGCTCTCGTCGCCAAACAGTACCGTGAAATGGGAAGTTGATCCAATGACCCAAATAGGAAATTTGGCAGTTTTGTAATAGCTACCCACTGTAAGATATCGCAAACTCTCAAGAGCACTGAGGTAGCCAATGTCAGAACGGGATTGTATACCCGAGCATGTTAGCTCGTCCGATAGGATCATACTATTGTCGAATACATTCGACACGGCCTGTCCCGTCAATAGGAGGTTCATCAATTCCTGACTGGTATGACCAAATTGAGTTGTAATGGTAGCATTTGGATCGTCCATATCATCACGTATCCTATCAATGCCACGTGTGGTCACCAAGGACATAACAAGATACATGACGCCACCAGGGCGTTGAAAGTAGTCGATCATGGTCGACCTCGACGACCCTTTACGATTCGTCAGTAGGAAATCTGCAACCAACATGGCCAAGGAGTTCAAATCGCGCTGTTCCTGTGTTGATGCTTGCGTTACCATCATCTCATAATCATAACCTTCAAAATAGTTATAATGATCCTGACTATTCTTCAAACGCGAAATAACATGTACCGTCAAACCATTACCAACACCGGGCGTCACATAATTCGATACCATTGATTCATCCTCACAATCATTTTTCAATCTTGTATCATTAGTCGGCAAGATAAGCCTGACAACCGAGGCAGATGTTGGTGCGGTCGATGAGGAAAAGGCGGCACGTGCTAGGATCATACCAATTGCCATGGCCATGGACACATTTGCCTCACGTTCTGTTATGGAAAGTGGAATATCATTATTATCGTCATTGGATGATGATAATGATTCTGACGATGATACTTCATGAGGATAGTATAAGAAATATCCATTCTCCACATACATAGGTGTATCAATTTCCTCTCTGCTATTGGTACTACTTCTATGAGTGCTTAGTTTCGACCTACCAAATAATAAAATTCGTATCATCTCGGCCTGTACGGCAGCCAATACACCACATGGCCCACCTTGTTTCTGGACTAGACCCCATAGTTCTACTGGATGCGTAGACGATGATAATGATGATGGTGGTAGTGGTGGTATCCCCTGAACGTTAGTGGAATCGTCTGTGTTGTTGTTGTTAGTAGTAGCAGTATCTATACTTACCTCAGTTGTGGTAGAAGATGAGGGAAGTTGTCGCTTACGATTATGGAGCAGTATGTTCGTTGACGTTGAATTCTCAATGGATGTTGACATGTCGGTTATTCCAGTGAAGACTTCTAAGGGTGTTTGATGGCGTGTGGCAATGGGCGTGGCATAATTATTGTTTCTGTTATGACAGTCTGTAGGATCTGTTGTTGTTGTTGTTGCTGCTGCTGATGCTTCCTGCTGTCGCTTTCGCAAAAGGAAAGGCGTAACAACGCATTCGCATATCCATCTCTGTTTATCGTTAGGTGTTGTTGTTGTCGCGTCCCACATTAACATATCAAACGCTTTGATATCAAACGCTTGCTGGTCATCATTATCCCCCGTCTTCACATTTCCTGTCGGATGATGCGAAGAAGGCTGCTGCTGCATCATCGACATGGCAAGAGCATCACGGAGATCTTGGTCGTCTTCTTCATCATGGTCATGTTGTGCAGTATCTAGGCGGGAAAAAACATCGCTGGCCGAGGTGTTCACTCACGGTTCACTCCGATGCTGACATCAAAATAATATGGTGAGCTGATAAGATGATGTGCTATCATTAACCATGTTGTCATGCTGCATCGGTATGTCTAGAGGAGGCGAGGGAAATTCTGGGTCGAGCTATCAGTGCACGCAATCATTCCAGCTGCTGGCAGCAACCGTCGATACTACTTCTTCTCCAAATCGACAAGATGAATCGGATACCGCAATATTAATGACTGTATCAGCATTAGAAGAAATTATCGCTTCTTGTTTGCTTTCAGTTACGGATACCAGTGGTGACGGCAAGGAATTAGACGTTGTGAAGAAAAACAATGAAGAAGAAGAAGACCACAACATAAATTTAGACGTTGTGGAAGAAGTCGATGACGAAGAAGAAGACGTTGTGGAGGATAATGAAGAAGAAGAAGACCACAACATAAATTTAGACGTTGTGGAGGATAATGACGAAGAAGAAGACGTTGTGGAGGATAATGAAGAAGAAGAAGACCACAACATAAATTTAGACGTTGTGGGAGAAGTCGATGACGAAGAAGAAGACGTTGTGGAGGATAATGAAGAAGAAGAAGAAGAAGACCACAACATAAATTTAGACGTTGTGGAAGAAGTCGATGACGAAGAAGATGACAACAATGTAAAAGTATATGACTTTAATCCAGTAGAAATTTTCGACAGTGAGGATGCACAATTTCTACGTTGTTGGCCGGCCAAACAAGAGAAACTACGGACTATATTTGGCATTGGCGAGACTAGTGGGCAAATGAAAATAGATCAACAGCTCGTTAGTGTAGCTTTACTGGAGCCCATCGACAATACCATTACTAGTGATAGCAATTATCACGAACAAAAACACAATATTGCAGCCTGCTGTTGCCAACATCCTAGAGGAAACTGGGACAGGAACGAAAACACCTTCAATGATACACAAGATCATGTTACCACAACGTCGTGTACGAATGCATCTTTGAATATATTTGATTTGACTCGAATTCAAGATCAACGAAGGGGAATAATCAAATCTGATCAATCATATCCATGCTTTGATTCTCCAGGACGAGTATTTCATTTACTTCGCTCTATTCTCCATTGTGACAAGAGCATGAATAGTCATTGTGGGGGTGCATTGCACTTTGCTTCTCCATGGTATCAAAGAAGACGTGGAAAGAGTGACGTGGCTGATCAAAATGTTGTGGCAATATTGGTAAACAATCCTGATGAAATACAAAGCGACAGTGTGTGCCAGGGCAATGATCAAACCTGGGATAACCTTGAGAAGAAAGAGATCAATGAGCTGCTTCAATTCCGAACTGGCGATGCCGCACCAAGTTACTTTCTACATTCAACGTGTCAATTGTCAATGGATTTTGGTGGAAGATTGAAAAATTTGTCGCATACAAACAAAGCAGACTCGTCTGACTACTTACGGAAGACAATGCTATTTATCTACCGTCCTCTCCCATCTCGGAATGTTCTTTCACACACCTGCTTCGGTCAGGAGAGTTCGTTTGAGGGTTGTCTTTGGGAGACATACCTTGAAGTAGTCAAAGATGCTGGGCCAAAGCAGCCCCTGACCAAACCGCTATCAATTACGAAGCATCGAATGGTATCTCCACCATATCTATCGCACACACACGAATATCCGGGTCTGCTGGACGCCCTTTTAGCAAAGTTGGAAACTCTTCGCAATGAGGCTCAAACAATCCCACAATGGACCGCCTGGCCCGAAAAGAATCATTACGCTGGAAAAGCATGGAGTGTCTTCCCATTGTGCTATACCTTTCCAGCAAATGATTTGACAAAACGCAAGTTCATTGATAAGACGTGTGTCCATGTTCCCGAAACGACGAAGTTATTACAAGGTCTTGGACCGGCTCTGCGTACGGCGTTATACTCTCGATTGGACCCAAGATCTAAGTTAGGCGTGCATACGGGATGGTCGGATTTGGCGAATCATGTTCTGCGTGTACATATTCCTCTCGTGGTGCCAGGGAGTCAAAGGAGCCAAAGTAAAAGTGCAGATGATGGCGAAGGAACGAAGCCAAAAATGAATAAGGACAGCTTTAGTATGGGCTTGTGTGGCACGTGGGTAGATGGGTGCGTAGAGACACATGATGAAGGTTCGATCATCATCTTCGACGATTCCAAAGTTCATCGAGCATTTAACTACAGTGAGGAAGAACGAATTGTTCTCATTATTGATTTGGCTAGACCACGGACTTTGCCCGAAGGCACTGCCTCTGGAGGTCACACTGATGATTTAGATGCCTTCATTAACGGATTTTGAGCGTTGCATCGCCTGTGTTTGTGAGTAGCACAATAAAAAATTGAAGATGAAGATTAGAAGATAAATTTCAATTGAAATTGATTTTTATTTCCCGGCGCGTAGCAAAAACCTTTGCTCGGAGAAAAAGCAAATGCAATGAGGATTTCCGGAAGCCTCCTTGTTGCGGTGACGGCGATCGCGTCGCTGGGCATCGCCCGAGCGGAATGTCCCAATGCATGCTCTGGCCATGGCCAGTGTGGCCCCCATGATATGTGTACCTGCGATCGAAACTGGCAGGGCTCGGATTGCGCATTGCGTGAGTTGCGGGGATTGTCATTCTCTTTTACCTTGTTAATTTCCGAACCTTCCCTTCTCCATCGTCACGCCATCCCTCATCCTCCATAGGAACTTGTCCCTTTGGACGGGCGCATGTTGACACTCCCAAAGGCGATCTCAATTTTGATCTTTATGTTGGCTCCCACACCGAACTTGTGGTGTCTGGATCGACCTTGTACCCTTCTGGAACGACCGAGGGATATCCTTTGATGGTTGACACCGCAATTAATCCCCTTTCCAACACGGCGCATGATTACATGGAGTGCTCTAACAAGGGGTTGTGCGATCGAGACAAGGGACAGTGTGAATGCCTACCCGGATACGACGGAGTTGCATGTCAGCGTGCCTCTTGTCCTAGCAATGCCGAGTCAATCACTCCAGGCAGCGGTATGGACTCAAAGAGCAACACTGCCTTCAAGATATTCAACTCGAATACGGCTTTCATGGGCCGTGCGCTATCGAGTGCCCAAGTCAATCAATGCTCTGGCCACGGGACGTGCATGACGATTGAGCAGCTTGCCTTCTTGGATCACTCGAACAAATATGATTTGTGGGACAAGCATTCAAACATGGGCTGCAAGTGCGACCCAGGGTAGGCTTTTGTATCCCCAGTCTTTTGCCTTCGCCAGTGAATATTCATTCTGAATCGTTTCTTCATCTTTGCTCAACTTCAGATACGCTGGCCCAGACTGCTCGGACCGAGTGTGCGTGAGTGGGGTCGACCCTCTTTACACCGATGATACCACCGCCCAAGTCACACAAACCACTGTTCGGTTTGAATCAAGCGCCGCGACTGCCCTCTCTGGTCAATATGCCATTAAATTCTATGACATTACCGGCGAGGATTGGCTCACTGATCCAATTACTATTTCTGGCACTGGCGTCATTGGTGGGAAAACCCACTGTGACTCCGTCAAGGAGGTTCTTCTGCGTCTCCCCAACGGAGTTGTTCCTACCATTGAGTGCGACCAGGAGGTCATCAGCACGAACAAAGGTGTCGAGTACACTCTCACCTTCACTGGCAATCCTGGACATCTCCGCGAGCTTGAGGTGGACCAATATTTGGATGGTTCACGCTCGACCGTTCTTGTGAATTCGGGAACGCTGGATATTGGCATCCACACCAAAGTTATCGGCGAATCAACAGACTACTTCGCAGAGAGGTGTGAGGACATGACAGTCAAGATCCTTGTCGACTCGGCAAGCGCGGACGACAGTTGGAACCCCACTGCACGACCGGGATCTATCGGCTACCTCTCTGGACCCAGTGGTGCCCTGACAGCAGCCCAGAAGAAGACATTGAAGAAATGCCTCGGTGACTCTGACTGGGATACCGAGAACAATGTTGACGTTGCCAACTGGGATCTTGGTGCGCTAGTTGAGAACGACGGTGCCGCATCGTTCAACATGATCGGAGCATTCCCTCATGCCATCAAGGTCGTCCCTGTTGAGTCGACTGCCGGCTATAGCATCCACACGCCAGGCTCGTACCATCTGATTTGGTACGATGCTGCTGCAACCGACAAAGAGTTCCGTGTGGCAAACGTTAACAGCGCTGCTAATCTTGTCGCTGAGGCGGATGAAATGTATGTTTATACGACCAAAGGCATCGTGCAGCAAATGGCTTGGGGAGATGAGGCAGTGGGTGTATCTGGTCACCAGGAACTCGCCGACAACTCTGCGGGTGGAACCTCCAGTACACGCATTGTTGGGTTCTTTGACAAGAACTCGAATAAGATTTACACCAACTATGACACGAGTTGCAAGAACAATCCCAGCAGTCCCAGTCCCCGCAACCATGTTTGCATCAACAAGGGCGACAAAGTCTTCGTGGTGGATTCATGCTGGGGCGTTGGTGACCCTCAGGGTGCTACTGAACCCATCTTCGGCGGCATAAATTTGAATCCTGCCTGCGATGATAGTACCAAGCCTAACACAAACACTGGCAACATCTACACCGTGACAAAGGTATACACTGTTTCTCTTCGCGCAGACTCGACTACCGATGCAACAGAGACGACAGATGTTAGTGCTGACCCGTCCTTGAAAACGTATATTAACACAAACATCATCGAAGTTGATGCAAACTTCTCTTGGGAAGGACCCAAGGGCGATCCAGAAAACTCCAACGTCGCCCTTGCTCCAGATAGGGATGAAACCTGGTCGGACAATACTGGTGTTGTCACCCTCTTCCACTTTACTCCCAACAAGGATGGAACGTATGAATATGTCTCTGAATGCTCTAACAGGGGTCTCTGTAATGCTTATGGTCTCTGCGAATGTTTCGACGGTTACACGAGCCACGATTGCAGCACTCAGAGTGTCCTAGCGAAAGCGAAGGAATCCGACATCATGAAGATTGCGTCGAAGTAAATTGTACTCCTAAACCTAAATTTCCTCGGTAGGCATACCGCCACCCATACCTCCAGGCATTAATTCCTTCTGCTTTTCATCAAACTCCTCTAATACGAAATCATCCTGTGCAGCGATAGTCAGCAATGTCAAACAGAGATACAGCTGAAGCACATTCTATTGTCCCTTCATTTATTCGTATTATTCATCTACTATGTTGTCATTTAAGTCTCCCTGCAAAGAGCAAGGCCCACCAATCAGTATCCAATCTAGCAAAGAATTTCTTGTTTAAAGTCCGCTCCACTTCCACACATCAATTTTCTCTGAACTCCTTTTCATCCATGGGTTGCGCAATCAATAGCTGATCCCTATCACCCAACAACAAAAAGAACATCAGACACCCTTTTACCCCCATACTCTTTCCTGAGCAAGCACAATATATCTCATCCTAACGCTCCCAAAATTTGAACCCAAAGTAGTAAAACGTCGCCAAAAAGGGTGCCACAAATCCACCTCCCCAGAACCATAGGTTGAATGTTGCCTTCTTCGCGGCAAGTTCCTCTGCCGAGGGAGGAGGTGGGCGTTCCTTTAGTGATAAAATAGTTGCTGATGACATGATACTAGACGACTCCTCCTCCTGCTGCGCTGACAAGTATCGACCAATGCCATTATTGATTGTGGTGGTGTCAGAGAATGTCGATCGTTGTAGTTCGTAATTTATGGGTGAGATAATCGTTGCTGGCATGGGTGCATCCATTATTGCCATCATTTGCAAAGACGTCGCGCTGCGTCGGTCAACAGGACTGACAAAGCCTGCGGTGCATGACAGCATCACGGAAAGGAGGAATAGAACGAAAGTTACGGAACGGATCATGTTGATCAAAAGTGGTGTCAGAGGAGTGAGACGACGAGAAGGAGCGGACGGAAGCGACTGCGGAAGTGAGTCACCAATCACCCACTCTTGACTCCTGACGAGGCGGGACAGTCCCGTCGAAAGGACGATGGTCCCCCGTTTATCGCTACTCGTAGTCTTGACAATAATACCCACCACCACCTGCCATGGCAACTCTATCCGACGATACGCCGCTTATGATTACGATTTGACGACTCCGCAATTCACACCAGATGGGAGGTTGCTTCAGGTGGAATACGCAACAAACGCGTGTGTACGCGAGGGAAGTAACCCTATAGTGAGCATTGGCATTACCCTACCAGATGGTGGAGACACTGTGTTGATCATGGCAACGATATCATCTCCGCCACATTCATCATCGTCCGTATCATCTTTATCGGCAGTGCAAACTACTCCTTCTGATGGAGGAGGAGGAATAGGAGGAGAGGTTACAGAAGACGAGTTAAATCAGCTAACCGAGCCAGAATTCAATCCATTGGTCAAAGAAAAACACCAGCGGGCACAATTTAGAATAGTTGAAGTGCCCCTTTCCGCTAGTTTTTCCTCGTCTCAGCATTCAACAATCCTCGTGGGTCTCTCGGGTCTAATATCAGATGCCACATCATTACTCCAGATTATCTATTCTCAGTTAGAACAAGAGCAACGTAGCATGGGTTGGCATCGGTTAGGGTTAAGTCCCATCGGTGTCAATAAAATAGTTGATGAAATTGGTCATGGCAGTGCGTCCACGCAGGCGACTGAACTCTACCGGAGGAGACATATTATTTATCAATCAATCTTCGCACAGCCATCGGAAACAGTACTCCGCCTCTCACGTGCAATAGCTGATGAATGTCAAAAGCATGCATTCGGCGGTGGGTTGAGACCATTTGGTGCATCTCTATTAATAGCAGGTGTCGATGGTTGTCCGGCTAGTCATAGTACTAAAAGTAACACTGCTCGGTCATCAATCCTTGGGGCAAGGGTATCAATGTGTGAAACATATCCCAATGGAGGTTGGAGGAATTGTGTATCAAGTAATTTACAAAACAATAACAGCAAGAGCAATGATCACACTAGTAGTACTACAACCTCGTTTCAAATAATGATATCGGGAGGATCTGTTCAATCTCAACGCAGTTTGAAACGCATGTTATCAAGTCGTCTTCACAAAAGTAATTATGATGGTAGTGATGAATCATTATTTCTGCACCAGGTTCTTCAAACTATCACAATATCATTAGTCGAAGAGTGGCAGAATCGAGGTAGTCATTCGCCATCGTCGACTCGTAGAGAATTGTTAGAATCTATGCAAGAATGTCTGACGACAGCCATTCCTGACATGGAGATTGTGTTATCTTCGTCCAAGCGTGGTACGCATCGTCTTACTGAAAAGGATGTTTCTCGATTGCTAAGATTTGAATGGAGTAGAAAGGTTTGTTCTAACGAATGCCCGTGAGCAAGTCATGATGCAACATATTTCCATTTGCCAGAATCAGGATCAAAGGAATAATTAATTGGTTCAGAAGAATGTACAAACGTCTGGTCTGCTCATGGTGACTACCAATGGCCTTCCGATAGCTTTCAATCCGCACTTATGTAATTTATACAACCTCATGGTTTTGTTTTTGACACGTTCAAAGCATTTAAGAGCGTTAAACTTCTTGTTCTAACAAAAATTATTGCATTCTACTTGTCTCTATTGGTAGTCTCTATATCCACATGCTTATTAAACCCTTAGCTCGAACGTAAGGTGAATTTCTTAACCAAACTGATTCATACTTTCATCGTCATCAGATTCACCTCGACTTCCAAATTCTACAGACCAATCATCTAACAATGTAAACTTGTCACTACCAGAGTGAAAAACGCGACTAGGGTTACACATAAACGTTCTCTTATAGAGTAAACAATGGATAAGAATCAATATTAATGCAGACATCATTGCTTGTAAGAAAAAAATACTTACAATCGTATCGAACGGGCTTGTTCTTGAAGTGGTGTCGTTAGTAGGAGAAGGAGTAAATCCAAGAATTACATCACCGATGACTGACGTGAGTGAACACGAAACATTACGAGGTGTACTTAGCTGCTTAAAATCGGATCCTACTTCGACTCCGATGCCTGAAAGAAGTGATAACTTCTTGCTCCTGCTCCTACCGGAAATAGTTCGCTGATAGGAGTGCGTTCTAGATTCCATGAGTGTTACTGAATCGTAATAGTCGTTATCATCGTATCATCATCTTCATCATCGTAGGTATCATACTCAGACTCACTGGGCGATTTCACAACAGCAGTGTTTTTCAATTGATCATACTGATGTTGTGAGGAGTTTCTAGTCGGAATGTGCTGAGTGGAAATCATTCTAGACTTATCTGATTCATTGATGGTCCAATCTTGCATGCGACGTGGATTGTTGTAAGAGTTTGCTGTCAAAACATTTGCTTCTGACGCATGATACAATTTCAATTGTACTTGATTATTTTGACTAAAGTCACGATTATCTTCTCCTGCGAGCTTGGTATCATCTCCACTGTCAAATGTGCTCATAGATGTAGTAGTACACGTCAACTCTGTCATCGCTCTTTCAATGTGTATTTGATGCGGATACAACATGCCACACTTTATTTCATTCGGGACATGCAATTCTAAGTATTCGTTTAAATTATCTTCGCTGGTGCCCACCCCGAAAGATTTCGTTGTCTCAATAGATGTACTAGTCCTCTTTAGTGGATGATGTTCACCAGGATCTACCGATTTCACTTCATTATCTGGCTCTTTTTCAGCAGGGGCAAATGAAACAACGTGGCTTTCCTTTGCAGACAATGATGGATGCCGATGATTAAACCTGAGTCGAGCCCGACCCGCAGCCTCCCTTGCATAGTCATGACGAGACGGCATATTTAATGGAAGAAGTGGATCTGCCGCAGCTAATATCGACTTTACATAAAATCGATTTTTAGGGCTGTTACAGGGGAGGGTTAGGGTAGGGTTAGGGTGTTACAGGGGGAGGGTAGGGTGTTACGGTTAGGATATAATCGATTTTAGGGCACATAAAATCGATTTTATGTAACGGTCGATATTATATTATTAGCTGCGGCAGATCATCATCACCACAACATAAACACCACTACTAGAGGAGGTGGAAGGAAAAGTGTGTTCGTTGTTTGAGGAAAGTCGTAAGAGACTGCCATATATTTTTGCGGGAAGAGACTTTGCGGGAAGCTTTTAGATTTCAACCTCAACAAACAAACCACCGCAAACGTCTACCACGCCTTGCAATCATGAAGCTCGTACTCGTCGCAACCCTCGCCGCCTCGGTGTCTGCCTTTGCTCCCCAGAACAACGCCCGGCCGACTGTGGCAGTACAGGCCGAAAACTCCCGCCGAGACGCTCTGTCCACCCTCGTTGCTGCCGGCGTGGCCATCGTCCCTGCCATCGCCAACGCCGCAGCCGGCGAGAGTCCTCGTTTCTCAGTCTTTGGACTAATTGGTGATGGAACCTCTTATTCAGAGGGTGCCGCATTTGGAAGTGATCAGTCCACTCCCCTTTACTCACCCTACTCTGTTTATGGTGAGGCCGGGAAGGAGGACTCTCTATACAAGCAAGGTAACAGCGATGAAATTAAGCGTAAGAAGAGTTACATTGTTGAATCGCAAAAGCGTCTTACAAAACTTCCGAACTACGTTTCGAGGAAGGAATGGGTCAATGTGAAAACTGAGCTAACTCGGTACATGTACGAAACTCGTGGTGCTGTTCGTGGGTTGGCCAAGACGGATGAACAGAAAAAAATTGCCAAGGCTTTCTTTCAGGCCATCGAGGAGGCCAGTCTACAGGCAACGCTCAAGAATCAGGACAAGTGTGCTGCCGCCTCTGCTGCCTCGGCCAAGCTACTTGATCAATTCTATGCCTCCCTTTAATTTGTCAAAAATATTACGTCTGTTGCTCGGATGATCATGTGCGATGACTGCTGAATCATGGTGAGGTATCCAATTATATAAGCTTACTTTGTGGATCTTTCATCCAAAATTTTAAGAAATGATATGCGCCATACTGCTAGGGGTTGCGTATGCGGGGGGTAGATTGGAAATAACTTTCGTAAACTAGCCAACACTTGTTTCACGTTTGAATTGATCTCAGTCAGGTTGTCATTTCCATATTTTTAGTATGTAGGTTGAGTCATTGCCAACTCGCAGTGCATTTATAGCCATGGAGGAGTTAACATTATCAATACTTTTCTTGTCATCCCCATCCCTTCCTCACGGAGCTCTTTTTCAGGATTTAACAAAAATTAAAGGAGTGAAAAAAAAAATTTATCCCCCTTCTACATTAAGATGCTTGCAATTACCCCGGCGGCGAGGGCTAGGAAGAGATGATGTGCAACTTCACCTCATCACAAATCCTATCCTATTCCGAAAACAAAAAGCAAAAAATATCTACTTGGATTCATTCTCCTCTTCCCTCTTCTTCCTTGCGTCTTCCGCAAGCTGAGCCGCCATGGCCTCAAGTTCGGCAAGTTCATCACGCTCAATACGTGCCTTTTCATAATCTTCTCGTGCAAATTTCAATGCCTCTAACCATTTCCTTTTCTGATTCACCGACGTTGCCTGGAGTAACTTTGTTGGAAAATCAATCTCTCGTAGCACTAGTCGGATATGCGAGTGCCGACGATGCTTTTTACCAGAACTGGGACGAATGATTTAAGTAGATAAAAGGACGTCACATTGGATTAGACAATCAAATTTGGTGGTGGAATCCCTGATCGTATCCCAATTCACTTACCGACCTCGCCCCATTATCTTTATCCTCTTCAAATGAGTGCCATGGGTAGAAAAACATTCGGCAACCTCCAACTGACTCGGCTGTAATCCATCTCTCCTATCGGCCTCATTGGCAGTATCACATATTACCTTGGCCACTAGTGGCGCCATCCTCTTTTGACAGAACATGAGCTGCTTCAATGCCTCTGGCACTGTAAGTCCTGCCGCGAACTGACAAACTAAATTCATCCTCCACGGTGAATGTCGTATCCCCTTCTCGGCACCATCATATGTACGTAGTTGCTTAATCCGACGTTTGATGATAAAAGGCTTTACCTTCTGATGACGATTGGCGTGTGCATATGCGGCGAAGTTTTCTGCCGTGTCTTGTGATGGGATAGCCTCGAGAGTTGAGGTTGCACCAAAGTCAGACCCACTAGCCTCGATGCGTCGGATGGGGATGACGTTTGACGAGAGGTATCTTTGTAAACCACGTTGGGTGGGCGTTTTAATAATATTATTATGGGGTGGAAATAAATTGTTGGTAGAGGTGACCACTGAGGCGTTCGACGGCGTAAGTAATTGACGTGCACCGATCACCAGCCGTGACAGTCGCGTAGAGAGTGCTTGAGCCATGGCGTTTTTGTGAGGTGTTGGAAGTATTCAACCCTAGAGAATTCATCCCGCCAAATCGGGTTGCCATAATTGTTGATTCTTTGATATTGACGATTCGGTGAACTTGCTTTCACCATGGGACGACTGTTACGACTGACATTAAGCGCATTGAACATTCAAGGTATTGTATGCCGTCTAGGGGTGGTGGAGGCAAAGAATACAGCTAGAAAAATGAAGACGCATCCTCATTTTGCTGGTTTGGGAGATGGGAGTGTGATTCGGATTGTTGATTCGCAAGGTTTGCGTGGGTCAAAGAATAAACGAAAGAGGAAGGAATTTGAGCACTCTCCGAGACAGCACTTCCCGTCAAGATTGGAAGACCTCGATGATACCGATATTATGGATCTGCTGGGGAAAGCTCACCAAGGGGCTATAACAAAAGGGAATCAAACACTCACTCAAGATTCTGATGGACCATGGCAACTTACGATTCTCATGTTACTTGGGATTACTTGTGCACTCCTGGGGCTCGTCATCCATGCTTCCACTGATACGAGTGCCAACCTATCATCATTCCGGAGAAGGACGAAGAAGAAGCATTCACTTAGTCCACCGAGCTTTAAAAAGAAAACAGATGAATGGAGTGAGGACGAAGCTGATGACACCATGGGAGGGACAAAGCGTTCTACGCAACTTCTTCAGGCATCCCATGATCCAACTGCTTCGTTGTATAACCAATCATCAAACTTATCTGGTAACTACAGAAAGCACGATCATCGAGGAAGGAAATTAATTACCCCACAAACGCCTGGCGATTCTAATGTTTGGGAGGGAAGTGGTAAGCATTCTCCACATCGTCTTAACAAGTCTATAATTTCTGGTAGCAGCGTCCGTATAGGCGAGAATGCAAGACGATCCCCTTTAAGAACATCTCCGAAAGAAGATGCCATCGACATTGGCTATGGGCTTGAGGGATTTGTTAGGGAGTCTAGCTTACCATCATCGGATGTTGAGATGATTAGTAGCAGTATAGGCAATGACGATGCAGTTAATGTCCATCCATTAGTGATGCCGCTGGGCACATTCTTACTTACTGAGTCATTCCAGTGCCTAGAGACTGCAGAGAATGCATCTGTACCCGGAGGAGTGGACGACAGCAGCTCTCCGAAGAAAAGGAATGATCAATCTGGACACGAAAGTCAATATTTTGAGGATGTGTCACTGCTGACAACTCCCCGCACACATCATACCAGATGGGAAATCCGTGATCTGTCGCAAGTATTAATGGGCGTTCCTGCCATGCCAAATCTAGAAAATGTCCAAAACAACTTAGATGCACCACAATCGGTACTACTTGAAGAGCTGCAATTGGTAAGGATGGAATCTGGAGTTCATTCAGGACCAAGATGGAGTACCAAGGAGGAAACAGAACATGATACATTAACAAGGGAAGAGAAAGAAAGACAAGAGAGTAAACACTTGGAAAAGCTAAAGGGAGCAGCTTCGACAAGTATTGACCATCATGACCCGCGGAAAAATATTCATCACACACGGACGGATTTGACCATATGCTCTGATGCATCGTCGTCGCTTTCCTCTAGAATATCTTTCTCGGAACTAAAATTGGGAGCTGTGATTGGTGGGGGAGGATTTGGACAAGTGTGGAGAGCAAAATGGAAAGGCACACCTGTTGCTGTCAAAGTTCTTACTGGGGCAGCTCAGGCAGAGAATGTGTCTACGGCAGTCCTCGAGGAGTTCATCGCAGAAATAAACATGGTTTCAGGGATGCGTCATCCAAACATCTGTCTTTTCATGGGTGCGTGTTTAGATCCTCCCAATAGGGCAATAGTTACTGAGCTATGTGAAAACGGATCTCTTTGGGATGCATTACGATCTCCGCTCTCAATCTATCAGATGGCAGATGGCATGACAAGGCAAGCGTGGCCTCTCGACCTCTATGATGAACGACAGGTATTCGATAATATCATCCCGCCTCTTACCCCACTAGGAGCCTGGCCATGGGCACTGGTGAAACGAGTCGCGGCTGGAACTGCGAGAGGAATGTGTTATTTACATAGTGGAGACCCCCCAGTGTTACACCGGGATCTAAAAAGTGCGAATATTTTGCTAGATGAAAGCTACACTGCCAAGCTTGCTGACTTTGGTTTAAGTCGTCTCAAGGCTGTTCGAAGTGGAATGACTGGAAATTGTGGAACTGTACAGTGGATGGCACCTGAAGTGCTCTGTAGCGAGCATTACGCAGAACCAGCTGACGTATACAGCTTCGGTATAATTCTGTGGGAAATGTTGACACAAGAATGTCCCTACGAGGGTTTAACGCCAATACAATGCGCTCTGTCGGTCCTCAATCAAAATATGCGACCCGTAGTTCCAGACTGGTGCCCTCAACCGTTCAGTGACCTGATTAATGGTTGTGTAGACAGAGACCCTCAGTCTAGGCCTACATTTACCGCGATACTTGCTGCTCTTGATGATTAATGTAGATGATGGATATAAATTGTCAATTAAAACGCCGTATCCGAAGAAGCATCATTCACTTTTTTATATGTAGGTCATTCTCTTTATGAACAATCTGTCATGAGGCGAGCACTCTGGCGCCAATTAGCCAATGTGAATCCCTTGATTTTTGGGTAATTTCGCTTTGACACACCAAGAATGCTTTCAGTTGCACTTGTTATTTCTTTCCTTCGGTGATGTCTTTACATTGTAGAGAGGTATCTTTCGATAAGTTCATCAGTATTCGAATACTAGTATTATGTCTTATGTACATACAATCTGTTGGGATTTTAGCCAATTTGCCAAAGGGCCCGGAGGCGAGTCTAATTCTTAAAGGCGAAGGTCCCATCTTAACCATATTATTCTACACGCAGGCCGCGCGGAGTGGTGTGGTGACACTTGAGATGAGGAGAAATGTTGTGCATCCAAGAGGGCAAGCATTCTGTTGAGGAGGAAGGCGGGACTTTCCGTTGCTTGGTACGTGTCGCTTGGACCGATTAGATACCTACATTCATTGAGCAGCGCAACGTAACCGTCATAATTAATGTGGGGTGGTCGAAACAACCAGCCATCGCCCAACAATGGAAGGACCGATGGGGAATCTCCATCGGAGCTGGCGGCGGCGGCACTCGCGGCTCGGATGGCCATTGCCAACGGCTACGATATAAATCCTTCTCCGGCGGTTCCAGCCGCAACGTCGTACTTTGACGTTTACGGAGCTGCAGCGGGGGGACAGCCAGCAGCGGAACGCGGGGAATCCGCAATTGAAATACTGTACGCTCAACGTGCTCGGGAGCTTGAATTGTTCCACCTACAACAACAAATGCAGGGACGGCAGTCTATTGAGAATGAGGCTCGCACTAGACTGCTCGATTATACCGCCCGGAATCAAATACAGGAGTATGAACGATCGCGAATAGAAATGGCTTTAATTGCAGAAATGCACCAGCGCGATCAAGAGGTTAGGATGGAAGCTGAGCGTAGTCGCGGCTTTAAACTGGGTGAGGTACGCTCGAATGCTAATGGGATATTATCCCCGCACGAATTAGATACAGCTGCTGCTGTTCAGAACATTCAAGATCATCAACTGGTGGCAGCAGCATACTTGGCGCAACAAAACAGTCAACGCCTCTATTTAGGCCCCACCGATGTACAAGAGACTTCGGCTATGACAGAAATGATAAAAGATGATGCAGTGGAACATTCAAACAAGAATGCATCAGTTGCAAAGAAGCAATCCTCGCCGACTAAAACTCCTGCTCCGAGGAAAGTCCAGCCAACTAAGAAAAAGAATGATAGTTCAAAGAAGAACAAGGCATCAACGAAGGATGAAGGGGAGAAGAATTTAACAGAAGAGGAGACTCATCATGATACAACGATTCTTTCGGGAACGCCGTCGGAAAATTTCGTGGAAGGAAGAGAGAATTTCTCGGCACCTAAAAAGCGAAAAACCCCATCCAAATCACTTGGATCCGGTGCAAACTCTGACGGCAAGGTGAAGAAGGCTAGAAAGTCACCCAGTAATTCTGTGCTAGAAATACCAACTATGTCTTGTCCGAACTCGTCACTTGGCAGTCGCAAGGCCGGCGTCCCATCTATGGACGACATCGTTCCAGAAATTACCGATGTGCAGTACGAAAATGTCCAAGCGATCATGAATGTGTTTTGTAAGGTACCGTTTTTAGCAGAGTTCAGTCGACCGGTATCATTGCTACACCCTGAGGTAGGTGCCCGCTATTATGTTTGATTTTGTATCGGAGGGAAACAATCTATTCTTCTCACACCCACCCTTCCTCGCCCTCCCCTTTTCACCTCCCCCAACATTACGTTGTTTGATTAGCTTGTGACCTTGTACTCCAAGATTGTCACACATCCCATGGATTTAGGACATATTTGTCGTGCGATTCGGCGCCGTGAATACAAAAACACACGGGCAATACAGCTGGATGTCTGGCAAGTTTTCTCGAATTGCATTAGGTTCCACTTAAGCCCCACAAACAAAGAAAATGCAATACCATCATTTATTTCGATTGCAGTCCATTTACGGGATTTTTTCAACAGCTTATGGCAAGAGTATATGATGCCGTCCGATGCACCACCGCGTTTGCCTGGGAAGGGCATTTCATTTATCCATTCCACTTTCCAAAAACGAGCCGAGGCGAGGAAGGCGAGACTGCCACAGATTTCATCCACCATTTTGACTCCTAAGTGTATGTTAAAACTGGCCACCGCCCTCGAGAGCTTTATTCAGTCTGGAGGGAAGGTTGATAATCTGGACAAGGATGCCATCCTTGGTGACATCCAGTCCGCCACGGGCGATATAGTCACATTCACCTGCGCTCTCCGGGGGGTTATTAGGAGTATGCAAGCGAAAATTCAAGGCGGTGTCGATTACACTGTTTTGGAACTTCATCGTGACGTAAAGAAATGCTACACAGAGGATGTTTTTGAGAATGAAATGCTTAAGAAGATGAAAATTTCCCAACGTCTCGATCGTATCCTTGGGAAGACATTTGCTCCAATTCATGAAAGCAGCTGTCGGGGGGTGAACCAGTCCAGTATTTGGGGGTGTATGGCAGCGGCCGTCTGGGCCCGCGAGAGCAAGAAGAAGCCGTATTGGCCTGCTATCGTTCTTGGCATGTAAGTCACCCATAAAGTGTGATATTGGTGGTTTTTTATCGTACATTTTACTTACTTCGTGTGCTGCCCGAATGCTCTACAGACTGGCACCTGATGACCAGAAGGAGGATTGGCACCAATCATTAACCGAGCGCAATGAGTCACGGCTACCAGAAAAGCTGAGGGGAGACTTAAGCGTTGCCAAGCGTCGTGCAGAGCAAGGGCTGAAGAAAACTGGTTCAGACCTCATGAGTTACTTCCTTGTTGAATTTATGGGAAGTCATGAGTTTATTTGGGTTAAAGAGAGTGACATCATCGAAAACTTTGACCCCGACGAAGATGTCAACATTGCTGCAGCCGCCGGTAATGTAACGAAGAAGAAGCGATCGACAGCATTCAATTCAAAGCAAATGTCGGACGCCATTGAGGAGGGGAGGTGGGCTCTTGAAGAGTTTGAACTTCAGCTTAACAATACATGCGGGGATCAATCAGACGATGAAGGTGAATTTGATGAATCTGGGTACACCTACGACAGCCTTTGTCAGTCCGACAACGAGGCAGACGAGACGAATGCGGTACATATGAAGGTACACAAAGCCGACATTGACGAATTGAATGAATTGCTCGCTCAAGATGGGCTTCTTGACTTCAGCATCGAAGGCAGGAGGAAAGCCAAAGCTAAAGCCGCGGCAATCAAGAAAGAGAATGCTCTCATAGGGAAGGTCAGAGCCAAGCCGGGGCCGAAGCCCAAGTCCGGGCCAAAGCAAATCGACGCAGCAAAGTTTACAAAGCAGCAAGAGCTGGAGGATAAGCGGGCGCAGGAGCGACGAGTGAAGCGGTCACGGGAACATGACAAATTGTTGAAAGATCTAGAACGCAAGGCAAAGAAAGCTAAAAGCAATACTATCGAGAAGAAGACTGGTCCAAATGAGGTTCTAAACAAAAGGGGTCGTGCTGAGGCCATTGCGAAAGGTTTCCTTATGCGGAGATGCGTCAAAAATCCAAGCTACACTGGCGCTGCATTCCAGCCTACGTCTACTGTTGAACCGTCCGGTCTGCTCGGCATGGCACTTGCTTTTCGAGCAGCGGCGGGTGAAGTTCCTTATCTCGATAGCTCTGGCCTACCCGTAAAGGACGTACAGGAAACGATAGACACTGATAGTCCAGTTGAATCAGCTGAAAGATGTAAGCGGCTGCGGGAGCAAATCGACTTGATTGCAAAAGAAATAGTGAAAGTAGATGCCGACACTGAACGGCGGCTTGCACTTGTCGCCGAAGCAGAGAAGGCGCTTTCAGCTGCACAGCAAAGGATCATCGACGCCGAAAATGACGTTAGATCAACATTTGTGGCAAAGAAGAAGACACCACCGAAAAAGAAAGGAGAGAAAGTCCTCCGCACCAAGGCAGAAGTCGATGCCAAGATTGATGACAACCCTATGTCGGGGGATGAGAAGGATGGTTGTCTTTTAACTAGTGTTTCCTCCGCTACCGACGATAAATCTGGACTAGTGGAGACACAGGAAACTTACACTGAGGCGGTAGGCGAGCTATGTTCTATGTAGAAACGAAGACATACACACTCTCTCAAGAGCTATTTGTTGCTTGATGCCAGCCTGATGAGCTATCTGACAAACTGCATTTAGCTGCTTTTTTCATTTGCTTCTCAATTTTTCCTCGATCATCGAACGGCTATGTATTCATTTATCTAGACAATGGTTGGTCTAGACGCAATATTAAGGTGCTAAATAAGATTCACAACAACAAATCAAAGTTATGAGTATCACAAAATGATATCCCCCTTCTCGCTGAATCACCTGTTTTTTCGTGAGCCTTTTGCGAATTGAGTAATCATTTCCCCCTCATCATCGTCATCTGCGGGGTCCTTGTCCATCTTAGATCCTCGCCCTTCTGCTTTTTTGCGTTCTGCTTTAAGCCTCTCCCTCAGCTTCTGCTCTGCGATACGATTTTTCTTATCTATCTTAGCCTCCTGCTTTGCGAGCACGGCGTTTTCGTCACTAACGAGGTCGTTCACAATTGTTTTGTCAATGTGCTCATCTGTACTGCGGCCTACATGTAAAGCAAAGACACGAACATTTAAGTGGGTGAGAAATTCAGCATATTTGATCCGCATCGTACTCATTTGTGTTTTTTACTCACTAGCAATTATCTTCGCTCTCACTCGGAATAGCACTGACACTATGGCGATGAAAGGCAGTCCAATCTTTAGCGGTATAAACTTGAAAAATGCCTGTACAGGACATGCAGACGAGAAGTAAACAACAATTGAGTTGGTGCATCTAAATGTATGACGTCACAAACAATAATGGGAAAGCATTCCGGCTAAATATTACATAGCACTTACATATGTCGAGCACATCGCGAGTAGAGGGGAGGCGAGTACCAAAGTCTCATGATTGAAGAAGATCCCCGGCATGGCACTTGCTCGCGTTTGGAGGTGAGACACTTTTTTGTAGTTGAACCCGCCAAAAATTATTGTCCTGTGCATATACATGCGGAAATCGCGACATTTTTTTTATGTGGCTGAACCATCCGTACGTAATCTTCAGCCGATCGATCCCTGATGGGATTGCCACTGGCTGCAAGTTCTCCCGAATGAACTCGTGCGGCAAAGACTTGTAGGAATGGTATTTTGTCGTTGAAGGCTTGGAGAAAGGGGTCGAGGCCCAGGTCAG
>Ga0247831_1002083_pt1 | contig 34255 bp, 29 predicted proteins | sample LaCruzMarch2015__9_FD_192406 | JGI IMG/M metagenome (GOLD analysis project Ga0247831, IMG submission 192406) | Freshwater microbial communities from meromictic Lake La Cruz, Castile-La Mancha, Spain - LaCruzMarch2015_1m | ecosystem: Environmental > Aquatic > Freshwater > Lake | place: Spain...
CCTGCACGGTGATGTGGCCGCCGTCCAGCTTGGGCTCCAGGCCGTGGCGGATGCTGTTTTCCACCAGCGGCTGCAGCAGCAGTGGCGGCACTGGCGTCTGGGCCAATTCTGCCGGCAGGTCCAACTGGTAGCTCAGGCGCGGCCCCATGCGCACTGCCATCAGCGCCAGGTAGTCGGCCAGTCGCTCGAATTCGTCTTGCAAGGGGTGCAGGGTGGCGCGGGATGCGCCCAGCGTGGCGCGCAGGTAGGCAATCAGATGGTCCAGCATGGTCTGGGCACGGGCTGGGTCCAGCCCGACCAGCACTCGGAGGTTGGCCAGGGTATTGAACAGCATGTGCGGCTCCAACTGGGTTTGCAGCAGCTTGAGCTGCGACTCGGCCGCCTGGCGTTGCGCCGCTTCAGCTTGGGCGCTGGCACGGGCCGCTTCTTCGCGTGCGCTTGCCAGGCGGGATTGGCTCATAAAGTAATAGGTGCAGCCTGCGCCGATGGCCAGGCTCATCAGCAGCAGGCCCGCGCTTTGGCCCGATCCCAGCAAGGACAGGCCGGCGCCGGCCGGCCCGCCCAGCAGCGTGTCGGCCACCAGCGTACCGGCCAGGTAGCCCAGCACCACGCCTACCGGCACGATGCCGACCAGCCGGGGCCACTGCTGCGGCTCATCGGGTGTCAGCCACAGGCGTCCCAGGTCAATCAAACCCCAGATGGCCAGCCCGATGCACTGGGAGTACAGCAGGTTAACGCCCAGCGCTTGCAGCCCGTCGCCGTGGCCGGTGCCAGCCAGCGTCAGAGCCAGCGCAATGAAGGAGTTCAGCGAAGCCGAGGCCAGCAGCCAGTGCCAGCCACGCAGCATGCGGGGTGGCACGGGCACGTGACTGGCAGCTGTCACGGACGCCGGCTTTCGAGGATGCGGCGCTCGCGCGCGACCATCTGCTCACGCAGCCCACCGCCGGGCAAGGCCAAACCAAGGTTGACGGCCAGGTACACGGCGGCTTGGATATAAAAGCCGATTTTCATGCTGGCACGCTTGGTGGCCAAACGGTCTAATGGGTCAGGAGATGGATCAGGGCTCATGGTGGGCTGCAGTTGGGAGAGTGCGTCAAGAGTAAAGTCGTCGTTCAGTTGCATGCCCCGGCGCAGCGCCTCTAAAGCAGCCTGCTGCTTCACAGCGACTGCCTGTACCTCTCCAGCATCACAGCCTGCGGTTCGACCTCGATGGTTTCACCTTTGAAGGCTTGGATCTGGTCGCGCAGCATCTCGCCCATGGTGGGCAGGGCGGTGCGATCAGTGTGCCGGCTGGCGTCCCACAGCTGCGAGCGCATCAGCGCCTTGGCGCAGTGCAGGTAGACCGACGCCACCGTCAAGCGGATCACCAGTGTGGGTGCGCGTTGCGCATCCGCAAAAAGCTGCAAATCTGTCGCATCGGTAGACAACACCGCACGGCCATTGACCCGCAGCGTCTCGTCAAAGCCCGGCACCATGAACAGCAGGCCCAACTGCCCGGTGGCGACGATGTTCTCCAAAGTGTCCAAGCGGTTGTTGCCCGGGGCGTCCGGAATCAACAGGGTCTGCGCGTCCAGCACTTTGACAAAGCCCGGCTCGCCGCCGCGCGGCGAGGCGTCCAGGCTGGGGTGCGCTGCATCTGCCCCGCCACTGGCCAACACCACAAAGGGCGACAGGCCAATGAACTGCACGGCATGCACGTCCAGCGACGGGATCTCTTTTTTCAGCGCCCGCTCGTTGGCCGGTTTGTACATGGCGCGGAGGGCTTGGAGGGTGGTGATGTGCATGGGAGGTCGAAATTTTAGTGGCCAAAGATTCTGTATTCGCAGCCCGGCTAAAGCGCTCAACGATGTCTTTGTGGCGTAGTTCACAACAGGCCCAGCCACTGGCCCCAGACCAACTTGCCCAGGTAGCGGTTGGGCAGCAGGGTAAAGGCGCCAGCAATGCCGCAGGCGCCGATGTACAGCCATTGCATGGTCTTGCGGTGACCCTCGATGTTGCGGCGGGCCAGGTAGACAAAAGCCATGACGATGGAGAACAGGGTGTAAGGAATCAGCAGGTGGATGGGGGTGTAGCCGGCCAGGTTGGGCAGGCCGTAGTCGCGGATGAACAGGGCCGAGACGGCGGCCAGCACCATCAGCGTGACCCAGGCATAGCCAAAGGCGCGGTGCAGCTTGGGCCGCTGGGTGGCACCCTTGCGTGCCCAAAGGGCAACAGGGCCGAGTGCTACCGCACCAAGGGCGGCGGTCATGTGCACGGCGATGAGGGGGGTGAATTGCATGATGGGTCCTAATGGCGTGAGGGATGGGAAAGGTTAGACACTGACCGGCTTCTCAGTCGTTGCAGGCTTTGACCACCGCAGCCACGGCCTGGGGTTGCAGCGTCAAGCCGATATGGTTCACGCCGGCCACGAGCGTCGCTGGTACCGTCTGGGCGGCTTGCGAAAACATCCTTGCAAAGCCATTGGCATCGAACAGTTCATCGTCGAGGCCGGCCACGATGCGTAGGGGTTGCCGCACCTGCCGTATGTCACTCAGGTAATCGTCGTGCGGCCGAAAATTGGCGGCCAAGGTGTAACTGTAGGAGGGCGTCAGCAGCTTTTGGCTGAATTCGTTCAACGCGAATCGCAAAACCGGCAGATCGTTCCAGCGGGTCATGCCGGCTGCATTGAGCACGGTCAGCGCGACCATGCGCGGCAAGCCGACAGATACCCAGGGGGCACCACTGCCACTCATGCTTTCCCGGTTGGTGGGCGCGCGGTGATGCAGGTAGGGCGAAAGCAGCAGGTAGCGGTCAAACAAAGCCTGGCGCGCGCTCCCGGCAAATCGCAAGACAAATCCGCCGCCGGATGAAAATCCGAGCAGTGTGCTGGGGCCGGCAAACGGCACCCCACGCATGAAATCCTCAATATCATCTTCGAGCTGGCCGATGTAAGCGGCCTGGCCCTGTGTGCCCGATTCGCCATGCCCCCGCATGTCCAAAGCTGCCACGTCAAAGCCCGCAGCTGCCAGTGCTTGGGCAAGAACATGCATGGACTGGGCGCGTGCCGACGATCCGTGGACCAGCACCACCCTTCGCTGGGCGGTAGCCGCCGTTGTGGCCGGGTAATGGAGCCACGCCAGAGCCGTACCATCCCGCGCCGTGAAGCGTTGCGAAGGCGGCACGGCAGAAAAATCCACCTTTTCAAAAGGCGCGTTGATGCTGGCCAGGGGCCGGATGTCTCCGGGGCCACCCAATACGACGGCACCTGCAACCATCAGCACGAAAACACACGGGACCAGGAGCAGCGAAGACAAGGTGATTGGCATGGTGAAACGGGCTGGTTGAAGACGATGAGCGGCATTTTGACCAATTGACTCGCAGCCGCCAGGCAGCTGCGACGGACGGCGGTTTTGGCAGCGCCAATTGACGCCAAATGGCGCGAACGGTAAGACAAGCAATGCAATCTGGCGGCCTTTCATCAACCTTTTCAACAGCTTTACACGTCAGGCGCTTTGTTTGACGGCCACCCTGCCGGGCGGCTCCTTAGAATAGCCGCCATGAAGAAAACCTCTCTGGCAGTGGTGGTGGTGGGGCTGGCCCTGGCCGGTGGCGGTGGCTATTGGTGGTGGAGCCAGCGCGGTGCGGCTGACGCGGTGCAGTACCGCACTGCAAAAATTGAGCGCGGCAACCTGCAGGCTACGGTGTCGGCCAGCGGCGCAGTGAATCCGGTGACACAGGTGTCGGTGGGCACGCAGGTGTCGGGCCAGATTAAGGACCTGTATGTGGATTTCAACTCCGAGGTCAAGGCCGGCCAGCTGATTGCCCGCATCGACCCCGAAACCTTTGAGTACCGGGTGCGCTCGGCTCAGGCCGATGTCGACGCCGCCAATGCGGCGGTGGTGACCGCGCAAGCGGCAGCGGCCGCCAGCCGGGCCAACGTGTCGCGAGCGCAGGTCGACCTGCAAGAGGCGCAGCGTGATCAGGAGCGCAAGCAGACCCTGGTGGAAAAGCAATTCATTGCACAGAGCGAGGGCGACAAGGCGCGCGCGCTGGTCAATACCGCCGGCGAACTGCTCAAGCAGGCGCAGGCGCAGGCTGGGGTCACTGAGGCCCAGATCAAGAGCGCGCAGGCCAATGTGGCGCAGCGTGAATCGTCTCTGGCCCAGGCCCGCATTGACTTGGCCCGTACCCGCATCACCTCACCGGTGAACGGCATCGTGATCAAGCGGGCCATTGAGCGGGGCCAGACTGTGGCCGCCAGCCTGCAGTCGCCCGAGCTTTTTGTGATTGCGCAAAACCTGTCAGACATGCAGGTTGACGCCAGTATTGACGAGAGCGATGTGGGGCGCATCCGCACCGGGCAACGCGCCACCTTCACCGTGGATGCCTTCCCGGGCCAGACCTTTGAGGGTGAGGTGCGCCAGGTGCGTAAGGCCGCGCAAAGTGTGGCGAATGTGGTGACCTATGTGGCGGTGGTGGGTTTCTCCAACGCCGGCGGGCGCCTGCTGCCAGGCATGACGGCCAATGTGCGGGTGGTGACCGATGTGCGTGAGAACGTGCTCAAGGTGCCCAATGCCGCCCTGCGGGTCCGCATCGCCGGCATAGAGCCTGCCGCTGCGGCAGCTTCGGAGCCGGCCGCGACACCAGGTGCACCGGCTTCTGCCGCCAGCAGTACGGGCACCAGCACCAACAATTGGACCTGGTTCAGCCAGGCTCTGGCGCAACCGGCGGGTGGGGGTGGACAGAGTGGTGGTCCCGGTGGCGGCATGGCCGCTCAGCGTGAGCGCCTCGTGACTGAGCTGCAGCTGAGCGCCGACCAGCAGGCCAAACTGGACGCTATAGGTACCGATCTTCGGCCGCGCTTTATGGCGCTGCGCGACTTGCCGCAAGACCAGCGCGCCGAGGCCCGTGACAAGGTCAGCGCCGACATGCGTGCGCAGATCAGTGCCATGCTCACGCCGGCACAGCGCAGCAAGTACCAACAGATCCTGGCCCAGGCCCCGGGCGGCCCACCGCCTGGCGCTGGTGGTCGACCAGCGTCTGGCAATCCGGGAGTGGCAGGCCCTGCAGCGGCAGACGCTCCTAAAAATATAGCGGGAAATGAAGCTGCGACAAGGCCTGGAGGCCAAAAACCCTCAACAAATAGCGCAGCGGCCGGCAGCGGTCCGGCGCCCGGTGGCGCCGCAGCGCCAGCCCTGCCGGCCAACGGCAACCCGTTGATCGAGTTTCGCAACCGGCTGGTGGCCGAGCTGGCGCTGAGCCCGGCCCAGGCCGACAAGGTGGACGCGATTTATGCCGAGGCCCGGCCCCGGTTTGGCGCGCTGCGCGACATGACTGCCGAGGAACGGCCCAAGGCACGCGAGCGCATCAGTTCTGACATCCGGGCCCGCATTGCCGATGTGCTGAGCGCCGAGCAAAAACTCAAGTACGCCGCGCTGGTGGCGGCCGTGGCCGGCCGCCAAAGCACACGCGGACGCATCTACCTGATGGGCGCCGACGGCAAACCCGTGGCCTATGCGGTGCGCCTGGGCATTTCGGACGGCAGCAGCACCGAACTGCTGCTGGGCCCCAATGCGCCCCAGGCAGCGGTGCTTAAAGAAGGTGCGCTGGTCATCATCGGTACGCTGGCGGCCGGCACCGCCCCGGGCGGCGGACCGACTGGCCCGCGCCTGCCGTTCTGATGGACAACACGCCTTCGCTCACTGCCGAGCCTGGCGAAGCGCCGGCCATGTGCCTGATCGAGGCCCGTGAGCTGGTCAAGACCTACACCATGGGCGACCAGACCGTGCACGCGCTGCGCGGTGTCTCGCTCGACATTGCCAAGGGTGACTTTGTCGCCATCATGGGCGCCTCGGGCTCGGGTAAATCCACCCTGATGAACATCCTGGGCTGCCTGGACCTGCCCACATCGGGTGAATACCGGTTGGCGGGCGAAGTGGTCGAGGCCATGGCGCAGGACCAACTGGCCTCTATTCGCAACCGGCGCATCGGCTTCGTGTTTCAGCAGTTCAACCTGCTGCCGCGCACCAGCGCCCTGGAAAACGTGGAGCTGCCCATGCTGTATGCCGGCGTCAAGGCAGCGGCGCGGCGTGAGCGAGCGCTGGCGGCCCTTGCCCGGGTGGGGCTGGCCGAGCGGGCCAAACACAGCCCGTCGGAGCTCTCAGGCGGCCAGCAGCAGCGGGTGGCCATTGCCCGTGCGTTGGTCAACCAGCCGCAACTCATTTTGGCGGACGAGCCCACCGGCGCCCTGGACACCAAAACCAGTGACGACATCATGCGCCTGCTGACCGAGCTCAACGCCCAGGGTATGACGGTGGTGATCGTCACCCACGAGACCGACATCGCCGCCTGGGCGCGCCGCAAAATGGTGTTCCGCGACGGCCTGATCGTGGAAGACGTGCGTCAACTGGGCGGGGTACCGGCATGAACCTGTATGTAACGGTGCGCATCGCGCTGCGCGCCCTGGCCGCCAACACCCTGCGCTCCATCCTGACCATGCTGGGCATCATCATCGGCGTGGCGGCGGTGATCACCATGATCGCGGTGGGCAACGGAGCCACGCAGCGGGTGCAGGCCCAAATGAAGGGTCTGGGCTCCAACATCATGCTGGTGATCCCGGGAGGCGTCACGCAAGGCGGTGTGCGCTTGGGCGCCCAAACTGGGCAGGGCCTGACGGAAGAGGACGCTTATGCCATTGCCCGCGAAGTGCCTGAGGTGCAGGTGGCAGCACCCAGCTCGCGTACCGGCGCCCAGGTGGTGGCCGGCAACACCAACTGGAGCACCTCCATTCTGGGGACTACGAATGACTATCTGGAGGCTCGCGAGTGGCCGCTCTCAGAGGGCCGCAGCTTCGACGCTGCCGATCTACAGGGCTCGGCCAAGGTGGCTGTTGTGGGGCAGACCGTGGCCCGCGAGCTGTTTGGCGATTCCGACCCGCTGGACCAGGTGATTCGCGTTAAAAAAGTGCCGGTCACCATCATTGGGGTGCTGGCGCGCAAGGGCCAGAACGCCATGGGCCAGGACCAGGACGACGTGATACTGGTGCCCATTTCCACCTACCGCAACCGCATCCAGGGCGGCGCCAGCGGCAAGCTGCGGCGCATCGGCTCGATCAGCGTCAAGGTGCGCGAGGGCCAGAGCATGAAGGTGGCCGAGGACAACATCAAAGACCTGCTGCGCCAGCGCTTCAAGGTGCAGCCCGGCGGCGACGATCCGTTTTCCGTGCGCAACCTGACCGAGATTTTGCAGGCGCAAGAGGCTTCGAGCCGCATCATGACGCTGCTGTTGGCCGCGGTGGCCGGCATCAGCCTGATCATTGGCGGTATCGGCATCATGAACATCATGCTGGTGAGCGTGACCGAACGCACCCGCGAGATCGGCCTGCGCATGGCGGTGGGCGCGCGTGGGCGCGACATCTTGGCGCAGTTTCTGATCGAGGCCGTCACTCTGTCGCTGATTGGTGGCGCCATCGGCGTGGCCCTGGGTGGCCTGGCCACCTGGGCCACTGAGCGCTTTGCCGGCTGGCAGGTCAGCATGACGCCGGCCTCCATCCTGCTGGCGGTGGGTTTCTCAGTGTTTGTGGGTGTGTTTTTTGGCTTCTATCCGGCTCGCCGCGCCTCGCGCCTGCTGCCGATTCAGGCGCTGCGGTACGAGTAAAGACGGCCGGGGATAATTCACCATGGATGCCCGATCGAGTCGAGCATGACAGCCATAAGCGTCATTCCCGCGCACGCGGGAATCCATGACTTCCACACACGCTGACAACTAGGACAAACCTTGGACATTGCATTGCTGATCAAAGCCGCCATCATGGGCGTGGTGGAGGGGCTGACCGAGTTTTTGCCGATTTCATCGACCGGGCACCTGATTTTGGCCGGCGCTTTGCTGGGCTTTGACGACGAGAAGGCCAAGGTGTTTGACATCGCCATCCAGACCGGCGCAATTTTTGCGGTCATCATGGTCTATTGGCAAAAAATCCGTAGTACGGTGGTGGCCTTGCCCACCCAGCGCCAGGCGCAGCGGCTGGCACTCAATGTGCTGATTGCTTTTTTGCCGGCTGTGCTGCTGGGCCTGCTGTTTGGCAAGGCCATCAAGGCACATTTGTTCACCCCCACCGTGGTGGCCAGCACCTTCATCATCGGCGGCTTGATCATCCTGTGGGCCGAGCGTCGCCAAGCACGCAACCCGGCAGTGGCACGCATCCTGGAGGCCGATGACATGACGCCGATTGACGCGCTCAAGGTGGGCTTGGCGCAGTGCCTCGCCATGGTGCCCGGCACCAGCCGCAGCGGAGCCACCATCATCGGCGGCATGCTGCTGGGCCTGTCGCGCAAAGCCGCCACCGACTTTTCTTTTTACCTGGCCATTCCCACGCTGATCGGCGCCGGCGCCTACAGCCTGTACAAGGAGCGCGCCTTGCTCTCGCTGGCTGATTTGCCGGTGTTCACCGTGGGGCTGGTGTTCTCTTTCCTGAGCGCCTGGCTGTGCGTACGCTGGCTGCTCCGCTTCATCGCCACCCACAGCTTTGTCGGCTTTGCTTGGTACCGCATCGTGTTTGGGCTGGTGGTGCTAGGCACCGCCTGGAGCGGGCTGGTGACCTGGGCCGCTTAAGCTGCGCCGCCCAGCCCCAGTAAAGCCGCCTCAACCGCCGCGGCAGTCGCTGCCGGCTTCTCCATCGGGAACAGGTGGCTGCCGTCCAGCATCATGATGCGACCGCGCACCACCTGCTCGGTCATGGTCATGCCCACCTGCCGCATTTCTGCCGATTGCAAGCCACCGATGAAAGCCACTTGGCACTTGAGCGGGTGGCGCTTGAGCAGGCGGTCCAGGTTATCGGGCAGGGTGTTGTAGATGGCGGTTTCTACGTCTCTGTCAAAGCTCAGCACGCGCTTCTTGTCGTCGCCTTCACCTTCGTCATGGGTGCCGTGGGCGATGTAGTCGTGCAGCACTTGCGGCTCCCAGCGAGCAAACATTTTTTTACTCTGGAAGTGGGCCAATGCCTCGGCCTGGCTGCCCCAGCTGTTGCGCCGGCGCCGGCTCACGGCACCGGGTGAAACCGAACCCACCAGCTGCGTGCTTTTGAGCGCACCCAGCGTGGTGGCGCGCCAGCCGCCCAGCAGCGGCGAATCGAGCAGCAGCACGCCGCGCGCCAGTTCGGGCTCGCGGGCGGCCGCCATCAGGCTGACAAAGCCGCCGAATGAGTGGCCGACCAGCCAGGCCGGCTGCCCGGATTTGTCCACCTCGGCGCGGGTGAAATCGATCAGCTGCTGCACCAACTCGCGCCAGTTGTTGCTGACGGGGTAGCGCGGGTCGTGGCCAAAGCGCTCGATGGCGCGCACCTTGAAGCCGCGCGCCTTGAGGTGGCGAAACAACACCCCGTAAGTGCTGGCGCCAAAGCTGTTGGCATGGGAAAAAACAAGCAGGGCCACGGTGTCAGATCAGCTTTTCTTGCGGCGTGCTGATCTTCTTCAAAGGCAGGCTGCGGCCCGATTGCGCCAGCAAGGGCACCTCGGTGGCCTCGCCGTTCCACATCGGGTCTTCAATGCTGTCAAACACCTCGCGCAGCTTCTGGCCCCAACTGTTGTGCAGCATGCGGAAATAGGGGTTGTTCTCGTCAATGCACAACACCTTGTCGCTCTGAAAGCGGTCGGCCTCGTACACCACCATGTCCAGCGGCAGACCCACCGACAAATTGGATTTGAGCGTGGAGTCCATCGACACCAGCGCGCACTTGGCGGCCTCGTCCAGCGGCGTGTCGGGGGTGATGACACGGTCCAGTACCGGCTTGCCATACTTAGATTCACCCACTTGAAAATACGGCGTCTCAGGCGTGGCCTCGATGAAGTTGCCGGCCGAATACACCTGAAACAGGCGCATGCCTTCGCCTGCAATCTGGCCGCCAAAGATCAGCGACACATTGAACTCCACCCCGGCCTGCTTGAGGGCAGCGGCGTCGCGCTCGTACACCCGGCGGATGGCCGCGCCCAGCACCCGGGTGGCGTCAAACATGCTGCGCGCGTTCCAGATGGTGATGGGCTCGCCGCCCTCGGCGTCGGCCAGCTGTTCCACCTGCAGGATCTCGCGCACCGACTGCGACACACTCAGGTTGCCCGCCGACAGCAGCACCATGAAGCGCTCGCCCGGTTTTTCATAAACGATCATCTTGCGAAAGGTGCTGATCTGGTCCAGCCCGGCGTTGGTGCGGGAGTCGGACAGAAAGACCAGCCCGGCTTTGAGTTTGATGGCGACGCAGTAGGTCATGGTTCTGGAGGCAAAGGCTCGAGTGTAGATGCCCCCGGAGCCCACCCAAGCGCCTGATAGACTGCCCCGGCATGACCGACACCCCAGCCCCAGCACCGTCACCAGTGCCGCAGGAACCGCCCTACGCCTGGGTGGTGGTCTGGGCCTGCTTTGGCAGCCTGGCGCTCATCTTCGGCGTGTCGTATTCATTTGCTGCCTTCTTTGCGTCATTTGCGGACGAGTTTGCCGCGCAACGAGCCGATGTGGCCCTGGTCTTTGGCCTGTGCGGGCTGATTTACTTTGTGCTGGGTGTGGGCGGCGGCATGCTGGCGGACCGGTTTGGCCCGCGCGCCGTTTGCATGACCGGCATGGCTTGTATTGCGGCCGGTCTGCTGGGCACCAGCCTGGCGCAGTCGATGGCCACGGTTTACCTGTGCTACGGGGTTGGCATTGGTATTGGCATTGCGCTGGTGTACACGCCGTCCATCGCCTGCGTGCAGCCCTGGTTCACCCGCCGGCGGGGCCTGGCGGCGGGCATTGCCAGCGCCGGCATCGGTGCCGGCACACTGGTGCTGCCGCTGTTGGCCTCTGGCGCTATTGCCTGGCTGCATTGGCGCGATGCGCTACGGCTGCTGGCGCTGGCGGTCCTGGTGCTGGGCATGGGCTGTGCCGCCTTGATGCGGCGTGCGCCCGTAGCCCTGGCCGCCAGCGGCGGCGCCAACCTGCCGCTACCCGGCCACACCCTGCGCGAGGCGCTGCACAGCCGCACTTTCTGGTGGCTGTATTTGGGGACGGTGCTGGCGGCGCCGTCCATGTTTGTGCCCTTTGCCCATGTGTCTGCGGCGGCACGTGACGCCGGCATCAATACAGCACAGGCGGTGGGGCTGGTAGGCTTGATCGGCATCGGCAGCCTGGTTGGTCGTCTTGTCATCGGCGCCCTGGCCGACCGGCTGGGCCGCACCCTCACGCTGGTGCTGATGCAGGGCGCCATGGGCGCCGCTTTTCTGTTGTGGGCGGGGGCGGCCAGCTACCCCCTGTTTGCGCTGTTCGCCCTGTGCTTTGGCCTGAGCTATGGCGGTATCGTGTCGTTGCTGCCGGCCCTGTGCATGGATTTTTTTGGCGTCCGTGCGGTGGCCAGCATCATCGGCATGCTCTACAGCGGCGCGGCCTTGGGTAACTTGCTCGGCCCGGTGCTGGCCGGACTGGTGTTTGACCACACCGGCAGTTACAGCCTGGTGATCTGGGCCTGCCTGGCGCTGTCGGCCCTGGCGACTGCGGTGTCGGCGCGTTTGGTGATCGGCAAAGTCAACTGACCGCAGCGGGTTGACACTTGATTCTTTTTGCCAACTTCATTGCCGAAACAACCCTTACTTGAGTCCGTACCAAACTCCGCGCCCGCTGCCTTGCTGATTCAAGTGACCACGTTCGACCAATTGTCGGAAGTGTTGCTTGAGCGTATTTCGACTGACGCCCGTCAATTTGATGGCATCGCCGATCGTGATGCGTCCATGCTCACGAGTAAATTCGACGATCTGCAGCGACAGGTCTGGCAAAGTGGCCAAAACGATTCTTTCGCGTTCGACCTTCTTTTCAAGTCGCCTGACCTGCTCAGCCATTGAGCGCAGGAAGAAAGCCAACCAAGGCTGCCAGTTGGGTGCATCCGATCGGATTGAGCCCTGCGTCTGCCGCAAGGCCAGGTAATAGGCTTCTTTGTTAAGCTCGATCACGCTTTCAAGCGAGCTGTATGGCACATAGGTATAACCCGCCTGGATCAACAGCAAGGTCGTCAAAATACGACTCAGGCGGCCATTGCCATCCTGGAATGGATGTATCTCGAGGAACACCACGACGAAAATGGCGATGATCAGCAACGGGTGCAAAAGTGCTTTGTCGCGCTCATCATTGAGCCAGGTCAGCAGTTCGCCCATCAGGCGAGGCGTGTCAAAAGGACTTGCCGTCTCGAACACAATGCCTATCTGGACACCATCTTCGTCAAATGCTGCCACACTGTTTGAGTTAGTCTTGTACTGTCCCCGATGCCGCGAGTCTTTTTCACTGTGGCGCAACAAGATCTGGTGCAACTGCTTGACGTGGTTCTCGTTGAACGGGATGTCTTGCCACGAGCTGTACACCAAGTCCATCAATTCTGCGTAGCCAGCCACTTCCTGCTCATCCCGGGTTTCAAAGGTCTGGATGGCGAGGTTTGAGAGTAGCTTGTCTACTTCCCGATCGGTCAGTTTGCTGCCTTCTATACGAGTGGACGAACCAATGCTTTCGATGGTTGCCACCCTTCGCAAGGCTGAAAGACGTTCGGGCGCAAGAGTACCCATGGCTCGCCAAGCGCCTTTGAACTCGTCAATCCGAGCTATCAGGCTGAGTGTCTCAGGAGTGATGTGGAGAGAGTCGGTACGAAGCATAAAACCAATACTACACCCAATTACATCCAATTAAATACTTTTGAGAGTGCTAGCTTTCCACCGCCGATGCGGCGTCCGTCGTAATGCTTAGCGCCTGAGCGCCTGAGCGGCCGGGGGCTTTGCGGCAGTACCTTTGGCACGGGCTGAGCTGCTGCTGGCACCCGGTTTGGGACGTTTTGTCGCATCGGGCTGGTGCCCGGCCCGCGTCGCTTGGACACTGCGGCTCCCAACCCTAACGGAGCCTTTTATGTCCTTATCTTCAACGCCTTCAACGCCTTTAACGCCTTCAACCCGACGCTCATCGCTGGCGGCCGGCCTGTTTCTCGCCACCTGCGCCAGTTTGCTGGGCGCGGTGCCGGCGCAGGCCGCTGACCTGACGGTGGTGGTCAGCAACATCACCTCCAACGCCGGCAATGTCATGGTGGGCCTGTTCGACAGCGCGGCGGCCTTCCCCAAAACAGTGACACAGGGTGTCTTGGCTGCTGCAGCCGGACGCGACGCCACCGGCCGGGTGAAGCTGGTGCTGCGCGACCTGACCCCTGGCACCTACTCCGTGTCGGCCTACCACGATCTGGATGCCAATGGCCAGCTCAACAACAACATGATGGGCCTGCCGACCGAGCCCTACGATTTTTCCAACAACGCCCGCGGCAGCTTTGGCCCACCCAGCTTTCAGGCCGCCAGCGTCGCCGTGCCGACCCAGGGGTTGGCGATTGAGCTCAAAGTTCAATAAGGGCGTCGCACCATGACCATCCCCACTGCATCGCCACTGACGCGTCGCACGTGGGCAGTCTGGACCGGTATGAATGGTGGTCGCAGGCGCCGCTGATTGCGCTGGTGGTGAGCCGTGCCGATTTCTGTGTGCAGCGCTTTGAGCTGCCTGATGGCGGCGTGTTCCACCTTGGCAACGCCAGGGAAGAGCAGGGCGTGATAAGGCTGGCGTATGCCCGTTCCAGCCGCCGCCCTGGCCGACGGGCCTGTGGCACAGCTGGCGCTGCCCTACGGTCTGCCGTTGGGCCTGCACGGGCAGTTTGTCGTCCATTAACCTGAAAAACTACCTATCTGTAGCCTAATTCACTACCTGTGTTTACCAATAGGAGTACGGGGTTTCGAGAGGGGCAAGGCGCTCTGCCAGCATACTCAGCGGCGCCCAGGGGAGCCGATTAAGGGGTGTTTAGCCTGATCATTTCGCCAAAGGAGGGTTATCGTGTATAGACAGGTTTATAAAGTTCGACAAAATCACCCCACCAGGCATCGCACCGACAGATCCTGGGCGTTTATGGTTAATCAACTATTCAACAGACTGGAGTTCTAAATGGGCATGACAATTTTCAGGAAAACCGCCACCTTGCTGGCCATTGGCAGTTGCATGGCGGGGCTTGGCAGCCCGGCAGCAGCGCAGGAAACCAAGCTGGCGCTCGGCATGTCAGGCTGGACCGGCTTTGCGCCACTCACACTGGCCGACAAGGCCGGCATCTTCAAGAAAAACGGCCTCAATGTGGAACTGAAAATGATTCCGCAGAAAGACCGCCACCTGGCCCTGGCCGCCGAAGCCATCCAGTGCGCCGCCACCACAGTTGAAACCCACGTGGCCTGGAACGCTAATGGCGTGCCCATCGTTCAAATTTTCCAGATGGACAAATCCTATGGCGCTGACGGCCTGGCCGTGCGCAGCGACATCAAGAGTTTTGCTGACTTAAAGGGCAAAGCCATAGGCGTAAGCGCCCCCGGCACGGCGCCTTACTTTGGCCTGGCCTGGATGCTCAACAAAAACGGCATGACCCTGAAAGACGTGAAACTGGTGTCGCTTGAGCCACAACCTGCCGCCCAGGCTTTTGTGGCGGGTCAGAACGACGCCGCCATGACTTACGAGCCCTATTTGTCCCTGGTACGCACCAACCCGCAAGCAGGAAAAATTTTGGCCACCACGCTCGACTACCCCATGGTGATGGACACCGTGGGCTGCGCCCCCACCTGGCTCAAGGCCAACCCCAAGGCGGCTCAGGCGCTCACCAACTCGTACTTTGAAGCCATCGAGATGATCAAGACCGACCCCGCCAAGTCCAACGAAATCATGGGCGCGGCAGTCAAGCAGGGCGGTGAACAATTTGCTAAGTCTTCGGCTTTTTTGCGCTGGCAAGACAAGGCGGCCAACCAGAAGTTTTTTGCGGGTGAGTTGACGCAGTTCATGAAAGACGCCGTGCCCATCCTGCTCGAATCCGGCGTGATCCGCAAAGCCCCCGACAACCTGGCCGTCACCTTTGACGCCAGCTTTATCAAGTAAGCCTTCAACCCATGAAATCGACCCCCTCCCTCTTGCCACCGGCGATGCAGCGCCGGCGCCCGGTCTTTGCACCGCTTGAGCCCGTGAGTCCGCGTGCGCGCTGGATGCTGGGTGTTGGTTTCTTTGTGCTGTTCGTCATGGTCTGGGCCGCCTTCACGCTGAGCGGCTATATATCGCCCACTTTTCTGGCCAGCCCAGTCACGATGGTGCGTGAAGGCTGGCTTTTGTTTACCCAGTACAACTTTCATGAAGACATTGGCATGACTGTGTGGCGCGTCTTTGGCGGGTTCGCCATGGCGGCGATCGTCGCCGTGCCTCTGGGCATTGCCATGGGAGCCTACAAACCGGTTGAAGCGTTTTTGGAGCCCTTTGTCTCTTTTTGCCGCTACTTGCCGGCCTCGGCCTTTATTCCTTTGCTGATTCTTTGGGCCGGATTGGGCGAAGCCCAAAAACTACTCGTTATTTTTATTGGCTCGGTGTTTCAGATCATTCTGATGGTGGCCGTCATCGTCGGGGGCGCGCGCCGCGACTTAGTGGAGGCCGCCTACACGCTGGGCGCCAGCAGCCAGGGCATTGTCAAACGGGTGCTGATTCCTGGTGCAGCCCCCGGCATTGCCGAAACCCTGCGCTTGGTGCTGGGCTGGGCCTGGACATACGTGATCGTGGCGGAACTGATAGGGTCTTCATCGGGCATTGGCCACATGATTACTGACAGCCAGGCGCTGCTCAACACCGGGCAAATCATCTTCGGCATCATCGTCATTGGCGTGATTGGCCTGATTTCTGACCTGGCCTTCAAGGTCCTCAATCGCCGCCTTTTTGCCTGGAGCACCTTGTGACCCCTCAACTCTCCATTCGCGGCGTATCCCGCACCTTCACGGGCACCAAAGGCCTGCAGACGCAGGCTTTGCTGCCCGTTGATTTTGAGGTGCGCGAGAACGACTTCGTTACCATCCTTGGCCCTTCGGGCTGCGGCAAGTCAACCCTTTTACGCATCGTGGCGGGGCTGGACTTCCCCACCAGCGGCCAAGTCATGCTCGATGGGCAGACCATTCAGGGGCCTGGCGCTGACCGCGGCGTGGTGTTTCAGAGCTACACCCTGTTTCCCTGGTTGACGGTTGCGCAAAACATCCGCTTCGGCTTACGTGAGCGCAGCCAAAGCGAGGCCGAACAAAAAGAGCGCAGTGAGTTCTTTATTGCCAAAGTGGGGCTGCGCGGCTTTGAGCAGCATTTCCCCAAGCAACTTTCGGGCGGCATGCAGCAGCGCACCGCGATCGCCCGGGCGCTGGCCAACGACCCCAAAATGCTGCTACTCGATGAGCCCTTTGGTGCACTGGACAACCAGACCCGCGTGCTGATGCAGGAGTTGCTCTTGGGCATTTGGGAGTCGGCTCGCAAGACGGTGTTGTTTGTTACGCATGACATTGACGAAGCCATTTTCATGGCTAACCGTGTGGCGGTGTTCAGCGCCCGCCCGGGCCGTATCAAGACCGAAATTGCGGTGGACTTCCCGCATCCGCGCCACTACACCATCAAGACTTCGCCCGAGTTCATGGCGCTCAAAGCCCGTCTGACCGAAGAGATTCGCGCCGAGTCAATGGCCGTGGCTGAGCACTGAGCTGATGGCCACTCAATCCCGCGCAATCGCCACCAAGGCCCCCGCCCTGGCCTTGTATGAGCAGGTCAAGGAGTTCATCACCCGCAAAATTCAGGACGGCTCATGGCCCGCCGGTCACCGCTTACCCTCCGAGCATGAATTGGTTGTGCAATTCGGCATTTCGCGCATGACGGCCAACCGGGCGCTGCGCGACCTGGTGGAGCAAGGCCGAGTCGTGCGCCACTCGGGGGTCGGCAGCTTTGTGGCGGAGTGCAAACCCATGTCCACCTTGCTGCAAATCGGCAATATCGAAAGCGATATCAAGGCGCGTGGGCACGATTACCGCTACGAGCTGTTGGTGGCCGAGCGCGTGGCGGCGTCGCCCGATGTGGCCGTGTGGCTGGACCTGCGCAGCGGCGAGTCGGTGTTTCACACGCTGTGCCTGCATTATGAAAATGGCAAGCAGGTGCAACTGGAAAATCGCTATGTGAACCCCCGTGTGGTGCCTGATTTTCTGAGCCAGAACCTGACCGTCCTGCCACCCAGTGAATACTTGGTGCGCGAGGTGCCATTCGACGAAATTGAACACTTGGTAGACGCCGTCGTACCGACCCCGGAGCAGGCCGACTACCTGGGCGTGGCCAGTCACGAGCCATGCCTCTTGCTCACCCGGCGCACTTGGACGCGTGGCGTGCCGGTCACACTGGTGCGCTGCCTGCACCCGGCCTCGCGCTACCGGTTGGGCAGCCGCTTTAAAACCGAAGGCAACCCGACTGCAGGCTAGCGCGGCACTTTTCACCTTTTTCAGACGGTTATTTATGTCCACTTTTTGGGGTTATAGGGCCGTTCAGGCCTCCAGATGTGTCGGCGACGGTCGAAAGCTGTCTGCTCCTTGGGACGAGTTGCAGGCAAATGTTTCATTGCTGCCGCCCCTCAGCCCCCTGCCAACTTCTTGAGCTGGTACAGCGCCTCCAGCGCCTCGCGCGGGCTTAAAGTGTCGGGGTCGATGCTGGCCAACGCGTGGTCCACGGCGCTGGTTGGGGGTGGGGCCTCGTCGGGCGCTGCGGCAAACAGGTCCACCTGGGCCTGTGCGGCGCTGGCCTGCTGCTCCAGCGCGTCCAGCGTGTGGCGGGCCTGGTTCAGCACGGCGGCGGGCATGCCGGCCAGCCGGGCCACCTGAATGCCGTAGCTGCGGCTGGCCGGGCCGGCCTGCAGCTCATGCAAAAACACGATGTCGCGGCCCGATTCGGCCGCGCTCACGTGCACGTTCACCGCCGCATGGTGCGTGGCCGGGAACTCGGTCAGCTCGAAGTAGTGGGTGGCAAACAGGGTGTAGGCCTGGGTGCGGTCGTGCAGCTGGGTGGCAATGCTGGCGGCCAGCGCCAGGCCGTCAAAGGTGGAGGTGCCGCGCCCGATCTCGTCCATCAGCACCAGCGACTGCGGCGTGGCGCTGTGCAGAATCTGCGCGGCCTCCAGCATCTCCAGCATGAAGGTGGACTGCGCGTTGGCCAGGTCGTCTGCCGCGCCGATGCGGGTGTGGATGGCGTCAATCGGCCCCAGCCGGCAGGCGCTGGCCGGCACATGGCTGCCGATGCTGGCCAGCAGCACGATCACCGCCACCTGGCGCATGTAGGTCGATTTGCCGCCCATGTTGGGGCCGGTGATGATCTGCATGCGCTGCTTGGGCCCCAAGTGCGTGTCATTGGCAATGAAGCTGCCCCGGCTGGTCTCGGCCAGCCGCGCCTGCACCACCGGGTGCCGCCCGGCGGTGATGTCCAGGCAGGGCTCGCGCACAAACTGCGGTGCGCACCAGTCCAGCGTCAGCGAGCGTTCGGTCAAGGCGCACAGCGCGTCCAGCGTGGCCAGCGCGGCGGCCAGCCGGGTCAGCGCCGGCACCGACGGCTGCAGCTGGTCTAGCAGCTGCTCGTACAGCCATTTCTCGCGGGCCAGGGCGCGCTCTTGCGCACTCAACGCCTTGTCCTCAAAGGCTTTCAGCTCGGGCGTGATGAAGCGCTCGGCGTTTTTGAGCGTCTGGCGGCGCCGGTAGTCGTCGGGCACCTTGTCGATCTGGCCCTGCGTCACTTCGATGAAAAAACCGTGCACCTTGTTGTACTGCACCCGCAGGTTGGCAATACCGGTGCGGGCTTTTTCGCGGCCCTCCAGGTCCAGCAGAAAGCTGTCGCAGTTGGTCTGGATGGCGCGCAGCTCGTCCAGCTCGGCGTCAAAGCCGGTAGCGATCACGCCGCCGTCGCGCACCAGCGCAGCTGGCTCGGGGGCGATGGCCTGCAGCAGCAGCTCGGCCGCGCCGGGGGGCGCTGCCAGTTGCGCGGAAATTTGAACCAAATAGGGCTCCAGCCCTTGCAGCACAGGCATCATGCGCTCTGTTTTTTGTAGCGTCTGCTGCAGCGCCACCAGTTCGCGCGGCCGCACCTGGCGCAGTGCCAGCCGAGCAGTGATGCGCTCCACATCGCTGCTGCCCTTGAGCGCGTCGCGCAGCGTCTGCCAGGGGCCGCTGCGCAGGGCGGCAATGGCGCCAAGCCGGGTGCGCGCCTCTTGCCGGTCGCGCCGGGGCGTGAGCAGCCAGTTGCGTAGCAGGCGGCTGCCCATGCCGGTGATGCAGCTGTCCAGCAGCGACAGCAGCGTGGGCTGGTCTTCGCCGCGCAGGGTTTGCGTCAGCTCCAGGTTGCGCCGGGTGCTGTGCGGCAGGTCAATCAGCTCGTCATGGCGCTGCACTTTGAGGCTGTGCACATGGCTCAGCGCACGGCCCTGGGTGTGCTCGGCATAGGCCAGCAGAGCGGCGGCGGCGGCGTGGGCCTGTGGCAGGCCATCCGCCTGCCAGGCGGTCAGGCTGGCGGCCTGCAACTGCTCTTGCAGCTTGCGCTGGCCCAAGGCGGCGTCAAACTGAAAATCCGGCCGCACCGTGAGCGACACCGCGAGCGACAGGCCGGGCAGGCCGCGCAGCCGGCCCTCAAAGGCCGGCGTGGCACCGGCGCTGTACAGCAGCTCGCCCGGGCCAATGCGCGCCACCCACTCGGGCAGCTCATCGGGCGTGCACTCGGCCAGCAACACCTCGCCGCGCGTGATGCTGAGCCAGGCCAGGCCGCAGCGCTGGCGCGGCCCCTGGTGCACCGCCAGCAGCAGCGATTCGGTCTTGTCGCCCAGCAGCGCCATATCGGTCAGCGTGCCGGGCGTGACCACCCGCATCACCTTGCGCTCCACCGGCCCCTTGCCCCCCACCTCACCCACCTGCTCGCAGATGGCCACCGACTCACCCAGCTTGATCAGCCGCGCCAGGTAAGTTTCTACCGAATGAAACGGTACCCCAGCCATCAGCACCGGCACCCCGGCCGACTGGCCGCGGCTGGTGAGCGTGATGTTCAACAGCCGCGCCGCCTTCTCGGCGTCGGCATCAAACATCTCGTAAAAATCCCCCATGCGGTAGAACAACAGGGTGTCGGGGTAATCCGCCTTGAGGCCCAGGTACTGGGCCATCATGGGGGTGTGATTTGAAAAATCTTTCGCGCCACTCTCGAGAGACATGGTTTTTTCTTGTTTTTCAGAGGGAAGCGACATTCTTTCTATCAACCTGTAGTGCGCTCTAAAGATTTGTATCGAACTCTATCGGTTCGCCAAAAATTCCGCCAAAAATACGCCAAATTCAATTTGGAGCGCATAATCGCCTCACGTTTTGGCGGAAAGCCGTGTAGGGACTCCGCCAAATTTCGTAGGAGCTTCGCGCCATGAAATTGGAACTGACTACTGACCTCATCCCAAAATTGACGCTTGATGCGTTCCCCGAGCCTGGGGTTCCCTTCAAGCATTGGAAGCCAGCAGATGGCCCCAATTATCTGGTGTATGACACCAGCCGGAAGGCGCCGACTGGATTTGCTATCCGAGTGGGCAAAAAAGCTTCGGTCTATCTTGTTGAGAAGCAGGTCAATAACAAGAACATGAAGATCCCTGTCGGGCTTGCTCGAGGTCGCAAGGGCGATGAGCAGGTCATCGATCTGGACACAGCGCGTGACCGAGCGCGCGAGCTGATTGCAGTGGCAAAGAAGCATGGAGTTAATCCCAAAGTTATTGGTCAAAGGATAGAGGCTTCAGAGCTCAGCCTTGGGCAAGTGTGGAACCAATACATTGCCGACCTCACAGGCCGCAGTAAACCAATCAAAGCAAACTCCATGGACTCACTTAAAAAAGCCAGGGACAAGTTCAAGGACTGGGAAGATCGCAAAGTGCGCCTGATTACGGCCCAAGAAATTCTGGATCGCTTTGACCTGCATGCGGTCACCAAGGCGCATCGCACGGCAGCGGAGGCCATGGGTCGTTGGGCCACAGCTGCGGTTGCTAACGCCATTGAGAACGAAATCCACAATGCCCACGCCGAAGGGCGTGATCCGTCACTGGCCTACAACCCGTTCACGATCCTCAAAACAAAGCAAAAGTATCGGGATCACAACCAGCTTGAGAGGGACTACAAGGCTAAGGGCGTTCGAAACCCTTTGTCGTTTGGCACCACTGTGGGGCCCTTTGTGAAGGCGGCATGGGCATATCGTGCACAAAATCCAGTGGCCGCAGACTTTATTCTTGTGGATCTTCTTTGGGGACTTCGAGGAGATGAGTGTCGGTCAGTGAAGTGGCGCGACCAGATCACGGATTCACAGGCGGTGACCGATCGATGGATTGATATGAAGGAGCGCGTGGTACGCATCAGCGACGCCAAAAATCGAGGTGACCACGAGTTCCCGATTGGCCCTTGCGCATATGAGTTGCTCAAGCTTCGTAGGGAGAACCAAATCAAAGGCGAAGTGTGGGTGTTCCCAGCAAAATCGCCAAATTCACTCAAAGGCTATTACTCTGACCCAAGCGTTGCTCTCAAGACAGTGCGTGATAACGCAGGCATTAAAGTCGTTCGCGGGCATGATCTGCGCAGAACGTTTGGCGCGGCGTGCGAGAAGCTGGGGCTGACTGATCGACAGATTATGCGGCTTCTGGGGCATGGTGTAGCAGGAGGGGAGAGCTTGGGTCGATACACCACGCCTGAATGGCAGGACACAGCTGAACGCATGAAGAAAGTAGAAGAGGAAATCTTGAAGGTGGCCCCATCGGTATACAACGCATTGAGGCCTAAAGGCGCTCAGCGATTGCCCGACAGCGAGGTCGCGATGATCGATCCGAAGCCGAAGGGGCGAGTTTCTCGCCGTAAGCCGCGATAATTATTGGATGAATTGAACTCCAGGATGAGGTTGCGCATGGCCAATGAAATCACGGAAACTCGGGCAGTGGATATTTCGAGCGTAAAGAAGCAAAAAACGGGAGGACGCGTCAAGAAGTCCGTCGAGCAGTTGCTGGCCGAAACTCGAATCAGAGACCAACTCGCTGATATGAATGACGACACTAACATTCCTGAGGAGCTGGCAGCGATCTATCTTTGCACTTCAGTTTCCGAGCTAGCTGCGTATCGAAAGCCCTTGAAAAGTGCAAAGGCAGGGCCAAGCAATATAAACAAGAAAGTCGACAAAACCGAAGCTGACAACGCGAGCATTCCCCGCTTGAAAATGATCAAGCTAATTCGCCAGGGTGCGGTTGGACAAAACCAAAAAGTCATGTACAAAATGGGGCACCTGCGAGAATTCCGTGATCTCAATGTCGTCGAATCGTCATTTGAGGCGGCGTTAAAGGCTGGCCTCTACGGCCATGCAACTATTCGCGCACCATTTTTCGTCGAACCATCCAAGCGCTCGAATCGAGCTCCCCCCATATTGATTGGCAACGCGTGGGATCAGACCCACCCCTGCTGGGCCATTCGTTTTAAGGAATTGTTCGACAGAAAATTAGAAGTCGTTTGGATGACAAGCTCAGAAGCTGCAAAGAGCCCGTGGAAAAGCTTGGACGATCATAAATTCGTTGCCAAGACATATATCAAGCTTTTGAATTCAGAGGCTAGCGAAGTGGAGTCCGCGCTTGAAGGCGCGGAATCTGGACTAAGGGGTCAGAATTCATCGCTGGAAGAGGGGGGTGCGGGGTCGCGATCGCAGAAAGAACTCCCAAGGAATTCAAAAGATGGAAGTCGCCAATTTATATTGAAGGTAAGAAGCGTTGGAGGTCAAATATTAGGATCTCCAACGGGAACATTTGGAATCAAAGGCTTTTTGCGTGAATACAAATTTTTGTACCATGCCCCTGGAAAGCAATGGGTAAAGAGCATCGCCCAAGAGCAATTCGAATTGGATTCGATCAAATTGGAATCGTGGGCTTTAGAGGCGAAAAATGTTGAGGCCAATATACATGATGACTCCGGAACATTGCTCGCATCCTACGAAATCCACGAGGGCCATTGGACCATTGTCGTTGACAGGTGGAGTTTGATGATGCCATCGTTTCCATAATTCCTTTTAGCCCCCTTTCACTTGGTAAATGTGCGAAATTTTTGATACATATTGCGCGCGACCCGTGGATTGCCACGTGGTTAATGCTGCATTTGGTGACAATGTCAACAGTCACTCGTCAGTTATCTAATTCAGTCCCGTGTCGTAGCTGATCACTGCATTCTGCAATTGAGAAGCGCATGACCAGTGCCTGCTGAGCAGAGGTCAACCTCAATCCATGGGTTAATGGTTCCATTAAAAAGTGGTTTCCATAGTGGATTTTGGTAAGCATCCAGCGGTTTGAAAATCGAATTTCAAATATCACAACGGGGCGAACTAAAGCATCAGTATTGCCGGCTCTTTCGATATACTTGAGAACGGCTCCCTTATGCAATTCGGGCGGCAGATGAAGCTGCATCAAACGGCTGCTAATGCTATGCGTCACACTGCGAATTTTCTGAACAGTGAGAAATGAAGTTTGAGAAGGATGCATTTTGTGCATACGTTCAATGATATTTTCAAGTGAGTTACTGCTCGAATTGACTGGGGCTGGAAGTGCGCCGTCGTGATAACGTATAAATTTGACCATAGATGGTACCTTCTGATATTGATTTAAATAATCGTGTATTGAATATAGTAATTTCAATGTATACGCATGAGTATGCGAATATTTTTGCATGTTGACCGATTCATGGTCTTTGTCGACGCCTATGTGCAGGACTCTTTTCGCGAAGTGAATGTGCGTACCGTTGAAGCGACTCAATAGCAACACCAAAGCCTGTAAATGCATCAGTGGCGACACCTTCCAATCCAACTCGAGAGAAGACTCGCGAGGGTGCAAGTGATGTACGGGATATCGCTTGTGAAAATATTTTCAGGAGTGCGGGATCAGTCGCATCTGTTGCTGCAAATCCATTTCCAATGACGATCAAATGGTGATCGGGAACGTGAAAGTAGAAATATCGCCCCTCTGTATGAAACATATGCCACTTTTGAGGTAACCCTTTCAAAAATTGCTGTGCAAAAGCATCAACCGGCGTCAAAGTTTTATGAATAGATGATGACCGGCAACCGCTAATTAATAGCAACACAGAAGCTGCGTTGGGCAATTCAGATAGTGCAGCAGATAAAGGATGGACTTGGACCGCTTCTTCAAACTGGCGTTCGGCAATTAGTAAGCTTTTGCGGATTGCATCCTCTTGTTCTTGAAAAGCTCTCTGAAACTTAGCTGCTTTGTCTTTTGCGAGCTGATGGAGCATCTGTTCTTCAAGTAACCGCGCATTTACCTTTTGAATTCTGCTGTTTCGCCGAGTACGATGGGTCATGGTGCCGATACGCGCCAAGTGGGATGCCTTGGCGCCCACGTGTATGGTGGGCGTCACAAGCAGCCCGCGATCGGCGTGCGAGCGGTGATCCAATCTCAACGCTAGGCCAGCAGCCTTAAGCGCTACGTTGGCCAGACGAGCCCACTCTTGACGCACTGCCAACAACCAGCGCTTCGTTCCAATATAGGTCGATCGTGGGCTACCGGATTGGAGTGCGTTATTGGCATTTGCGCGGCGAAACCAGTTTTCCTTGCTTCGCTTGTGGCCATCCACAATGCTAGGCGAAATCAGAACGTGCAGATGGGGATTTGGACGGCGCAAAGTGACGGCATCATCCGCGCGCATTCCTTCGTGGACTGCGTATGAAGTTGTTAGAACTCCACCAGTCTTCGTGCCCACAGAAAGTCGAGCTAGGGAGAATACAAAGTCTTCCGCCAGTTGATTCTGTTGATATACAGACAGACTGCGGGGTAGCGCAATATCTATGGAGAATAACAAGCGACCGTTGCTGCGCATATGCATGGAATCGGCCTGTTGCCAAAATTCGATACCTGAGTTTGATGTGACCCACCAAGGAAGATCTTCGCTGGCAACCTTTCGCACGATATCGCCACGGGTGCAGTATCGACCGATTCGCGCGATATATTGATAGCTTGACAGTGCCGACTTTCCATTTATTTTGCTTATACGTCTTACGTGCAAGTGAAACATGTAATCTCCTATTTAATAATATTAGATTACCTCAAATATTAAAATAAACTGCCAGTTAACTTGCATTCGATGGAGTTAATTTCAATGAAATCATGAAATTCTGACATTGGGCAACAAAATCGGCAAAATAAATGTACCAATTAAATGTATTTGAATGAAATAGTTAAGTTAATGGGATATTCTGGAGTCTTCACATAACAAAATGAGGAAACTAGATGAATAATTCAAATATCAACAGTCCACAAACTAAGACGCCACGCCATGTACAGGCTGCTCTTAAAAAACAAGGTGCTGTAGTGGCGCTTCGACAACTGATTGAGCGCCAGCGCATCCAAGCACGGGATCAATTGTTGCAACTCACTCGGGAGGCTGCGGCAGAAACGGCACGAGCACGAAAAAAAGATCGTGAGGACTTTCGAGAGCAAGAAGGGCGCTTTGCGGCACGACTGGGTCGGATGGTTCTGAATGCGATGCGGGTACATGGAGTTGAAGGCGTGTTACTAGAAGCAGGCACGGTGGAGACACAGTGGTCGCCAGAAGAGAGGGATGCACTTGCACTATTTCTGCTGCCAAGATCGCCCGACTTCTGCATTCATCTAGACGATACGAGCGATCAAACAACCCTGGTACCCGATGCAGCACCTCCGCTTATCGAGTCACCCGATTTACCAACGGAAATAGAAAGACGGGGGGGAATATCTTAAGTGCGCTAGTTTGGCGGAGCTGACGCATTTTCGCAGTCGTCGAATTTCAGCATCAGATAATCCATTGCACGATTATCATACTTATCTGATGCTATGCCACTTCGCGTTCGAATAAAACAACGATATCGTATCGCAATACATGCACGAAGCAATTCGCGCTACCGAAAAGCTCCAATGGCTACTTCAACAATACTCATGTTGCATGCAACGTTTGCGGCAGACCTGAAACGTCTAAATAACATGGCAATTAGCAACTGCATTATTCGAAAATGAGAATAAATGCGATTATCATTTGTTTGCAAATGAATAATTTGCTAATTTAAATACCAAATAAATCATAAGGATATATAAAATGAATTCACAAGGAAGAAGGCGTGAACAATTCGGATCATCCGCATCCATTCACGCGCACGCTGATGCATTGCGAAATGTGTGCAATACGCTAGCAAAATTAGCTCAGGAAGGGTACTACAGTGCGCCGAATCGAGCTAAAATGCGCCAGGCCTTAAATGCTTTCATTGCAATGGCGGATCAACGAGATCACGATGCAATAGCCGCAAAAAAATCAGAGCAAATAATTGAGTCAGAGTTCAACCAAACTTCTGGATTGCTGCAGAAAAAGTGCCTCGCCTTGAATTTGCGTGGGCGTATTGCCTTTATTCTATTCCAATTTCCGAAATTATTCGACGATGGTGCGTCACCGGCCCCTCGGTTATCTCAACAGTGGCTTGATCAACAATTGAACTGCGCCATTTACGAATTGGGTCATCTCACTCGAATGCAAGCATGTGCATACCCATGTCGACTCGTGACGGCAGTTAATAGGATTTGGAAAGAATTTGGAAAAGAAAGGCCAAAAATTGAAGCAAAGTGGGCTTCAGAGATAGAGCTTCTTGTATGCCTTTGTGTTGCCACTGGCGACACTGACAACTCCAAGAAGATGGGAGCGGGCATCACCTATACGCCTGCGCGAGGCAAGGTTACCAAAAGACGTAGGAATACATCAATGTGTACAAAACCACGCAGGCGATCTTGATAATTGAGCAGCGCGGACGGATTGGCGTCGGCACATGGATACGATCGGTGGCACAAAGTTCTGGCGTAGGAAATCCAATATTGCCAATTCGCTTCATATACTCCAAACTGCTTTGTCCGTGTTGTGATGAATTGCATATTTTCAATTCGTATATTTATTGCTACATCCTCGATCTCAATATTTTTATATTAAGGTACACTTGGAGTAGGCATTAATTGATGTCTGTTGTAGCATTTTGGCAACCAGAGGCGCTGTCGCTTCTTATCGCTTCACTTTTGAAAGCGTAGCCGCTGAGGACAGTGGCCGCCAAAGCTGCATCTTTTTATATGGTTAATAACCACCATAGGCATTTGTTCGGATGCATATCGTGGGCAGTTGTTGCCGTCTGGGATTTCTAGATTATTGCTGACTTTGAGTTGTTGAGCCTGCAATTAGCTTTGCAGGTGTGGAGCAACCCCAAAAATTCTATGCAATAGAAACCTAATCACGAGGTACTTTGCCAAAGGGGCAATGTCGGAAATCTATTTAGCACAGGAACTAATTTTGAATGACTTTGTACTGAATAGAAGTGCTTCGTTTCCACGCTGGATGCGAGTTACGCGCTCGAAGGATTTGCCGCGGAAATGGTTTGTCATCACAGAAGCATTTTTGAAAACTGTTGAGCTTCTGCTGTTGTCAAAGCCACCGGAATGCGCATACGTCAACTTTACTGAGTTTCAAGAGCATTTGCACATTGACTTCAATGCTCAGCCAGTACTTGCGAAGCGACATGCCATACTAATCAATCGCTCTATTTTGGACTATCAGAATATGGCCTGGGCTATGACAAATGATGGCATCTTGGCCTCAGAAGCTGAAGATATATTTGCAATGGACAACGCAACTATGAAGGCGCTGACGCCTAAGAATGGTGGACAGCAGTCAGCCAAAAATGTAACCACGCAAGTATCGAAGGATGGACGCATTGAAAAAAAGGTTGTTGTTTTTAACAACCTTGTTACGGAGGCGGAACTGGAGGTTTCGATGGCGTCGCGAGATTCTGATGTACGTTCCCGGTTCAAGGGGATTATGGCTAATTTGTGCGAATCGGGTCCAGATAGGCCATTTCGAACTCCCGTAGCGGACTGGCAGTCAGAACTGGATCGGCTTACAGTGAAATTTCCAAATTTTGAGCATGTCATTTCGTGTGTCATACGCCCCCATCTGGCCTTATCGACACACCCCGGCATAGAGGCTCATCGAATGCAACCGATCTTTTTAGTGGGCTCGCCTGGCTGCGGGAAGACGGCCTTTACTCGCGCCCTGCAAAAGGTATTTGATGTGCCAAAACCGCTTTACTTAGTGATGGCTGCAGAAACAAATGGCATGTCACTTTGTGGATCATCAACATTCTTTAGCAACTCCAGCCCTGGTTTATTGTTTGAGCGCTTGGCGCATCCCATGCAGGGTGAAGCACCGGTGGCGAATCCACTTGTGATCATCGATGAAGTCGAAAAAGCCAAGGCAAAAGAATTCGACCCTTTGGCGGGGCTGTACTCGTTGCTTGAAGAAGATACAGCCGCAACGTTTGAAGACCAAGCGCTGCCGGGCATTAGTATCAACGCGTCACTGGTCCGGTTTATATTACTAGGCAACGAAGCCAATATACCAGAGCCAATGCTTTCAAGGCTATTGACTTTTGAAATTGAACCACTCTCTGCCAGTCAACTTCGGCGTGTTTCACAGAGTATATTCGAATCGGAAGTTAAAAAGTTGGGAATAGCGTTTGACCACCATCTTCCCGAAGGGGTATTGGATCAGGCGCAGGGATTGAGCTTAAGGCAATGCAAGATCCGATTTCAAACTGTTATTGGAATCGCAGTTGCAAACTTAAAGAGTCAAGTGGATATGGCTTCATGGAATAGCAGCGGCACCTTCACAAACAACAATCGAAAAATTGGATTTGTTTAGAGGGTTAGAACTTAAAAGTTGCCATACTTCATCGATATATATTATCGTCTAGCCTGCTAGGTATAACGATAATATATTTCTTTGAATTGGATCTAAGTGACTGAATTTAAAGGAATAATGAACACTTTGATGAAGGTTTAAAATTGACAATTCTGCGCTTAGGTCTAACGATAATATACTAAACGCCAATTTAGCCAAGGGTGCTTTGATTCTGAGGTAGGGCGCTATTTCCGCATATTTATTGACTCATAATTCATGGATTTCGCAGGTCAGCAATATTTTTTATGAGGTCGGCGCGGGGTGGGTGGGAGTTTTATGGAAAATTAACTGGAGTTGGCTTAGTCTTGTAGCCGCTTCGACCAATTGCCGGGTCGTGTCCCAAGACGTGGTGTAAGTTCTTAGCCCGGACAGGCTGAGATACACGTTACTCAGCGTGCCACTGCGGACAGCCGAGTGGGTGGAGTATCGCAGAGGGTTTGCAGGCCCTCAAGCTGCATGTACCGGCGGTTCAAACTCCACTCATCGCTTTGTTCCATCATCATGGCCCCTACCAGCCGCACGATGGAGGCGTCATTGGGGAAGATGCCCACGACATTGGTTCGGCGTTTGACCTCTGCATTGAGCCGCTCCAGCGGATTGGTCGAATAGATTTGCGGCCAGTGCGCTTTGGGAAACGTCATGAACGCCAGTACATCGTTTTCGGCATCGTCCATCAGGGCGCTGAGTTTTGGGAATTTGGCACGTAGCTGATCGGCCACCGATCTCCATTGGGTTTTGGCGGCTTCCGGTGTGTCCTGCACGAATACGGTTCCGATGGCTGCAGAGACCATGCGCCGCTGCGTCTTGCCCGCATGCGCCAGGGCGTTACGCATGAAGTGCACCCGGCAACGCTGCCAGGTCGATTTAAGAACCTTGGAGACGGCAGCCTTGATGCCTTCGTGGCTGTCGCTGATGACCAACTTGACGCCACGCAGGCCACGCCGGTTCAGACTTCGCAAGAACTCTGTCCAAAAGGGCTCGGCCTCACTGGCTCCGACCTTGAGCCCCAGAACCTCGCGCTGCCCCTCGGTGTTGACGCCCACGGCGATTATTACGGCCACGCTCACGATGCGCCCGGCCTCCCGGGTCTTGACGTAGGTGGCGTCAATCCACAGGTAGGGCCAGTCGCCCTCGATGGGACGGTTGAGAAACGCGCCCACGCGCTCGTCAAGTTCTCCGCACAGACGGCTGACCTGGCTCTTGGAGACGCCGCTCATGCCCAAAGACTTGACCAGATCGTCCACCGAGCGGGTGGAGATGCCCTGAATGTAGGCCTCCTGGATGACGGCTGTGAGGGCCTTCTCCGCAGTTCGCCTGGGCTCCAGAAACTCGGGGAAGTAACTGCCCTGTCGCAGTTTGGGAATCTTCAGGGTAACGCTGCCAGCCCTGGTGTCCCAGTCTCGCTCGCGATAGCCGTTGCGGCTGTTGGTTCGCTCGGGATTCTTCTCGTCGTAGGCGGCGCCGCAGCGTCCCTCAACGTCCATTTCCATGAGGCGCTGGGCCATAAATTGCACCATCTGGCGCAACACATCGATATCAGAGCCCTTCTCAGCGAGCTCGGCAAGTGCCATAGTAGCGGTGGTCATTGTGTTTCCTTTAGTCAGGTTGTTGGGTCGCACCTCAACCTTATCCGGAACTCACAATGGCCACCCTAATTCGGATGACCCGACCGAGCTGCAAGCCGCTTCGGGCTACGCCCTTCGCGCCTTGCAGCTCGGACAATAACTTACACCACTACCTGGGACATTAACAATTGCCGACTTAACGTCAGTTGAAATGGTTGTCCTACAGCAGACATTCATCGACAAAGCACGAGTGTCGCGCATGACCACGGCCGGGGAGTTCTATTAGCAAAGCGCTATGAAATCGCCGAATAGTAAGGTGGCATGTACGGATCGTCAGTGGACTGTCTGCGGTTGAAACTAACCCGCCCTGCAAGTGCACAGGTGATCAGTCTTTCAGATGAACTAGACGCGAGACGAGTTCGTGCATCGTTGTATATGGCATGATGCCGTCGTATGCGGTTGTCGTCGAGGCAAGGCGCTCCGCACGCAGTGTTGCGTCGGACAGGCGAGCCTTGGTAGCCGCCCAGTGTCCGCCGCCGCCCTTCTCGTAGCTTGGCATATGGGCCTTCAATTGCTCAATTGCAGCATGCCGGTGTAAGGGAGCAAAAATATCCTCAAAATGCAGCAACAACCAGATTTCGAAGCATGGCACTGAGGCAACGACTTCCAAGGGCATAACTATTCCGTTGTCGTTCTTGAGCTTGCCGTTCTGCACGGCTGCTTGTTCAAGTGCCGCGTGGTAGGTCCTGTGCTCGTCACGGTCGAAAACCACGACAATTCGGTCAAAAGACCGAGCGTGAAAACCTCGCTCGCGGTCTCCCTCCTTAAAGATAGTCAAGGCGTATTCCAGCACTTGCTGCGGCTCAGTGCCGAAATGGCTGTGGAGCACCTGGACGTGGGCAGTCGCCAATCGATAGGCTTGCTGAATCTCGCGTAGGTACTGCGGCTCGGTCTTCTCGCCCTCACATACGATCAGCAGGCGCTCATACGGCTGTCGCACTGCGGCACGTCGTCGCAGGTCGCGAGCGACCTGACGATGCTTGGGCTGGTGATCTTTCCCCATCGTGTCAGTGCGCCTCACCCTTGGATGTCGAGGGCCAGTTGCTAAAGAACGGCACAGCACCGTAACGCCCAGCTAAGTAGCCAAGCTCCCAGGCTTCTTGCTTGCGAGGGCTGAAATCTGTCAACGGGTACAGTCGTGTTGCCTGGTCCAAATCCTTTTCGGTGAACCAAATCTGGTCGCGCCGAAACAGGGTGTGGTCCAGCAAAGAGGTGTCGTGTGTGCTGAAGATCAGTTGCGCGCCTTTGGGATTGATTTCGGGAGTCTGGAACATGGTGATCAGCCGTCGTACCAGCAGAGTGTGCAAGCTGCTGTCAAGTTCGTCTACCACAAGTACGCGTCCGTCACGCAAGCAGTCCAGCACTGGCGCAATCAGTCCGTAAAGGCGTTGCGTTCCTTCGGATTCGTCGTGCAGTTCGAACTTAGCAGATCCGTTGGGCGTGCTGTGCTCGAAAACCGGCATCAGAAAATCACGCTCTTCTTGGCTGGCCTGTAGTCCGCCGGCGCCCATCACCCATTTGGCATGCATACCTTTGCGTTGAACCGCCTGAACGTCGGCGATGGAGATGTCCGCTGCGGACAGGAACTCACGAATCGAGGTCCGTCCTTTTTCTGTGGCCAACATCTCCGTTGTGAAGTCAGGCAACAAAGCTGCACCGGCCGGTATAAACGTGATGTTACGCACGATCCAGTTGAACACCGGGCTGAGTTGTTCGCTGTTAAGTTGGGCCGCCATGGACAGGAATAGGGCATTGGGGCGCGTGCTTTCCTGCCATAACTTGCGCGGGCCACTTAGATAGCTGCTGAACTCATAGTCATAGCCATCCCCCTCCACATGCTGACGACTGAAAAGCTGCGTTGGCTTGCTGCTTCGATAGACCAGCAACGATTCGCTGACGATGCGCTGGGCTGTCATCGAAAATGCATACTGGTGTCGCACGCCAGACATGAGAAAAGAGATCTCAAACTGGGTGGGTTGCTGTGCGCTGACAGCGTCAAGTCTGAACGGTTGCACGTTATAGGTCTGCCCAGGCTGGATTACGGTGGCGGACTCAGTAACCACAGCTCGTAGGTAGTCGAGTGCACGCAACAAACTGGATTTACCACTAGCGTTAGGGCCGTAGACCACTGTGGTACGCACGGCATAGGGTACAGATTTCAGCCCCGTCGGCGCCAAATGCGTTTGAGCAAGCTCATTGGCGCTTGACGCGATCAAGGTCAGGGTCTGTTCGTCACGGATTGACCGGTAGTTCCGTACCCGAAATTCAAGCAACATGATGCATTAAAAGGCAAAAGAAAATGAAATTATTGCAGAAAATATTCGAAATACAAGATAATTTATGAGCGAAAGGTATTTCGTACTGGCAATGCACCACGCCGCAACGGCCTTCTTCCCTGCCAAAGGTCAAGCTAAAGCTAAAGCTGTCACGGGCAACCGACATTTGCGACCGGACGCTTCCGCCTTATCCGAGTCCATGGTCCAGGTAGTACCTATGCCCCATAGCTCTGAGATTTGCTTCCAGATACCGATTACTCGACGATGACTTCAAAATGGCTCGATCCTGAAGTTTATTCACGCACAACACAAGGCGGCAATCGATTTTTTATCAAATTGGACGCAATAGCGAATTGGCAACAAAAAATAATATATCGCCAAGTTCCAAGCAGCTTCTTTACTTTGTGCAACCAGATTATTTACAGATCTGCATTTTTAAATTGATTTCCACCTATTTTTGCATATTGTGCAATAAATAACTACATTAATTGCTTGGGATCTCACGGGTCTAACTATTTTTGTAGTATTATTTGCAGGTTAAATAAATATTTTAATTTGGGAGTATATATTATGGATACGGTGGAAAGATTAATAGGTAGTGGTTTAAAGTCGCCAGCGCTGAAGGAACAGGTATTCTTGCTGAAACGGGCCCGCGATGATATTTCTTCAATAATGAAGTTTTCGCATTTTTCGAAATCAGAAATCATATCGCTTTCGTACATGTATGAATTTCTGATAGAAATGGCATTTGATCATGACCAAGCTTTGACGCATGCGATTGATGTAGAGGCCACGGTTGCCAAGCTTACGCGTGATGCTGTGGCACAAGTAACGCAACTGGTGGAGGCCTTACCTACGGCTGGGCGTATTGCATTTGTTATTCGCTTTTATCCGGGAAAACTGGCCACTCATCATTTGACCGAACGAGCCGATGCAACGCGACTGGTGGGAGAGTTCCTTCAGACTGCAATCCAAAGCCAGGCTGCATATGCCGCTTCGCAGTCCCAAAATCTTGGTACTGGATTAAAGGTGGCCATTGACAAAATGTGGCAAGATTTTGGAAATAAGAGGGCGGGCATTGAAAAACAATACGCCAGAAGAATCAAGTCTCACGAAGCCCAATTGGCGTTTGTTGCAAGTCATAGAAAGGCAAATATGACTCCTTCCATGCCTATCGATTCTGACGGAGCTTTGGCAAAGCCTTCATGATTGCAGCACCAGGGCAGCAACTGTGGCGCCTATTGGCTCGGGGAGGACGAGGCTCGAAAGATGGCCATGCCTCCGCTGAATCTCCACGTACAGAAACTAGACCTTACGGAAAAGGCAGACCTTGCTGAAGCAATCATTGAGATCTACAAACGCGCCTGGTGAAAAGCATCCCTTATTATGATTAGTGTTCCAATGTTGGGACTGCTGGGAGTTCAGAGATTTAATTGCTTCAATATATAAACAATATTAAATTTATATAACTGCCATAAATAATAGGTTTCCAGTCCCAGCGCTCCCTGCACTCCCAGCGGATACCCTTGACACGATATATGTGCTCATTATTGATCTGAACATCAAGTTTCCGCGTGTACCTTAATCGCGTATATCCTTGAGCCACCGCGATCTCGTCCCAGAGTGATCAGTTTCTTGCCATTGATGATTTTGTCCAATAACTTAGACAACTGCAGTCCAATGCGCATGATTGTGCATTTAGACC